>Ga0160428_1000727_pt1 | contig 31944 bp, 22 predicted proteins | sample SolpanmetagenomM_FD_108198 | JGI IMG/M metagenome (GOLD analysis project Ga0160428, IMG submission 108198) | Solar panel surface microbial communities from Lawrence Berkeley National Laboratory, California, USA - M | ecosystem: Engineered > Built environment > Solar panel > Unclassified ... | reverse complement strand
TATTCCAGCGCGCCTCCGGCCATTGCTCCGGGTACCAGGACGTACCGACCGCGATGGCGGGACGGACCATGCCGCGCGTCGCCGGCGGTTGGGACAGTGCAGCGACCGGGGCCGCCGCCAGCAGCAGTGCGATCGACCGGACCAGGCGCAGGCGGCGTGCGATCACCGGCCAAATCCGATGCGCAGGACATAGGGCATGACCTTGCCCGCATCGGCCGGCAGCGTCGCCTCCATGCCCGACGGGGTTTGCCGCCACGCGACCGCCCCGCCGCCCAGCAGCCGCACGTCCGCTATCCCGCGATCGAGATAGCGCGAGCCGGCATACAGCGTCTTGATCCGCACGATGCCGTCCGCCGGGCGCTCCATGCCGATCGCATACAAGGCGCCGTTCTTGGTGGTAAAGCGGATGTCCTCCGCCTTCCAGCCCTTGTTCTGCGCTTCGGACTTCTCGCCGGTGACGATTGCCGTCGGACCTTCGCCGAAATACTTCCACGGACGCGTGCCGTAGATCGCCTCGCCATTCACCTTCAGCCAGGCACCGATATCCCGCAGCACCGCCTGCGCCTTGTCTGGGATCGTACCGTCCGCGCGGGGGCCGACGTTCAGCATCAGATTGCCGTTCTTGGAAACGATATCGACCAGGTCCTGCACCAGCGACTTGGGCGTCTTATAGTCGTCGTCCTGGATATAGCCCCAGCTCTTGGTCGAGATCGACGTATCCGTTTGCCACGGCTCGAGCCGGAGGGCGTCGAGCTTGCCACGCTCGACATCGAACAGCGCGGTACCGGGAGCGAATTGCGAACCCTTATACGCGATCGACGGGCTGTATCCCTTCTTGCGCGCGGCATTGTAGTAATAGGCCGCGAAGCGCCGGAGATAGGGTTCGAAGGCGGGCGCGGCGGTCCACCAATCGAGATAGATGATCTCCGGATCGTATTTATCGATGATCTCAGTGGTGCGTGCGAGCCAGTCGTCGAGGAACTGCCTGCTCGGCGGATTCCAGTTTTCGAGATGCGATCCGTCTGGCATGCCCTTGCCCGTTTCGTCGCCGATCCGCATCGGCGCGGCTGGACCGTACAGCCCGGCATAGCGAGGATCGCGCACGTCGCTGTCATAGTCGCGGCCGACGTCGTACCACCACCAATGCTCCGCGCGATGCGACGACAGGCCGAAGTGCAGCCCCTGCGCGCGCGCCGCCGTCATCAGGGCGCGCGCGGTATCCTGTTTCGGGCCCATCTTAACCGCGTTCCAGTCGGTCATGTCGCTGTCGTACATCGCGAAGCCGTCGCAATGTTCGGCGACCGGCATGATGTAGCGCGCACCCGCCTCGCGAAAGAGCGTGACCCATTGCGCCGCGTCGAACTTTTCGGCGGTGAATTTCGGGATGAAGTCCTTGTAGCCGAAGCTGGATTGCGGCCCGAACACGTTGCGGTGGAAGGTATAGGCCACGTTGCCGGGCTCATACATGTTGCGCGAATACCATTCGGTGAGGAAGCCGGGCACGGCATAGGGCCCCCAGTGCAGGAAGATGCCGAACTTCGCTTCGCGGAACCATTCGGGCACGCGGATCGCCTTCAAAGATTCCCAATCGGGACGGAACGGGCCGTTCGCGGTGCCGCGATCGACCTTGGCCAATTGGCGCCCGACCGGTCCCGTCTTGAAGTCCATCGGGTAGAGCGTGTCGCTCGCATCGGCTGCCGGGGTCTGCGCGGCCGGCGAAGCATGCAGCGGCACCGCGCTCGTCATCGTCGCGCCGAGCAATAGCGCTTTCAGGGTCCGCTTCATCGTTTCGCTCCAGTCGCGGGGCGTTGCAGCACGGCGACGCCCTCGGGGGGAAGATCGACGGCGGCGATCGTGCCGCCGTTCAATATGTCGGACATCGCGGCCGGCAGCGCGACGCGTTGCGCGGTGCGGCCGTGGTTGATCAGGATGACGATGCGACGGCCGGAGCCCTCGCGCGTCATCAACTCCACGTCGGCCGGCGTCGCGAAATCCCGCGCGACACGTGCCTCGGCCAGCGCCGTGTCGATCAGGCCCTTGGTGACGGTCTTGTCGAACACCGCACCGTGATAGCTGATCCGGCCCTTGCCGATCGGGCGGGTCACCGCGGCCGCATGCCCGTCGAGCCAGCCATTCGCCTTGCCGTAGCGCAACAACACCTTGGTGTCGGATGCGGCGGTCGAGAGGTCTTCCGCCCAGATGCTGGCCGTTCCGCCATCGACGGCTACGGTCTCGTCCAAGGCGTAGAATTGCTCCACCTGCGCACCCAGCAGGCCGCCCAGCGGCCCCGGCTGACGCACCGTATCGAGCCGGTTGAATTCGTCCTTCATCCCCGACCGCGGACCGAGAATGAGACGACCGCCTTTGCGCACAAAGTCCGCCAGATGCTTCGCGAGTGCCTCCGGAATGACGTTGAGGCTCGGCGCGACGACCAGTTTGTAGCGATCGAGCGGCGCATAGGCCGACACCACATCCACCGCGCCGACCGCGTCCTTCAACGGGCGATAATAATTCAGCAGCACGCCGATCTGGTCGTAATCCTTGGTCAACGGCTGGAAATCGATCGCCCAGCGGCTGTCATAGTCCTGCAGGATCGCCACCTCCGCATCGGGCGACGTGCCGGCCAATACAGGCGAGGCTTTGGCGAAGTCGCGCCCGATCTGCGCCGCCTCGGCATAGATCGGCAGGGGTTTGCCGTCCGGCCCGACGAGCGAACCGTGCATCGTCTCCTGCCCGTTCAAGGCATTGCGCCACTGCCAGAACAACACAGCATCGGCGCCATGACCGACCGTTTGCCACGCCAATGCGCGCGTCTCGCCGGGGTACAGCATGTTGCTGACCGGCGCCCAGTTCACGAAGCCGGGCTGCGTCTCCATCACCCAGAAATTCTGGCGTTTCCAACCGCGGGCGAGATCGTTGACCGCGCCGTTGCGATACGCATCGAGATGCCCGGTGCCGACATAATCGTCCCACGAAGCGAGATCGAGATCGCGGTTGATGGCGTAGCGATCAAAACGGTTGGCCCAACCTAGCCCGCCCAGATTGGTCGTGATGAAGGCGCGCTTGGGGATACTCGCGCGCAGCACGTCCGCCTGATTGCCCTGGAACGCGACCCACTGGCTGGTGATGAATCGCTTCAGGTCCAGCATCCATCCCGGGTTTCCGCCGCCGGCGTTGAACGGCACCTGATCCCAGCGCGAATAGGTTTGCGACCAATAGGCGGTCGCCCACTTGTCGTTCATCGCGTCCAGCGTACCGTATTTCGCCTTCAGCCACGCATGCCACGCGTCGCGCGCCGCGGGATCGTAGCTCTCGTCGGTATGTTCGTTGCCGATCTGCCAGCCGATCACGTTGGGCTCGCGGCCTACCGCCTCCGCCATCTTCGCGACGACCGCGCGGGCCATGTCACGGTAGCGCGGCGACGAAATCGAGAATTGCCGCCGCCCGCCGTGCCCGGCCGGTACGCCATTCGTATCGACGCGCAACGTGTCGGGATATTTCTGCGTCAGCCATGCAGGCGGCGTGTCGGTCGGCGTACCGACCACGACTTTCAGGTCGTATTTCGCCGCCAGCCGCACCGCGCGTTGCAGCCAGCCGAGATCGAACTTGCCTTCCTCCGGTTCGATCCGGCTCCAGGCATATTCGCCGATCCGCACGACGTTCGCGCCGTGTGCCTTCATCAGGCGAAGATCCTCGGCCCAGCGATCCTCGGGCCATTGCTCGGGATACCAGGCCGAGCCGAGCCACAGCCGCTCGGACGCCGCCTTCGGCGCGGGCGCTTGCGCGAGTGCCGGTGCCGCGACGCACGCCGCGAGCAGGGCGAGCATCCGCCTCATAGCGCCCAGCCGCCATCGATGATCTGTACCTGCCCGGTCGTGTAGGTCGCACCGGCGAGATAGACGACGAGATCGGCGATCTCCTCGGGTCTGCCGATCCGTCCGATCGGCTGGCGCGCGATGAACACCGCACGGGCGCCGTCATAATCGCCCCCCGCTCCCAGCCGATCCTGCAACGACGGCGTCTCGACCGTGCCCGGGCAGATCGCCGTCACCCTGATGTTCTTGTCGACGAAATCCGCCGCGACCGACTTGGTCAGCCCGATCACCGCCGCCTTCGACACCGAATAGGCGAAGCGATTCGGCACGCCCTTCACGCTGGACGCGACCGAGGCCATGTTGATGATCGCACCGCCGCCCCGCGCGACCATGCCGGGCAGCACCGCACGACACATCCGCGTCATCGCCTTGACGTTCAGCGCCCAGGCGAAATCGAGATCCTCGTCGCTGGTTTCGAGCACGGAGCCTGCGTGAACGACACCCGCGCAATTGAACAGGATGTCGATCGGGTCCTTCCCGCACGCTGCGACCGCAGCCGCGTCGAGCACATCCATCCGGCGCGTCTCTATGCCCGACTCTTCCAGCCCGGCCAGCGCCGCCTCGTTGACGTCGGTAGCGATCACGCGCGCGCCCGCGGCGGCGAGCGCCAGCGCGGAGGCGCGGCCGATGCCCTGCGCGGCGGCGGTGACGAATGCGGTCTTTCCAGTCAGGTCGATCAAGGTTCGGTCCTCATGATAGGCAAGGGAGTGCCGGGCTGATCGCCCGATCGGTAGCAGGCCTCGACCAGCGCCATCGTCTGCCAGCCGTCGTCGACGGCGGTACACAGGATGTCGTCCTCCCCCGCCGCGAAGCGCTGAAGATTGGCCATCGGGCCGATGAACGCGTCCGGGAACCATGCACCGGCCAGCGGCACCTGCTCCCAGGCTGCACCGCGCGAGACGATCCACAATTCGTCCGGCTCGCCGGCGGGATAATCGAGCAGCACGCCGAGCTTGGCGACCGCCGCGCCGTCGCTCCCTTCGACGCGGAACTGCGCGGCCTGGAATTGGCGCCCGAAATCGTGGTGATGGTTGATCGACAGCAGCACGCGCAATGTCGCGCCGTAATCGAGGATGATCGATGTGCGCGTGTCGGTCAGCGTGCTGGAGGGATGGCCGTAGCTGCGCGCGAACACCGACGTCGGATTGCCGACCAGCGCGCGGATCGCATCGAGATAATGGATCGAATGGCTGACGATCTCGACCCGCGGATTACCTTGTAGATGCGGAAACAGATGCCACGGGGTGGCGAGGTTGATCTGCACCTCGATCTCGGTCAACTCGCCGAGCCTTGCTTGCGCGACGGCATCCGCCATCGCCAGCATCATCGCCGAGTAGCGTAGCTGGAAGTTCACCGAAGCGGTCAAGCCGCGTGCCGCGCAGACGTTCCGGATCGCGGTGGCGGCGTCGAGATCGAGCCCCATCGGCTTTTGCAGCAACACCGTGGCGCCGTGCGGCAGCGCGGCGAGGATATCGCAGTGGGCAACCGGCGGTGCGGCGACATCAAACACCGCGTCGGCATCTGCGGCTTGCTCGATCGAGGCAAAGACGGTTTCGATGCCCCATTTGCTGGCCAGCGCCTGCGCGCGGTCGCAGTCCGGATCGAAGACTCCGGAGACCTCGAACCCGGCCTTGCGATATGCCGGCAGATGCGCGTCCTTCACGATCCCGCCGGTGCCGATGATGACGATCGGACGGGGTTCGGACGGCATCGGCCAGGCCTGGCGCAACGTGCTCATGGTGCCGATCCCGCCCCCACCCGCGCCCCCACCCGCGCCTGGGCCTCGGCGAGAAGATCGGGCGTCGCACGATCCGTAGCGACGGCGACGGTCATCAGATCGTCGACGATATGGCTGATCCGTGCGAGGTCCGCCGTCACCGGCATCTCGCGCGCGTGTTCGTGCAGCCATTCCAGCCGGTGATAATAGGGAATCGTCGCGTTGATCGCGGGATCGGTCCAGGTCGACCGCCGCACGCCGATCGCCCCGGACGTGGTTGTCAGCCGGTCCATCGCCGCCGTCGCGCAATGGCGCAGGAATGCCCAGGCGAGCGATTTGTGGCGGGAGCCCGCGCCGATCGCAAGGACCCAGAAGACGTTGAGCGACACGCTGCTCCCGCCCGGCCCGGCGGGCAACGGCGCGACATCGACCAGTCCTGCGACCTTGCTGTCGGGGGACGTGTCGCAATAGGCGGCGAAGCCGAACCAGTTCGCCATCAGCGCGACCTTGCCCTCGGCAAAGGCCATGCCCGACGCGACGCTGTCCATCGCCGTACAGCCTGGCGCGATCGCGTCCGCATCCCGCGCAAGCCCACGGAGGAAATCCAGCGCCTCGACCGCCCGGGGCGATATCAGGTCGATCCGCCCGTCCCGGTCGAACACTTCGCCGCCGCGCGACCAGACGTGGATGCAGAAATCGTAGAAGCTGTTGTGCCCGTCGGGGAACAGCGCCAGCACCGTTCCGTAGCGGTCCCGCGCCGGATCATGCAGCGCGCGGGCGCAAGCGTGGAAGTCCTCCCATGTCGCGGGCGGCGTGGCGATCAGATCCTTGCGATAGATCAGACATTGCGGCCCGTCATGATACGGCATGCCCCAGACGCCGCCGGCGAAACGCTGCAATCCGGTCAGCGACGGGCTCCAGGCATCCGGGAAGTCTGCGATCGGGTGCTGGTCGAGATGCGGCGCGAGATCCTCGAGCAGATCGTCGGCGACCGCTTCGGCGAGCCAGTCCGTATTGAGGAAGGCGATGTCCCATGCGCCGGTCGCCAGACCGCGATCGGCGATCGTCGCCCGATGCAGCGGGTTCAGGTCCATCTCGACCGCGTCGAGCGTCGCGTCGCTGTCCGTCGTGGCGACGAAATCGGCGAACTGCGCGGCGATCGCCTGCGCGAACGGATCGAAGCGGCGGACTGCGATGCGCAACGTGGTCATACGGGTGCTCCCGACGGCGGCACCGGCATCGTATCGACGACGGGGGACGCTTCGACCGGCGCCCGGCGCGTCCGTTTGCGTTCGCCACCGATCGTGTAGATCGCCGCGGCGGCGATCACGACGACGCCCTCGATCAAGCCCTGATAGCTGGCACCCAGGTTGAGCACGTTGAACCCGTTGGTCAGCGTGAACAGCAACAACGCGCCGACCACCGTCTTGACCACGCTGCCCGCGCCGCCGAACAGAGATGTTCCGCCGAGGATCGCCGCGGCGATGACGGTCAGTTCGCTGCCCTGCAACGCGGTCGGATTGATCGCTCCGAGCCGACATCCGAACAGGATGCCGGCAAACCCCGACGCAAGTCCGGACAGGATGAACGCGCCGAGCTTGTAGGCGTGGACGTTGATCCCCGACAGCCGTGCCGCCTCGGCATTGCCGCCGACCGCATAGACATTGCGCCCGATCACGGTGAATTTCAGTACGGCCCAGACGAGCGCGGTGAAGATCGCCAGATACACGACCGGCGCCGCGACCGAGAAAGCCGGGCCGGCGAGCAAGGCGAGAAGCGCCACCACGATACCGCTGCCGATCGCCAGCGCCCGGCGCCGCGTCACGCCCCGCGCGAATAGAGCCGCAGCGATGAGCAGCAGTGCCCAGAAGATCGGTACGCGGGTGCTTTCGAACGCCAGCATCTGCGCCAGCGTGTCGGCACGTTCGACCATCAGCGACCGCCCGTCGGTGAGCACCAGCACCAGCCCACGCACCGCGGTCAACGTGCCAAGCGTGACGATGAACGCATTGATCCCGACGAACTGGACGATCGCGCCGTTGAGCAGGCCGATGCCGGCCGCCGTGATCAGCGCCGCCAGCGCGGCAAGCGGGAAGCCGATCTGCGGCGCGAGTCCGACCAATATCGCCGCGGCAAGCGCGGCGACCGAGGCGACGGACAGATCGAACGCACCGGTGATCAGCATCACCGTCATCGCGACGCCCATGATGCCGACCAGGGACGCCTGGTAGCCTATGTTTCCAAGGTTCTCCGCCGTCAGATAGTTCGGCAGGCCGCGCGCCTGTGCCATCGCCGCAAGGATGGCGAGCAGGATGAGTAACGCATAATAGACCCCCGCCTCGCGCAGACCGAAATGCCGTCGCCAGTCGATCCTGCTCACGCGGCATCCTCCCATCGCACCTGGCTGCCACCGGCCAGCTGGATCAAAGCCGCTTCGTCCAAATTCGCCGGGTCGGCGATTTCACGCACCACCGCGCCGTCGCGCATGACAAGGATACGGTCCGATATAGCGAGCAATTCCTCGAATTCGGAACTCACCAGCACCACCGCCAGCCCTTCATCGGCCAGCGTTCGGATCAGGCCGAGAATGTCGGTCCGCGCGCCGATATCGATCCCCGCGGTCGGTTCGTCGAGCAACAGGACGCGGGTGCCCGGCACGAGCCACTTGGCGATCACCACCTTCTGCGCGTTCCCGCCCGACAGTTCGCCGACCAGCGCCTCGGGTCCTCCCGCCTTGATCGCGAGGCGGCTGATCGCGGCGCGGGCGGCAGCGTCCTCGGCTGCATGATCGATCACCTTGCCGCGCCGCGGCAGCGCGATGTTCTCGGCAATCGTCATCTGTGCCACGAACCCTTGCCGCGCGCGGTCCTCGGGAACGAGAGCGATCCCCGCCGCGACCGTGTACTCCGGCGCCAGCGTCACCGCTGACCCATCGACGGTTATGTCGCCGCTTGCCGCTTGATCCGCGCCAAAGATCGCGTGGAGCAATTCGCTGCGCCCCGATCCGAGCAGACCAGCGATCCCGACGAGCTCGCCCGCACCGACCGCGAGCGACGTCGAGGCCAGCCGGCCGGGCGAGCGGAGCCCGCGCACGTCGAGCATCGCTCCAGACGCGCGCCGCCGGGTCGCGGACCGGGCCATCGCGCCGACCGAGCGGCCGGCGATCGCTGCGGCGATGGCGGCTTCGTCGAGCGAGGCGGTTTCGGCGCGCAACACCGCCTGTCCGTCGCGAAGCACCGTGACTTCGTCGGTCAAGGCCACGATCTCGTCGAGGAAGTGCGAAATGAACAGCACCGCCCGCCCCTCCGCCGCCAGCCGCCGGATCATCCGGTAGGCGGTCTCGCGTTCCTGCTCGCCCAGCGCCGCGGTCGGCTCGTCGAGGATGACCAAAGCGGGGTCGCCGATCAGCGCCTGCGCCATCGCGACCATCTGCCGCGCACCGATCGGCAGATCGGCGACCAGTTCGTCCAGATCGAAGGGATCGCCCAACGTCGCGACTATCGCCGCCGCCTTGCTGCGCATCGCCGCGTCGCCACGCCAGCCACGGCGCTGTTCCAGCAGGATATTGTCGAGCGCGCTGAGCGTCGGGACCAGCGGTATGTGCTGGTACAAAGTGGCGATCCCGGCGGCACGCGCATCGCGCGGCGTCCGCCACTGCACCTCGTCGCCACGCCACGCGATCGTACCGCCGCTCGCCGGCACCGCGCCCGCAAGGATCTTGATCAAGGTCGACTTGCCCGCCCCGTTCGCGCCAAGCAGGCCATGAACGCGACCCGGCCGCACCTCCAGATCGACCCCGCGCAACGCGACCGTGCCGTTCGGCCAGACCTTGGCGATACCGCGCAGCGCGAGGAGCGGAATGGTCACCATTGGCCGACGCATTGCTGCACCGTGGCGCGGGTTACCGCCGGGATCGGATAGGTACGGAAGCGGTCGCCGCCGGGACGGGCTAGGGCCTGGAACGCGAGCGCGCCGAGTGCCTCGGGCTTGAAGCATACCGTGCCGTCGACCGCGCCGGCCTTGATCGATGCGATCGCCAGCTTCGATCCGCCGACGCCGATCAGCCGGGCGTTGGACCCTGCGGCACGGACGGCGCGGGCACAGCCGACCACCATGTCGTCGGCTTCGCTGTAGAACAGGTCGATCCCAGGTTGCGCGGCGAGGATGTTCTGGCACGCGGCCTCGCCCCCCTCGCTCGTCCAGTTGCCGGGTTGAGCGGCGACGATCGCGTAGCGCGCACCCGCCGCATCCAGTGCCTGATGGAAACCGCGCGCACGTTGCTCTACTTCAGGGAAGCCGGCCGCGCCCTCGATGATCGCGATGCGGGCCGATCTGTCCTTCGGCAGCAGTTTCGCGGCAAGCTGGCCGGCGGATCGGCCTGCCGCAACCTCGTCCTGGGATGCCAGCGCGACCAGCCCGGGATAGACATCCTCCACCCGCCGGGTGCGAGGATCGCCGACCAGCGCGGCGACCGCTGCGATCGGCACGCCGGCGCGACCCGCGCGCTGCACCCACCCTTGCGCGACGACCGAATCCAGCGGCATCACCGCGATGCCGGCGACATGCTGCGCGATCAGATCGTCGATATCATTGGCCTGCTTCTGCACGTCGCCCTTGGCGTCCAGGATGACGGCGGTCGCACCCGCGCGCGCCGCAGCGTCGCCGAAGCCCTTGGCTATCGCGGCGGCGAAGGGGTAGCTCAGGCCCACGGTCGATAGCCCGTAGCGCGGGCCACCTGCCACGCCGACCGCGACCGTCCCGTTCGCCGCACGTGCCGCGGTGCGCACGCCGACCAGCGAACCGCCCGCGACGATCGCGACCAGCGCCGTCATGGCGAGGGGGATCGGGCGCCAGCGCATCTCAGTCGGCCGGGCGGCGCGTGACGAGGTATAGATGCTCGCAGGCCAACACGGTTTCGCCGCGCTGGTTGCGGATGTCGACCTGTTCGGTGACGACCCCCTGCCCGGTGCGCTTGGGATGATCGCGCATGTCGGAGATGCGCGTCACGGTCGTGATCGTGTCGCCGATATGCACCGGGCGAATGAAGCGCAGCCGATCGTAGCCGTAGGACATCGCATGCGGATTGATCGTCGTCGCGGTCAGCCCGATGCCGATCGCGAACACCATCGTGCCATGCGCGATGCGCTGCCCGATATCCTGCGTGCTGCACCATTCGGCATCCATGTGATGCGGGAAGAAATCGCCGGTATGGCCGGCATGGACGACGAAATCCGTTTCGGTGATCGTCCGGCCAAAGCTCGTCCGCTCCGATCCGACGACGTAATCCTCGAAATATTGCGCGACGATCATGCAGCCAGCTCCCGGTCGATTGCAGCGCGATCGGCACCCAATCGGGGCGCGGCGCGGGTGGAGTGAAGGATCTCGCCGTCGATCCGGATCGGGCATCGCGTGGTGGCCATGACCGCGCCATCCTGCGCCACGATCCGCTGCGTGGCATTCAACGTGGTAAAGGCGGGTTCCGACATCAGCGCGGGCCAATCGAGCACCGGTGCGCACCAGATGCCGGCCGGCTCGAGGATGTCGAGCCAGTCCTGCGCCGGTCGCGTTAGCAGATGATCGCGCACCAGCGCCTTGATCGCATCGCGCTTGGCGAACCAGCTGTCGGCCGGGAACGCGCAGAGTTCGGGCAGGTCCAGCAGCGCACCCAACCGATCGACCGGCGCCATCGCCAGCGCGAGATGACCCGTCGCGGTGGCATAGATGCCGTAAGGCGCGGCGAGATAGACGTTGCCATTGGCGACCCGGCTGCGCTGCGGCATCGCCTCGTCGCGATTGAGATGCACGGACAGATGCTCGAACTGCAGGTCGATCGCGGTTTCCATCAAGCTGACATCGACCCGCCCGCCCCGTCCGCTGACTCCGCGTCGGACCAGCAGGGCGAGCACGCCTTGGCACAATTGCGCGCCGGCCATCATGTCGGTCACCGAAAAGCCCGCCGGGACCGGCGCATCCTCGGCATCGCCCGAAAGCCAGGCGAGCCCCGAAAGCGCCTGCACCAGCAGATCCTGTCCGGGACGATCGCGCCACGGACCATCCGTGCCATATCCGCTGACGCCCGCGTAGATCACGCGGGGGTTGAGCACGCGGACGGCGTCCCAGCCCAGCCCGAGCCGATCCATGATGCCTGGCCGGAAATTGTGGATCAGCACGTCGGCGCGCGCGACGAGCTGGCGTACGGCGGCGAGATCGGCGGGATCCTTGAGGTCCGCGGCATAGCTTTCCTTACCGCGATTGATCGCGTGGAACAGTGCGCTGGACCCGTCGAACGCCATGTCGGCGAGGAACAGGGATCGGCTGGCATCCCCGCCATCGCGCCGTTCGACCTTGATGACACGTGCGCCGAGATCGGCCAGCCGCAACGCGCAGGAAGGCCCCGCGAGAAATTGGCTGAGATCCAATACTGTCAGGCCGGCCAAAGGCAGCCCCGCAGGGTCCAGCCGCTCGGCCAAGTCATCCGTCTCCACGCGGCAATTCTCGCATTCGTATGTTTATATGATGCTATTTGCACATGCTATGGATCGGGCTATGGGGTGTCAACTGGGTTTCACAGACAAACCAGACGTTCGCAGGAGAATGATGCATGCGCGGCATGACGTGGGACCATCCACGGGGATTCGACCCATTGGTGGCAGCTTCCGACCGGTGGCAGCGCATGACCGGCCACGCAATCCAGTGGGACCGGCGATCGCTGCAGGATTTCGAAACCTATCCCGTCGAAGACCTTGCGAAAGACTATGACCTGATCGTGATCGACCATCCGCACGTCGGGCAGATCGCCGAGACGGAGGCGCTCGTCGCGCTGGACGACCTGATCGATGCCGACGCGCTTTCCGAAATCGCCGCGGGATCGGTGGGCGGATCCTATCGAAGCTATCACTGGGCGGGACATCAATGGGCGTTGCCGATCGACGCGGCGGCGCAGGTACAGGCTTGGGTGCCGGGGCGGATCGCCGGCCCGGTCACGCGCTGGGAAGAGGTCATGGCGCTGGCCGAAAGCGGGCGTGCGGCGATCCCGCTCCGCCCGCCGCACAGCCTGATGAGCCTGTTCACGCTGTGCGGGCTAACCGGGATTTCGCTCGACCCGGACGATGCAGACCTGTTTCCTGTCGACGCAGCCCGGGCCTATCGCTTGCTCGAACGACTTGCCGCACGCATCGACCAGGCAGCGTATGGATTAGACCCGATCGCGATGCTGGAAGAGATGGCGCGGCCCGATAGCGCGTTGGCGGTGGCCCCGCTGATCTACGGCTATGTCAGCTACGCGCAGGACGGGTTCCGATCGAATACGATCCGTTTCGCCGACCTGCCGGTTCTGGACGACGGTCCACGCGGTTCGGCGCTTGGCGGGACCGGAATCGCGGTATCCGCCTTCGGTCGCGAGCCGGAGGAAGCCGCCCGGTTCGCGGCCTGGGTTGCCAGCGGCGCGGTGCAACGCGACCTGGTCGCGATCGAAGGCGGCCAACCCGCACACGCTGCCGCCTGGGATGCGGACGCCACCAACGCCACGACACACGACTTCTACCGCGCGACGCGCGCGACGCTCGACTGCGCATGGCTGCGACCCCGCCACCAAGGCTATATGGCGTTCCAGCACCAGGCCTCCGAACGATTGAACGCGGCATTGCAGGCCGGCGAGCCCGCCCAATCGGCACTCGCCGCGCTGAATGCGCTGTATCGCGCCAGCCGCTGACCCCTTGATCAGGACAAAGACGATGAGCCGCCACGCCCGCGCCCTTCTGGCCAGCACGATCCTTCTCACGCTCGGTACGGCGGCTCGCGCCGATCAGCCCCAGCCGGTCGTGCCGGACGAAAACGCCTTCCGCACTCCACCGGCAGAGGCGCGCCCGAAGACGCTGTATTTCTGGATGAACGGTAACGTCACGCGCGAAGGGATCGACGCCGATCTGCTCGCGATGCGCGATGCCGGATTGAGCGGACTGCTCGCCTTCGACGGCAGCAGCGACATTCCCAAGGGTCCGGTCGATTATCTCAGCCCGCAATGGCTCGACCTGATGACGCACATGATGAAGCGGGGCGGCGAGTTGGGGCTAACCGTCGCGATGCAGAATGCGCCGGGTTGGTCTTCCAGCGGTGGTCCATGGATCAGCCCCGCGCAAGCGATGCAACAGATCGTCTGGACCGAGACGACGCTTGACGGCGGACGCCGCATCACGACCCGTTTGCCGCAACCGTATACCAAGCTCGACTACTACCGCGATGCGATCGTCGTCGCTTTCCCCGCATCGGCCGGTGACGAAAGCCAGTGGCGCGAAGCCGTGGCGTCGATGCGGATCGGCGCGCATTCCGTTGACGCGGCGACCTTGACCGATCGGAACCTGCACACGACGGCTTCGATCGCGCCGGATGCGCCGTTGATTGTCGCCACGAACGCGCCCTTCGCTGCGCAGGCAGTGACGTTATACGCCGAGAAGGACCAGCCGTCGTTTTCCGCGACGATCGAGGCGTCCGACGATGGCCGTATCTGGCGGGCCGTCACGCGGATGACAGTCGGGGCGGAGCGCGGGATCGAGGCCCCCGGAACGGCCAACTTCCCGAGCGTGTCGGCGCGCTACTTCCGGGTGACGCCGTCCACTAAAGCGAAGCTTGCCGAAGCGCTGTTCTATGCCACGCCGCGCATCGCCGACTGGGATGCCAAGGCCGAGCACAATTTTCACGGCGCGATGGCGGCGGGCGCGCAAGAACCGACCCTATCGTCGCCGGAAGCGATCGACCCGGCGCGGATCATCGACCTGACCGGGAAGGTCGCGGCGGATGGCATGCTCGACTGGCGCGCACCCAAAGGCCGCTGGACCGTCCTGCGCCTCGGCCACACGCCGACCGGCAAGCTGAACGTCGCCGCATCGGACTCCGGACGCGGGCTGGAGGTCGACAAGTTCAGCGTCGCGGCAGTCGATCATCAATTTCAGAACAGCATCGCCCGCGTCATCGCCGCCGCCGACCCGCAGGCACGCAAGGCGTTCACGCGCGTGGAGATCGACAGTTACGAGGCGGGACTGCAGAATTGGAGCGAAGGCGTTCCCGCCGCCTTCGCCAAGCGCAACGGATATGCGCTGACGAGATTCGCGCCGGCGCTTGCGGGGCGCATCGTCGGCGACGCGGATCGATCCGATCGCTTCCTGTTCGACTTCCGCCGCACGCTCGCCGATCTGATGGCCGACAATTATTATGGCGAGATGGAGCGCAAGGTGCGCGCTGCCGGGCTGGAGTTCACCGTCGAGGGCTATGGCCCCGGGCCGTTCGACGAATTGCAGGTCTCTGGCCGTGTACAATATCCGATGACCGAATTCTGGACGCGCACGCCGTGGACCGACAATCGCTCGGTCAAGATGGTGAGCTCCGCCGCGCACGTCTATGGCAAGGATCTGGTCGCGGCCGAGGCGTTCACGGGCGAGGCTCAGACCAGCCGTTGGTCGGATTATCCCTATGCGCTAAAAGCACTGGGCGACCTGATGTTCTCGCAAGGCGTCAACCGCCTCTATTTCCACCGCTACGCGATGCAGCCCAATCCGAAGGCTGCGCCCGGCATGACGATGGGCCCCTGGGGTATCAATCTCGATGCCAGCAACACGTGGTTCAAATCGGCCAAACCCTGGCTCGATACGCTTTCGCGCAGCCAGTATCTGCTCGGGCTCGGCCATCATGCCGCCGACGTGCTGTACTTCGTAGGCGAGGACAGCCCGAACCAGGCCGAATATCTCCGCCCGGACATCTCGCCTGACAGCAATCCGCGGATCGGCACGCATTTCACGCCGGCGATGCCGGCCGGCTATCAATATGATTTCGTCAATGCCGAGATCCTGCTCAAATCGGTCGAGGTGAAGGACGGTCGGATCGTGCTGCCGAACGGTGCCAGCTACCGCATGCTCGTGCTGCCCGATGGCTTGAGCGGGATGACGCCCGAACTGGCCGCTCGATTGCGCGATCTGGTCGCACGCGGGATGGTGATGCTCGGCGAGCGCCCGCCAAAGTCGCTGTCGCTCACCGGCGGCGCGAACGGCGAACGTGCGTACCGCGACAGCATCGACGCGCTGTGGGGCGACGGAACCGCCGCCCGCACCGTCGGCCGCGGCAAGGTCTATCCGACAGGCACGATCGCCGGCGTGCTGGGCGAGCTCGGCGCCGGGCCCGACGCCGATTGCCGTACCGCGACGCCGGATGGCCAAGTCGTCTGGCATCATCGCACGTTGGCCGATGGCGACATGTACTTCGTCGCCAATCGCCAGCGTCGCGCGGAATCGGTGACGTGCAGTTTCCGTGTCTCAGGCAAGGCGCCGGAACTGTGGAACCCGGAGAGCGGCACGGTGTCCAGCCCGGCACTCTACGACACGCCGCCCGGACACACGCGCGTCTCGTTCGCGCTCGAACCCTCGGGATCGACCTTCGTGATGCTCCGCAAGCCGGCCACCCCCGCCGCCTCATGGGTCGCGCGGAACGGCGTGAAATTCGCCGACTTGCAAGCAGTTGCGGCGCCGGCGCCCGCAGCGCCGTCCGATAGTTTCACGCTGTCTGTCTGGGCCAAGCCCGATGTCGACCTGCGGCTGATGCCGGCCGAAAAGGTCGGCGGCCGGATCAACGAAACAGGCAAGTTCTATCTCGTTCCGGCACGATCCGGACTCGACACGCACGGCGCCGGCACGGCCGTTGCGGGTCTCGCCGTCGGGCGCAACGGGGCCTATGTCATTGAACGCGTCTCGCCGGATGTCGCGCCTGCCGTTCTGGTGTCGCACACGCCGATCGCCGGCTGGACGCACTTCGCGCTGGTCTACGATCGCGGTACTCCGAAGCTGTACGTCAATGGCAAGCTCGATCGAACCGGCCTGAAAAGTGGCCGCAGCGTATTCGCCGGCGGCAGCGACGCACCGCCCGCTACAGGCGTCACCTATTTCTTCGAGGGCGATAACGGGCCGTTGACGACCGTGCCCCGTATTCTGTCGGCCGGCGAAATCGCCGCGATCGCCGCCAAGGGACCTCCCGCGCCGGAGATCGCCGCACAGCCGGCGGTGATCACCCGGAACGGCGACGCGATGAAGTCGCTCGCGTTCGAAAGCGGCGGCTATTCGCTGAGCACGGGCGCGACGTTCACGGCCACAGTTCCCGCCCCGCTGACGATTGCCGGCGGATGGTCCGTCGCGTTCGAGCCGGGCCGCGGTGCCCCGGCCAGCACGACGCTGCCGGCGCTCGCCTCGCTCAGCCACAATGCCGATCCGGGCGTCCGCCATTTCGCCGGCACCGCGACCTATACCCGCAAGATCGTCGTCCCGACCAGTGCGTTCGCGCCGGGACGCCGTACCTTCGTCGACCTTGGCAGGGTCGAAGTGCTCGCGAAAGTCACGGTCAACGGCCGCGATCTGGGGACGGTATGGAAGGCGCCGTTCCGGATCGACATTACCGATGCGATCCGGCCCGGCTCGAACGACATCGAAGTCGCGGTTACCAGCCTGTGGCCGAACCGGTTGATCGGCGACGCGCAGCAGCCCGATCCGTATCCCCGCGTCGATTCGGAATGGCCAGTGGGCGAACGTTTCTCGCCCGATGGGACGCGGAGCGAGATCATGGCGCGCAAGCTGGTCGAACTGCCGGAATGGTATCGCACCGGAAAGCTCAAGCCGAAGGACGGTCGGGTCGGCTTCTCCACCTGGACCTTCTTCCAGAAGGACGAGGCCTTGCTCGACTCCGGCCTGCTCGGTCCGGTGCGACTGGTCTTCGCCGATAAGATAGCGATACCCGAGAGGCAATGACCGGTCGCGACCGGTACGACGGCCAAGGGAGGGAAGCATGATGTGGGGAATACGGTTGCAAGCGGTGATCGGTGCCGTCGCGTTGGCGTTTGCGATGCTGGCGGGGCATTCGAACGCCGCTGCAGCCGCACTCGATTGCCCGCTGCGGGACCGGCCGTTTTCGGTTGAGTCTCCGCTTCTCGACCTGTGGCTCAGCCCGGCAGCGACGCATGTTCTGGAGAGTTTGGCGCCGGCCGCGTTCGTCGAAGCATCGGACATGCTGCGCAACCGCGACGTCCCGGCCTTCGCCGCCATCATCACACCCCGGATGGTCGCCAAAAAGAAACTGTCGGCTGAGCAGCTCGGCAGGCTGGATCAGTCGCTCCGCGCGCTACCGGTCACACGGGCCGATAAGGTCGCGCGCTGCGCCCGCTATGATGACACGCCGCTCGTCGCCCGCCCCGATCCCGGTCGCCCGGCTATCCTCGTCTTCCAGAAGATCGTCGGATTCCGCGACGGGCCATCCGTCGACGCGGCGGAACAGGCCTTGCGGGCGATGGCCGCGCGGCGCGGATGGAGCATCGTCGTGACCGACCGGGGCGGTGCGATGACGGCAGCCACGCTGTCGCGGTTCGATGCCGTCGTCTGGAACAACGTCAGCGGCGACGTGCTGACGACGCGTCAGCGTGCCGCGTTCCGGAGCTATATCGAACGCGGCGGTGGTTTTGTCGGCATCCACGGATCGGGTGGCGACCTGGCCTATTTCTGGGATTGGTATGCCGAAGAGCTGATCGGCACGCGCTTTCGCGGGCACCCTACCCAGCCATCTTTCCAGACCGCGCGGATCGACGTCGCGAATCCTGGCAATCCCATCACGCAGGGGCTGGGCAGCGGCTGGACGATGAACGACGAATGGTATTCGTTCGTCAGCAATCCCCGCAAAACGAAATCGGCGATCCTGCTGACGCTCGACGAAAGGACCTATTCTCCCACAGGCGGTGGCGAAGATATCTCGATGGGCGACCATCCGATCGCGTGGAGCCGGTGCGTGCGCAACGGGCGTGCCTTCTATTCGGCAATGGGCCACCGACCGGAAACCTATGCCGACCCGTCGCATGTGCGGCTGCTCGAACAAGGCATTCTCTGGTCGATCGGCCGATCCGGGCACGGATGTCACGCGGGACAAACGGTCGCCTCGTTCCATGACAACCGATGATCGCCGTTTGCCAGTTCGGCATGGTTCCTATTACATGACGAATTGGAGCGATGGGGTAACGGACTGATGGCGAGCGAAGCCAGTTTCGGCAGATTTACCGAGGGCACGCTGTCGAGCCACGATCAGGTGGCGCGGACGCTTGGCGTGGAGATCCTCGGCGGGCTCTACAAACCTGGCGAGAAATTGCCGGCGGAGGCCGACATGCTGGCGCGCTTCGGTGTATCCCGGACCGTGCTGCGCGAGGCGTTCAAGACGCTGACGGCCAAGGGGCTGATCGTATCCAAGACGCGCGTGGGCACGGTGGTGCTGGACAGCGCGCACTGGAATTTCTTCGACGCCGCGGTGCTCGGCTGGAAAGTCAGCCAGGGGTTCGACATCGCCTTCGTCCGCGATCTCGCCGACGTCCGCCGCGCGATCGAGGCGTCCGCCGCAGCTGCCGCGGCGAAACGACGCTCGCCCGAGGACATTGCAGAACTTCGCCGCTGCCTTGAGCGGATGGACGCCGCAACGGCGAGCGCCAGCGATTTCGCACTGGCCGATCTCGACTTCCACAAGACCGTCGGGCGCGCGTCAGGCAATGTGCTGATGCGATCACTCGCGGCAGTGGTGGAGACCGCGTTGCTCGCATCCTTCCGGATGAGTTCGCCCGTCCGCGAAGCCGACGAGCATGCTGCCAGCGTCACCGGCCATCGCCGTATCATTGACGCGATCGAAGCCGGCGACGCCGAAGAGGCCGCCTCCGCGATGCGCGCCATCATCGGACACGGCCTGTCCCGCATGGAGCGCGGCACGACATCCTCCTGAGACGATACGACTTTCGAATTTCTTCGACTTGCTTCGAGTGGCATCGTGCAATAATACTATTATAGTGTTCGATGACAGCGAGGCGCGCCGCGAATCGGCGGCCCGGGTCGTGCGAGAGGATGAGAATGTCTGGCGTATCAAAGGCCGCGCTGACGCGCCGCGAACTTTTCCATTGCACCGCCTGCGCCACCGCCGCGGGCGCGGTCGCCGCCGTTCCGTTTGCCAGCGCGGCTGCGGCCGGGTTGCAGGGCAAGGAGGTCGTTCGCGAATTCCCCTATGGTAAGGTCCGGCTGACCGGCGGTGTGATCAAGCAGCATTACGACCACATCCACGCACATTATCTCGCGCTCGATAACGACCGGTTGCTGAAGGTCTTCCGTCAGAATGCCGGTCTTCCCGCCCCGGGCCCGGACATGGGCGGCTGGTACGATGCCGACGGCTTCGTCCCCGGACTGGCGTTCGGTCAATATGTCTCCGGCCTGGCGCGCATCGGCGCGGCGACCGGCGACACGGCGGTGCATCAGAAGGTCGCGGCGTTGGTCGACGGGTTCGGCAAGGCGATGCTGGCGGCCAGAAACCCCTATGCCGGCCCCAAGGCGCAGGAGCAGTGGGCGGCGTATGTGATGGACAAATACGTCGTCGGATTGATCGACGCGTATCAATTGAGCGGCGTTACGCAGGCCAAGGCGCTGCTGCCCAAGATCATCGACAAGTGCATGCCCTATATCTCGCCGGTGTCGCGCGATCGTATCGGCAAGACCGAGCCGCCCTATGACGAAACCTATGTGCTGCCGGAAAACCTGTTTCATGTCGCGGACATCACCGGCGACGACAAATACCGCGCGATGGCGGTGCATTACATGCTCGACAAGGAATGGTTCGATCCGCTCGCCGCGGGGAAGGACGTGCTGCCGAGCAAGCACGCCTATAGCCACACGATCGCGCTCAGCTCGGGCGGCCAGGCGTACCTGCATCTCGGCGATCCGAAATACCGCGCGGCGCTGCAAAATGCGTGGAAGTTCATGGAGCCGCAGCGTTTCGCCAGTGGTGGCTGGGGTCCGGAGGAGCAATTCGTCGAGTTGCACAAGGGTCATCTCGCCGACAGCCTGAAGACGTCCAAGGCCCATTTCGAGACGCCGTGCGGCAGTTTCGCCGATATGAAGCTGGCCCGGTATCTGATCCGCTTCACCGGTGAACCGGTTTACGGCGACGGTCTGGAACGCACCGTGTTCAACACCATTTTGTCGACGCGCATGCCCGACAGCGACGGTAACTATCCCTATTATTCCAATTATGGACCGGACGCCGACAAGCTGTATTACCAGAAGAAGTGGCCGTGCTGCTCGGGCACGTTGGTGCAGGGCGTCGCGGATTACGTGCTCAACCTGTATTTCCACGACGACGATGCGCTGATGGTCAACATGTACGCGCCGTCCGAAGTTACATGGGATCGGCCCGGTGGCGCGGTCGAGATCGTGCAGGAAACCGAATATCCGGCGCAGGACAGCGTGCGGCTGACCGTGCGCAAGCCGGGCAACGGGCGTTTCGCGATGAAGCTGCGCGTGCCGGCCTGGGCGACGGGCGCGAGCGTGGCGGTGAACAGGCGCAGGCAGGCAGCGAGCGCGGGTCAGCTCGCGGTATTGAACCGGACGTGGAAGGCAGGCGACACGGTCGAACTGATCCTGCCGCAGGCGTTGCGCACCGTGGCGATCGACGACCGCAACCCGAACCTCGCGGCGATGATGCGCGGCGGCATCATGTATGTCGGGCTCAACCCGTGGGACGGGATCGAACGCCAGACGGTGGCCCTGCCCGGCGCGGTGCAGCCGGTGCCGGGCGCCGATCAGGCGTACCGTGCCAAGGTCGGCGGGCGCGATCTCGTGTTCGTGCCGTATTTCACGGTGCAGACCGAACGCTACAACACCTATTTCAAGATCGCCTGATGACCGACGGCCGCGTCCACGCCAGCTATTGGATCGAAACCGCCTTCCCGTTGCAGCAAGCGGCGGAGACGATGGCGGGCGAACAGTCGACCGGTACGTTCGTCCGCGTGCCGGGCGAAACGGACGAGCTGCGCGAGGCGCATGCCGCGCGGGTCGAGGAGGTGGTGGAGCTCGGCGAGGTGGTCGCACCTTCGCTGCCGGGATCGGGTTTGCCGAAGTCGGGCGACGGGGTGCGCCGCGCGGCGCGGGTGACTTTGTCCTGGCCGATGTCCAATTTCGGCCCTTCGCTGCCCAACCTGCTTGCCGCTGTGGCCGGTAACCTCTCGGAACTGAAGGCATTCTCCGGCCTGAAGCTGATCGATCTCCAGCTCCCGCCGGTGTTCCTCGATCGCTATCAGGGCCCGCAATTCGGCGTGGCGGGAACGCGCGCTTTGGCCGGCGTGTACGACCGACCAATCATCGGTACGATCATCAAGCCGAGCGTCGGCCTCTCGCCCGAAGCGACGGCGGAACAGGTGCGCGGGCTGGTCGAGGCCGGGGTGGATTTCATCAAGGACGACGAGTTGCAGTCCGACGGGCCGCACTGCCCGTTCGACGCGCGCGTGTCGGCGGTGATGCGCGTGATCAACGATTATGCCGAGCGCACCGGTAAAAAGGTGATGTTCGCCGCCAATCTGACCGGCGACATCGACGAGATGCTGCAGCGCCACGATCACGTGCTGGCGCAGGGCGGTACGTGCGTGATGGCGAGCATGAACTCGATCGGCCTGCCCGCGATGAAGGTGCTGCGCGCGCATTCGCAACTGCCGATCCACGGCCATCGCAATGGCTGGGGCATGCTCGGCCGCTCGCCCGCGATCGGGATGAGCTTCATCGCCTATCAGAAACTGTGGCGGCTGGTCGGGATCGACCACACCCATGTCAACGGCATCGACAACAAGTTTTGCGAGACGAACGACAGCGTGATCGCATCGGCGCGCGAATGCCTTACACCGATGTTCGATCCGCCGCACCCCGGCTGCGAGGTGATGCCGGTCTTCTCCTCCGGGCAGTCGGCGAAGCAGGCCGCACCGACGTTCGCCGCATTGAACAGCGTCGATTGCATGTTCGCCGCGGGCGGCGGCATCCTGGCCCATCCCGGCGGAGCGGCAGCCGGCGTGCGCGCGCTGCGGCAGGCGTGGGACGCCGCCGTCGCCGGCGTGCCGGTCGAGGATGCGGCGCGCGACGCACCCGAACTCGCGGCGGCACTGGGCGCCTTTGGCGGGTGACGTTACGCTACGCCTATTACGGCGATGACTTCACTGGATCGACCGACGTACTGGAACAGCTTGCCGAGGGCGGCGTGCCGGCGGTGCTGTTCCTAAGGACACCCGACGCCGATCTGCGCGCGCGCTTTCCGGATGTTCGGGCGATTGGTCTGGCAGGGGACAGCCGCAGCCGCTCGCCCGAATGGATGGACGAGCACCTGCCGGCCGCGTTCGAGGCGTTGAGCGATGCCGCGCTGGTGCATTACAAGACCTGTTCGACCTTCGACAGCAGCCCGCAGACGGGATCGATCGGGCGCGCGATGGACATCGGTCTGCGCCGGTTCGGCGGCAAGGCGGCGATCCTCGTCGGCGCGCCGCATCTGCGCCGCTACCTCGCGTTCGGCAACCTTTTCGCAGCGGCGGGCGACACGGTGTTCCGCATCGACCGCCACCCGACCATGTCGCGTCACCCGGTCACGCCGATGCATGAGGCCGATCTGGTCCGGCACCTCGCCGGGCAGACCAAGGCGCGCATCGCACTTGCCTCGCTGGAAGCGATCCACGGCTGCACCGCCGGTCGCATGTTCGACGACGAAGACGCGGACGCGATCCTGTTCGACGGCGTGACGATGGACGATCTCGCCACCGCGGGCGACATCGTGCTGTCACGCGGCGTGCGCTTCGCGGTCGGCAGTTCGGGCGTCACGCGCGCGATGGTGCTGGCCTGGAACGCGAGCGGAGAGATCGAAACCACTGCCCCCTCGCCCCCCGCCGCTACGCAAGACCGGATGCTCGTCATCAGCGGCAGTTGCTCGCCGGTGACCGGGCGTCAGATCGCGCGCGGCGCGGCGTCGGGCTATGTCGCGATCCGCGCCGACGTTCCGGCATTGTTGCGCGGCGAGGCGACGGAGGAAGACCGGCTGGTGCGCGAGGCCGTCGCCGCATTGGCGGAAGGTGGCCGAAGCGTCGTCCATTCCGCGGAAGGCCCGCTCGATACGGATGCCGCCGCAGCGGGCGAACTGCTCGGCATCGCCTTGGGTCGGGTCGCGGGTTCGGCGGTGCGGCAGGCAGGCCTGCGCCGCATCCTGTTCGCAGGCGGCGACACGTCGAGCCACGGCGTGGCGCAACTCGGTATCGATGCACTGACCTGGGCGGCACGGATCGAACCCGGCGCGCCGCTGGTCCGCGCGCATGCCGCCGATCCGGCGATCGACGGGCTGGAACTGGTGCTGAAGGGCGGACAGATGGGCGGCGAGGACTTTTTCGAGACGGTCCGCCGCGGCGGGTAGCGCAGGACGACTCAGGGTTGGATCGTCATATCGCCGTTCGTGCCGGGCTTGTCGAAGGACATGTTCCAAGGGCAACCGGAGATTGTGGAACACGTGCTTCGACAAGCCCGGCACGAACGGCTCTGTTCAAAGTCATCGCTCTTCAAGCCGTCCTTTACGCCACCGGCTTCACGCCGGAACGAGCAAATCCGCCGTTACCTTATGATCGAAGCCCTTCGTGCAATCGATGAAGGCGAACACGATCGCCGCGACCAGCACCATCGCCGCCACGCCTTGCAACGGCAGGTTATAATCGCCCGTCGCCGACACGATGTACCCGAACGCGACCGAGCAGACGAACCCGCCGAGATTGCCGGCGGTGTTCATCACCCCGCTCGCCGTGCCGCCGTACCGCCCGCCGATCGCCATGCACATCGCCCACGCAGCCGGAAGCATCAGGTCCATGACCATGAACGCCGCGCCTGCCAGCACGATGATCGCGACCTTGCCCGTCGCAAGGCTGAGCCCGACCAGCAACGCCGCCGTCACGGTGAGGCACGCACTCGCGATCAGGCTGTAGGCGCGGCGGATGCCGATGCGTTGCGCCAGCCGGTCGCACAGCACGCCGCCGGCCAGATTGCCGACCACGCCGAGCAGGAACGGAATCGACCCGTACAGCCCCATCTCCGCGACGCTGAACCCGGCGCCCTTGACCATCCAGGTCGGAAACCAGTTGAAGAAGAACCAGCTGCCGAACGCATAGAAGCAATAGGCCAAGGCGATCAGCCACAATTGCGGCAGGCTCAGCAACTTGCGCCACGGCGTTCCCAGATGGCCGCCGGTTTCGTCGGTGCCGATCTCGGCGACCTCCTCGGGCGTGATTCCGGGCTGGTCGGCGGGACGATCGCGGAACCAGCCGCGCCACACGATCGCCCAGACGAAGCCGATCGCCCCGAGCACGACGAACACCGCGCGCCAGCCGAAATAGGCCTGCATCGGCACCAGCAGCAGCGGCGCCAGCGCACCGCCGAAGCGGCTCGCCGCCCAGATCACCCCCTGCCCGCGCGCACGCTCCCGCGCCGGAAACCAGCGATACAGCACGCCCGACATATTGGGATAGGCACCCGCCGCGCCGAGCCCGAACAGGAACCGCGCACCGGTCAATTGCCAGAAATTCTGGCACAATGCGGTCGCGGCGGTGAAGCCCGACCACCACACGGTGATGCGAGTCAATTCGCGACGATAGCCGCGCGCGTCGCCCATCGCGCCGGACGGGATCTCGAACACCGCATAGGCGATGACGTACGCGCCGAGCACCCAGCCCCATTGCTGCGGCGTGATGTTCAGGTCGCGCTGGATCGACGGCCCCGTCACCGCGATCGCCAGTCGATCGATAAACGTGATGATCGACAGCGCGGCGAGCAGCCCGACGACGAGGTGCCGTTTCTTCACTTGGCGAGCGCCGCCAAAGCGTCTCGCGCGGCTTCCATGCCGAGTTCGGGGCTGGAGAAGACGGGGGCGGTCACCGCGCCCTCGGGCAACGCGGCGACGACACGCGCCATCGAGGCCTGGGCGAGGACGATCGCATCCATGCCCTTCATCGTCTCGGTCAGCGCCTCGGACACGATACGATCGTGCGTCGCGCCGTCACCCGCCATCACCGCGGCGAACGCACCTTCGCAAACATGTGCGACCACCTCGATCGTCTTGCCCTGTTCCTCGGCGACGCGGCGGATAAGCTCGACGGTCGGATCCAGCGTGGTAGACAGCGTCGCGACCACGCCGATCCGGCTGCCCGTCGCGACCGCCTTCTCGGCCATCGGGCGATCGACGCGCAGCACGGGCTGATCGTACAGCGCCGCCGCCATATCGACCGCCAGCCCGATCGACGAACAGGTGACCAGCGCCACGTCGCAACCGGCATCGAAGGACGACCCGACCAGCCCGATCACCCGGCGCATGGTCTTCTTCTCGAGATAACCTGCGGCGATCGTATTCTTGATCGTGCTTTCGTCGACGAAGTGCAGGATGCGCACATCGGGCATGATCCGCGCGGCGATTTCGTTGAAGATGGGTGCGAGCACGGGCGAATTGTGGATCAGACCAAGCGTTGGCACGGAAGCGTTCCTCTCAGGGATATGTCGTGAAATCATAGTCGCCGGAGCCGATCTCGAAGCGGATCAGGTCATCGTCGCGGCGCAGATTATGGATATCGGGATGCCGGTCGAGCGACGTCCCGTTTTCATGCCATTCTTCGCGCAGCGGAAGTTCGACCTCGGCGACGGTGTTCGGCGGGGTGACGAGGTGCAGCCGCGCCAGGCCGGTCGCGTCGCCCTCGATCGCGGTAGCGATCGTGCCGACGACCGACTCGTAGCGCGCCGACACGCGCCCGACCTCGGGCATCCAGACCGGCCGGATCGCGATCCGACGGAATCCCGGCGCGGCCTGGGCGATTCCGGCAAGCCGGCGGTAGAAGAATCCGACCACGGCCCCGAACGCGTAATGATTGTAGCTGTTCATCGACAGGTCGCCGACATCGCCATTCCAGCGTTCCCACATCGTCGTCGCACCGGTGGCGGGCATATAGCCCCAGCTCGGATAGGCGGTCTGGAACAGCAACGCCGCAACCTCTTCCCACAGACCCGCATCGGCGAGCACGTCGAGAAGATAGGGCGTCCCGAGGAAACCAGTCGACAACGTCATCCCGCGGCGGCGGATATCGTCCGCCAGGACGAGCGCGGCCGCAACACGCCGGTCGGCAGGGACGAGCCCCATGTACAGGGCGAGCACCTGGCTCGTCTGGCTACCATTGCCCGCCACGCCGTTCGCCGCGACGAACTCCGCCGCGAAGGCATCGCGAATCGCACCGTGCAATACGGCGTAGCGACCGGCATCGCCGCTCCGCCCGGTGGCGCGCGCCATCTCCGCCATCAACTGCGCGGACCACGCCCAATAGGCGGTTGCGCACAGGGCACGCGGCGTCGTCTCGTCGTCGGGTTTGATCGCATCGACCGACAGCCAGTCCCCCAGATCGAGCTCGCGGTCCTCGCGCCAGACGAAATCGGGGTTGTTCCGTGCGACGAAGGCCATCCAGGCCTCCATCGCCGACCAATTCTCGTCGATCACCGAGGTGTCGCCGTAGCGCTGCCATAGCTGCCACGGCAGGATGATCCCCGCCTCGCTCCACCCCGCCGTCACCACGTCCGGGAAGGACAAGGGCTGTGGGACCACGATCGGATAGGCGCCATCGGGCCGCTGAGCCGCACGCGCCTCGAGCAGGAAGCGACGGATGAACGGATCGACCTCCATGTTGAACGCGGCGGCATCCAGGAACACCTGGATATCGCCCATCCAGCCCATGCGTTCGTCGCGTTGCGGGCAGTCGGTCGGCACGCTGAAGAAGTTGGAACGCTGGCTCCACAATGCGTTGCGCCAGATCGTCTGGAGCAAGGGTGCGTCGGCGAAGTCGATCGTCCCGGTCTCGCGGCAGGCGCTGTGGACGATCACGCCTTCGACATCGTCCAGCGTGGGGATGCCGGGATAGCCTTCGATCTCGACGTAACGGAAGCCGTGATAGGTGAAGCGCGGTTCGAACGTCTCCCGCTCCTGCCCCTGCTCCCGCCCCTGTCCAGCCAGGATGAACGTGTCGGTCGCCTTGGCGAGGCGAAGGTTGCTGAGATCGGTCGTGCCGTCCGCATTGAGCAGTTCGGCGAATTTCGCGATGATAGTAGTGCCCGCTTGGCCGCTGGCGCCGATGCGCACCCAGCCGGAGAAGTTCTGACCGAAATCGAACACGAAGCGGCCCGGCTTCGGCTCTTCGATCGAGATCGCCCGGCGCGTTCCGCGACGTTCCAGCGCGGGCGATGTCTGTGCAACGATCGCCGTGTCGGGCGCCATACCGCGTCGTGCGCGTGCCCATGCCGAGGCATCGAAACCGGGGCGATCCCAGCCCGGCGTTTCCAGCCGCGCGTCCAGCGTCTCACCGTCGTAGATTTCGGAAGTGAGGATAGCGGACGTGGCGATCCGCCAGCCATCGCCTGTGGTCACCCATTCGCTGCTGCCGTCGTCGTAATCGAGCCGTAGTTGCGCGAGGAAGCGACGCGGCGCCGGCCCGAAGCCATAGCGTTCGATCCGCCAGCCGAACGCGCTGGCATACCAGCCATCGCCGACGATCGCGCCCAGCGCATTCTCGCCCGCTACGATCAGGTCGGTGACGTCATACGTCTGATACAGGATGTGATCGCGCGCGACCGTCATCTCGGGCGCGAGGATCGCGTCGGACACGATCTGCCCGTTGATCCGCGCCTCATAAGCACCGAGGGCAGTGGCATAGAGCCGCGCGGCAACGACCGGGCGCGCCGCGGTGAAGCCTGTCCGCAGCAGCATCGCCGGTTCGGCCGGGCGTGGATCGTTATCGACGTTGGCCCCGCTTCGTACCGCTACAGGCCACGCGCTCGCGTCGTAATCCGGAGCATGCCAGCCAGACGGCGCATCGGCGCCGACGCGCCAGTCCGGCGCGCTGACGATGCGATCGATCGATCCGTCCGCACGGCGCAATCGGATCAGCGCGGCGAACGCACCGCCATCGACCGGGAAGAATCCCGTCGTATCCGCCTCGACCAGCGCGCAGATACTGTTGCGGCCGGGATGCACCTCGCCGGCATACGCGCCGAGCTTTCCCCAGAACGGCAACGGCGAGTCCCAGCCGAAGTCCCAGGGCAGGTCCGAAGGCACGCCGTTCACCCAGACGCCGCGGAGATGATCCTTGCCCGCGATCAGGATATCGGCACGCACAATGTCCGCCGGGGCGTCGAAATCGAGCCGGAAAGCGTGCGGGCGCGGGTCGAGCGGCGTCTCGCTCCACACCCAGGCGAGCCCGGCGGCACGATCGGCCGCCGCCGCGTCATCCTCCGCCTCGATCCAATCCGCGCGCCAGTCGTCACGCGACAGGCCGATCTCGAACCAGGTCGGCAGCGATTGTGCCGAGACGCCGCGATCGTCGGTGACCGTGACGTTCCACCAGATGCGCTGCATCGCCGCCAAACCCGGCCCGGGATAGGGAATGTCCCCCTGCGCCGCATCGACGATCTCGCCGCTGTCGAACAGCAGTCCGTCGTCGGACGCCAGGCGTTCGGCCGTGGTGGCGGCGCGTATCCGGTAGCTCGCCTGCGCGACACCCCGCGCATCGCTTTCGATCCGCCAGGACAGGCGCGGCCGCTCGACCTCCGTACCCAACAACTCGACCGTCAGTTCGCTGCGCAGGTCGACGACGCGCAGATCGCTCATAGATCCAGTCCCAGGCGATAGATGCGGTTGGCATTGCCTGCGAACATCGCCCGGCGCTCCGCGTCGGAATATCCGGCGGTGATCGCGTTATAGGCATCGAGATGCTCGTCATACCCGCCGAAAAGTTTGTCGGTGGGGAAGTCGCTGGCGAACATCACTCGGTCCGCGCCGAACAGGTCGATCGTCTCACGAACATAGCGGTGTACCTGATCCATGCGCCACGGGCGGAACGCGAAGCCCATCCCGGATATCTTGACCGAGACGTGCGGCAGCGCGGCCAAAGCCATCATGCCGGTACGCCATTCGTCGAGCCCGCTCTCGCCGATCGCCATGCCATTATGGTTGAGGATCACCGGCGTCGCGGGATGGCTGCCGATCAACGCGGCGAGCCGCGGGAACTGGCCCGGATACGCCTGCAGGTCGAAACTCAGTTTATGCTTGTGCAGCAGCGCGAACCCCGCGCTCCAGCGCTCGTCGGTGGTCAGGTCGCGTGGCGTGTAGCTTCGGTTGGCGTCGGGATGCCAGTTGATGATCTGCCGTATCCCGCGCACGTTGGGCCGCGCCGCCTGTTGCGCCAGCACCCGCTTCACGTCCGGCCCGTCGAGCGCGGCGAACGCGACGATCGCGTTCGGCATGCCGCGGGCATCGGCGGTTGCCTGCAACCAGTCGGTTTCCTTCAGCGCGTCGGCGGGATCGGCGCCGGCATCGACATGCACGATGCCGCGAACGTCCCACCCCGCGGCGTCGCGGAGATAATCGTCGAGCAGATAATTCCGCGCGATCGCTTCCACGCTGCCGTTCGGTCCGTCATCGGCGAACGGCGGGTTCAGCCAGGGGTAGCGGCACTGCCCCAGATCCCACAGATGCACATGCGCATCGACGAAGGGCAGCCGCTCGACCATGTCAGAACGTCGTTCGCCCGCCGGACGTGTCGAAGGTGGAGGCGGTGGTGAAGCTGCACTCCTCGCTCGCCATGAAGCATACCATCGCCGCGGTTTCGGAGATTTCGCCCAGCCGGCCCATTGGGATTTTCGAACGCATATAATCCACCTGGCTTTGCGGCAGCTGCGCCAAGATCGGGCTTTCGAACGTGGCGGGAGTGATCGCATTGACGATCACGCCCTTTTCCGCGAGTTCCTTGCCCAGGCTCTTCGTCAGCGCGATCACGCCCGCCTTGGAGGCGGAATAGGCGGAGGCGTTCGGATTGCCCTCCTTCCCCGCGACCGACGAGACGTTGACGATCCGTCCGTATCCGTTCTCGAGCAGAAGCGGCACGATCGCGCGGCAGCAGTAGAACAGTCCGTTCAGGTTGATGTCGATGACGCGCCGCCAGCCGTCGACGGGATATTCGTGCACCGGGGCGGTGGCGCCCGTGATGCCCGCCGAGCAGATCAGGATATCGACCTTGCCCAAAGCGGCCGCGCTGGATGCCGCCGCAGCCTCGACCGCGGCCTGGTCCGAAACGTCGAGCGCCTCGAAATGGGTCGCCCCGACCTCGGACTGTGCCGCCGCAAGATTGCCCGCATCCATATCCCACAGCGCGACGCGTCCGCCCTCGGCGACGATCCGCTTGGCCACCGCCTTGCCGAGACCGGATGCGCCGCCCGTGACGATCGCCGTGCGCCCGGCGAAGCGGCCCTGAAACACGGTCATTCCGATGCACCGGTACGCGGGTGGCGCCAGCCGACGACCGACTGGTTCTGTTCGCCCAGCTGGGCGATCTTCAGGTGCATCGTGTCGCCGGCCTTCAGGAAGATCGGGTCCGGCTTCTTTCCCTCGCCCACCCCGGGCGGCGTGCCGGTGATCAGCAGGTCGCCCGGCTCCAGCGTGACGTATTCGCTGACATAGGAAATGAGTTCGTCGACCGCGAAGATCATCGTCTTCGTGTTGCCGGTCTGCATCCGCGTACCGTTGACGTCGAGGCTCATGTCCAGATCCTGCGGGTCGCCGATTTCGTCCGGCGTCACCAGCCAGGGACCGACCGGGCAGAAACCGTCATGCCCCTTGCCCTTCGACCATTGCGTGCCGCGCTGCTTCTGGTTGAAGCGCTCCGACACGTCGTTGACCAGGACATAGCCGGCGACATGATCGAGCGCGTCGGCGCGATCGACATAGCGGCAGGTCTTGCCGATCACGACGCCCAGTTCGACCTCCCAGTCGCCGTGCGTCGCGCCCTTCGGCAGCATCACCTCGTCGTCGGGGCCGCCCAAGCTCGACAGCGCCTTCATGAACATCATCGGCTCGGTCGGGATCGGCAGGTTCGATTCGATCGCATGGTCGCGGTAGTTGAGGCCGATCGCGACGATCTTGCCGATGCCGGCGACGGGCACGCCGTAACGCGGCGAGCCCTCGACGAGCGGAAGCGAATTGGGATCGACGTCGGCGACGCTGCCGAGAGCATCGACGGTCAGCTCGGCGACATGCCCGGAAAGATCGCGAATCCGACCCTCGGCATCGACGAGGCCGGGTTTCTCGCTACCCTTGGGGCCGAAACGGCAGAATTTCATTGCGTGATCCTCAATGGGTGTACGGGCGATGCATCGCCACGTCGGGGTTCAACTCGACACCGAAGCCGGGTTTGTCGAGCGCGGCAACCTTGATCCGGCCATCGACCGGAACGGGCTCGCCGAGCAGTTGCGGGGCGAACATCGGTACCACTTCGGTCGGGCCGGGGTGCATCATCAGGAATTCGGCGAACGGCGAATTGTGCCGCGTGACGACGAAATGGTACGAATAGACCGACGATCCGTGCGGCACGACCATCTTGCCATGCGCGTCGGCCAGCGCCGAGATCTTGAGCAATTCCGTCACGCCGCCGCACCAGCCGAC
>Ga0160428_1000725_pt1 | contig 32058 bp, 11 predicted proteins | sample SolpanmetagenomM_FD_108198 | JGI IMG/M metagenome (GOLD analysis project Ga0160428, IMG submission 108198) | Solar panel surface microbial communities from Lawrence Berkeley National Laboratory, California, USA - M | ecosystem: Engineered > Built environment > Solar panel > Unclassified ... | reverse complement strand
TCATCTAGTCGCGGATATCGTGGAGGCCTTTCCCAAGGTTCGAAATCCATGTCTGGAAATAGTTCTCTGATCGGCGGAATTCCCGAGGGGTGATCTTGTTCAGCATCACCCATGGAGCGCGGCACCAGTGGTTTTTTCCGAATCTTTCTCCTCACTCCGGTCGACCCCGACGTTCAAACGCAGAGTCTGTAGCCTTTCGTAGCCGTTCATTGCAATGATTTTCCCGACTCACGATTGTAAATTTTTGGTCTCTTGAATTTATATTCTCTACGTACTACCATGAAAGCCTGATGGTAGTAATTTTGTTTCATATTGACTTTTCAGAGTCGCTAGGGCTGGTCTGCAAATAACAATCCAGTAGAAACAACCGAGGCTCTCGTTGGTACCGTGATATATATATTAGGCTTACAAAATCACAGTTACCAACGTTTCTCTACGTGTCCTTTCCTTTCTCAAATTAGCTCAAAAGCTTACAATTGTTTTGGGTGCAAAGATGGTTCATGTCCGAGGCTTCTTGAAGCTAGGGTTTCGCAGATTGGCAGTACTTTCTACGTTACGTCACCTCCAATCAAACTTAGCTGTTTCGAGATATGAAGGTTTGACTTGTGGTAAGGCTGACGCCCAAAAAATTTCGCATGTGAAGTTTCATCCAAAAATCCTATCCCTTGAACTAACAAAAGTTTAAGTAGGACTCCAAACCAACAAAAACTATATTGTGCCAAGCAGCGGTTTTTGGAGTTCTGGTGTGATAAATGCCAAGACGCAGCTCCTGGCCAGAACGAGGTTGAACTGAAATGGGTTGCGGCTTCCCATTCTTCTGAATATTTCCCGAATCATCATATAACATAGGGATATATATGCACTTTGAATGTACTTTGCGCATACTATGTAAATCCTTCCAACCAAAAAAACTTTCGAAGAATTTACAACCATTTGAGATTATAATTTACGTATGTGACATATAAGTTGAAGATCCTTCTTTTCGATGGTCAATTTTAATAATCTATATCTTGCGTAAGCGTTTCCATCGCTCCGGAACAGAGGTGTATGCACCCGAAGCATCTCAACTCGCCGATGTTTCTAGATCTCTTGGCACATGCTGTGAACCCAGATTCTGGTAAATACGATGCTCCTTCCGTCGAACATTCAGATGTCTGCCATACAATTGACCATGGATACTCGAGGCGACTGAGTACTATCATATGGCTCTTACGGCAGTGACGGGATTTCTGGAGGACTGGTGAATTGAGTCGAGGTCAATCTCGCGACATTCGAATAATCTCGATTCTCGATCAGGTAATGAATCCCTGTCAGTTATTAACGCATTGTGTTGAAGGTCTTTGCCGATGTCTTGGGCGAGTGAACTGGTCGCATCACTCTATGCCTTTACTATAACTCATTCTTTGTCTTGTATGAAGAGGCTAGAGCTGGCCCTTATCAGCTTAATCTATATATTCCTTCTAGAGTTTAAATATTAAACTACGGTAGCATGTTAATTTTGTCCTTTATTTATGAACATATCATATCGATTATCAAGTTCATCCTAAGGAATATGCTAGCCTATCAGGAATCTAACTTGATATAAGAACAGTATAGGACGATTAGATATCGATAGGTACACTATTATCACTAGCATTTTTGCTTAGCGCTATATTTCTTTGTTGATTTGTATATTACTATTAGTCCTTTTACAACGTATACCTTCCTTTTGCTTTCTCTATACTCTTCTTATCCTTTTTAGTCTATTACATTTACCTTTATTCTTATCATTTCTCGTACCTATTATTTCTACTACAAACTTGAAGTTGATATATGCTCTAACTGACTTTATATGTCTTTATTTACTAATTCTCTAGTATGCCCTTCATTCCCGTCCTTGTGCCTTTTCTAGTTTCAACCTTTTCTTCTACTCTATTGTATCTCCTTTAGTGAAAATATCAAGCACTTCATATATCTATTATACTTTTCTTCCTCTTTTACTTTCCCTTTTGTTTTATAATCCTTGTCTAGACGAATTAAATACTATTTCAAGATAGCCCTTAAACATAAGGCTAGATCTATTCAAAATAGTTACTAATTTACGCTCCTCTATATATGAGTATAAACCTCGCAAAAGTCTCTATATCTAACGAATAAGCTGTACTAGTATAAATAGGACTAGTTATTATATAACAGGAATAATATAACGTCAAGAAACTTCAAGAATAAATTATAAAGAGATGTGTGGTGGATTTTAAAATCTTAGAGAATGTTAGTAAAATATTTCACCTCACTTTTTAATATCAACATATACTTCACGTGTACTTTGCATGAACCTTCCGTATGTTTGATTTCTGTTGAAGAATTTTGATTCAAAGCATTTACTTCGACTTATCACGTACCTTACATATACTTTGTGGACAATTGGTACACACTGAGAAAAGATTCTTTTCCATAGCAAATCAACAACTTATACTGAGCAGATACTTGGCGTATGCGAAACAAATCGTTCCGACGATACCGAAGTAGATGTGCAAGTAATACGAAAATCTCTCTACGACTCGCTCATGTATCCAGATCTGTTGCTACATGCTGTAAATTTACATTCTTGTAGACTATATTCTATCTATATATCGACGACTTAGATATATATCTGGAAACTGACTTTGGCTACTCAATGCAATCGAGTACTATGCTACAAATCTTAACGGCAGTCATGGACTTATTGAAGGACTGGGTGACTGACAATCCGAACAGTTTCCATGTTCAACGTATTAGGATCGTGTAGAAAGCTTTTGCCAATGCTCCGGGCGAGTGAACTAGTCGCATTATTATATACCTCCGCCCCAACACATCTTTTTTATATATGACGAGTCTAGATTTAGTGCATCTTTGGCTTAGTCTATGTATGCTCCATAAGTTTCAATCATTAGATTACGCAGGTAGTGAACTTTTGTCTTGCTTGTGAACGCGTTAATTTTTGTGTTAAAGTCAGCCTCAGAGATAATCCTTGTTTTTTGACGACCTTACTAGAGATAAAAATAATGTGGGATAATTCAAGTAGCGAAGGCTAAGCGTATTTTTGCTTGATTCTATACTTCCCTCTTGATTTTTAAATTACTATCGGCTTCTTAACTATGCCAAATCCCTTAATTTTCTCCACGCTTTTCTCATCCTCCGGTCTATCACGCTCAATTTGTTCTAATAATTTTTCTCTCCGTCGCAGAATCGAAGCTAATGCATTCTCCGACCGACTCTTACTGTGTCTATTTCTTGATTCTTCGATATAATCTTTGATCTCTGTTCTCATAACTTTTCTATTCTCAATATTTATTTTCTATTCTATCTTGTCCTCCTCTACCAGAGTCGTTAACTGCTTCTCATTCACTTATTAATGCTTCCTTTCCTCTGTAACCTCACCTTTTACTTTGTGATTCTTGTCTGGACCGATTGAGTTCTATTTTGAATTACTCGTCAAATAGAAGGCCGAATCTATTTAATATTGTTACTCATTTACGCTCTTATAGGTTTGAGTATAAGACTTATAAAGGGCTTTAATCATAACGTATTATCCACATTGAAACGACTATTAGTAATCGTTACATAATAATTATTATCTTTCTGGAAGTACTAGCAGTAGACGTCAGGCTACTTTACTACAGTTAACGTTTTACAGGACTTCATCAAACGTTTGACTTAGGATCTCTCAAAATTGGATCCAGGGTCCCATATATATGGCATTCCATCGACTGGCATATTCTATCAACCTATCCCCAACAGTCGCATTTGTCTGCGGACTTGATTAGAAGTGTGATAGATATCATAAAGTAGAAACAAGGAATTTGATGCTCATCTTGTTAGGTTGTAGCCATAAACGCAGCTATATGTGAGTAAAATGCATGAGATCGCAAGACGCTTCTGGGTCTTATATAAAAGTAATAGATTTTACATCGATATCAAACAGCAATAAAAGCATACCTCGATCTATGTAAAACTATATATCTATGCTAACCCTCCAATGCAATATTCCGATAGATTAAGCGACCGCGTGTAATTGCTATTAACAATCATTCTTGCAATGATACTAAAACCATCGAAGATTCGACGACCGATACGTTAATTCAGGGACATGGCCTTCGTAATTATTATGAACTGGCGCGTAGCCTTGTTCATCCTCGAAACGCCAGGGTCCCCAGCCGTTGTCATCCGAGACACTCTCAGGTTCTATTACATAGACTTGTCCATTTTCCCGGTGCTTGATATTTTCGAGCCGTTCTGCCAGAAGATCTACGGGATCACGTTGTTTGAGTGCCTTGTCTAGTCCTTCATTGATTATGTGTGATCCATTCACTGGACGTCCTGGATCTGCTGAAATACGCCCTTTTACAGATAATCCTGCTAAGGATTTGATATGTGGTTTTATATCTCGTCTGAACTTTTCACCAAGCTTAGATCTCTGAACACGCAACGTCCAATTGATAGACCCACGTGTGTGCTGGACCGCATCTACAACAGCTCTTTTCGGCGTGTGGTGAAATTCTTCAGGGTGCGGTACATAGGCGATATATCGCATTCCGAGTTGCTCACTACCTAGGAAGTTGTAAATCCTTCGTAAGCTGTTCTCACCTGGAAATGTATTTAGTTAAAGTATTCCACGAAGTTTTAACGGAAAAGGACAATACCAAAACTTTTCATCGCAGCACGTCCGGCGCAATCCCGGATTAGATTCATGCTAGTCATGAGAATAAAATTTCCAGCTAGCTCTGTGGTGTGGTGAGCTTCTAGGATCTCCTCGAGAGCAATGAATGATACATTAGGAGTATACAGTACAGTCGTGCGCGGCAGGCGCTTCATTTCCTGCTGCCTCACCTCACCTGTCATAAGCCCGCGGATACCTAAAGACGCTAAAATGACTAGATCGACCACGTTGTAAAGGGGATCATAAGCAGTGCGCTTGTGCGGAGGGATCTCGAGCTTTCGTGAGAGTATAAGGAAAAATATCATCTGCATTCCAGAATCTTTGACATTCTCAGTTTCAGTAGCGCCAAAATAAACACTAGGATCGACACTGCCTATTCCAATAGCATGGCTGTAATTGATTTCGCAAGCTATGCCTTTCCGTTTGTCTTTAGCGTGGTTTAGACCTTCTACAATTGTATCCATGTCAATGTAACGTGTTCGAATATGGCCCATTGTTTCTTGATAGAATGCGTGCAGTGACTGTAGAGACTGCTCGACCTGAGTCAGCTGTGTTGGGTCCAAGAATGATATAAGTTTATGATGAGGCATGAATTGGGGTGCAGAAGTATAGTCATCCTCCATGTTAGCTGTGACCGAATCTATGGTACTCCACAGTCCCTTCTCAAAAGACAAATTTTCGTCCTCATCAGGCTTTCTTGCCCGGAAAGTATTCAACGGCGTTCGTCGTTTTGGACGTTTCTGTTCACTGACTACCATCGTAGACGAACCCTGTGGACTTGCTGTTCTTGGTGGTATCATCGAGCTGCCTAAGGCAACTGATGTGCCAGAGCTATTTCGGGTATGATCAACATAGGGGTTGCGAATAAATTCTGAACTATGACTGGATGATGGCCGGTCTAATTGCAACAATGAGTGAAAAGACACTTTACATGTGAGACTTGTACACACTACTCATCTTGCACCGTCTAGCACTTGAAGGTGCAGTATGGGGCTAATCGAGACTTGATCTCCTCGAGCGAAGTTTTCAAGTGAAGTATTCGATTGAAGGTATGAAAGGAATATTGGGTGGCTGTCAAAATTCAACTCGAAGGGAAGGACGTCGAATTATATATGCTAGTAAAGATCAGTGACACAATCAGTCCGATGCCGTACTTCAAAGTGCTCTAATTATAGAAACCAAGCCAAAGTTGGAATAAATATGCTTCGATCGTGAGATTCGACCGCTTGCGAGGACGCCGAAAGCCTCTTTGCAGGGATCGACATGTTAGTTTTTTTAGTTAACCAGAATTCTCTTCATAGCTAAGCTGAATCTAGCCTGATCAGGTCATTTTAAGCGATGGTCAGCTGCCTAAGCAAAACTTTAAAGACTGTCAGCTTATGAAGTCCTTCTAACAAGTATTTGCCTGCATAGTGATTGTGGGAAATTGCTAGGGTACGCTAACTTACAGTAAGTAACGGTCAAATGAGTAATGGAAGGTCGAAAACTGTTGGTTTTCAAAAGAATTCCCGGCTCTTGTTGTTAAGTGACTGCAGGAAATTGCTAGGATATGCTATTTTAGTAATGGTTGGATGCTTAAGCGAGACTTCTGGAAATTAGCAAGGGGTTAAAACGTAAAATAAGGCAGAGTTTCCGCACGGAAATAATTGTTCCGTGTCATAGATGAAAATTATGACCTATGTTAGTACGAGGCGCAGTAACATTAGTTTAACTTAAAATAAATTACCTAGGCTCAAAACAGAATAGTGAAAGACGCAGTCAAGCGAGAGAGTTTGCTTCTAGTCGAAAGCGTCTATGTTGGAATACTAAAAATAAACTGAATTTGTAGCGCTAAGGAGTCCACGACTCAGGACTAAATGTTGGGAATCGAGAGTTGGACGAATAAGAGCGTCAGGAACTGAGACATACATAGTACTCAAGTGTTGTAACCCACGGTCTAGATCGTTAATATCAGACACATGAAACCTATATCAGGCTACGCTAGACCCCCCTAGAATCTAACCCTTGCGCTCGTCTTATCAGGCGTCGAAGTCTATACAAGTCATCGCTAAATCGCTTGTTTTTAATTCCGTGCGCCACTCCTTTTCGAGCATCAAATATCTTAGTCCTTCGAAACCATCTAGCAATTATTGCTAATAAATCTACTAAGCGTTCAAACATTTCTTCTCGCAATTAAATATTATTATTATCCACTACTAAATTCTACAAAATGCCTAAAATCGCCGATGCTGGGGACATGGTGTTTGTAGGCGGCTTTATCAAAGGTTCTGTAAGCTCCACAGAAGACATAGAGGACAATTCCCCAACGAGTTCAAGAAGAACAGTAAGAACTACTGCTAACCTACGGTGCGATTATGAGGTATATGGGTACGAGGTGACGCTAAATAGAGAGCGAAAAGTTTTCTGTCCTGTTATGGTCTTCGCTTCCTTGAACGCCATAGGCCTTCCGAAACCGGATCCGGCTAAACTTCCGCCGGATGAGTCTTTCAAAGGATTTATTATGAGGGAAGTTATGATATATGTTAAGAACGAGCTTCCCCGCAGGGACAGCGATCCGCCAGAATGGTCTTTGTACGAGGATCATATACCTAAGTAAGCCCAACTACGGTACGGATATTCAAGACACTAATGTTTGAAATTAAGGATCTTTTTCGGTCAAATGCCTGAGCATGACAGCGTTTCCTACTCACCTGTCCTACGAGGTGATAAGGAGGCTCAGCTCGCGCTGGAAAGGGCTAAGTACGGTGAAAATGGGAGTAACTTCGATACTAGTAAGCCTGCTATGGAGGCCTTTCAAGAATATGTCACAAGCCTGCCTACTATAGGAAACTTCGTCAGACTTGGAAGCAGGACCCCTGTTCATTGGCGTGAAGCTACACGTTCTCACAGCTACACCTCGTGGGCTAACTCTAGAACTGCCAGACCGCTAGTAGATAGAACTAGTTATGTACAACCAGGCCTACGCCGAATGCCGTACGCGCCGACGCGGCCAGGCAGCTCAATTACGAACAGGCAGCTTGAGAATATACTATTGTTCCCTCCCTTATTCACTCCACGTTCATCGGCTTCAACCTTGCTCGAGGAGAACATGGGCTATGGAAGCTACATCAGAGATCTGACTCCGGGTCAACGGGCTATTTTCTTTCAAAATTTGCGTCAATGGAATTCACCTCTATCTAATGAGCCAAGCTCAAGCTCATCTACTGCTCCGTCTAGCAACCGTAGCGGTTTACAAGATGGAACTCGTAATACAATACCTACAGCACAAGCACCTAGTTCAGCGGCGTCAACGGCGCGACCTAATCTGCGAAGCTCAAACTCATCTACTGCTCCGTCTAGAACCCGTAGCAGATTACGAGATGGAATTCGTAGTACAATACCTACAGCACAAGCACCTAATTCAGCGGCGTCAACGGCGCGACCTAATCAGCGAAGCTCAAACTCATCTACTGCTCCGTCTAGAACCCGTAGCAGATCACGAGATGGAATTCGTAGTACAATACCTACAGCACAAGCACCTAATTCAGCGGCGTCAACGGCGCGACCTAATCAGCGAAGCTCAAACTCATCTACTGCTCCGTCTAGCAGCCGTAGAAGGTCACCCGAATAGGCTATCTAGATTACCGGATTCGTCATGGAAAATAGCTTCAAACATACGAATTTACTAGAGAGATTTTGAAGGTATGATTTCAGAACACCCTACTATTAAAATTGTACTTTACGTTATTAATATTAAGTTAGGATCCCAAAGGTTTTAAATCTATAAGTATAGTAGTACACGGATCGAAATATGAAAGGTAAGATGTATTCAAAAGAACGGTATTTTGATTAAATAGTGTTTATTAATTGTAATACTCTTTAGACCCTATAGAGTAGAGGCAGGGGTGGGACGGCAGGTGTAGCGGGACATAGGGAAATAAGCTCACGGACTAAGGCAGAACAAAGTCGGCCTAGCTAGCTAGTTACTTATTTAAGTAATTACTCCATATTATTCTAAATAACTATAACTCTACTTGTACTCTAAGTTACTGATTTCTTATACTTACGCGTCTAAATTTGACTATATAATTGAAGTATTATTAATGTCAATCTAGCTACAGCCCTTGTGAGACTAGGTTACGGCATACGTAGTACCTTTTACTTCTATTAGGGCGCTTATTAGGTAGCGAAGGACAAGATCGATTTCTACATCTTAGTACTAGGTTGTTATATCTTCTACTACTCTCTCTTCTTATTATATTATTATATATCTAGTCCTTTAATAAATTATTATATACTTAATTAGTCTAAAGGTTTTCTACTATATATACTAGTCCTACCTTAATAGACTATAGTAACAATTATATTATGTTTAGTATAAAGAGGCTCATATTTCCATTTTGTACTAATAAGAAAGTAAATAGATTATAGTTATATTTAATATTAAGTTTATATTTCATAATGTTTTCTCTTATCTTAATAGTATTTCTGATATCTACGTATACGCCTTAAAAAGTAGATACTAGTTTAAATAATATAAGTAAATACTCTATAACTCTCTAATATACTATTATAGCTTAATCTCTAAGTGTGTCTTTATTCCTTAATCTACTAGTTAATCCTACTTATATCTTCTTTAATTCTTCTACTAGGACTTTAAAGTACTTAATCTTAGTCTTTTCTAAGTGTCTTTACATAACGGCTAGTAGGGTTGTATCTCTCTATTATACTATATAATCTTGTTTTATTTTAAGAGTTTCAAATTCTACTACTAACATATTTGTTATTTACATAACGCTATAGTTATTTTTAAGTAGTAAACTATAGTAGTATTATAGTACTCTACCTTTTAATATAATTAATAGTACTTATCTATAGTTTTCCTTCAATATCCCTATCTTAATATAGTAATCTATAAATACTAGAATCTTTTATTATAGGAATTTGTACCTTTTACTTCTATATTTGTTTTTATTAAAATAGATTTTAATTAAATCTATGAGTTTACGTTATAATAGAGCTTAATATTAACTTAGATATATCTAATTTAGTAGAGGTTATAAGACTATTAGAAACCCTATTAACTAGCTCTCTAGATAAAGTTCTTATTATAGTTCTTATTATACTACTAAAATAGGTATAGTAGTAGTAAGATTTATAGATACTAGTATTAGATTATATATAGATTCTATAATAAAGCTTCCTTTTTGTTATTATATTAGTAGTTCCTTCTATATCTATACGTTAGTATAAGGTATAACGCTAATTACGTAATGTAACGCTATACTTAAATAGCTCCTATACTAGAATAACGTTAGACTAAAGCTCTATACTATTAGAAGTATAAATATTATATATATAGAGAATTCCCCTTAGACTCGTTAGAGATTAGTTTCTATAGGAAACCTTACTATAGCTCTACGATATCTATATCTATATCTAGTACTATTTTACTATAGGTTATATTAGTCTCCTTACTTATATCTAGTACTTAACTATTATACTTAAGAAGTAATATAGAAATTAACGGCCGAATATTAAAGGCTCTAGATAGTATAATAGATAAGTACTAGATATAGGTAAGGAGACTAATATAACTTATAGCGAAATAGTACTAAATATAGATATAGATATTATAAAGCTATAGTTAGGTATCTTATAGAAACTAATCTCTAAGAAGTCTAAGGAGAATTCTCTATATATATAACATTTATACTTCTAATAATATAGAGCTTTAGTCTAACGTTATTCTAGTATAGGAGCTATTTAAGTATAGCGTTACATTACGTAATTAGCGTTATACCTTATACTTTTCTTATTTACTTAATATTTAGATCTAGTTAATACTATATAAAACCCTTCTTAAGTAGCTACTACTCTTTATAATAATAAACGTACTTATTAGAGTAGAAAAAAGCTAGATTTAATCGAATTAAGCTATTTACTTTACTATGTTAATTAGATAATATAAACTAGTATAAGAGATAAGATTAGTAATATAATTAGGAGTAAAAGAGAAGGTTTAAGCTAGAAGTATACTATATATAATAAGAACAAAAGTAGAAAAGAGATAAAGGTTAGTAAGCTATTACTATTATTAAGTAAGAAAGACTATAAGTAGATCTATAAAGATAGTATAAAGAATAAGCTATATAGTTATATACGTATTAAGAATATTAAGCTTATATTATAATTACGTAGCTAAAATATATCTTTATACTATATATATATATCTAGATAAACTAAGTATACTAAGGAGCTTAGCTAGATAGCTAAGTTAAGTAGAATTCTATAAATATATAGCTCCTTTTTATATATACTATCTAATATAATATTTTAGCTTATTTAATAGAACTAATATATAAATAGCAATATATATGTCGCTATCTATAGCTATAACTCGTAGAAGTATTTATATAACTTAGTAAATCCTATAGTAGATAGTTGAGACATTACGCTCGTTATAGTTAGAGAGAGATATGAATATATACACCTTTAAATTACTAATAGTACTTCGTGTACTTCTTATTAATCTATATGATTCTAATAATATAAGGTTTATTAATAAATAAGAATCGACTTTATATAATACTTAGTATAGCTTGAAAGTTAACTTTAAAGTATAGACGCGCTTATTACATTACTAGTTTAACTATAAAGTTATTAAACTATCTTAGTTAAATAAACATAAGTATAATTTACTTATAGATATAATTCTATACTTTAGCTAGATTTAATAGATAGATATAGACATAGCTTAACTATTTTTGTAGTTCTATACTTAATTTACTTATCTAAATATATGTCTTTTTTATATTTAATACTATAATAGTATCCTTACGTTATTAGAATTATTAGTTAAGCTATATCTTACTAATAAGGACTAGGACTCTATATAATATTATATTTTTAAAATCCATAATTTTGACTAATTTGCTAAGTATAATTAGTAAAATTCTAGTAAATCGCGCTCGTATTTTTAGTAACATAGAGATATTTAAGATACTATAATAGCGTAAAAAATGTATAGCCTATTAAGAATAATAACGTATATAGTAGAACCTTTTTATACCGGTTTTTAATGTAACGATAATCGCGTTATACTATTAGAGTAGTTATTATACTACGTTAAATAGGTGATAATTTGATAGTACCTCTTATTCCTACTAGGCTACAAGAGCTACTAATACTATAAAATAGTAAAAGTACAGAAAGTAATCGATCTCTCCGATCGATCTACTATAGAGGTATCTATATATAGCCTTAATTCTATAACATAATTATCGTATCTCTCGTAATACCGATTACTAGAGAATAGCTATTACTAAAGGTTAAAGAAGAGGCTAAAGAAAGAAAAAGTAGGAGTATCTAGAGCTTATATAGAAGGCCCTCTAGCTATAGATGCTTCTTTAAAACTATATAAAAAACCTAGTATAAATAACTATTCGTGCTTCTTACTTACGTTTCCCCTTTTTGTCTCGTGCCTATGCTTCTAACAAGTCTATCATATTGTTGAATTTAGATTCTAGCTCCTATGAATCCTAGGTCTTATTATAGCCTTCCTATCGGAGCAAGTATTCTTTAATACTAGCTTGCCTACGTTCATTCAATATTTTTTCTATAGACTATATTATTTCACTATCCGTAGATAGTTCTAGTGCTAATGTGTTAGGAGGGGGTTCTCTAGGGCGTTCTCGAGCTAGCTTAAGTAAAGAAACATGAAAAACATTATGTATTTAGTAGTGCGCTAGCAATACTAAGCAATACGCCTACGTACTAATAGTATCACTTACACGAAAGAGTCTAATAAACTTGCTTAATAACTTTTTACTTACACGTAATACACTTAAATTCTCGCTACTTAACTACACGAGATCTCTAATTTAGAAGTGTATAGGTTTATGTTTTTAGTCGTAATATTTTTTCTAAAACTCTTATGCATAAAGTAGGTTCTTCGTAAGCGCTTCACGTACTTCTTAGAAGCGTTATACTTTGTTGACCGCGTCAGGTACCTCCTTCTCTAGGCGAGTGTCCTTAGGAGCTTTATCTATTCTTAGAATAATACTTATTATAGCTTAAAAGGGTGTCGTTTTAGTAGCGCTATACACGCTATTATTATACGAAAATTCTGCTAAAGGGAGTAAATCTACCTAATTATCTTATTTATTATTAATAAAAAATCGTAAATATGCTTCTAAAACTGAATTTTAACGTTTAGTTTGTCTGTCCGTTTATAGGTAGTATGTAGTACTTAGTCGTCTCTTTATCGCTATTTAGTAACATAGTTCACTTTAGAAATCAGAGGTGAAAATGCTCTTGCGATTAGATACTATACCTTTAGGGACTCTAAACTTACAAATCATATGCGTGAAAAATGCGTCTACAAAGTCCTTTATATTCTATATATTCTTTAAAGGTATATATACACACATTTTAGATAATCTATTAATTATTACTAAAATTGCGTTATATATAATTCCTTAGCGTTTCGATAGCGGTAAACCTATAATGAAGTCTAATAATACTTCTTTAAATATCTTAGAAGAGATCGGTAACGACTGTAACTCACCGTGTGGTCTTTGTCTTAATACTTTATTTCTTTAATATATATTACATATACTTATATATTCTTCGACGTTGTCTCGCATACGTTCCTAGTAATAACTACGGGAGGTAAGCTTAAGAGTTCTGTCTCTTCCATAATAGCCTGCTATTATAGAATCATAGGAATTACGTAGTATCTCTTGCTTAAGACTTAGTACGTTAGGAACGTATGCTCTGTCTTTGTATATAATAAGGTTATCTTAGTCTTAGCGCTATGCCTACGTCCCTCTGCTCCTAAGTTAGTGACCTTTATTAATATGCTTAGCTATTAGATCTTTATAACTAGCGTCCTGCTTCTAGAGATCTATTAGTTTCTGCCTTAAAGGTCCTTTATCATCTTTTATAGGTTCGTCGCTAGTAGAAAGCAGGGCTCTCACTTCGCGACGTAATATACGCGATCTATAGTTCGCGATACTAGTAGCTATAGACTAGCTACAAATAATTGCTTTAAGCGTATTACTCCTTAGCTCTAGGTTCTTAGGCCTAGCTACAGCTCCACTATTACCGCTATGTACTACACTTTATATACGTCTTACATACGTTAAATTCTTATTATCCCTAAGATTTAATTTATCTTAAAGTGTTAGCACTAATAACCTAAGGGTAATATCTTCCTTAAAGTAGTCCTTGCGTCTTAATAGCGCGTCAGGTAGGTTTCTCTTCCCTATTTAGTATACTACTTTAAAATTAAACCTTATTAAATATGCTAACTATTAGGCTTACTATAGATTCATCTTATTTACATCGCGTACAGCTTATAGGTTATTATAGTTAGTAATAACTTTAATAGTATCTTAAGCACCTTTATAGTAGTGTCGCTAGTTTTTAAAAGCTTTAACTATAGCGAGCAACTCTCTATTATAAGTGTCCTAGTTGCGTTCTACTAGCTGTAGCTTTCTAGAATAGAATGCTACTAGCCTCTAGCATTTATCTTTGTAAATCTATAACATAATACCTATAATAGCGAATGCTAATATATTAGTTTCTATGTAAATCGCCTTTATTACATCGAAGTGCCGTATTAGTAGTACTTCTATAAAGTGTTTCTTAATCTCTTCAAAAGCCTTTTAAGCTCTATCTATTTACGAGAATTCCTAGTCTTTCTTTAGAAGCTCTATTAACGGTAGCGTGATGCTTATGTAACGATGAATAAATCTTCTATAAAAGTTTGTGAAACTAAGGAATAACTATATAGCTTTTAGATTTAAAGGTACTAGCTATTCTTATATATAAGCGACTTGCTCTAGATCTACTTACACTCCTTCGGTACTAACGATAAACCTAAGGAATAATACTCTATTTATAGCAAATTTACATTTTTTTAAATTCATATATAGTTAAGCATCTTGTAAGCGTTATAGTACCGTCCTAACTACGTCCTAGTGTTTCTCGATGTCTTAGTAATAAGTATATATTAATATATCGTCTAGATAAACTACATAGATATAATCTAATAAGCTACTTAACGACCTATTAATATAGGCCTAGAAAGAGGCTAGAGCATTAGTTAACCTAAAAGGCATAACTAAATACTCAAAATGCCTGTATCGTGAGCGAAACGTAGTCTTCTACTCGTCGCTGTCCTTGATCCTAATATAGTTATATGCATCTTTAAGGTCTAACGCTATGAAATAACGTGCGCTATATAGGTAGTCTAACGTTTTACTAATTAAAGGTAGAGGACATTAATCTTTAATTATAACTATATTTAACCTACGATAATCTACACATAGACAAAGGCTACTGTCTTTTTTAGGGACGAACATAAGTAGTGCCTTAGTAGGACTATTACTATGTCGTATCTAACCCTTTTTTAGACTACTTTTAATATATTCTCTTAGTACTTCAAGTTCCTTACTCGAGAGGTTATATAGCGGTCTATATAGGGGCTCCTTATCTAGCATAAGTAGTATAACATAGTCCTACTTTGTACTCTATAGTAATATACTAGCTTTAGCTGTATCGAATACATCCTCGAACTCTCTAAGTTCTAAAGGTAATATAGTTTCTACTATAGCTTCACTTTTAAAGGCTATACGAAGCACTTACGCTATTCCCTCTTATAGACTTCCTAAGAAATGTATTTGTTCTTCTAGTAGGACTTTATCTAGGAAATTCGCGGCCTTTACATACTTTATGTACGTCTCTAGTATAATACCCTAGCGCTACTATTACTAACTATAATTGTACTAAATGTTTTCTCGATGTAAGAAGGGATTTCCTAATAGCACTTGATCTTCCTCTTAGTCTATACTATATGCTAGAATTTTTAACACTTTCTCGATACCTGCATCATTAGTAAGTCGTAAGTAGAACTTATACGCCTTATAGGTGGTTTTACGTTTAGTACCTAGCTAGAGTAGTATTAGTAATTTAGCGTTAATCCTTTTTAAATCTAATAGTAAGTATAATTCCCTACTAACTAAGGTAACTTCTACTTAAGGATCTAGTATAGCTATGACCTCCTTATCTTGACGCGCTTACGTCGCGCTAGCGCTACACTTCTTCTTTATGCTTAGTAATACTTCTAAAGCTCTCTACCTTACTATGCCTAAGCTACTAGTAGGGCTTTTCCTTTTAAATGTATGTTCGTCTTACACGCTCGCACTAGTCTAGCGTTTGATCTACTAGCTAGTTCCTTTTAAGGATGGTCTAGAGAGATATGTCCCTTTTAGTAACAAGTGTAACATTCTAAGTTTAACTCTTTTGCCTAATCCTTTCTAAGTATACTTAGTTTATGAGGAGCTGCTATACTAGGTGCGTTATACGCGCGTAGCTAATAGGGTGTCTTATTATCTGTCGAATCTATAGATCTCTTTCTCTTATGATTTCTAGTATTTTTGAATTTATATGTAGTTATACTATTAGTTCAAGGGGTAGTGTAGCGCACTTCCCCTATATTGTTAGACACTCCTACTAGCGCGATTAACTACTCTCTAGTTACAGGAAGCACGTGGTAATTTAAGATCTACTAGCGTATACCTAGTAATAGTTTTGTAAACAAATGTAAGACTCGTTAAGTCTTAGTATAAGGGTTAATCTATTACTTAAGAGAGTCTAAATAAGTAGAGAAATTCTAAATAATCTAGCTTAGATTTTACCTAGCTAACTTATATAGCTTAGCTACGTTTAGCGAGCGAGTTACTAGATTAGCTATGATATTAAGAAGGAAAGATTTAAACATCTCCTAAGTATTAGTGATTTCTCTATAGTAGCGTTCTACATGTGTGCTCTATGCGTCTCTTAGATCTCTACTTAAAAATTAGCTAGCCTAATTGATTCTATCTATATCTATAAGGAAGTTGTAAGGTGTTAGTTAGAATGCATTCTCACATTCCTACATAAACTCTCTATAGTACTTAATACCTTTTCCCTTATATAGAATAGGGTCCTTAGGGTGAATATTGCGTTTCACCTACGGAACATATAGTTAACCCCCATAATTTCGATCTTCTAGATTCAGATATCTTAGAGGCGATGCCTTAACTTGCGCTCTAGGCGCAGGTAGTGCATTAGTAATAACCTGACTAAGAGAGTCGTTATATACTACTATATAATACGGAACTAATCTAGGTGCTATTAGTAGTAGTACTACTAGATCGGAGATAGCACGCGAGCGTGTCACTAGTACCTCTTCGTTATTCGCGAGTTCTAGTTCTACGATACGTCTATATAACATTTTAAGCTAGCGTTCTCGCTCTAATTAAGCATAGCGTTCGCTTGTAGCTTAGATGCGTTCTTCGATGTTTGTTTCCTTAACCGTTAGTCTTAGAACAGCTTCAACTACTGAACCTAAATCTGTAACATTTTCTATACGTGCTACATTCTCTATGCGTTCCTCCTATGACTCTATAGTAGCTATTAAGCGTGCTGTATCTATATAGGTTGATACTATTCTCGGACTACGTATTTAAGAGAAGGATAATAATGTAAGGGTTTTGTACGTAGGGAAGAATGATGTCTCGTATATAGCTAAAGGCTATATAATTCTACGCTATTATCCTTAAAGGTCCCCCTAGCGTTCTGTATGTAGGTCTTAAGGGCTTTATTAAGGACCCGAATACAAGCAGGGTAAATGTAAGGTAACGTCGATCTAGGGATGTGACGTATATGATCTACTAGCGTTATCCCTACGACCGTTCATACGTGACCCGTCTATATATGCCTATTACACTAGCTATAGTTTAAAGCTAAATATAAGTAGCTAATTACATAATCTTCTGTTTCTAATTCTTTAAAGGATAAATATAAATATCTTAATTCTCTTAATTCTTAGAAAAGGATTAATTTATAATATAAAAAGAACTAGAAAGAGCATTATCTTATCCTTAAAGCTACTTTAATTAAATAGTATAAACTATATAAAAAGACTAGCTATCTAATATCTTAAGATCTTATTATATTAAAAGTATAACAAATCTAGAAGATTCTTTCTTTCTTATAATAATATATAAGAACTAAAGTACTTAAGTAAATAGTTATATAACTTTAAAAAGAGATATAATATCAAAGAAAGAAAGTAACATAGAGAAGCTAGATCTATATAATTAGAAACACACTTATAAGCTATTAAAGAGATAAGTGAAAAGCTAAAATTATATTAACTTTATTATATTTATAATTATAATAAGACTAGCCTTTTTTAGAAGATAATATCTAATAGATTATTAGCTATAAAGCTATTAGCTAGTTTAAAGCGTACTAATAAATTAAGAATAATAGTTCATTTTTATATAAATACTAATAGATCTTATAAGCTAAAACTATAGATTATTAAATTAGCATAATAACCTCGTGCTTTTAGAGCTACTAATATTAATCTTATAGCTTTTAATATAGTCTATAGAAGTAATAAAAAGGTATAGATAAATACTATTATATTTATTAAATAGCTATTATAGTTTAATAAAGAAGTCGCTCCTAAAAAGGTAAGTAAAGTTATTATATAAATACTATACTATTTAATTAATATCTAACTAATTGATATGTTAATAGGTAGTTCTCTTTCTTAATAATTTTAGTGCTTATAATACTACTATAGAAGAGTTATTATAAAGGCCTATAAGTATAAGTCTTATAAATACTAAAATAATATAGTTATTAGCAAATATTATAAGTAAATTATAACTATTAGATTAAGGTATTATTTAAGCCTTTAAGTCTTATTATAAGAAGAGGTAGTTAATATTTATACTTAAAGAATAGGAATTATAAAGAGATCCTCTTAAAACTATTACTATTTTAAATACTATAAGAGATATTATATAGGTATAGTATAAGCTAATAGCTTAAACTATTATAAATTACTTTAATAAAACTATTAATATCTTTATAGAATATTAATATATCTATTTCTATAGAAGATACACTTATTAAAAGCTATATATAACTATAATTATTAAGACTATAAGAGCTATAAGTTATACTAATAAGAATTAGAATTAAAGATTTATTAAATCTAATAGAAGAGGTAGTAGAAGATTAAATTAATATATTAGAAGAATAATTTATTAAATAATTAGCTATATAATTTAAAGAGGCACTAGATTAAGAGTTAGAAGATAAAGGAGATATATAACAAATTCTAGTAGTTAGAGCTATAAAAGTATTATAATTATTATCAAAATTAAGAATTCATAAAGAATAAGTAAAAGATTATAATTAGTAGTAGTTATAGTAGCTTAAGTAATAAGAGAAGATAATTAGAAAGGGGCAATTTAAAAAGCTTAAGTAGAGTATAATAAATAGCTACTTTAGTACTTATATATAGCTATAATATCTACAAAATTAGGTAGTACTACTAAATTATTACAATATATTAATTATAACTAATTATTTAATAATTATTTTGCTATTATTTAATATACTAATAATCTCCTTATACTAGTACATATGCTCTTACACTATAGTACTAGTATAGAAAGGTTCTACTATAATAACGTAGAATCAATATAATAAGGTTCATAACAGAATACTTAGTAATTGATAGCACCTCTGATATCCTACTAGGCTACACGGCCACTAATACTAAATAGTAAAAGTACGGACAGTAATCGATCTCTAATCGATCTACTATAGAGGTATCTATATATAGTCTTAGTCCTACAACAACTATCTCCTCTCTCTAAGGCCTTTCGCCTCGAAAGCTATAGGTAGATAAAGTCTATAGAACTAGAATATAGAATTACTTCGAGCAAGATGGAGTCGTATAGTCCTTAACGTTATCTAATTATAATCGTTACTAATAGGTCCTATATTTTTGGATCTCTCGTACGTAGAAGCACCGTACGTCTTAGGCTCAAGCCTAAGAGGGAAAGCTCGTCTCGGAGCAACTGTCGACAATACGACACGAGCGGGATTCGAACTCACGGCTAGAGATCGATTACTATTGATAGCACCTCTGATATCCTACTAGGCCACACGGCCACTAATACTAAATAGTAAAAGTACGGACAGTAATCGATCTCTAATCGATCTACTATAGAGGTATCTATATATAGTCTTAGTCCTACAACAGTAATCGATAAAGCTAAAAGACTTAACTAAAAATCAACTAACGAAGAGGTAACGAAGGGGTAACTAGACCTCCTTATAACATATATGAAAATTACAAATAACTCCTTTAATTTCCTGTGAACCGTAGTTCAATATGTTGTTATTATAACGTAATCTCTCTATACCGTAGTTAAATTACCGTTAGAGATTTACGGTCCAACATAGCCTATAGCGTCATACTAGACGTTATTTTTCGCTACGTATAAGACACTTACAAAAAATCATATACCTTATGAATTACTACTATAGTTTTTCGTACACTAGTGATTGATTCGGAATTCATTATACTAAAGCTTCAAAACCGCTTCTTATTATAATTCAGCTTATTAGATTCAGGATTCAGCTCAAATCTTTGTTAGTCTCAGGGTTTGTAATGAAAAAGTTGGTAGCAAGGAAATTTAGGGAATTTCGAATTGTGTCTAGCTAGAAAATTTTGCTTTGACGTCTATAAGCTCTAGTTAATTAAACCCGATTTCAGGCAAAACTTACGGACGCTAAACTAAGGCTCGAATAACATCAATAATCATGGAGCATATAGTTGGGCTAAGGAGGATTTAAGGTTCATCTGAGGTAAATAGGCTTTTTGCGGGGAAGGGGTGAGGTGGCAATTTCCTTATGTTAACCCCGGAAAAAAACGCGCCTTAGGTGAGCTTTATTAGTTCAAACTTTACTTTGTTCGTGATTTCTAGAACAGGTTTAAAACATGTTAAAAATAGTGAATAAGTTTAAAATAGGTTTAAATTTAGAAATTTCGTAACTAATTCTAAACCTGCTTTTAACATGTTTTTTATGCTTAATGTATGTTTTAATAAGCCTATACTATATTTTAATAGATTTTTTATAAGTTATAGTATATACTAGTATAATAGATATATTAGATATAGGTTAAGAATCTTGAAAACTAGAAACCTATCCAAAATAGATAGAAAATAATAAACATGTTAAAAACAGGTTAAAAGTCACAAACATATTAGAAACAGGTTTCAAAAGTTTTATAGTTTAGAGCTAATAAAGTTCGGAGAAGTCCGAACACGGCTCGGACGAGGTCAGCCGAGCTTCAAGTAAGGTAATACACGGGCCACATGAGGTAGGAACTAAGGTTTAAGCTTATCGACCTCGGCCGAGCAGAATTTTCTCCTCAGCTGGACTGCGTCCTGATAATCATGTTGGCTCTAATATGAAACACTAGTATAAAAGCTAGTACAAACTCTAAGTTGATTGTATCTCAAGTTGGGTAGCGCCTATACCTCTATAAAGAAGCGAAGAATCCCCCTAAAAAGTAGACTCTCGACCTTTGTAATTTTCGTTTCGATATCCCTAGATGTTATGAAATATTCCTTTGCTATTATAACTTATCATTAGCTAGTCTATTAATAAATATTCTACCGAAGGCCTTTTCAACATCTAACAAACATAAAATATTAACTCATAACTATAACGCCCCTATACCTCCTTTCGAAGCACATTATATACCTTACTAATGGAACAACTACGAGATACTCTATTATCAAACCTCAAACCAGGTTCTCTTATTAGCGACGAGGTTGCACTTACCAAAAGGCTTTCTACTAGGTTCCATCAACTTGATGGTATCGAGAGGACAATGAAAGAGAAGTTTAGTCCAGTGCAGGAATTAGAGAAAAAGATTGAAGAACTTAGAGATTTATTGAACTATCCTGATTACGACGAGCCTGATCCTGTAGTTTTCCACCACTGGTTTCTGCATAAGGGGTTAGACAAGCTGTATGATGTTCTCCATACTATGAGCAAAGTCTCGTTTAGGAAGACCCGTCTTAAGTTTTTACTAAACAAAAGTGATACAAGTGATCTGGAGCGGAAACTCTCATTACTCGAAAAGGATATTGAGCCTTCTCTGGAGGAAATCTACCTTTTGGATCAAAAGCAGCAGCATGTAGAAGCAGCAAAGGAGAAAGCAACACATCATGCAAAGCTCGCTGGGGACGGCGTAGCTACAGTACAAAGTGACAGCCATCCGTTACGGATGGAGTTGAACCCGACTGATTTTGCAGCGCTAAAACATGGGCCAAGTTCGATAGGCAGTGCGTCATATGTGAACTTCTTTTTGGATTCCCTTATTAAGCCTATAGAACATTGTCGAAAACGTGTAGGCCCAGTAGCGGAACATCCATTTGGAACGAAGACTACAAAGCGCTTTATTACTTGTAACCAGCGCTTTCTGGAACTTCAAAAGAAATTCACGGGAAATAGTAACAAGGTTGCAAACTCGAGTCTCACCATATCCAAATTCGTCTTAGACTGGAACAAATTCCTGGTAGCCTGGGCGCAGGAATGGAGTAATAATCTCAAAAAACTATACTCGACTTTATCCGCCCGGGATATAGAACAAGATTCCCGGCCGGATTTCCAGCAGTTCGACTCGAATCTTGTACAGGCAAGCGGCCTACTAGGAATGTTGGAAACTGACCCGCTCAAGCTTGTTACAGACTTTGCGCGCGCGACTCAGTTGACACTACGAATGCAAAAGAAGAAGATATTGTCGGACGAGAGTAAAGTTAAAGCTTTTGATACGGCCGAACGTGACACAGTGTCATTATTAGAGGTTTTCGAGGGGCCACGGGCAAGATATGCATATTCCGAAATTGCATACCGTGAGCTGAGGCGCAAATAAATGGTCCGTATCTTTCATAGTAGAACTATGCAGTATATCTGAGCTACGAAAGTTTTTACTCTACTATTATCATAGATTTTATACGTATTATTTTATAAAAGTACTTAACGCATCGTAGTCTTCAATATATAGTATATAATATACTACAAGAATGAATCATAGATTTTCTACTTAGGTTCATTTGTCTCTATAACATAGTACAAAACTGTAAGTTCGTTAATTAAAAGGGTAGAAATTCTTTATATCATGAATTATACGCCCTACGAGCTATTTACTTATAACTTATATTTAGTCTTTTTAGTCATTATATATTTATCAATTTGATCAAGATTTCCGTAGTGTAGACGCGAACTGTATGCTTACCCTCTCGACCTCTGGACCCTGATTATGTAACACGAGCGTAATATGAGCTAGTCTAGTTCAGTTGGTCATACGCTATATTTAGTGATAGTCGGATGTCCGAGCGGAACTTCAGATTGTTGTAATACAACTTCAATTACGTTTCCAATTCCTCCCTTCAAAATTACTCTGTGGAACCAATTCTTACCTTCTCAGTAACCACGAGAAACTACTATGAGATGCTATTTTTAGCGATGCTTGGAACCAAACAATACTTCAGCTCCTCAGCCAGATTTATCCTATAAAAGGCTGTCCCCCTCGTCACTTTATTCAAGCTTCTTTTCAATCATCAAGCTCTTTCATATTCATTTCTGTTCCACCCCAAAATTAATCAACAACAACACATCTTCCATTCGAAGATATGTCACCCATGCTTCAGCATCACGCAGAAAGCGGCGGTCTCCCAAGAAGACGAACATCTTCCTCCGTATCACTCGGATGACAGGGTCGATGCGGCCCTCGCCCAGCTGTCTCTAAAAGAACAGCGCGAGATAGCAGCTGGTCTTACCGGAGCCAAGGACGAAGATCCTGGTCTTGAGCATGAAATTTGTATCGAAGAATTCAACAAGGCGGCACTTGAGTTCCATTCCGAGCTTGGCAAACTTGCGGAAAACAATATCAAGTATGAGGAGTACTCCTTGCTCCCGGTCACTCGGTCATTCGAGGGTATGCTTTTAGCTGCGGAGCTTTTGCGAAATACGTCCGAGATTACCAAGATTCAGAGCAGTCGACACATAATTCAGGGTTTATGGATGAAATCGAATTTGACTATGCCAACCAATGTCCGCACAGAGGTTAGAGACAATCTCTACAGAGGTTTGAACATGCTTAGTAAAGACGCAGACATTTCTCACGCTGACGCATTGAATTCAACACAATGTATCGCGCCCAAAGCTGGCCTGTTTGGTAATGCGTCAGGACCTGCCAAAGGTTTGGCCATATGTGGCCTGATCTCTCTCGGATTCACCGCTCTTGGGGTTGCTCGTTGTTCTGTAGTAATTATCTCCGAAGCCGTAAAGGCGGAGGTGAATAGAAGAAGGGCCTAAGAGCAGTCCATCTTATGCAAGGGGAGCTCCGTGACATGGGACCCGTCCGAGAGGATGGGGCAGTCTAATAGCAGTATCAGAACTTGCATGAAACGTACAGCTGAAACGCTCTAACAAAGCCCGAATGTCTGTATAAGTTAGAAATCACCTTAATTAGGTTAGGTCATATCAAGCATGTATTTAGTCATTGATAAACGAATAAATTGTGATAAATCTGTAAAGGGATTTTCTCTCTATTGTAATCTAGGCGTCTCATCTTCCGTCATCATGTCCGCATAGGTAGATAGGAAGAGGGAGAGGTGCGGCAGTTTTCAGAGTAAAACCACAAGTCTGAGAAATTCTGGTTATTTACTAATTATTAAATGCAGTGTCTAGTCGTAAGCTCATAAATATGTGCCAGCATTCAGATGACTGTGGAAACGCTTAGTCAGTTAATTAACTTACTTCGTAGTAATCCTCGTAACAGTGGTTAGCTAGTTGATTAAATGGATTAATTCAGATATATTCGATTATTATCATCAGATAAAAGTTATTATTAGTGCTCTATACATTATCATAACAGGTTATAAAGTCGTTATCAGTACCGAAGAAGTTCTGTCAATACTATATAACTTTTTTCATGAGGCTTGTTTTTCCGGTTTTACTTCCTGATTTGCTTCATCTTCATCTTCATTTTCGTTTTCATCCTCATCTTCATCTTCACTGACATGTTCCCCAGCCCTTTTTAATCTATCTCTATATTCATCCCTTTTTGCTTCAATGTCAGACATGACCATTAGCATATCGTCCAACTCTCCCTTGATCTTTCCCATTTCTAACTTCTGCGCCTCCACTTCTTTGACTTTCTTTTCCATTTCTGCTTTTAGACCTTCTACTTCTTCGTTTGTCGCTTTCGTTCTCGACATGTCCGCAGAGTTCAACTCAGAAGTTGGTGCGGCAGGGGGTTCATTCTTTATTTGTTCCAGTTCTGCTTCGAGGAGAGAATAACCTTTTCTTTCAGTAACAAGTTCTAATTTCAAACTGTCTATTTCGTCTTTGAGTGATATGACTTCTGTGTCTGAAGAAAGTCGTTGAGATGTCAGGTTATCTCGTTCTGTACTTAATATATCATGACGTGCTTGATGTCGTTTATTCTCCTCTTCCAAGGTCTTGACACGAGTCGTGGCTTTGTTATTTATACTCTGAAGGTCCGTCTGCTGATCTTTTGTCTTTTGTAAATCACTTGACAAAGTGGAGTTTAACTTTTGCGACTTTTCAAGATCATCAGTGGCTCGAAGGAAATCTGACTTTGCGGTCTTTAGATCTTGACGAGTCACAACTAAATCATTGTCTCGTTTTTGTATGTCGTTGTTGAGGCTTAGGACTATCTTTGTATGATCGTTCTTGATTGTGGTCAGTTGTTTCTGGTGATCGTCCCGAACAGAGGCTTCCATGTTTTTTGCTGATAAGGACATTTCATCCACTTTCTTCTTCAAGTCATTTGAACTTTTGACGTTGACATCACGTAGCTTTTGATCCCACGAAATCGTTTCCTTGGACAGTATTGCAGCGTGTTCTTTCCTTAACCTCTCAATCTCCTTCTCGTGCTGTTGTCGAGTCTGTTCATGACTGGTATTGGAGCTCTGTTGAATCCTTTCAATTTCATGATTCATGTCATCTTTCAAACGCTGCACCTCAATCTCATTATCTTTCTGCAAACGCTCATTCACTTTTCTAATTCTATCAACTTCAGCTTCTAAACTTTTCTGATTCGCTTGTAAACTTTGTATTTCTTTACGAGTCTCTAGACTAGCTTGTTCAGCGACTTGCTTGGAGTCAGCCGTTTGGTTTTCGAGTATTTGCATTGCTTCATCCTTTGATGTAATTTGGGCACGTAATTCATCGAGAATGTCACGGTCTACTCCACCTTCACCTTTATGTATTACTTCAATACCTGGATCTTTGTCAATCGCTCGTCTAAGTCGTCCATATTCCTCTTTGATCAATTCAATGAATGTAGAATTGAACAAGATTTGACTAGAATCGAGTACAATATTTGTTTGTGCTGTAAGTTCAAAATCTCTTACAAGAGGATGCTGTCTTAATGACATTAATGCATCAAGATAACGTTGTCTTCCCAGTTTATTATTCAGAAAAGGTTGCAGAGTTCTTCTCGAAATGGGACTATCTCTACTACTAAATTCATAAATGATTCCCATTAATATAGCGCACAGTCCAGGCAACAAAGAACGAATGGGATCCGCTAGAATTTGAGAATCATGGCATTTTCCAGCCATATCTACAAGGGCTGTTAACAATGAGGACCCTTCTGCGAGACAATCGTTTATCATCAACTGAGAATCATAAAATGCGGTGATCAGAAGCATCAGATAAGCTACAGATATTCTAGCATCAGTATCGTTTTGTAAAGTTGCGGTAAGATGTCCAGCAAGCAATTGCACAGCAGATATCACATCTTCTCCTTTTTCGGCATTACCTTCCGAAACTGCTTGGAGGAGTTGTTTCGCCTCCTCGTCATCAGCCAATAATTGCGACATGATATCTGTTGCAAGAATGAATTGCAAAATATCAGACGTTTCAGAAGCTTGATATCCAGCTGCCAAGGTACTGAGTATGTTAGAACCTACATCCTCTCCTTCAAGATGGCCTGCAATGGCTCGTTGTAAAAAATGATGCCGTATACGTTGGTGACCAAGGCAATATGCTTTTATGCAGGTCGCAGCAGCTGCTCGGAGATCGAGGTATTCAAGCGTTGAAGCATGTAAGACACGATTAAGTAATGCTTCAATAACATATGTTCTTATCACTTTTACACCATTTGTACCATTGACTCCATTTGTTTCTGGTTCATGTTCTTGCTCAATATCGACGAGAAGTGCAGCAAATGACTCTTGAAGTGCACTGTTCATAGTAATCATATCAGCACAAGCTTTCAAGCTACTGGATCGGATTGGTAATGGTGCTTTGAAATTGAACCCAAGATCCAATGTAACCTGGCATAATCCTGTTTTATAGAAGATATCTTGATTTGTTTTTGTACCACTTTCACCTTGCTCAACAAATAAACTTATAACGGCAAGTAATCCCCAAGAATTCTTTTCCCTATTTAATCTAGCATATGCGTTTTCGTCCTGATCCCACATACTCGCTTGTTTTACCAAATCTAGCAGTTTCTGTACATGGCCCGTCTCCCGAAATAATGTTTGATTCGATGGACTATGCCGTATGAGGTTCGCTAATAGAGATAGACAATCCTGTACGGTGACTGCGCCTTCAGCTACACCTCCTTCTGTTTCAATAAGTCGGAATATCCGTGGAAAAGCATCTTCAAATGCAATCAACTTTTGTAAATCTGTTTGTGATATGCTCGTCAAATCTACCAGTAGCTGAAGAACAGCTATAATCATATTATTAGCTAACATATTCAAGTAATGATATATATTTACTTACCATTTCGAACTGCTTCTCTTCCATCATCCAAAACACTTGTTAATCTTGTCGTTCCCAATGGCGCTGCTAATATGCATTGTTGTGTGCGTTCAGGTCTTGCAGCAGCCACTGCAGTGATCAGTTGTAGGGAATATATACGCGCGTAATAGTCCTGTGTATCCAGAAAATCTAGCAGAACCGAGATATTATCTTGTCGCTGTCATTTTAGCTCAGTTTCCCTTTCTTGTCACTTCATTGTCATCCGAAGAGCTGTCTCACCTGACTAAACTCGTCTGCTAACCAATACGCAATATCTTCACTAGCTTCTGGGCTGTTTTCATCCGGGTTGAAGAGCATGAGTAACGTTTCGAGGACAGATCGAATGGTGTCCAGATCTCCTTCGCCATCTTTACCAAGTCCTGTCGCATTTTCGCGTAGACAGGCTATCAAATCTCGGAGTGAACTACTTGCTACCGAAGCAGGGAAACCTTTTGCAAAAGAACGAAGACCGAGGATTGCAGCTCGTTTGTCTTCGAGCAGAGTCGCGGAAGAAAGGCGTGATGAAAGCGTATTGATTGTATCTGTAGCATTTTGGGGTGGTGGTGCTTTTAACATTTTTTATATTCTATATCTCATATTGACCAGTATGACGGGATATTATAAGACTTGTATCACTCTTTTTCAACCCCCTCTTCCGTGTAATAGTCGACATGTGCCCTATATTATTATTACAAGACTAATCATGAGCTCGAGGAAAAGTACAGTATCACGTGCGTGCAAACCATCGTTCAGATCATACGAACTACGATAAGGTTTACGATAATTTGAACCGGATGGGGAAAATCTATACAGAGTAGAAAACTATTCTAGCACCAAGATATCATGACCATTCGTCCAACTCGAACATTCATACAAACCTTTTGAACCCACTAAGACTCTCCACTTCTCACCATGGGTGTTCCAGCGCTCTTCCGATGGCTCTCACAGAAATACCCCAAAATAATATCGCCCGTCATAGAAGATCAACCAGTTGAAATTGATGGAGAAAAGCTTCCAGTAGATACCTGCGGACCTAATCCAAATGGCGAAGAATGCGATAACCTATATCTTGATATGAACGGTATTGTTCACCCATGTTCACACCCCGAAGATCGACCTCCGCCAGCCGACGAAACCGAAATGATGGTTGCCGTCTTCGAATACACTGATCGCGTTCTAAAAATGGTTCGACCGAGAAAATTGTTGATGATAGCTGTCGATGGTGTAGCGCCGAGAGCAAAGATGAATCAACAACGATCACGACGGTTTAGATCGGCTCAAGAAGCAAAGCAAAAAGATGAAGATAAAGCAGAATTTTATAAAATGATGAAAGCGCAAGGAAAGGAGATTGAAGAGGATAATGGTGCGCCTAAAAAGACTTGGGATAGTAATGCGATTACACCGGGTACGCCTTTTATGGATTTATTAGCAAAGAGTTTACGATATTGGATTGCCTTTAAATTGAATACAGATCCTGCTTGGAAGAATCTAAAAATAATAATATCTGATGCGACAGTACCTGGAGAAGGAGAACATAAAATCATGCAGTTTGTCAGATCGCAGAGAAATTCGCCTACACATGATCCGAACACTCGACATGTGATTTACGGTTTGGATGCGGATTTGATCATGTTAGGACTTGCTACACACGAGCCATACTTTAGAGTATTAAGAGAAGATGTATTTGCACAAGATACAAAGCCGGGGGTGTGTAGATTGTGTAATCAACCTGGACATATGGCTGCCGAATGTAGAGGAACACCAGCAGTTAAGAATGGTGCACATGGAGAAAAACAAGATGCTTTACCGTTGAAACCATTTATATGGTTACATGTTGGTGTATTACGAGAGTACTTGGCAATTGAAATGGCCGTATCTCAGCAACCCTTTAAATTTGATCTAGAAAGAGCTCTAGATGATTGGGTATTCATGTGTTTCTTTGTTGGTAATGATTTTCTTCCACATTTGCCTTCTCTAGATATCAGAGAACAAGGTATAGACACTTTGATCAATCTATGGCGTGATAACTTAGCAATAATGGGTGGATATTTGACCAAGGATGGGCATGTAGATCTTGCAAGAGCTCAAATTGTCTTGGAAGCACTTGCAAGGGAAGAAGACGCCATATTTAGAAAGAGAAAGGAGATTGAAATGAAAAAAGAAGCATCGGCAAAGCGACGAAAATTGAATGAAAAGAAATCACAATCTTCAATGCGTGAAGAAGCATCATTTACTGGTGAAGAGAATTCGATCAATAATATAACAACAGGTCGATATATGGGAACAGCAAAGAAAGGAGAGATGATCCCCGATATCAATGCCCTTCCAACCTTTGCACCTGGGGCTGCCCAAACTCAAAATGATCCTCGATATATGACACACGATGAAGTGGTAAACAAGGCCAATACCGCAAACAAATCAGCAGCTGCTGTTTTGCGTGAAAAGTTGATCAAAAACAAAGAATCACCTCAAAAAGCGCAAAAGGCCGCAGGCGCTCAATTGATCGAATCTACGCTACAACCCGTCGTGGCTGATTCGTCTCCATCTGCTTTGGGCAAACGGAAAGCCGATCTTATCGATGATAACGATGGAAATAGTACGCCAGGCCGAGCAACGCCGGTATCTACTGACGTAAAAGAAAAGGAGGAAGATGCCGGTCCTGAAGATACAGTCCGATTATGGGAGCCAGGTTACGCCGATCGCTATTACGAACAGAAATTCCATAAACTACCTTCAGATCTGGAATTTCGTCATTCTGTAGCGAGAGATTACGTTCGTGGTCTTGCTTGGGTTTTGCTGTATTATTTCCAAGGCTGTCCTAGTTGGACTTGGTATTATCCACATCATTATGCCCCTTTTGCCGCCGATTTCGTAGACATTGAATCAAAAGTTAGTCTTGAATTTGAAAAAGGAAAACCTTTTAGACCGTATGAGCAATTGATGGGTGTTATGCCTGCCGCTAGTAACCATACAATCCCTTCAACATTTCATAGTCTCATGACTGATGCAGACTCTGATGTAATCGATTTCTATCCTGAAGACTTTGATATAGATCTCAACGGTAAAAAGTTTGCATGGCAGGGTGTAGCACTTTTACCTTTTATCGATGAAAAGAGATTGTTAGGTGCCATGGCTACCAGATATTCAATGTTGACCGAGGAAGAAAAGGCAAGAAACTCGTTCGGTAGTGATGCTTTACTTTTTTCTACTTCACATACTTTATTCGATGCAGTTTCAGGCGCGTTTTATTCGAAGAAAGCAAAGGATAAATCTGATAACAATATCGGTAAAATGCTAACGTTAGCATACAAAACTTCTGATGGTCTAGCAGGAAAAGTCAAGCCAAATCCAGAATGGCTACCTTCTTCAGCACTCGTTTTTCCAATAGAAGGAAGTAGCGCAATGCCTGATATTGACATTGATGAAAGTATTAGTGTAGAATATATCATGCCTCCTGCTACACATTTACATAAAAGTATGCTATTACCTGGCGTAAAAATGCCTAGCCCTGTATTAGATCAGACCGATGTAGCTGGTTTAAGAGCGTTGATAGGACAAGGAATGTATCATTTACAAACAAGAGGTTATAACAACGATAACAATCGCAATAATAATCATAACAATAACAATAATTATAATAATAATAATAGCAGCTATAACAAGGGTGGACATGAGAGAGAATATCAACGGAATGGAAATAATAATTCATACGGTAATGGATATAATCAAGGCCCAGCAATGAACTACCACAATAACCATAACAACAGCCAAGGACGTGATTATGAACATGGTAATAATGGATATAACAACCAACAAATGCCAAATACGGGCTATGGTATGCCTCCACAAGGTTGGGTCCCGGGTATGCCCGTACCTCCCCCAATGTCATATAATCAAGGATATAATCAAGGGTATAATCAAGGTGGATACGGTCAGGGTGGATATGGCTACGCTCCACAACAGCAACCACCACCACCGGGATATGGGAATGGAAATGGAAATGGAAATAATAATTACCACCCACCTCAAGGTCAGAATTATGGTTATGGTTATAATAATAATTATCCTGGAAACCAACAAGGACGGAGATATTAAATGTTGTATCTTGTACAATAAATTAAGTCGTGATTACTGCATGTGTATATAGGAAGAAAATATAGATCAATGATGTATTATGCAATTATATGGCACCGTAATGAATCGACTCGGTTGTACTTTTTGTAATTGTAACCTTCTTTTTCCTGACGTCGGAGTTATGAGTCTTGGCTAGAATTCACTTAACACTCAACACTAGATATCGTTAGATGCACAATATTCAGACTGGTCATTAATGCATACACATATGGAAGAGAATATAAGATAATGCATATCAAACATTAGCACCGAGGATGATATGAAAAGTAGCGTCCTGGTGTACCAAAAAGCTTTAGAGTACAACATGATATTCTAAAAATGAGATGCAGATTTTGAAACTAATCATAGATATTAAGAAGCGTAGTCGTAGGAGCAAATTCATGATCACAAAAAGGGCATCAAATCATTAGATAAAATCTCTGGCTCTACTGATTTCTATTTTGATATTGTAATGATATCGTTCAATTACATGTACAAACCTATTTTCGGCTCCAAAGGTCATTCGGAGGGTGATACAATTCAACGTGATTTAACTTGATACCCAT
>Ga0160428_1000723_pt1 | contig 32094 bp, 24 predicted proteins | sample SolpanmetagenomM_FD_108198 | JGI IMG/M metagenome (GOLD analysis project Ga0160428, IMG submission 108198) | Solar panel surface microbial communities from Lawrence Berkeley National Laboratory, California, USA - M | ecosystem: Engineered > Built environment > Solar panel > Unclassified ... | reverse complement strand
CGGCACCCAAATCAACAGCAGCAACATGCTCTGGAGCCTCTCGGGCAGCCTGGGCCTGGTGTACAAGGTGCTGTTTGGGATGCACTACGAAACCGACCGGCTGGTTTTCCGGCCCTTCGTGCCCCAGGCGTTCAAGGGTCCGCGCCAGCTCACCAACTTCAAGTACCGCCAGGCCGTGCTCAGCATCGAGATGACGGGCTTCGGCAATGAGATACAGGAAATTACCCTCGATGGCCAGCCGCTGGCCGGCGCGGCCGTGCCGGCTACCCTCACCGGCCCGCACGCCCTGCGCATCGTGCTCAAAAGCCAGGCCCCGGCCGTGGCCCAGGTCAACCGCGTGGCTAATCTCTTCAGCCCCGAAACGCCCCAGGTCACCTTCGCCAACGGCCAGCTGAGCTGGCCCGCCATCGCGGGTGCGCAAACCTACCGCGTGCTCAAAAACGGCCAGCCCGTGAACGCCAGCGGCGCGCTCACCTACACCGTGCCGGCTGCTGGCTACGCCGAATACCAGGTGCTGGCCATTGACAACAAGGGTCTGGAGTCGTTTGCCAGCGAGCCGCTCGCCCTGGCCCCGCCCACCGCCGAGGTGCAGCTCGAAACCCTGGTCCCGGCCGCCGCCTACGCCTACAAAGGCTTCAGCGGCGCGGGCTTTGTGGAGGTGAGCACCACCAAAAACGTGCGCCTCGCGCTGCCCGTGGAGGTGCCCGCGGCTGGCCTCTACGCCCTCGATTTTCGCTACGCCAACGGCAACGGCCCCATCAACACCAATAACAAGTGCGCCATTCGCACCCTGCGCGACGGCCAGGGCCGCCTGCTGGGCACCGTGGTGCTGCCCCAGCGCGGCGTAGACGAGTGGAGCAGCTGGGGCTTCTCGAATCCCATTCTGGTGCGCCTGGCAAAGGGCAAAAACCAGCTCGCTCTCACCTACGAGCCCGCCAACACCAACATGAACGGCGCCGTGAACCAGGCCATGCTCGACTACCTGCGCCTGCGCCGGATTGAGTAAAAAGCTAGCCCACCCCGTTTTAACTGGGTTTTAATTGGACAAACACCGCCCGCCGCGTTTGCAACACTACTTTTGCCACCCATGACCGACGCTGAGTTTGACCTACTAGACGAGCTATATTTCGTCACGCCTTTCCGCACCCTGCTCGAAAAAACCGGCCGCCCCGCCGCCGAGCTGCTGCCCCTGCTGGGCCACCTGCTGGAGCGCGGCCTGGTGCGCTACTACTGGCCCGACCCCGACACCGAGCTGGCCTACGAGCCCACGTCTTTCGGCGCGCTGGGCCAGGATGCCAGCTACCTGGCTTCCAAGGAGGGCCTGCTTCAGCACAATACCCGCTAGCCTTGGCCGCCCCGCTGCCCGACGCCCTACCCGCCGCCCCCGACACGGCCGTGGTGGTGCCGCCCCCGGCGCGCACCCCCGGCTACTACGTGCGCCAGCGCCTGTGGGCCAACCGCCCGGCTGTAGCTGGCCTGCTGTTCATCGGGCTGTGCGCGCTGGTGGCGCTGCTCGGCTACTGGGTGCTGCCCGACAACTCGCCCAACGCCAACAACGGCTTCGTGCAGCTGCAAAAGCAGCCGCCCGGCTTTCAAGTCCGCTTCATCCACCGCACTGAAACGGATTCGGTGCGAGCTACCAACAATCTTTTTAAGACGTGGTGGCAAGGAAAAGTAGCTGCTGAGGAAATGCCCATTGAGGGCGGAATGGCTACGCCCAGCGCTGATACGTTAGTCATAACGCCTTGGTCGCCCTCCGGTAGCCCTTCCGCGCATCCGGTGCGCCTGGCTGCAAAAGACTGGCTGGGGGCTTTTCAAAGCTCCCCGCAGGGTACTCGCTGGGCGCACCGCACCTACTGGCTGGGCACCGACAAGGCCGGGCGCGACGAGCTGAGCCGCCTGCTGCTGGGCACGCGCATCTCGCTGGGCATCGGGCTGGTGGCGGTGCTTATTTCGCTCGTTATCGGCGTGGCGGTGGGGGCAGTGGCCGGCTACTTTGGCGGCTGGGTCGATAGCCTGCTGCTGGGCCTGATGACCGTGGTGTGGAGCATTCCGGGCATCATGCTGGTCATCGGCATTTCGCTAGCCCTGGATAGCAAAGGCGTGTGGGTCAGCTTCGTAGCGGTGGGCCTCACCATGTGGGTCGATGTGGCGCGCGTGGTGCGCGGGCAGGTGCTGGGGCTGCGCTCGGCCACGTTTATCGAGGCGGGGCGGGTGCTTGGCTTGCCCACCAGCCGGCTCATTTTCGTGCATCTGCTGCCCAATTTGCGAGGCCCGCTCATCGTGCTGGCCACCAGCAATTTTGCCGCCGCCATCCTGCTCGAAGCCGGCCTGAGCTTTCTGGGCCTGGGCGTGCAGCCGCCGGCCCCCAGCTGGGGCCTCATGGTAAAGGAGGGCTACGACCTGCTCGGCACCGAGGCCGGCCTGTGGCTCACGCTGCTGCCGGGGCTGGCCATCAGCCTGCTGGTGCTCAGCTTCAACGTGCTGGGCAACGGCCTGCGCGATGCCTTTGACCCCAAAACCCAGCTTACTTAAACCCTGATTCAGCAGGCCCAGCGGCTGAGCGTATTATTGTAGCGGCTAGCCTTAATTCGCCTTATCTTGCTCGCCCCTCTTTCGCTGCCGGCCCGCCGGCCCGTATTTTACCAGTAGTCTATGTCTGATGTAGTCGCCTTTGCTGGCCTCGAAAAACGCCTTTTTCTGAAGGAGCGGGAGCTGGGGGCGCTGCTGGAAATCACGCAGGCCATCACCCACAACTCGGCCGAGCCCGACTTGTACAAGATTTATCAGTTCACGCTCATCGGGCAGCTGGGCGTGCGCCGGCTGGCCCTGTACGTGCTCGATGAGGGTGCCTTCCGGCTGAAGGTCAACTTTGGCACCGCTCTGGCCGCCGATTCCCATTTCCTGCCCACCGAGGTGGCGCACTGGTGCCCCGGCCCCTCATGCGCCGTCACGGAGCTAGGCCTGGGCGAGGCCTGGGAACACTTCGAGCTGCTGGTACCCGTGCGCCAGCAAGGCAATGTGCAAGCCCTTGTGTTTGTGGGTACTATGCAGGGCGAGTATGCCAGCAGTGAAGCCCTGTCCTTTCTCGAAACGCTCAGCAACATCCTGCTCGGGGCCGTGGCCAACCTGCGGCTGGCCCGCCAGCGCGAGGCCCTGCTCGTGGCCGAGTCACTGGTGCGCCGCGAAATTGAGATTGCCCAGCAGGTGCAGCAATTGCTGTTTCCGCAGCACCTGCCCAACAATGCGCGCTACGCCCTGCACGCCACCTACCAGCCCCACACCGAGATTGGCGGCGACTACTACGACGTGGTCGAAATCGACGCCCACCGCCTGCTCGTGTGCGTGGCCGACGTGAGCGGCAAGGGCGTGCCGGCGTCGCTGCTGATGTCCAACTTCCAGGCGGGCCTGCGCACGCTGCTGCGCCAGGGCGTAGACCTGGTCACGATTGTGCGCGAGCTGAATCACCTCATTTTTCGCAACGCGGGCGGCGAGAAGTTTATCACCGCCTTCCTGGCCCTCTACGACCGCCGCACCCAGGTGCTCGAGTACGTGAACGCCGGCCACAACGACCCGCTGCTGCTGCCCGATGCCGGCCCGCCCCAACTGCTGCACGAGGGCACCGTGATGCTGGGCATCATGCCCGACCTGCCCAAGTTCCGGGTCGGCCTCACGGCCATGCCGCCGCGCTCGCTGCTGTTCATTTACACCGATGGCCTCACTGAGGTGTTTGATGCGCAGCAAAAAGAGTTCGGCGAAGATGGCGTGCTGCACACCCTCGTGCGCAACCGCTACCTGCCGCTGCCGCGCCTGCACCAGGAACTGCTAGCCTGCATCCGCGACTTCAACGTCAACGGCGAGCGCTTTGCCGACGATGTGACCATGCTCAGCCTGCGGGTAAAATAAACCAGCGCTAGCATGGCCGCTAAGCTGTTGGTAATCGGTTTCCTGACCTTGAGCGCCCTGCGGCCCGGCGAGCTAGCCGACGGCTTCCGGCTCGATGCGGAAGGCGGGGTAGGAGGAGTCCGGTTTGGCGCCGCGCCCGCCGAAGTGGCGGGGCTGCGGCCGGCGCTTGGCGGGTTTGGCAAGCGCTGGCGCACCACCAAGCTCTACGTGCGGCCCGGCGACACGGCCCGCGTGCTGGGCCTGCCGCCCACCTACTGGTTTCGCCAAAACCGCTTTATTGGGGTTGACGTGCACCTGACTTCGGCCGCCGCCCTCGACCAGGCGCTGGCGCAGCTCACGGCGCGCTACGGCCCCGCCCGCCCCGATACGCTGCCCGGCTACTGGTACTGGCTGGGGCAGCGCAGCTACATCTTGCTCGACCGCAGCAGCCAGAAAGACGGGACGCTGTTTGTAGCTAGCCTGGCCATGCTCAACGAGCAGGTGTACGAAACCGCCGTGCGGGCCCGCGCCCGGCGCGTGCTAGGCTGGCAGCCCGACTCCATCGGCCTGCCCCGGCAGTTCCCGAGCCGCTAGGGGCGTGCCCTCTTCCAGCCAGGTGCCGCAGCGGATGAGCAGCGCCAGCGCCACGAAAAAGATGGAGCCCACTTTGTCGTTCTCCACCAGTTCGTTGAGAAACAGGTGCGAGACGATGATAACAAACGACAGGCTGGCCACCAGCACCACCCGGTGCACCTCGGGCTGGCCCTTGCTGGCGTGGTAAAGGCGCTCGGCCGTGAGCAGCGCCGTGCCAATGAGGATGCAAAAGAGCAGAAACGCGGGCACGCCCTGCTCGGCCAACTGCAACAGGAAGTAGTTGTGCGCCGTCGAGCCCTCGTTGTTGGCGCTCACGTAGGTGCGGAAGCTCGACACCGTATAGCGCTTATATTCTGGGAAAAACGTGGACGGGCCGCTGCCCGTGAATGGCTTGTCGGCAATCATGCGGGCGGCCGCCACCCAGCGGTACACCCGCTCCATGCCTGACACGTCCTGAAACTTGTAGGTCGATTCGAGGTGCGCGGCCAGGTTGCCGCCGTGCCAGATGGTTTTCTCGTAATCGGGCCGGAAGCGCATAAAGTTCTCGCCGCTCACGAAGTACGCCGCCCCGGCCGCCGTGCCCAGCGCCGTGGCCAGCAGCACCACCCGGGTGAGGCGCAGCCGTATCACCCCGTAAAACAGCCCCGCCACCGGTATCGATAGCCACGAGGCGCGGGTGTAGGACGTGAGCAACCCAAAAAACAGCACCAGGCTCACTCCCAGCCACAGCCAGCGCCCGGCCGGGCGGCTGGCCCGCGCCGCCAGCCCACCCGCAAACGGCAGTAGCAGCGCCAGCGTGGTGGCATAAACGACGTGGTTGACATAGAAAGGCTGAATGGCCCAGTTGGTCTTGGCAAAGCTGAAGCCGATGCTGGCGTGGCGCGGCAGCACCCACAGCAGGCTTACGAAGGCGCCGCCCACGTAGCACGCAGCCAGCCGCCAAAAGTCGGCCGGGCGGCGCAGCACCAGCAGCGAGCCCAGCAGAAACGGGGTCAGGTACCAGCACTTGGCCAGCAAGTATTTGATGGACTTAGTCTTATCAACCGAGAAAGACGTGTCGATAATCGCCCAGGCCAGCAGCATCAAGGGCAGTACCAGCAGCGGGTGGCGCCACTCGCACGGGGCCAGCTGGCGCAGGCCGCCGCGCCCCAGCACCAGCGCCAGGGGCACGCAGGCCAGCAGTGCTAGCATCAGCGGCTCGGAGGGCACGTCCATCTTTTGGCCGTCCAGGGCCATTTCGCGTGAAAAGGCCAGCGTCAGGAACAGGCCGTAGTAGAGCCACTGCCAGCGAATGGCCACCAGCACCAGCGCCGGCACGGCCAGGGCGGGCAGCAGCAGCTCGGGCTGCTGGCGCAGGCCCGCCAGCGCACCGCCCAGCACCAGCAGCGCCACAAAGCCCAGAAACAGCCGCTGGCTGGCATCGGCGGGCCGCAGGCGGAGCAAAAGTTGGCGCATGGCAGGCAGTTAGTAGCTAGCCGGCCGGCGGCGGTACATTTCCAGCAGCAGGATGAGGAACACCGAGAGGGCGAACGTAATCACGACCGAGCCCAGCACGATAACCGTGCGGAAGGGCTTGGCCTTGCGCGTGGCCGGGTAGGCTTTCTGCACCAGGTAGAGCGACGATACGCGGCTGCGCAGCGAGGTTTCGGCCTGCTCGAAGGCGGCCTGCGAGGCCACGAAGCGCGTTTGCAGGTCGGTGAGGCGCGAGGTGAGCAGGTTCACCGAGTCCACGCCCTTGGTCCAGTTTTCGAGGTTGATGACGTTGCCGCCGTCGGCGCTGGTGAGGCCGCGCAGGGCCCGGCGCAAGCTGGCCGCATTACCGGGGCCGCCGGCCTCGGCCATGCGCAGCTCCTTTTCGGTGTCAATCACGGCCTTGCCGAGGTAGCGGCTCTGCATTTCGAGCCCAAACACGCCGTAGCGCCGGCGTGCGGCGATGAGCTGCTGGCGCGTGGTCTGGTAGCTGGCCCCGAGCCGGCCCGAGCGCTGGCGGTAAATTTCGAGCACGTTGCGGCGGTTGCCGAACGTCAGCTGCTGGTTGACCGAGTCGATGGCGGCGACCATCGCATTGGCCACGGCGGCGGCCAGCTTCTTGTCGCGGTCCTCAAAGGTGAGCTCGATGGCATCGCGCTCGTTGTGCACGATGCTTAGGTTGCTGTTGAACTCGGCCAGCACGCTGTTTTCCACGGCATCAGTGCCGGGCTGGCCCGCGTTGTAGTGCGCGTAGAGGTTGAAGCGGCGAATCATCAGCTCGGCCAGCGGCAGCGACTGCCCAATGGTGAGCACGCGGTCAAGGTCTTCGGAGCGGGCGCCCACCTCCAGCTTCGAGCCCTCGGCCAGGCGGTCGGGGTCGGTGCTCTGGGGCGAGGTGGGCAGGAAAATAGCCGTGGAGCGGTAGATGTTGGGCAGCGACCACGCCACCGCCGCGCTCACCACGGCGGCTAGCCCCACCGCCAGCGCCAACAAGTATTTCCAGCGCTGAAAAATGGCCCGCAGGCCGGCCGAGGAGAAAGGAAGGAACGAGTCGGGCACCATAAACAAAGAAAAAGGAGCCGCCGGGGCGCGCCGGCCCCTGGCAGCAGCGGGCAAAGATAAACTGCCGCTGGCCTGGCAGCGGCTTTATCTTTGTGCGTTCATCCCCGTCGGCTAGCCCACTTTTTCGCATCAAACGCTTTCTCGGTAATATCAGCCTGGCCGTGGCCCTCAACCTGCTGGTGAAGCCCGGCTGGGTGCTGCTCGAAAACATCGTGCAAAACCGACTGGGCCACAGCACGTTTGGGCTGCTGGCCGCCTGCTCGGCGCTGGCCGTGGTGGTGGCCACCTTCGCCGATTTGGGCCTCACGCAGTTCACGGTGCAGCGCCTGGCTGCCGAGCCCGCCTTTGCCGACCGGCAGTTTCCGACCCTGTTTCCGCTGCGGGGGCTGCTCACGCTGGCCTCGCTGCTGGCGCTGCTGGGGCTGGGCTGGGCGCTGGGCTACCGGGGCGAGCAGCTGGGCCTGCTGGCGGCGGTGGGGGCAGCGCTGCTGCTCACGCAGTACGGGCAGTTTCTGCGGGCGCCGGTACAGGCGCGGCAGCATTTCAATACCGATGCCCTGCTCTCGGTGCTCGAAAAGGTGCTGGCGCTGGCCCTAGTAGCGGGCCTGCTGCTGGGCGGGCAGCTCAGCCTGGGCAGCTACGTGGGAGCGCGGCTGGCGGCGGCGGGCTTTGCGGCGGCGCTATTTCTGGGGCTGCTGCGGCGGCTTTTTGGGCGGCTGCCGCACCGCTGGCCCCGGCGGCGGCGGGCGGGCCGGCTGCTGCGCGGCAGCCTGCCGTTTGCCTTCATTGCGTTGCTCTACGGCATCAATGAGCGGGTAGACATGGTGCTGCTCGAACGGCTCTCCTCAGCCCGCGAGGCCGGCTACTACGCCGGCGCCTACCGCTGGCTCGACGCCGTGATGATGTACGCCTGGACGGTGCTGCCGCTGTTTTTTGCGCGCTTTGCCCACGCCGCCGCCCGGCCCCGCGAGCTGCGCCAGCTGCTGTGGGTGGGCCAGCGGGTGGTGGCCGTGCCGCTGCTACTGGTGGTGGCCTTCGTGCTGTTTCGCGGCGAGGTGCTGTTCTGGCAGTTCAGCCACAGTACTGGGGCCGAGGTGGCGCACATGGCCTTGTGCCTCAAGATATTGTTTCTCAACGTGCTGGTCAATGGCTTCTTCGCCATCTACAGCACCCTGCTCACGGGCACGCGCCACCAGCAGCCCGTGAGCTGGCTCGTGGCCGGCAGCATCGGCCTCAACCTCACGCTCAACCTGCTGCTGCTGCCGCGCTTCGGGGCCGTGGCCGCCGCCCTCAATACCCTGGTGAGCGGCGTGCTGGTGTCGGGCGGCTACGTGTGGCTGGTGGCGCGGCGCATGGGCGTGGCCGTGCCCTGGCACCTGCTGGCCCGGCTGGCGCTGGCCTTCGGGCTGCTGTGCGGCGGCTGGTACCTGGCCCGCACGCAGCTGGCCCTGGCCTGGTGGCTGGAGGCGGGCCTGATGAGCGCGTTCTTCGCCGGGCTGCTGCCGCTCACGGGCCTGGTGAGCCTGCGCGAATTGCGCCAATTGCGGCCCCGCCCGCGGGTGGATTAGCCCAGGCCCGGGCCGGGCCCGCCGGCAGCAGGGGAGGGGATATTTAGCCGGCGCCCCTAGTTTTGGGGGTTGTAAAGCACGACTGTTTTTCAAAGCAGCCCGCTTCAGCAGGCAATTTCTCCCCGCCGCCCGTTACGTAGCCTCGCCATGCACATCGCCGTCACCACCCGCTTTTTGCTGCCCGGTGGCCACCTCGAAGGCTTGGGGCGCTACACCTTCGAGGCCCTGCGCTGCCTGGTGCAGCAGCAGCAGCAATGCACGTTTCACTTCCTCTTCGACCGCGCCTACGACCCGCGCTACCTGCTGGGCCCCAACGTGGTGCCGCACGTGCTGCCGCCCCCGGCCCGCCACCCGCTCCTGATGCTGGCCTGGTACGAGGGCGCCGTGGCGCTGTGGCTGCGCCGCCACCGGCCGGCGGCCCTGCTCTCGCCCGAGGGCTTCACGGTGCTAGGCACGGCGGTGCCGCGCGTGGTGGTGCTGCACGACCTGGCCTACCTGCACCGCCCCCAGGATATTGGCCGCCTGATGGCGCGCTACTACGCCTACTTTCTGCCGCGCTTTGCCCGGGCGGCCAGCCAGCTTGTCACCGTCTCCGACGCTACCCGTCAGGATGTGGCTTTGCAGTACGGCCTGCCCGCCGCCGCGATGCTGGTGGCTCACAACGCGCCGGCCCGGCACTTTGCGCCGCAGCCGGCCGAGGCGCAGCTAGCCATCCGCCAGCGCTTCAGCCAGGAGCAGCCCTATTTTTTGTTCGTGGGGGCCTTGCAGCCGCGCAAAAATCTGCTCAATCTGCTGCGGGCCTTTGCCTTGTTCAAAGCCGAAGAAAGCCCGGCCGCCGCGCCGGTGCGCCTGCTGCTGGTGGGCCGCACTGCCTGGAAGGCCGGGCCGGTGTTCGAAGCCTTTAAAGCCCTGCCGCCCGCCGTGCGGGCCGCCATCGACTTCACCGGCCGCGTGAGCGAGGCCGACCTGGCTGGCCTCTACGCGGCCGCGCTGGCCACGGTGTACGTGCCTTTCTTCGAGGGCTTTGGCCTGCCCGTGGTGGAGGCTCAGGCCAGTGGCTGCCCGGTGCTCACTTCCAATGTATCATCATTGCCCGAGGCGGCGGGCGGCCCCGAAGCCGCCGTACTCTGCGACCCCGCCGACCCGGCCGCCATTGCCGACGGCCTGCGGCAGCTAGCCAGCAGCGCGCCGCTGCGCGAGCGCCTGCGCACGGCCGGCCTCGCCAACGCCGCCCGCTTTAGCTGGGAGCACACGGCCCGGGTGCTGTGGCAGGCCGTGCAGGCGGCCATTGCCCGGCCTTAAAGCATGACGTGCTAAAAGTGATTTTAGCAAAATGCAGACACGCTCTTAGCCGGGCTGCCGGGCGCGCCAGCCAAGCAATGGCTTGGCCGGGGTTTTATATTTGTGGCGCTTGGTGGGGTGCGTTTATGCGCCCGCTGGCCCTTTTCTGGTTTTGATTACGAAGGCAGTAACTCCTACTGCGCCCCCGTCATGGCTCGTCCGCACCCGCACCACTTTGCCTACCTGATGCTGCCCCAGCTGGTGGGGCGCCGGCCCGCCGCCGTGCGCCGCGAGCTAGCCGACCCGCTGCTGGCCCGCGACCTACTCCTCTACATGTGGGACAAGGCCGCCGAGAGCCTGGCCCCGCGCGAGCGGGTGGCGCCCCGGGGCCTGCACCTGAGCTGGCACCAGGTGGCGGGCCGCGCCACGGCGCTGCTCCAGCTGCCCGCGCCCCAGGCCACCGGCGAGGCGCACCTCGTGGCCATCGTGTATGCCGACGCCGAGGCCGACCCCGCCGACCAGTCGCGTATTCCGGACGATGACGAGGCCGACGACGAGGATGACCTGGAGGCCGGGGTGGAGGCCGCCCCGCGCTACTTTGTGCTCGAAGCCAGCCTGGGCCGCAGCCCCGAGGAGGCCGGCACGCCCACCATGCTGGGCGAGCTGCACGGCGAGCACCACCGCCACCACGCCCCCGGCCCGCCCGCCGGCCGGCCCGATACGGCCGGCCGGTTTCTGCAAGCCTTGGCCGATTTGCTCGGCCCCCTGCCCGATAGCGTGCCCTTTATGCGTGTGGTGCGGGGCTAGCGCTTGGCCGCCCCGAGCACGGTGATGTCGTTGCCCGTTTCGGGGTACATGAAGAAGCCGCCCACAGCTTTTTTGCCGTTTACCCGGCATTCCCAGCGGTAGCGGCCCGGCGTGGCCTGGGCGGCCAGGCCGGCCATGTTCTTGAAGTACTCGGGGTCGCTGGGCTCGGTCGGAAACGAGACGTCTACGCCGCTCTCGCCCTTGGCTACCACCTTGGTAAGCATATATTCCTGACTGGTCTTCTCGTTGGTGACGATAAACACGGCACTATAGCCACCCAGCGCGTTGTACTTATCCAGGATGCCCAGCTTGATGTAGGGCGTGGTCGAAACCATCCAGGTTTGGGCGTGGGCGCTGGAAGACAGCAGGCTACCAGCGAGTAAAAGCGTGCCCCCGGCGCAACGACGCAGCCACTTGGCAGAGAAAAGGGTAGAATAATGTACCATTTAGAGAAAAAAAGAGAGAAAAAAAAGATAAGAGGTTAGACTAAAAATTAATTATTCGTAACGACTCCAAACGGGGGTCAAGATAAGCGGCTGGCTCGAAAAAACGCAACCCTTCTCGTCACATTTGGGTTAAATTTATTGACCAGCTAGCCCCATCCATCCCTCGTCCGTGACCCGCCGCCAGCAACTAGCCCAGGCCGCCGCCGAAGCCACCGCCCGCGCCCAGCGCCCCGCCGAAACCCGCTGCGGCCTCTGCGAGCGCGCCGTGCAGCACACCAGCCGCCACCACCTCGTGCCCCGCGAGGAAGGCGGCCGCTACGGCGACACCGTGGACCTGTGCCAGCCCTGCCACAGCAGCGTGCACCGCTTTCTTACCAACCGGGCCCTGGCTCAGCAGTACCACACTGTGGCCGCCCTGCGCGCCGCCGACGAGCTGCAAGGCTACCTCAGCTGGATTCGTAAAAACAAAGTAGAGAAAATTCGCAACCGGCGCGGCAACAGCTGATTATTACCTTCATGACGAACCAAGAGCAAGCAGCGGGAAGCGACCTGGCCGGAGAGGCGCGGTATTTTGTGCCGTTTGGGCAGCTGCGGCGGCAGCCCACCATTGTAGTCGATAGCACCGGGCTGGGCGCGGAGCTCACCCTGGCCCACTGGCGCGGAGCCGCCACGCCCGCCGCCCTGCGCGACGATACCAGCGCCGGCTCGTGCCTGCGCGCCCTGCACGCGCCCGCCACGCCCGGCCTGGAGGCGCGCGCCGTTACGGCCAATCACTTTGATATTGATGGCTTTATCGGCGTGTGGGCCCTACTGCACCCCGCGCTGGCGCTAACCCACGAGGCGCTGCTGCGCCTGACGGCCACGCTCGGCGACTTTCGGGAGCTCGACTTTCAGCACCCGCTCGCCGACCGTGCCCTGCGGCTAGCCTGCTGGCTCAACGCCGAGGAAAAGGCGCGCTTCTACGAGCCCTTCGGGGCGCCCGCCCGGCGGCGCCGCGAAGACGAGGCTTCGGCCGAAAAATTTGGCTGGTTTCTGCCGCGCTTCGCCGAAGTCCTTCTCGACCCCGAGGCCGGCCGCGCCGCCTGGGAGCCCGAATATGCCCGCGTGCAAGCCGCCGTGGCGGCCCTGCGCGGGCCGCTCACGCAGCGCACCGCGTACCCTGAGCTTGGGCTGCTGGTGGTGCGCACGCCCCAGCCGGTGCCGTACTACGCGCTGTTTGGCCCCACGGCGGGCTTCGACTGGGTGCTGAGTTTATACGACGGTCAGCGCTACGAGCTGGAAGGCAAATACACGACCTGGATAGACCTGGAGAGCCGGCCCACGCTGCCGCGCCTGCCGCTGGCCCCGCTCGCCGCCCGGCTCAACGAGCTGGAAAAGAGTAGCTACCGCTGGGCTGCCGACCCCCTCACCGACACCGGCCCGCTGCTGCGCCTGGCCGGCCGCCCCCTGCCCAAGGCCGAGCGCTACGCCGACCCTGACGGCCGGCCCATCTACGCCTCGTCGCTGGCCCCCGGCGCGGTAGAAGACGAGGTAGTGGCCTTTTTGCAGCAAGGCTACGCCGGGGTCGAAGCTAAAAAATACTGGACCTGGGCCGAGGTGCGGGCAGTCGGGTAGAGTGCGGGGCTGGTCCCCGCCCGGCGTTGAACAGAATAAGAACGTCGTTCAACGCCGGGCGGGGACCAGCCCCGCACCCTACGCGGCACACTCGGTTTCAGTCCCCAGCACGTCCACCACGCGCACGGTGCTGTTGCCGCCGGCGCCGGGCTGCACCCGTATCTGGGTGCCGATGCGCTCCTTGAGGTCGGCCACGTGCGAGATGATGCCAATCATCTTGCCCGAGTGCTGGAGGCGCTCCAGCGCATCGAGGGCCGTGTTGAGCGAGTCGGGGTCGAGGGTGCCGAAGCCCTCGTCGATAAACAGCGACTCGATGCGCGCCTTGTAGCCAGCCAACTCGCTCAAACCGAGGGCCAGGGCCAGGCTCACCAAAAAGCTTTCGCCGCCCGAGAGCGAGGCCATCGGCCGGCGCGTATCGGCCTGGTCGTGGTCGATGATGAGCAGCTCCAGGTTGCGGTTGGGCGTTTTGAGAATGGTGTAGCGGGGCGTGAGCTGCTTGAGGCGCAGGTTGGCCAGCCGCGCCAGGTGGCTGAGCGTGAGGCCCTGGGCAAACTGGCTGAACTTGTCACCCTTGGCCGAGCCGATTTGCTCGGCCAAGTCTTGCCAGCGCTGCTGCTCAAGCTGGCGGGCGGCTAGCTGGCGCAGGCCCTCGGCCTGCTGCTGGCGGGCCTCGTCATCGTGGGCGAGCTGGCTGGCGGCGGCACCGAGGCGCTGGTGCAGCTTCTCATTTTCGGCGTTGAGCTGGGCCAGCTCGGCGGTGAGGGCGGCGGTGGGCAAGTGCGTGAGGGCCAGCTCGTGGTGCTGGGCCAGCTCGGTAGCCAGCCGGACCTGCAATTGCTGGCTGGCCTGCTGGTCGGTGAGGTGGCGCTGGCGGCGCTGGGCGAGCTGGCGGGCCTCGGCCTCGGGCAGCAGCAGGGCCTGGGCCTCGGCGGCGGTGGCAAAGCCAGCGGCGGCCAGGGCGGCGGCCAGCTCGGCCTGGCGCGCCTCGTAGTCGGCCTGGTGGCGGCGCAGGTCGGCCTGGCGCTGGGTTATTTTCTCGCGGGTGCCTTCCAGCGCCAGTTGCTGGCGCGTGCGGGCGGCCTCGGCCTGCTGGGCGGCTTGGCTGAGCTGCTGGGTAGTGCGGTGCAGCCGCTCTTGCTCGGCGGCGGGGTCGGGGCCGGCGTAGCGGGCCAGCCGGGCGGCCTGCTGCCCGTCGATGGCCTGTTGCCCGGCTTGCAGGGCCGCGGCGGCCTGCGTGAGCTTAGCCAGGCTTTTGGCAAGGGCCTCGGCGCGCAAAACCTGCTTTTCGAGCAGCCCGGCCACTTTGTTCTCGCTTTCCAGCAGGGCGCTTTTGCGGGCCTGGTACACGTCGGCGCGCTCCTGCAAGGTAGCCAGCACGCCCGCGTAGGGCTGCGCCCCGGCGGGCAGCGGCAGCCGGTGGGGCAGCAGCAGGCTCTGGATAACGGCGCGGTAGCTAGCCAGCTGCTCGCGGGTGTCGGCCAGCTCGGCATCGAGCGGCACCAGGGCTTGCTGGGCGCGCAGCTGGCGCGCTTCGGCCAGCTGGGCTTCTTCGCGGGCCTGGGCTAGCCGGGCGCCGGCGGCCGTGTGCTCGGCCTTGAGCTGCGCCAGCTGCCCGGTGAGCGTGACGAGGCGGCGGCGCGCCTGGTCGGTGGCCGCCTGCTGCTCGGTAGTCTCGGCTAGCCGGTGGCTGATGGCGGTGGGGTCGGCCGGGTCGGGCAGGGGCGGCGTCAGGGGCTCGGCTATCGCGGCGGCCTGGGCGCGGGCGGCTGCGGCGGCCTCGGTAGCCTCGTCGCGGCGGGCCAGGCGCTGCTGCTGGGCGTAGCGCAGGCGGGCCAGTTCCTGCCCGCGCTGCTTGCTTTTGGCATCGAGCTGGGTTAGCGTGGCCTGCTGGGTAAGCACGCGCTGCTCCTGCTCGTTGGCATCGGCGGCAAAGTCGGCGGCGAAGGCGTGCTCGGCCGCCCCGCACAGCGGGCACGGCTGGCCGGGCTGCAAGTGCTGGCGGTGGGCGTTGAGGTCGGCCAGGGCCTGCTGGGCGCGCAGCTCGCGCTGGTAGCTAGCCAGCAGCTGCTGGCCATCGGCGAGGCGCTGCTCGAGGTGCGCGCCAGCGGTTTCGGCGGTGGCCAGGGTGGGGGCGGCCTGGGTGTGCTCCTGGGTTAGGGCGTGGGCGCGGGCGGTGTGCTCGTGGGTGGCCTGGGCCAGGGGCAGCAGGCGTTGTAGCAGGCGCAGGCGGGCCGTGAGGTCGGCGTCGTGCTGGGCCAGGGCGGCCTCGTCGGTGCCGCGCAGCAGGGCGTCGCGCTCCTCGCGGCAGGGGCGACCTTCCTCCACGAGGGCGCGCTGCTGCTGCTGGGCCTCGTGGGCGGCCTGCGCGTGGCGCTGCCGGTCGGCGGTGGCATCGGCGAGCTGCTTGAGCTGGGCTTTCTGCTGTGCCTCGAGGGTCGCCAGCTGGGTATTGACGGCTTCTAAATCAATGATTTGCCGGTTTATCTCGATAAGCTCGTCCTTGAGGCTTTGCTCGTGGCCGTGGGTTAGCAGCCAGTCTTGCAGGGTGGCCTGCTGGCGCTCGAGGTGGGCGAGCTCGCTGGTTTGGGTATGGTGCCAGGCGGCCTGCTCGGCGTCGTAGGCGGCCTGCTCGTGGTCGTGGATGGCGCGGTCCTTGGCCAGCTGGGCGCGGGCCGCGCGGATGGTCGTGTCCTGCACCAGTACTTCTTGCAGCACTGGCCCCAGGTCGTTGGCTTCCTGCTGGGCCAGGGCCTGGCTGGCCGCGGCGGTGGCGTGGGCCACCTCAGCGGCTTCGGCGGCGGTGCGCAGCAGCGGAAACTGCTGCTCAAGCTGGCTCAGGGCGTCGGCGTCGCGGCGCAGCTCCAACTGGGCCTGCTCGCTGAGTACGAAGGCTGTGGATAGTGCCGGGGTGGCGGCGCGCTCGTGGGCCGCGAGGCGCGCCAGCGTGGGTTGCAGGGCGGCATCTTCGGCGAGCAGGCGCTCGGCCTGCAGGCTGGCCTCGGCCAGCTGGCGGTCGAGCTGGTCGAGGATGGTGCGCCAGGCCAGGCAGGTGCTGAGCTCCTGCTGGTGCTCGTAGGTCATTTCGGCCTCCTCGTGCAGCTCGTCGAGCAGCTGGCTGAGGCGCTGGCGCTCGTCCTCGGGCAGCAGGCGGGTGGCGTGTAGGGTGGCTTCGAGCAGCTTGGTTTTTTGCTCTTCCTCCCGGGCTTTCTCAAACGCGGCCACCGACAGGCGCGAGTAGATGCCCACGTTAGTCATTTTTTCGAGCAGGGCGCTACGCTCCTTTTCGGGCGCGTGCAGGAAGCGCGCAAACTTGCCCTGGCTCAGCAGCACGGCCTGCTCAAACTGCCCGAAGTCGAGGCCCGACAGCTCGCCCACCTTAGCCGGCACGGCCTCCTTGCCGCTCACCACGGCCTCGCGCACCTCGGGGCTGCGCACCAGCACCAGCGACATGGCATCCTGGCCCAGGCCGCCCTTGTCGTCGCCGCGCGTTTTGCGCTTCACCTCCCAGCGCGCGCAATAGCGCACGCGCTGCGCCTGGCCGGTGTCGGGGTCGGTGGCGTGCACTTCAAATTCGACCTCCGACCAGGCAAACGGCGCGTGGCGGCTCACCATCTCACCCACCTGGCGGTCGTGGCGCGGCACGCGGCCGTACAGGCCCACCGCAATGGCATCGAGCAGCGTGCTTTTGCCCGCCCCCGTGGGCCCGGTGATGGCAAACAAGCCCGTATCGGCCAGCGGCGCCGCATCGAACCGAATGTGGTACGGGCCGGGCAGCGAGTTGAGGTTGGCAAAGCGCAGGCTGATAATCTTCATACTCAAAAATACGCCCCAACCCGCGCTGCTGGCGAGCTGGGGCGTATTTTTTGAAGTAGGCCGGGGCGCTTAGTTGGCCGGGGCGGCCGGCGCCGGGGCGGGCTGGCGGCGCGCGTCTTCGGCCAGGTAGTAGGCCATTTCCTGCTGGTAGGGCTGCAAGTCGAAGCCCGGCTTGGCGCGGGCCACGCGCACGGCCGCCTGCTGAATGGCGGCCCGCTGCTCGGGCGGGCACACGGCCCCGGTGGGGCTGGCCAGCATGGCCGCGTGGCAGGCGTCGAGCTGGGCTTCGAGGCTGGTAATGTGCTCGGCGGCCTGCTTGGGCAGCTTGTCGGCGGGGGTGCGGTACTTCACCAGCTGGGCCGGCGCCGCCGCCAGAATGGCGTTTTGGGTGGCGGCGGCCTGCTCGGCGGTGGCTTGCGGGGTGGCCGCGCTTACTACCTGGGTGGGCGTTTTCTTGTTGCCTATCGCCTGAATGCCCAGGCGCACGCCCAGGCCCACCAGATTAACCAGGGCAGCCTGCGCGTGGGCGGGCCGCGCCGCACCCAGGCTAGCCAGCACGACAATGGAGAGTAGGAGTTTTTTCATGAATTGATAAAAGAGGATAAATAAAGCGGCGCAAAATACGCCCGCGTACCGATAGGCGGCCAGGGTGCAGCCGGGGCTAGCCCAATGGCACGGAGCGGGCCAATGCCGGTGGCCAGGCGGGCAGCTTACCCGGCGGCTTCGCCGCCCCAGGCCAGCGGGTCGGCCTGGGCCAGCAATTGACGCAGTTCCTGAAAGGTGGCGGTAAGGGCGGCGGCGCGCTCGGGCGGCAGGCCCGCCACGCGGCGGCCAAATACCTCCTCCACCGTCAGCTCGTGCAGGTGGGCGAGGGGGGCGGTGGCGTCGGGGCTAGCCAGGTCGGGCTGCTCGGTGAGGCGGTTTTGGCGCACGCCGCGCGGGGCCAGCACGTGGGTGCTGCGCTCCTTGAGGGCGGCCAGCACGCGGCGCTGCACCTCGGGCGAGGGCTCGTCGGAGCGCACCAGCACATCGGCCCAGGCCACGAGGTCGAAGGCCGCGTTATCAAAGCTCAGGATGGCGGCCTCCACCTCCTCCAGCTCGCCGTGAAAGCGCTGCAAGCGGCGCGCCACCGGCACGGCCAGCGGCGTGATGGTGGGCGGCCCGGCCCCCGCAAAGTCGAGCAGCAGCACCTGCTGCTTGTCGTCGGCCTCGGTGAAGGACAGCGGCACCGGCGAGCCCGAGTAGCGGATGTGCGCCCGCCCGCCCACCACCTGCGGGCGGTGCAGGTGGCCGAGCGCCACGTAGTCGAAGCTAGCCGGGAAGTGCTCGGCGCCCACCACGCCCAGCCCGCCAATGTGCACGTCGCGCTCGGCGCCCTCGCGGGCCTCGCCGCCGGCCGCGTAGAGGTGGCCGGTAGCCAGCACCGGTACGTCTTGCTCGCGCAGGCGGCGCAGCAGGTCGTGCTCGCTCAGGGTGTGGTAGTGGCCGGCAATGCTGTCGCGGATGCGCAGCTGGCGGGCGTCGGGTGTTTCGCCGGCCACGGCCAGGCGCAGGTCGCGGTCGCGCAGGAAGGGCACGGCGGCCACCACCAGCCCCGGCCGCCCGCCGGCCCCGGCCAGGCTGATAACCTGCTCGGCGCGGTCGGCGGGCACGCCGCCTATCACGTGGATGCGCAGGGCCCGCAGCAGCTGGCGGCTGGCATTGAGCAGGGTGGGCGAGTCGTGATTGCCACCCACTACCACAATGTCGCGGCAGCCGGTGGCCTGCATCCGCACCAGGAAACTGTAGTACAGCTCCTGCGCGGCATGCGAGGGCGTGGTAGTGTCAAACACGTCGCCGGCCAGCACCAGGGCCTCCACGCCCTCGACCTGCACGGTGGCCAGCAGCCAGTCGAGGAAGGCGCGCTGCTCGGCCAGGCGCTCGTGGCCGGTAAGAAAATGCTGGCCCAGGTGCCAGTCGGCGGTGTGCAGTACGCGCATCAAATCAACGGGAATATCCCCAAATTTACGACCGCCAGCCTAGCCGCTTACCGGAACTAAACAGCCTACCTTATACTATTTTGAGGGTACAAAAAGTCGGATGTACTGTTTTTAGCTGCCAAAAGGCTCATTATCTCACTGCTCACAGCAGATTGAGATTAGCGGGACGAAGACTGGCACAGGCGTCGTGCAGTAAGTTGGTCGGGGTTGGCCGGGTCGTCACACCGGGCTTCATTAAGCTGGCAGCGTACTTCAAAACGAGCTAGGTAGAGTTCGGACGCGGCCGGCTTTTGGCGAATGGCCAGGTCGAGCTGCTGGCGGGCCTCAGCCCAGCGGCCCAGCCGCCGCAGGGCCAGGTAGCGATAAAAGTTAAGCTCGAAGCCGTTAAGGCTGTGCTGCGCGGCGCGGTTGAGGTCGCGCAAGGCATTGAGCGGGGCCGCGTCGCGCTGCGCTGGCTGCCAGCCCCAGTCTCCGCTAAGGTTGGCCAGCGCCCGGCCCAGCAATAGTTGAGGCTGGGCTGGCCAGCGGACTAGCAGCGAGTCGAAGTGCGCTACATACTCGCGGGCGTAATTGTGGGCTTGCCCGGCAGCCATAGCCTGCGCCCAATACCGAAACGCGGCCGGATACTGGTGCTGGCCATACTCGGCCTGGGCTAACTGGAAGTAAGTAAGCGACAGCTCATAATGTCGGTAGTGTAGGTCGTGGGTGCTCTCGCACGCCCACTCGTTGGCCTGGAGCGCGGGCAGCCGCGTGCGCAGCAGCCGGGCGGCGTGGGCAAATTCGGCGGGCTGGTGCAGCGACTCGGCCAGAAAAAAAGCGCGGCTGATGGCCTCATCCTGCGCGTTGCCGGGCGCCAGCGCGCTGGCGGCATCGTAGTCGGCCAGCGCCCGGCTGGGCTGGTGGGTGAGCAGGTAGAGCTGGCGGCGCTGCCGGTAGGCGGTGATGAGCCCATACGGGTAAGTGCCCGGCGCGACTGCCTGACTGCGCAGGTCCTCAATAACTTGCGATAGTAAATCGATGGCGCGCGGGTAGTCGCGCAGCTGTTGGTAGGCCGTAGCCTGCGCGGTATAAAGTCTCAGGTGTGCGGCTGCTGGTAGCCGGGCCTGGGCCCGCGCCAAGGATGCCAGGGCTGAATCGGGCTGGTGCTGGCCTAGCCAACGGCTGGCCAAGTCGACGTAGTAGCCGGCCGGCAACTGGCTGGAATTTAGAAAAGCGAAGTTGAGCTGGCGCCGATAAGTGAGCAGGTGCTGCGCCAGCAAGTGGGGTAGGGTCGATGGGGTGAGGGGTCTGGCTGCGTGCATCCGACGCTGAGGACTCTTTTGGGCTAGCCGGCGAGTCGGGCTGGTGGCCAAAGCGCCGGTTCCAGGCCGGAAAGGTGTAGCTGAAATGCCCCGGCAGCAGCACCAGCGAATCGAGGCGTGAGCAAAAGCCCACGGGGTTTGCGGGCATCATGCCGGCCACGTCGAGCAGCATGGTATCGGCGTGGTAGAGGAGGTAGAGGCGCTGCGGGCGGGGCGAGCGCAGGTGCCGAAAATCCGACGGCCGCAACTCCTGCGTGATGCGGGCGTGGTAGGTGTCACGGGTACTGTCGAGCAGAAAAACGCGCACCCGCAGCGCGGCCGAATCGATGGGCACCAGCCGCCCCGCCGCTACGGCGTACACGCCCCGTATTTGCAGGCCGCCCCCGCCGCCCGGCTGCGCCCGCAGCGGACCCGCCAATAATCCCAGCAACATCAGTAAAAAATAGCGCATCGGAGCAAAGAGGAATTAGCGGGCGATGGCCACGGCCGGGCGCGGGGCCAGCCCATACACCACAAAGGCCCGCGCCTCGGGATAAGCCACCCGAATGAGCCCGTCGTTGAGCTTCACCCGCACCTTGCCCAGCCGAAAGCGGGTGTAGGAGCGCCGGGCCAGGGGCTGAAAGAAATAATTGTCATACAGCGCCACGCCCGTCGGCAAATACTTGATGTACAACAAATCAAAGGCGTAGAACAGCGGCCAGTCGGTGCGGGCCACGATGTAGAATGGTGAGCCGCCCGCCGCCTGGTGCCGAAACGTGATGCCCGGCCGGTGCTGGCGCAGGGCGCGCTGCACCTCGGGGTGACGCAGCAGGGGGGCCGTGTCGAGGCGTAGCGTGTCGCCGGTGCCGGCCAGGTAGTGGCCCAGCAGCCCGGCCGCCTGCGGGTAAGCGAGCTGGCCGGCCAACTGCGTGCCGCGGTAGAGCACCCGCAGGCCCCAGCGGTCGGCCAGGGTGGGACGGCCGGCCAGGGCGCGCCGCTCGGCCCCGCTAAGCCAGCGCTGCACCAGGCCAAAATCGCCGGTGCCCCACACCACTACGGCGGCCAGCAGCAGGCCACCCGCCAGCCCCAGCGCCAGGCCCCGGCAAAGCCGCGCTACGCGGTAAAGAGCTGATTTTTTGGGGCCAGGTAACGGCGACTTACCTAAACCAGTCCACAGAATCTTCATCTTTTTTTCTTCAGAATCAAGCTCCGGCGGGCTTCCTATCCGTACACAGCCCGAAGCTACCCCGCAAACAGCGGCCCGGCGGCTTCCCCAAACGTAACAGTAACCTCCTGCATTATGAAAACGACCAAGCTTTTCGCGGCCGCCCTGTTCGGGCTGGCCTTCAGCTATTCGGCCCACGCCCAAACGCCCGTAGTAGGCGCGCCCGGCACCACAACTACCCCCGGCGCCCCGGCCACGCCGACCGTCGGCACGGGTACCGTTGTGCCGGGCCAGCCGGGTACGATGACGCCGGGCGTCGGCGCCGGCTCGGTAATCGGCACGGGCACCCTGCCGGCTGGCACCACCACGCCCATTGGCACTTCGGGCACCACGGCCTACCCCGGCGGTGCCCCCGCCCGCACCGTAGATGGCGGCACCCTGACCCCCGGCCAGCCGGTGGGCACGCCCGGCTCGCAATCGACGCGCCGCACCAACAGCCGCACCCGCACCACCACTACTGGCACCACCGTGCGTCCGTAGTAGCTTAAATTTCAGCAAAAAGCCCCGGCTACTCTACTGAGTGGCCGGGGCTTTTTGCTGGGGCTTAGTCGGGCAGGCTAGCCTATCTTCTTGCCGCTCATAGCCTGCTTGATGGAGATGTTCATCACGCGCTCGGCGAAGGGGCGGGTCAGCTCATCCAGCTCATCCATGCGCTTGAGGATGAGGTCGCGGTCGTTGCCGGCGAGAGCCTGGCGCAGTTCGTCGGTTTTGGCGGTGGTGGTGGCTACCTCGGCGGCTTCGAGGTGCTCGGCGTTCTTCTTCAAAAAGCGCTCGACCTGGTACAGCAGCTGCTCGGCGGCGGTGCGCGCCTCGATGAGCAGGCGGCTGGCCACGTCTTGCTTGGCGTTGAGGAGCGAGTCCATCAGCATCTGCTCCACCTGGTCGTCGGTGAGGCCGTACTGCGGCTTGATATCGACCTGCTGGCGGGTGCCCGAGCGCAACTCAATGGCCTCCACGCGCAGAATACCGTCGGCGTTGAGGAAGAAATTGACGTCAATTTTGGGCAGGCCCGCCGGCATGGCCGGAATGCCGCTGAGCACAAACTCGCCGAGCTTGCGGTTTTCGTTAACCAAGTCGCGCTCACCCTGGTAGACCCCGATTTTGAGGTTCACCTGGCCATCGACGCTGGTGGTGTACTGGCGCCCGGCCTTGGTCGGAATCTTGGAATTGCGCGGGATGATGGCGTCCATGAGCCCGCCCAGCGTTTCAATGCCCAGCGTGAGGGGCGTCACGTCGAGCAGCAGCACGTCGCGCCGGTTGCCGGCCAGGATATCGGCCTGAATGGCCGCGCCCAGCGCCACCACCTCATCGGGATTGAGCGAGTTGTTGGCCGGCTGGCCGAAGAACTTCGATACCTCGTCGTGCACCAGCGGCACGCGGGTCGAGCCGCCCACCAGCAGCACCGCCTGAATGGCGGCGGGGGCTAGCCCGGCATCGCCCAGGGCCTGGCGGCAGGCCGCGATGGTGCGCGCCACGAGCGGCGCGATGAGGCCATCAAACTCGGCGCGGGTGAGCGTGACCACGGTCACCTGCTCGTCGCCGTCGATGAGCTGGGTCGTAAAATCGTCGTGCTGGCTGAGGTAGCGCTTGGCCATTTCGGCGGCCAGGCGCAGCTGCTGCTGCAAGGCCGGCACCTCGGTAAAGCTGCTGGCTAGCCCAAATTTCGTTTGCCAGTGCTCCACCACGGCGCGGTCCAGGTCGTCGCCGCCCAGCCAGGTGTCGCCGTGGGTGCTGAGCACCTCAAAAATGCCCTGGTGCAGGCGTAAGATGCTGATATCGAAGGTGCCGCCGCCAAGGTCGTACACGGCCACGGTCTTCTCCTCGCTGGGGTCGAGGCCGATGCCGTAGGCCAGGGCGGCGGCGGTGGGCTCGTTCACGATGCGCAGCACCTCCAGGCCGGCCAGGCGGCCGGCGTCGCGGGTGGCCTGGCGCTGCGAGTCGTTAAAGTAGGCGGGCACCGTGATGACGGCGCGGCGCACCGGCGTTTTGAGGGCGTGCTCGGCGCGGTGGCGCAGCTCGCGCAGGATGTCGGCCGACAGCTCGATGGGGGAGTAGAAGCGCTCGCCCACGCGCACCTTCACCAAGCCCTCGGTGTCGTCGTCAATCACCTTGTAGCCCAGCTGGCCGGCGTGCTGGCCCAGGTCGCGGTAGCTTTTGCCTAGCAGGCGCTTCACCGAATAAATGGTGTGGGCGGGGTCGGAGAGCAGAAAATCGCGGGCCTCGGAGCCCACCAGCGGGGCGCTGCCATCGGCCGGAAAGTGCACCACCGAGGGCACGATGGTGCCGCGGCCCAGGTCGTTGATGGCGGCCGGCTGGCGGGTTTCGGGGTGCACGTAGGCCACCAGGCTGTTGGTGGTGCCCAGGTCGATGCCCACAATCAGTTCTTCCTGCTGAATAGCCCCGGTGGCGAGGTTGATGGCAACTTTAGCCATAAGAAATAACGGGGGGCCACGCGCGCCGCCCCCAAATACAAGTAAAACAAACCGCCGCCCGGCCCACAAAAGTACGCCCGGCGGCGGGGCCCAGCCGCTAATTGGCTAGCCCCGCTGTGCTAATCCGGTGGCGCCCGAAAAGTTGGCTAGGTACACTATTCGGGCATCTTGCGTGGGGCGTAATCCATATAGCTGCACTATAGCGTAGATTCGCCGGATGGGTCTAGTAAATAACTCGTTTTCAGCCAACAGGGCCGGTGAGCCAGCTAGGCCCCATCCTTATTTTTCCACCCAATTCCCTTTCAGTTCATGAAAAAAATGCTTACTCGTCCCGTCCTTCAAGTAGCGCTGGCTGCCGCCGCTGTGGGCGGGCTGCTCGCGTGGAGCGGGCACACCAACTATCTGGAGGCTTCTTCGCACCGGGAGGCGCCACTCATTGCGGACGACCCGCTGGCCGACAATACCGACCTGTACGCCTTCCGCTCGCCCGATGCGCCGACCAACGATGCCAACGCGACCGTTACAATTGTGGCCAACTACATCCCGTTTGAGCTGCCGCAGGGCGGGCCCAACTTCAACACGTTCGGGGAAAATATTCGCTACGAGATTCACATTAAAAACAACGCCGCAACCACTGGCGACGACATTACCTACCGCTTCACCTTCACCCGCGCCAACGAAGACCCGAGTACTTTTTTTCGGGTGCGGCTGGGTAAGGAAAATCTGAAAACCACGTACAAGCTGGAGCAGAGCCTGGCGGGGGGCGCTTTTACCACCGTCTTCAGCGATGGCGTAGTGCCCGCCCCCAACATCGGGCCCGCCTCCATCAGCAGCTCGGCTGGCTTGAATAAGCCCAGCTACCAAGCGTACGCGGAGAGCACCATCAAGACGATTAGCATTGCGGGCGTTGGTACGGCAAAAGTGTTTTGCGGCCCCACCGACGATGCCTTCTTCACGGACCTGGGCAGCATTTTTGACCTGGGAGGCATTCGCTCTAAAGTGACGGCCCGCGACGGGCTGGCCCGCAAAAACGTGCATTCCATCGTGATGCAGATTCCGGTGGCGGCCCTCACCAAAGCCGGCACGCCCGCGCTGTCGGCCACTACCGACATGTTTGCCGGCACGCCCGCCAGCGGCACCACCGCCGCCTCGCCGGTGTCGCCCTACACCATTGGCGTGTGGGCTTCGGCTAGCCGCCCGGCCATTCGCACGCTCAACCCCACCACCGGCGGGCAGGCCTATGCCGTGGGCAGCACGGTGGCGCCCACCACCGGCGTCACGGGCTCGCCCGATGGCTGGGTGCAGATTTCGCGCATCGGCATGCCCCTCACCAACGAGGTGGTGCAAGCCATTGGCCTGAAGGATGAGTGGAATGCCGGCTCGCCCTACGGCATGGTGGCCAAGTTTGACGCGGGTGCTAAGAACCCCGAACTGGGTCTGTACATGGCCGACAATACGCCGGTAAACGGCGCTGCGCCCAAGCCCAACGGCCAGACCTACTACGGCGAGGCGGTGCCGGGCTTTGCGCCGTTGCGCATTCAGTCTAAGTCGCTGGCGGGGTTGTTTCCGGCGTCTACGGGCTTGCAAAATGGCTTCGACTTCCGCGATGGCGCCGCTGGCCTGAGTCCGCTATTCAACAACGCGGCCACCGACAACACGGCCCTGGCGCCCAGCGCCAAGGGGGGCTTTGGCGAATACCTGCTCAACAATGGCCAGTCGGGCAACCCCCGCTCGGTTGACCTGTTGCCCATCTTCCACACGGGGGTGCCCAACCTGCCGCCCTACCAGCTGGCCACCGGCAAAACCGGCGGCAACCCCCTCACGGCCGGTAAGCCGTTCATCAACAACTTTCTACCAACTTTCGGCGACATGCTGCGCCTGAACATGGCGGTGCCGCCGACCTCGCGGACCTCCGCCGACTTCAGCTCGGAAGGCCTGTTGGCCGCGGCGGTATCCGGGCTCACCCTGCCGGCCTATGCCGGCACGAGCACCCAGCTTATCCCGAATATGGACGGCTTCCCCAACGGCCGCCGCCTTGAAGATGACGTAACCCGCATCGAGCTGCAAGCCGTGGGCGGCGTGGTGCTGGCGGCCGTGGGCCTCTGGTACGACGACTACACGGTAGGCACCTCGACTACGCCCGTAACGCAGCAGCTGAAAAACGTGCTGGGCTTCACTACCAACGTGGAAAAGAACGACACCACCTTCCGCGTCGGCTTCCCCTACGTGCAAACGCCCTGGAGCGGCACCAACGCCCAGCGCATAGCCCTGGCCCAGATGGCCCCCGGCCCTGGCCTGAACCTGGCTCCCAACCTCACCGTGGCCACGGCCTACCCCAACCCCAGCAGCGGCAGCACCACCTTCCGCTTTGAGCTGGCTACGGCAGCTAACCTGAGCGTGCAGATTATGGACGTGGCGGGTAAGCGCGTGGCTACCATTGCCGCCAAAACTTACCCAGCCGGCATCAACGAGATTAAATGGCAGCCCAATGCCGCCGTGGTGCCGGGGCAGTACATTGCCACGGTATACGCCGGCAAAACCCTGATTCAGTCGCTGCGCGTTGAGCGCCGTTAGCCTGCGTTGCCCCGTCAGGCCGCGCCAGTGGTAGCCCCCGGCTAAGAGTAAAAGAGCCGCCGTCGCCGATGTGGCCGGCGGCTCTTTTGCTTTAGCAGGCTAGCGCAGGAGCGGCGTCGGCGGGTTTTGGTTGGCCTTGCCTTAATTAAACGAAAGTTTATTTTCTCTTCTCTCGTGCATAAAAAACTATACCCTGCGCTGCTCGTGGCCTTTGGGCTAGCCGTGGTGGCCATTATTTTTCTCAAGAAGCAGGGCCCCGCGGCCCTGCCCGAGCCGAAGGACCGCATCGGCCGGCTGGCACTGGGTAGCGAGTGGGTAAATACCAGCGCCTCGATGCAGGGCCTGCTGGCCAAGCTGCGCCGCGACCCCAACGACCAGAAAAGCCGCTTGCTGCTGGCCGAGGCCTACATGCAGGAAGGCCGCGTGACCGGCAACCATCCCTACTACGACGCCGCGGCCATGCAGCTGTTGCAGCAGGTGCTGAAAACTGACCCCGAAAACTTTGAGGCACTGTGCTGCCAGGCCTCGCTGAGTCTTACCCAGCACCACTTTTCGCAGGGCCTGGCCCTGGCTGAGCAGGCGCAGGCCATTAACCCGCAGAGCGGCTACGTCTACGGCCTGCTCACCGATGCCAACGTGGAACTGGGCCGCTACGACCAGGCCGTGCAAACAGCCGACAAGATGAACCAGCTGCGCCCCGACCTCACGGCCTACGCTAGAGTGAGCTACCTGCGCGAGATTTATGGCGATGTGCCGGGCGCCATTCAGGCGATGGATATGGCCGTGAAAGCCGGCTACAACGGCCTCGAGCAAACTGAGTGGAGCCGCGTGGCGCTGGGCCACCTCTACGAAGTAAGCGGCCACCTCGACCAGGCCGAGGGCTACTACCAGCAGGCGTTGGCCATGCGCCCCAACTACGCCTACGCCCTGGCCGGGCTGGCCCGGGTAGCCGCCGCCCGCCACGACTACCCCACCGCCATCAAAAACCTGAACCTGGCCCGCGCTACCGTGAAGGACTACGCTTTTACCGATGAGCTGGTGGATGTGTACCGCCTCAACCACCAGCCTGCCGAGGCCGATAAGATGGCCCGCGAATCGGTGGCGATGCTAGCCGAGGCGGCCCAGCAAGCCAACGATAACGAGGACCTGGGCCACTACACCGACCGCGAACTGGCCTACGCCTACCTCAAAACCAACGAGTTGGACAAGGCCCTGGAGCACGCCAAAATCGAGTACGCCCGCCGCCCCGACAACATCGACGTGAACGAAACCCTGGCCTGGGTCTGCTACAAGCGCGCCGACTACGCCGACGCCAAAAAGTACATGGCCGTGGCGCGCCGCACCAACTCCCAAAACCCCGTGCTGCTGTGCCGCGCCGGCCTCATCCTCACCAAAACCGGCCAGGTAGCCGAAGGCCAGGCCCTCATCAGTAAGGCCCTGGCTACGGCGCCCTACCTCAACCCCGAGGTAGAAGCCGAAGGCAAAAAGATGCTGGCCGCCCGCTAAGGGTCGCTGGTGCTATTTAATACGATACCAGAATATAAGCAGAACGTCATGCTGAACGCAGTGAAGCAGCTCGCATGGGGTGGTAACAGCAATCGTTCGATGGGGCGCGCGCGATGCTTCGCTGCGCTTAGCCTGCCATTCTTCAGCAAGCAGCTGCGGGCAAGGCAATGGCGGTTGATAGCCAGCTTGTTGTTGGTGCTGCCAGCCCTGCCCGCCGCCGCCCACGTTATCGACGCCGACCTGAGCAAGCTTTCGCGCACCGCCATTTTCTGGACGTACATCCAGCTTGGCTTTACGCACATCATTCCGCTCGGCTTCGACCATATTCTATTCATTGGCAGTCTCTACATCCTGGAGCCGCGCCTCAAGCCGGTGCTGTGGCAGGCCACGGCCTTCACGGTGGCGCATTCCATCACACTGGGGCTGGCCATGTACGGCATCATCCGGCCGCCGGGCGCCGTGGTCGAGCCTATTATTGCGCTCTCCATCCTGTTTGTGGCCCTCGAAAACATTATCACTACCAAGTTGAGCCCGTGGCGGCTAGCCATCGTGTTCGGCTTCGGGCTGATTCACGGCATGGGCTTCGCCAGCGCCCTCACCGGGCTGGGGCTGCCCCGGCAGGCGTATTTTGGCTCGCTCATTTCCTTTAACGTGGGCGTCGAGCTGGGGCAGGTCACGATAATTTTGCTTTGCTGGTTGCTGATTGGCCGCTGGGCTGCCGGCCGGCCCTGGTATCGGGCGCGGGTGGTAGTGCCCGTGTCGGTGGTTATCGGCCTGGTAGCCGCTTACTGGACCGTAAATCGCCTGCTGGCCTAGCCGCTGCGCGCGGGCAGCTTGCCGCTTCTACGTCGGGCAACCTGCCGATTTTTTTTTGCGTGCGGTGGCTAGCTAGTTTCGCTCCCGTTTTTAGTTCCGCTTATGCCTCGCTCGCTGCTTACCTGGCTTTTGCTGCTCAACTACCTGCTGGTAGTGGGGGCGGGCCTGCTTGTGAGCCGGCCGCCGGAGCCGCCTTGCAGCGCGGCGCACCCCTACGTGCATAGCGCAGACTGCCAGCAGCATAACTACCTGCGCTTGGACTGCTTCGAGCGTTGTAATGGCGACCAGCGCACCCTACAGCGTAGGTTACCCACTGGCACTGGCCTGCACTACCTGGCCCAGCTTAAGGGCCTCGACGTGCACTACCCCGCCCGGCCGCTGGCCCCGGTAGCCGCGCCCCAGGGCTGGCGCCTGGCCCCGTCCGCCCGGTTAGCCCCCGCCCACGCGCCACTGTGCGCCGGCTTTGGTGGGCGCGATTATCCCCCTCCCCAACGCGGTTAAGACAACTCGCTTGCGGTGGCCGCCCGGCCACCGCAGGGCTTCTGCGCGGCTAGGTAGCTGCGTAAAAGTCAAGCTATTGTATTAACCAAGGAGCCGGCTGGCCGCCCGCAGGCGCGCTGGCTTCGCACAGGCGTTGTTATGCATTTTCGATACCTATTCAATTCGCTGCTGGCCGGCTGGCCGAGACAGTTACGCCTGCTAGCTGGGCTGCTCTTCCTGAGCCGGCTGGCGCTGGCCCAAAGCCCGGCCGCCCTGCGCGGCACCGTCACCGACTCGCTCTCGGGCCAGCCGCTGGCGGGCGTGCGCGTGGGGCTGCTGGGCCAGCCCGGCGGCACGGCCACCAACGTGCTGGGCCAGTTTCAGCTGCCAAACCTGCCGGCCGGCCCGGCCGCCCTGCGCGTGGGCGCCCTGGGCTACCGCACCAAAACCACGCCGGTAACGCTGGTGGCCGGCGCCACGCGCGGCCTCACCGTGGCGCTGGCTGCCGCCAGCCTCGACCTGGCCGAGGTGACCGTGACCCAGCCCCGCGACCTCAACCAAACGCTGGCCCCCATCTCGCACATCGACCAGACGCTGCGGCCCATTAACTCGGCGCAGGACCTGCTGCGGCTGGTGCCGGGCCTCTTCATTGCGCAGCACGCGGGCGGCGGCAAGGCCGAGCAGATATTCGTGCGCGGCTTCGACGCCGACCACGGCACCGACTTTGCCGTGAGCATCGACGGGCTGCCGGTGAACATGGTGAGCCACGCCCACGGCCAGGGCTACGCCGATTTTCACTTCGTGATTCCCGAAACCGTCGAGCAGCTGCGGGTTTATAAAGGGCCCTACACGGCGCGCTTCGGCGATTTTGCCACGGCCGGTGCGGGTGAGTTCAGCACCAAAACCAGCCTCGAACGCAGCCAGGTAAAGGTGGAGGTGGGCCAATACGACACCTACCGCGCCCTGGTCATGCTCGACTTGCTGGGCGCCCACCACCTGCTCAGCAAAAAGCCTGAGAGCGCCTACGTGGCGGCCGAATATAATTTTACCAACGCCTACTTCGACAACCCGCAGCACTTCAAGCGCTTCAACGGGCTAGCCAAGTACACCGGCCAGCTCTCGGATAAAACGGCGCTCACGCTCTTCGCCTCGCACTTCACCTCTAGCTGGGATGCCAGCGGCCAAATACCCGAGCGGGCCGTGCGCGAAGGTCTTATCTCCCGCTTCGGCAGCCTCGACCCCAGCGAGGGCGGCAACACGCACCGCACCAATGCCTACGCCGTGCTCACCACCGCGCTGCCCCACGAGGCCGTGCTGCGCCAACAGGTGTACTACTCGCGCTACTACTTCAACCTGTTCTCGAATTTCACTTTCTTCAAGAACGACCCCGTCAACGGCGACGAGATACAGCAGCGCGACACGGGCCGCGACATCTACGGCTACACCGGCACCTACGACCGCGACGGCCAGCTCGGCGGCCGCCGGCTGCACACCACCCTGGGCCTGGGCACGCGCCTCGACCGGGGCGGGCTGTTGCTGCGCCACGCTGTGCAGCGCCAGGTATCGGATACCAGCATCATCAGCCAGGGCCGCCTGCACGAGCAAAATCTCAACGCCTACCTCGACGAAACCCTCGAACTCGCCGACCGCCTTACGCTAAACGCTGCCGTGCGCGCCGACGTGTTCGTGTTTCAGTTTGAGGGGCAGCGGCGCGACAGCCTGGCCGCGCCAGCTAGCCCGCTGGCGGGCCGCGTGGTGCGGGGCCGGGTGTCGCCTAAGCTCAACATATACTACCAGCTTTCACCAGATGTGCAGCTGTTTATGCGCTCGGGCCTGGGCTTTCACTCCAATGATGCGCGGGGCGTGGTGCAGGGCACTGGCAATTTCAACGCCCTGCCGCGCGCGCTGGGCGCCGAGGCTGGCAGCACCTTCAAGCCGGTGGCTAGCCTGGTGGTGAACGCCGCCCTCTGGACGCTGCGCCTGCAAGACGAGCTGGTGTACTCGGGCGACGAGGGCACCACCGAAAGCGTGGGTCCCACCCAGCGCTACGGCCTCGATGTGTCGGCCCGCTACCAGCTGTCGCGCCGCTTTTTCCTGGACACTGACTTCAATTTCAGCCACGGCCGCCTGGTCGATGCGCCCGCGGGCGAAAATTACATTCCGTTGGCGCCCACCTTCACCAGCACCGGCGGCCTCACCATGCGCAGCCCCGGCGGCTTCAGCGCCAGCCTGCGCTACCGCCACATCGACAGCCGCCCGGCGCAGGAAGACAACGCCATCCGGGCGCGGGGCTACTTCCTGCTCGATGCCGTGGCCAGCTACACGCAGCCGCGCTACCAGGTCGGCCTTACCGCCCAAAACCTGCTCAATGTGGCCTGGAACGAGGCCCAGTTTGCCACCGACAGCCAGCTGCGCGGCGAGGCCGCCTCGGTCAATGAGTTGAATTTTACGCCCGGCACGCCCTTCTACCTGAAGCTGAACGCGAGCGTCTTTTTTTAGCCCAACCGGCGCCGGGTGCCGGCCAGCGGCGTTAATTTTGAAGCTATGACCCGGATACCGATGCCCCGGCCCCGCGCCCGCTGGCTGCTCGCCGGCCTGCTGCCCGCCCTCAGCGCCCTCGGCGGCTGCTCACGCCCTGGCCCCGCCGAAGCCCGCGCCGCCGGGCTGGCCGTGGCCGCCCACCCGGCCTCGCCCGCGCCGCTGCCCGATTCGCTGCTGCCCACGCCTGTGCCGCCCGTGGCCGGCGTGCCCGATACCCTGCACCAGGTTATTGCCCAGCTGCACGCCGCCCTCGGCCCCGCTGCCGCCGAGCTGCGCCCGGCCGTGCTGGAGCAGGCCTGCGTGGGCTACCTCACGCTGCACCCCACCGGCCGCATCGAGCGAGCCGGCGTGCTGGCCGTGGCCGACATGGACCTGCCCAATACCACCGAGCGCCTTTGGGTTATCGACTTGCAGCAGGCTAAGGTGCTGCACCGCAGCCTGGTGGCCCACGGCCAGGGCTCGGGCCATTTGCGCGCCCAGCGCTTCTCCAACGTCGAAAGCTCGGAGTGCACCTCGCTGGGCTTCTACCGCACCTCGGGCACCTACGATGGCATTCACGGCTACTCGCGCCGCCTGCAAGGCTACGATAAGGGCGAGAATACCAACGTGTTTGACCGCTACATTGTGCTGCACGCCGCCGACTACGCCAGCTCCGCCTACGTGCGCGCCCACGGCCACCTGGGCTACAGCCGCGGCTGCCCGGCCCTGCCGCCAGACCAGT
>Ga0160428_1000721_pt1 | contig 32215 bp, 24 predicted proteins | sample SolpanmetagenomM_FD_108198 | JGI IMG/M metagenome (GOLD analysis project Ga0160428, IMG submission 108198) | Solar panel surface microbial communities from Lawrence Berkeley National Laboratory, California, USA - M | ecosystem: Engineered > Built environment > Solar panel > Unclassified ... | reverse complement strand
TATTAAGGAGTTGGGCATCCGTAAGTAAGCCCACCCGCTGAGAGTAGGGAGCCTTCCACGCGAGGGTTCCCTACTCTTTTTTTTGCCCATTGTCTGCCTTGCTTGGACATGAGACGCCCGACATACGCTGCGCCGGCCCAGCTGGCCCCAGGGTAGTTGAAGCGGGGTGCCCGTACAACTTCTCATGTCTCATATCTCGTGTCTCAAGTATAACTCTTCCCAATGCCCGCTCCCCACGCGATTACTAAAACCCTGGCGCTGCCCGACGGCCGCCAGATTTCCATTGAAACCGGCAAGCTGGCCAAGTTTGCCGATGGCGCCGTAGTAGTACGCCTCGGCGATACCATGCTGCTGGCCACCGTGGTGTCGGCCCCCAGCCAGCGCGACGGCGTGGATTTTTTGCCGTTATCAGTTGACTATCAGGAAAAATTCGGTTCGGCCGGTAAGATTCCGGGCTCGTTTCAGCGCCGCGAAGGCCGCCTAAGCGATTACGAAATCCTGGTTTGCCGCCTCGTGGACCGCATTCTGCGGCCCATGTTCCCCAAAGATTACCACTACGAGGTGCAGGTAATGATTACCCTCATCTCGGCTGATAAAGAAGTGCAGCCCGACGCGCTGGCCGCCTTGGCCGCCTCGGCTGCTCTCTCAATTTCGGATATTCCGTTTGCGGGCCCGATTTCGGAAGTACGCGTAGCCCGTATCGACGGTCAGTTCCAAATTAACCCGAAAACTTCGGACTTGGCCCGTGCCGACATGGACTTAATGGTTGGCGCCACTGCCGACTCGGTAGCCATGGTGGAAGGTGCTATGAAGGAAGTGAGCGAGGAAGAGATGGTAGCTGCCATCGCTTTCGGCCACGAAGCCATCAAGGCCCAGTGCCAGCTGCAGAAGGAGCTAGCCGAGGCAGTAGGCCGCACGCCCGAGTCGCAGCCTCGCGAGTATCCAAAATACGAGGAAAACGAAACGTTGAAGCAGCTCATCAGCGAAGGCGTTTACCAGGGTGCCTACGACGTAGCCCGCACTGGCAACACTAGTAAGGGTGGCCGCAAAGAGGGTTTTTCAGCCGTTAAGAAGGCTTTCCTCGATAAGCTTTTAGCTGAGCAGCCCGAACTGGATACCAAGCTTTTCAGCCGTTACTACTCGTCGGCTGAGAAGAAGGCCATCCGCGACATGATGGTGAAAGAGCGCGTACGCCTCGACGGCCGCCAGCTCACCGAAATCCGCCCTATCTGGTCGGAGATTAATTACCTGCCCGGCGCTCATGGCTCGGCTATCTTCACCCGGGGCGAAACCCAGAGCCTGACCACAGCCACGCTCGGTACTAAGCTCGATGAGCAGATTATCGACCAGCCACTGGCTAAGGGTTACTCCAAGTTTATGCTGCACTACAACTTCCCTGGTTTCTCAACCGGTGAAGTGAAGCCAAACCGTGGCGCTGGCCGCCGCGAAATTGGCCACGGTAACTTGGCCTTGCGCTCGCTGCGCCAAGTGCTGCCCCCCGACGACGAGAATCCCTATACTATCCGCATCGTGTCGGATATTCTGGAGTCGAACGGCTCTAGTTCGATGGCTACCGTGTGTGCTGGCTCGCTAGCTCTCATGGATGCTGGCGTGAAGATCTCGGCTGCCGTGGCTGGCATCGCCATGGGCCTCGTGCAAGACAAGGAAACTGGCGAGTACGCCGTGCTTTCCGACATCCTAGGCGATGAGGACCACCTCGGCGATATGGACTTTAAAGTAACTGGTACGGAAAAGGGAATCTGTGCTTGCCAAATGGATATCAAAATCCAGGGCTTAAGCAATGAGATTCTAACTGCCGCGCTGCACCAGGCCCGCGAAGGTCGCCTGCACATTCTGCGTGAGATGGCCAAGACCATCGCTGCCCCGGCTGCTGAGCTAAAAGCCCACACGCCGCGCTCGCACAAAATGCTGATCGATAAAGAATTCATCGGCGCCATCATCGGGCCGGGTGGTAAGGTTATCCAGCAAATCCAGAAGGATACCAATGCTACGGTTATCATTGAGGAGAAAGACGAAAAAGGCCACGTAAGCATCTACGCCTCTAACCAGACGGATATGCAGGGTGCCATCGACCGCATCCGGGCTATCGCTGCACAGCCCGAAGTAGGCGAAACCTACAAAGGCAAGGTGCGCAGCATCCAGCCTTACGGTGCTTTTGTGGAGATTATGCCTGGCAAAGACGGCCTGCTGCACATTTCGGAAGTAACCCACGAGCGCATTGCTTCGCTCGAAGGCGTGCTCGAAGTGGGTCAGGAAATCGACGTGAAACTGGTGGATATCGACAAGAAAACCGGTAAGTATCGCCTCTCGCGTAAAGTACTGCTTGAAAAGCAGGCGTAATTTTTGAGTAGGGGATAGGGAATAAGTTAGACGTTAGTAAGCTCAGCGAAAACCCTTCCCTACCCCCTGCTCAATAGCCTAAAAGAACTTTAGCGCGTATAGCCTTGTTGGCCCCGGTTAAATGGGCGTAAGCTCAACCAGTCTGATATCTTCCGATTAACTTATTTAGAATTACCTAGTTAGCGCCGTTACCGATGAGACAGTTAAAAATCAGCAAACAGATTACCAACCGCGAAAGTCAGTCGCTGGATAAGTACCTCCAGGAGATTGGTAAAGTGGACCTGCTGACGCCCGACGAGGAGGTAACGCTGGCGCAGCGCATCCGCGACGGGGACCAGAAAGCCCTCGAAAAACTGACTAAAGCCAACCTGCGTTTTGTGGTATCGGTGGCAAAACAATATCAAAACCAAGGCCTTAGCCTAGGTGACCTCATTAATGAAGGTAACCTGGGCCTCATTAAAGCAGCTAAGCGCTTTGACGAAACCCGAGGCTTTAAATTTATCTCCTACGCCGTTTGGTGGATTCGTCAGAGCATTCTGCAAGCTTTGGCCGAGCAGAGCCGCATTGTGCGTTTGCCGTTGAACCGTGTAGGTTCGCTGAATAAAATCAGTAAGTCGTTCTCAGAGCTGGAGCAGAAATTTGAGCGTGAGCCTTCGCCCGAAGAGATTGCCGAAGTACTAGAGTTGACTACCTCTGAAGTGGTAGACACTCTGAAGATTTCGGGTCGTCACGTATCGGTGGACGCTCCCTTTGTGCAAGGCGAAGAAAACCGCTTGCTCGACGTGCTCGAAAACGAGGATGAGGAAACGCCGGATTCGGGCCTCATGAACGACTCTTTGCGCAAGGAAGTACAGCGCGCTCTTTCGACTCTTACCAAGCGCGAAGCCGATGTTATTACGCTTTACTTCGGATTGAATGGCGAAGCTGCTTTGACTTTGGAGGAGATTGGCGAGAAATTCAATCTGACCCGTGAGCGCGTGCGCCAGATCAAAGAAAAGGCTATCCGTCGCCTGCGCCACACCTCACGCTCAAAAGCTTTAAAGCCTTATCTGGGCTAAATTTTACGTAAATTTGCTGACTGAAAACCCCGACTGTAAGGTTGGGGTTTTTTGTAGGCTAAGCTTTCGCTTGGCCCACTGGAATCAACTAGAACTATAAAATGGTAAGCTGCGGCTTATCCTGCATATGGAACACATTCATTGCCTGATTATTGGCTCGGGCCCGGCGGGTTATACGGCCGCTATTTATGCCGCTCGGGCGGGCCTGAAACCCGTTATGTACATGGGCTTGCAGCCGGGCGGGCAGCTAACCATTACCAACGATGTGGAGAATTTTCCGGGTTACCCCGATGGGGTGATGGGACCGGAAATGATGGAAGACCTGAAAAAGCAGGCTGAGCGTTTCGGTACCGACATTCGCTATGGTATCGCGACGAAAGTGGACTTCTCGGGTCACCCACACAAAGTGACGATTGACGAAACGATTGAGTTGACGGCTGATTCGGTTATTATCGCGACTGGGGCTTCGGCTAAATGGCTGGGCATCCCGTCAGAGGCACGTCTGAATGGCTCGGGTGTATCGGCTTGTGCGGTGTGCGATGGCTTTTTTTACCGCGGCAAGGAAGTAGCTATTGTAGGCGCCGGCGACACCGCTGCCGAAGAGGCCAATTACCTCGCCAACCTGTGCTCGAAGGTGTATATGTTAGTGCGCAAGGACGCCATGCGTGCTTCCAAAATCATTCAGAAGCGGGTGCTCGACAACCCTAAGATTGAAGTGCTGTTTGACACGGCCACCGATGAGATTCTGGGAGAGCATGCTGTAGAAGGTGTACGAGTAAAAAATTTAGTGACACACGAAACACGTGAAATTCCCGTTCACGGATTCTTCGTGGCAATTGGTCACGAGCCTAACTCCAAGATTTTCCAAGATTACCTGCACCACGATGAGCAAGGTTATTTGAAAACCTTGCCTGGTACGGCCAAAACCAATGTGGATGGCGTGTTTGCCTGCGGTGATGTACAGGACTACACCTATCGCCAGGCCGTGACGGCAGCTGGCTCGGGCTGTATGGCTGCCCTCGACGCCGAGCGCTACCTGGCTGGCCTGCACGAGTAAGCGCTACTACCCGCTGACTACCCTCGGCGGTGGTTGTTTTTTTAACTCTACAATAGTGGCCTGCGCACCGGGCCACTGTTGCCATTTTGGGCTTCATTTGATTTTCCCCAAGCTATTTTTTCGCCTGCCCGCGCTAGTACTATTCTTTGCCTTCTGGGTGGGGGTAGGGACGCCCGCGCAGGCGCAGCGGCGCAAAAAAACGTCTGCCCCCAAAGCGCGGGCAGGCACGCCCCGTGACTTTTTTCGTATCCGCACGCCTAAAATGCGCTATGTGAAGCCGGATACGACGACTATTATCGAGACGGAGGAGGTGCCCGACGACCGCTCTGACGCTGCCAAGTCGATATTCAACCCGGCCCGCAAACTCAGCATTGTGAGCGAGGATACGACCACGCTCAACGAGGGTGGACAGGAAATTGTGGAGATGTCGGACGAAGTGCTCATCGACTCGTCTTGGGTGAAGGTGGCGGGCTACTATTCCATCTGGGATACGCACAACATCAACCCTTACCGGGTAGATGGCCGCCGCATCCGCGATACGCTCACGCTGAAGCTCGTGGACCCAGCACGCCAGCACTACGCCAAGATGCCGCTGCTCAAAACGCCTATTACTTCGGGCTTTACCTTTCGCTGGGGTCGCTGGCACTTCGGGGTAGATTTGGACCTGGAAACCGGTGATTCGGTGCGTGCCGCCTTCGATGGCGTTATCCGTATTAGTAAGTGGGATGGCGGTGGCTATGGCAATTATCTGCTTGTGCGCCACTACAATGGCCTTGAAACCTTGTATGGTCACTTGAGCAAGGCGCTGGTGCCGGTAGGCACCTTTGTGCGGGCCGGACAGGTAATTGGGCTAGGCGGCAACACAGGCCGTAGTACTGGCTCACACCTGCACTTTGAAGTGCGTTACGAGGGTAATCCTATCAACCCGACCTACGTGTATGATTTTCCCGATTATAAGCTGCGGGGTGAAACGTTCACCATCACGTCAGCGCTGTTCAACTACTACAGCCAAGCGCTGCACCGGGGTAGCCGTAGCCACAGTAAAGGCGAACCCACAGCGGCTCGCCAGGTAGCAAGCCACAAGATTCGGCAAGGCGATACTCTCTCCGAAATCGCTGACCGCTACGGTGTGCGAGTGAGCACGCTTAAACGGCTTAATCCCAGCCTGCGCGGCAAGCTGCAGCCCGGTAAAAATTTACGTGTCAAATAAATCTGTATATTCAGTGATTAAGGTAAATATTTTAGCCCTGGGCGCCCACCCCGATGATGTGGAGATGTCGTGCTCAGGCACGCTGCTAGCTGCCGTGGCGGCGGGCAAAAAGGTGGGCATCGTAGACTTTACACGCGGCGAGCTAGGCACGCGCGGCACGCCCGAGATTCGAGCTGCCGAGTCGGCTGCGGCGAGCAAGATTTTACAGCTTAGTGTGCGCGAAAACCTGGGGTTGCCCGATGGTTTTTTCAAGAATGACCGAGAACACCAGTTGCCGCTCATCGCGGCCATCCGGCGCTACCAGCCCGAAATCGTGCTCTGCAACGCCACCTCCGACCGGCATCCCGACCATGGGCGCGGTGCGCAACTAGCTACCGACGCTTGCTTCTTGAGCGGCCTGCGTATGATAGAAACGCTGGGCGAAGATGGCCAGCCGCAAGCGCCGTGGCGGCCCAAGCATGTGTACCACTACATTCAGGACCGCCAAATTCCGGCCGATTTTGTGGTAGATATCACGCCCTATTGGGCTGGCAAGTGGGCAAGTATTAATGCCTACGGCACGCAGTTTTTCAACGCCAACGCCGACCCAACGGCGCCGCAAACCTACCTGTCTGGCCAAACGTTTGCACACTTTATGGAGGCACGGGCGCGCGAGTTTGGCCACCTTATCGGGACTGAGTTCGGCGAAGGCTACACGGTGCAACGGCCAGTTGGGGTAAAGGAGTTGGGCGACCTGATATAAGAAGGAATAAAAAAGAAGGTTCTACTCATCCGGCGCCCGCTCGCCGGATGAGTAGAACCTTCTTTTTTATTCAGTACTCGGCCAGCTTTACACTGTGGCTCGCTTTGGCGCCGCCTAATTTGCCAGCACTAGGTCGGGTAGGGCCTCCGATTCTTCGCGCACCAAGTCGTGGGTGGAGGGGGTAGGCTTAATGGTGAGGGGCACCTTCTCGACGGCCACATCGCTAGTATCGAGACCAAAAAGCTGCTGGTCGGAGATAGCGAGGTGATTGATGAAGAAGTAGCCATTCAGGATAAAGCGCTCTCGGAAGCTCAAGTCATTGTCGTGGCTCAGTACTTTTTCGAGCACCACGAAGCGGAAGTCGCCGGGCATGTTGTACCTAGCCAGCGAGTCGTAGCGTGAGGTTATGTCCAACTCGCCTTGCGCGCTCATCTGCTCCAGCACGCGGCGGAAGAGCAGATTGAGGCGCGGCTGCACCCGAAAACCTAGTTTGAAGTTGATTTTGTAGGCCACGCCAGGTACCAGTTCTTCCACCGAGTAGCGGGTCGAGTAGGGGTCGGTGGCAATGCTCATGTTGATAAACCAATAGCGGTCGGCGCGTTTGGGCTGCTTGCGCAGGATAGAATACAGGATTTCATTTTCCAACTCGCCAGGCTTTTTGCTGTGGGTGAGGTACACGAGATTGCTGGCGTACTTGGCCACCGACTCGTCCTGACTCAGCTCGAGCAGCGTGGGTTTGGTGCTGGCCACGGGCACGAGGCTGAGCAGGCGGTTCTTGATTTCGCGGCCTCGGTAGCCTACGTACATCATCGTGATGAGGCCCCACTCGAATACTAGGATGCCCAGCCGGTTGAGCAGCTTGGTAATGTTGGCGATAAGAAACGAGAGCTCGACCGTGAGAAACACCAGCATCAACAAGCCCACCACCGGGATGGCCCAGTGCTTGACGCCGCGTAGGTATTGCATCAGCAGCAGGCTGGTCATGAGCATGGCCAGCGTGATGCTGAAGCCATAGGCGGCCGTCATGGCTTCGGAGGTCTGGAAGTGTAGCTGCACGCACACACAGCCAAACCACAGCAGCCAGTTGATGCTGGGCACGTAAATCTGCCCGCGCTGGTCGGTCGGGAACAGTACCCGCACCTTAGGCCAGAAGCGGAGGCTAACGGCTTCGGAGATAAGCGTGTAAGAACCCGAGATGAGCGCCTGCGACGCAATGATGGTGGCCATCGTGGCCAGGATGATGAGCGGCACGAGCGCCCACTGCGGCGCAATCATGAAAAACGGATTCTGGTTCGGGGCCAGCGTGTGGCCCACGTGGCCCATCGTCCAGGCAGCTTGGCCCAGGTAGTTGAGCACGAGCGCTGTCTTTACAAAAATCCAGGACGTGCGGATATTCTGGCGGCCGCAGTGGCCTAGGTCGGAGTAGAGCGCCTCGGCCCCAGTGGTGCACAAAAATACCGCGCCCAGCAGCCAGAAACCTTTCGGGTATTCGGTGAGCAGCCGAATGGCGTAGAGCGGATTGAGCGCCGCCAACACCCCGGGATAATGTAGAATCTGGGCTACGCCGAGCGCGCCAATTACCGAAAACCACACCAGCATAATCGGTCCGAACGCCGCGCCAACCACCTTGGTGCCAAACTGCTGAAAGGCAAACAGCAGCGTGATGATGACGATAACCGTGATGACAATTGTTTCCTGATTGAGGGTGGGGTAAAGAATTTTCAGTCCCTCAATGGCCGACGACACCGAGATGGGCGGCGTGATAATGCCATCGGCCAGCAGCGTGCCCGCCCCGATGATGGCCGGAAACAGCAGCCACTTGCCCCGGTTTTTGACCAGTGAAAAGAGCGAGAAGATGCCACCTTCGCCGTGGTTATCGGCTTCCAGCGTGAGCAGAATGTATTTGATGGTGGTCTGGAGCGTGAGCGTCCAAAACACGGCCGATACGCCGCCGTAGACTAGCAACTCACTCACTGGCCGGTCGCCGATGATGGTTTGGAAGACGTAGAGCGGCGAGGTGCCGATATCGCCGAAGATGATGCCGAGTGTGACCAGCAACCCCGCCGCCGACACGCGGCGCAGGTGAATATTGTCGTCGGTAGGTAGGGCCGAGGAGGTTGACATTTGAGAACTTGTGAATTAGTAATTAGGAATTTGCTGGGTTAGCCGGCTATGGGCAGGGTGAAATAGAAGGTGCTGCCTGCGCCGGCCGTGCTTTCCACGCCCAGCGTGCCGCCCTGGCTGACGATGAACTCGCGGGAGATGCTCAGGCCCAGGCCGGTGCCGGGGCCGTTGGGAACGCCGGAGGGGGTAGGGGCGGGGCCTTGGGCAAAGCGCTTAAAAATGCGCTGCTGGTCTTCGGGCGCAATACCGGGGCCGTGGTCTTGCACTTGCACACGCACTGCGCGGCCGTCGGGGGTAGGGGCCGCACGGAGGCCGATGCTGCCCTGCTCGGGCGAGTAGTGCACCGCATTCACAAGCAGATTAAGGAGCACCCAGGCCGTTTTTTCGAGGTCGGCGTGGATGAGCGGCAGGTCGGTGGGCAGGTCGAGGGCCAGCGTGAGTTGGTGGGCGCGTAGCTGCAATTGGAGCGGCGCAGTGGCAGCGGCCACGAGGTCGGCCACGGCCAGCGGGCGCGGGCTCAGGGCAATGCCCTGGCCCACATCGAGGCGTGCCACGGTCAGCAGCTCGCCCACGAGGCGCAGTAAGCGCTGGTTTTCTTCCTTGATGGTACCCACGATATCCTGCTGCTCGGCGTTGAGGCCGCCCACGCGCGGGTCGTGCAAGAGCTTGAGATTGAAATTGATGCTGGAAAGCGGCGTCTTTAGCTCGTGCGACACGGTGGCCAGAAAATCTGACTTGGTTTGGTCGAGCTGGCGGAAGGCCGACACGTTGCGCAGCGCCAGCACCGTGCCCACGGCCTCCATCTGGTCGCGCGCCTCGTTGAAGGCCACCGCCTCGTGCACCGCCAGCTGGTAGTGGGCCGGCGCGCCATCGGCTCCCACCACCGCCAGCGGCTGCGGGCCGGCCGGGCGCTGGCCCACCGGCAGCAGCGCCGGGGCCAGTAGCTGGGCAAAAATCGTATTTTCCTGGGCCAACTCAGCGGCCGGGCGGCCGAGCAGCTGGCTTTCGGACCGGCCTAGCAGGGTGCAGGCGGCGGGGTTAGCCACAAGCAGTCGGCGGCTGGGGTCAAGTAGCAAAACCGGCTCGCTGAGGGTTTGAACGAGGCCGCCGGTGCGGTTGCGCTCGGTCACGACTTCGGCCAGGCTATGGCTGCGAATGTCCTGCACGTGCACCAGCAGGCGGTTGAAGGCAGCCGTCACCTGGCCTACCTCGTCGGTGCTTTCGATCGGCACGGTGGCCGCGAAGTTGGTGCGCGTAGCGTAGTCAAGGCTAGCTGCCAGCTTGCGCAAGCCGCCTACGGCCGCCTGCGGCACGCTGCCCACCAGCATCAGGCCCACCAACGCACTCAGAATGCTGAAGAGCAGTAGGTAGTTTTTGGCTTGGGCGGCGGTGCGCATAGCCTGGCCGTTTTTGCGAGCCAGGGCCGTCAGGTTGAGGGCCACCACGCTGTGCGTAAGTTGGCGCAGTCGCGCTTGGGCGGCGGTCGGCGCCGGGCCAGGGTAGGCAGCCAGCTCTTGAGCAAGGCTATCGACGAGGCGGCGCTCGCCGGGCTCGGTTACATTGTTGGCCTCGCGGGCCAGCAGGGTGTGCAGTTGGCCCAGCGCGGGCGCGGCGGTGGGCTCGGTGGCTAGCGCATCCAGCGCTTGCAGCATGCCCTGGCCCAGCTGCACCGAATAAAAGTTATCCTGCAACACGGCCCGGCTGGCCCGGTCAAGGCGGCCCAGTGTGGCATAGGCATAAAAGCCGATGCCCAGCAGCAGCCCTAGCATAGCCAGAAACCCCAGGGTGATTTTAGTGTGCAAACGCATAAGCAAAGCCGGAAGCGCCGCTGGTGCGGTGCCGGTGGGCTAGCGTCTGCGAATGGCGGGCCGGGGTGGGGTAGGGCGAGGTTTTTAAGCGGTCATCTTTTGATAGTCAGTAGTATAAATTGCTGTTAAAAAGAACGGCCCATCGGTAGCTAGCTACCGAGTGGGTCATTTTGCCCCGGTGGCTGGGTCAGAATGAGCTGTTCTGCAACTCCCCAACCGTCGCCGAAAACACCTGCCTGCAACATCATTCCAGCTGGCCGGTCTCATGCTTAGATGCGCAACTTGCCTACTTCTTCCGTTACTGACCAGCAGCTGGTGGCGCAGGTGCTGGGCGGAAATACGGCGGCTTTTGGGCAGCTTGTGCAGCGCACGGAAGGGCTAGTCACGCAGGTAGTTCTCAAGATGATTCGGCATCCTGCCGACCGCCCTGATATCGCGCAGGAGGTCTACCTGAAGGTTTTTAAGAATCTGGCCGGGTTCAAGTTTCAAGCGAAACTCTCCACCTGGGTCGGGCAAATCACCTACAATACCTGCCTGCATTACCTAGAAAAGAAGCAGCTGGTGCTAGTAGGCCCCGCCGAGCCCGCGCCCGACGACGCAGCCGAGGAAGGCCGCCGCGCCCCACCCGCGCTGGTTGCCGGTCCAGATTCTGACCCTGAGACGGCCCTTTTTGGCCAAGACCTGACTGGTATTCTGGGCACGGCCATCGAGCAGCTGCCTCCGCTCTACCGCACGTTAATTTCCTTGTACCACCAGCAAGAATTGAGCTATGAGGAAATTGCCCAGATAACTTCCTTGCCCGACGGCACTGTGAAAAACTACCTCTTTCGAGCGCGCAAGCTGTTGAAGCAGCAGCTACTGGCCCGCTACCAACGCGACGACTTATGACGAGCTCCCATCTTTCCGAACGCGCGCTGCAAGAAGCAGCAGACTCCGCTGCCCAGCTGCCAGCCCCCGAGGCGGCGCATTTGCGTAGCTGTTCCGTGTGCCAGCGTGAGGTGGCTGCCTACCGGCAGCTGTTTGCGGCGGCGGCCCAGGTGCCGCCGCTGTCTTTTTCTTTTGACCTCACGGCCGCTGTTTTGGCCCAATTGCCTAGGCCCAAGCCTACTTTCCCGTGGGTGCTTAGTGGGGTAGCCGCCCTCGTGCTGGGAGTAGTGGTGGCGTTCCTGGCGCTGTTTGGGGGCGTTTTGCGGCAGCTTTTTCAAGACTTATCTACCGGGCTGGGGGTAGGGCTGGTAGTTGTGGCTAGCTTTCTCGTAGCTGGGCAATGCCTGGAATTGCTGGCCCGGTACCGCCGACAAATGCGCCTACTGACTTTTTCGTAATTTCTTGCAACACGAACGGCTGCGGCCGGTCTCATCCGGTACTACCCCCGGCTCGACCCATGAAAAGTTTTTTGCTGCTCCTGCTCTGCTGCCTGACTACCTGGGGAGCTTCGGCCCAAAGTGCGCTAGCATCGGCCCTTGATACCAATGCGCTGGAATTTGCCCGGCGGGTCGTCTTTCCCAGCTTTGCGCTTTCTCTGCTCTGCTACTTCGTTATAGCCGCCATAAGAATGGTGCTGAACTACCTGCTCAAGCGGCAAATTATCGCGACCGGCGTCTCCGAAAGCGTGGTCGAGCGCCTGCTGCCCGGCCCGCAGGACGAGCGCAGCAAAGTCGTAAAATGGATTTCGCTGCTCTTGAGCACGGGTGCGGGGCTTGCGGTGTGCAGCTGGTATTTGCCCCTGGGGCTGCACTGGGTTATCGTGCTGCTATTCAGCACGGCGCTCGGCTTTCTGGCCTACTATCTCTTCCTGCATCGCCAGGCGAAATAATCCTTATACAGCACCTAGCCTGCCCTAGCGTTTGGCGGCATGCGCGACTGCTAGGGTAGCGGTTGAGCGGAAGAGGTTGTTCCTGCTGCTGCGCCATTTTTCTGTCACCTAATCCCCAACTTCTGATGAATCAGTCGGTACACGTAGCTCAATTTACTGGGTATTGCCAGCTAGCTTGCATTGCAATAACTATTGCTTTTCAGTTAGTTGAAAATAAAGCAAAGGCAAGTGCTCAGTTGCTTCAGCAGTTTTCTGCGCGCTTGCTGGTCGTGTGCCTGGGTAGGCAGCGGCTTGCGTGGCTCGGGCTACTGCTGAGTAGCTTGTTGCCCGGCAGGCTATCGGCGCAGACTTTGGGTGAAGTGTCCGGCACGCTGCTCGACCAACGTACCCACCAACCGCTGCCCTTTGCCAACGTGTTGCTGCGGCGGCTGCCCGACTCAGCTGTGGTGGCCAATACTCAAACTGCACAAAGTGGCACCTTCACATTGGCCGGTCTCCCATTGGGCCACTACCTGCTGCGGGCCGAGGCGCTGGGCTACCGGCCCGCCGGCCGGCTCGCCACGCTGGGCGCTACTACCCCGGTAGTGCGCCTGGGCGAGTGGCTAGTGGCTCCGGCGGCCGTGCAGCTCGGTGGCGTGGTCGTGCAGGGCGAAAAAGCGGTCCTCATTGAGGACCTAGATAAAAAAATCATCAACGTGAGCAAAGACCTGAACAGCGCGGGCGGCACGGCGGCCGATGTGCTGCAAAAAGTGCCTTCTGTGGCCGTAGATGAGAACGGGCAAGTCAGCCTGCGCGGCAATTCGGGCGTCACGCTTTACCTCGATGGCAAGCCCGCACCTAGTAATCTGCGCCTCGACCAGTTACCCGCCAGCCGCCTCGAAACCATTGAGGTCATTACCAATCCGGGGGCCCGGTACTCGGCCCAGGGCGCGGGCGGTATCATCAACCTGGTGCAGAAGAAGCCGGCTAAGGACGGCTGGAACGGCGATGCGCTCGCCACGGTGGGCACCCGGGATAAATACACGGCATCCCTCAATCTGAACCGCAAAGTCGGTAAAGCCAACTTCTATGGGGGAGCTGATGGGTAGGATAATCACTTCCGTGGTAGCTCGTCTTTGCAGCAGGTGGCCACGGTGGACGGTCGCACCACCCGCACCGACCAAACGGGCACCAGCACGCGCTCCCAAACCACCTACGGTGGGCGTTTGGGCGTTGACTACGCGCTCAGTGACCAACAGCGTCTTAGCTTATATACGCAGTTCTATAAACAGGATTACCAGACTACGCAGGACTTTACGACCCTGCTTACCCGCGACCCCGACCCAGCCATTGCCCTACACAACCAAAACCTGGGAACCGACAACCTCTACAACGGCCGCCTCTCGGGCAATTACCGCCGCACCTGGGCCGCCCAGCCTGGCCGCGAGCTCACGGCCAGCGCCACCTACACCCTAGATGGCGGCACCGTGACCACCGAGCAGCGCGTGCTCGACGGGCCGGCCAGCTACGCCCGGCAGGCGCGTCGGCAGCTGCTCGACGTGACCATCCAGATGCCTTCGGCGCAGGTAGACTACGTGCATCCGCTGGATGAAAAGCGCCGTTGGGGCGCGGGCTTGAAAACTGATGTGCTCGTATCGCCCGGCTCGGCAGACTATGCGGTGCAACCTACGGCCGGAACCGAATTCGTGCCGCAGGCTGCGGGCTCGTATCGCTACCACTACCGGCAGGTTATTCCGCAAGCCTACGGCACGTACCAGCACAAGGCCGGTCCCTGGGACTACCAGGCGGGCCTGCGGGCCGAGTATACCGGGCTGCAAGCCCAGGTGCAGCCCACTGGCTCGGCTAGCCAAGGCATTTTTAACCTGTTTCCGTCGGCCACGGTGGCGCGCACGCTGCCCCACGACCAGCGCCTACAGCTCAGCTACGCGCGCCGCCTGAACCGGCCCAATTTTTTGCAAATCATTGCCTTGCCCATCTACTCCGATGCGCGCAACTACGTGGTCGGCAACCCCGACCTCCGCCCCGAGTACGTGCACGTAGCGGAACTGGGCCACCAGGTAAACTGGAAATCCACCACGCTCAGCACCACGCTTTTCGGGCGCTTTACCGACCAAGCCATTCAGAGCTTGCGCACGATTGACACGCTAGCGACCCGCCTCAGCGGCCAGCCCGATTTTATTGCCCGCACCAGCTACGCCAACTTTGGCCGCACGGCCAGCTACGGGCTAGAGCTCTCGCTGACGCAGCCCGTGGCCATGTGGTGGAAAATTGTTGCCAACGGCTCCTTCTACCGCAGCCAGGTGGCCAGCTACACCGGCGATGGCACCCGCGCCAATTTCACCGGCACCGCGTATTTGCTGAATACATTTAGCCCAACCAAGACCTTAGCCATCCAGCTCAGCGGTAACTACCGCGCTCCGCTGGTGGTGCCGCAGGGCCGCCTGCTGGCCGTATACGGCGTCGATGTGGCGTTGCGCCAGCGCCTGCTCCACGACCGGGCGGCGCTCACGCTGCGCGTGAGCGACCTCTTCAACACGCGCCGCCAGTACACGCAGCTTGGGGCCACCGGCCTCACCGCCGACCTGCAAACCAAGTATGAAACGCGCGTGGGCTACCTAGGCTTTACGTGGTTTTTGGGCAGCAACAAGCCCGCCAGCACCCCCGACAACCAGCCGGAAGGCGACACGGGTGGCTTTGGTGGGTAGAGCTTAGCTAGTTAAATCGGGGTAGCAAGCCTACCCCCTTTCTTCCGGTAAAAAGTAAACGCTTAGGTTGGGGCACCTGGTGGCGCTGGCATGCGTTGCGCTACCTCATTCCGCCATTAGCTTTCCCTATCCAGCCCAAATTCCTCGATTTTGCGGTACAGCGTTTTCACGCCGATGCCGAGCTGGCGGGCGGCCTCCATCTTGTTGCCGCCGGTTTCGCGCAGCACTTGCCCAATGTGGCGGCCCTCCACGGCGCGCAGGCTGCGGTCGGCGGGGTCGGGGGGGGTAGGGGCGGGCAGGTGCTGAAACTCGGGTGGCAGGTCGTCGAGGGTCAGCGGTTGGTTGTCGAAGGCCAGAATGGCGGCGCGTTCGAGCACGTTTTTCAGCTCGCGCACATTGCCTGGCCAGGGGTAGCGGGCTAGCCGGACCAGTGTCTCGGGCTCGAAGCCGGGCAGCCGCTTGCGCAGCTTGGCCGCAAATACTTGCAGGAAGTGCTGGGCCAGCGGGGCCACATCGTCGGGCCGGGCGCTGAGCGGCGGCACGGCTAGTTCAAACACCGAGAGGCGGTAGTATAAGTCGGGCCGAAAGTGGCCGTCGGCGGCCTCCTGGCGCAGGTTGCGGTTGGTGGCCGCAATGAGGCGCACGTTCACCTTCGTGGGCTTGGTGTCACCGAGTTTGGTAAACTCCTGGGTTTCGAGCACCCGCAAGAACTTAGCCTGCACGGCCAGCTCCAATTCTCCGATTTCATCCAGAAAGAGCGTGCCGCCGCTGGCTTCTTCCAGCAAGCCCTTCTTATCGGCCAGCGCCCCGGTAAAGGCGCCTTTGCGATAGCCAAACAGCTCCGACTCTAGCAAATCCTTTGGAAAAGCGCTGCAATTGACGGCCACAAACGGCTTGCCCCGCCGCTGGCTAGCCTGGTGAATGGCCTGGGCAAACAGTTCCTTGCCCGCGCCGGTAGGGCCTTCGAGCAGCACCGTGCTATCGGTGGGCGCCACGCGCTCGGCTAGCGCCTTGGCCTTGGCCAGTGCAGCCGACTGCCCAATCATGGCCGCGAACGTGTACTGCTGGCCCACCTGCTTTTCCAGCTCGGCCACGCGGCGGCGTAGCTGGGCTTTTTCCACGGCGCGGGCCACCACCACCACCAGCTGGTCGTCGGAATCACCTTTAGTAAGGTAGTCGAAGGCGCCTTGCTTCATGGCCTGCACGCCGTCGGCCACAGTGCCGTAGGCGGTGAGCAGGATGATCTCGGCCAGCGGTGCGGCGGCCTGGTAGCGCGGCAGCAGCGCCACGCCGTTGCCATCGGGCAGCTTCACATCGGAGAGAATAACCACGATTTCGTCGGCTTGCTCGGCCAGGGTTTGCAGGCCACGCCGGGCGTCGGGCGCCTGCAACACGGCATAGCCTTCTAGCTCCAGCACCCTAGCCAGCACCTGGCGCAGGCGGTTTTCATCGTCGATGAGCAAAAGTTTGGGCTGGGGCATGGGGTAGGGGCGTAGGATGCGAAGGTCGGGCCGAAAGCGCCGGTCCGCGGCCAGTTGCTTGACGACTTGGTGTGGCGGGGCCGAAAGCTTTACGGAACAAAATGGAAAGTTTTCCGTTTCTTTAGGAAATATTTCCTGTTTTTTCTAGGAAGTCAATTCATAGCTGCTCGTATGCCTGCTACCGCCATCCACGTGCCCAGCGCCTATCCGGCTGCCCTCGCCAGCCTGGCCGCGGCCACCACCGATTCTTTTGCCCTCGTGCGGGAGGCCCACACTGGTGTGCCCGCCAAGGTAGCTTTTGGCGTGGCTACGTTGTTGCAGCTCAGCCCCGAAGAGTTGGCCGACTTGCTGCACACTACCACCAAAACCCTGCGCACTTACCGCGATGCCAACAAACGCCTCGCTCCGGCAGCCAGCGAGCAGGTGCTCAAGCTGCTGGCCCTGGCCCGGCAGGGCGCCGAGGTATTTGGTGAGGCGGCGGCCTTCCGCCGCTGGCTGGGCAAGCCCGCCTACGGCCTCGACAACCAGCCCCCGCTGGCTCTGCTCCAAACGAGCGGCGGTATCGACCTGGTGGCCGAAGAAGTAAGCCGCATTGCCTATGGCGACTTCGCCTAGCGCGCTGCTTAATACAAAAAATACGTGGAAATTTACCGCATCTGCCTGGCGAAATATGCCGGTGAGTTGGTGGCTTCCGGCAACCCCGGCCGCTGGAATCTGCGCGGGCAGTTCGTGATTTACGCGGCTGGCAGCCGGGCGCTAGCCTGCCTCGAAAACGTGGTGCACCGCAGCGGCGAAGGGCTGAATAATCTCTTCAAAGTCATCAGAATAAACGTACCCGATGAGCTTCTAGTAGAAGAATTAACCTTGGCCGACCTACCGCCTAACTGGCAGTCAACGAGTGCCTACGCTCGTTGCCAGCCCCTGGGGGCCGACTGGTACCGCCGGCAGGGGGCGGCCGTGCTGCGGGTGCCTTCGTCCATCATCGCCCATGAGCATAACTACGTGCTCAATACCCGCCACCCCGACTTTGGGCAGGTGCGCATTGTGGGCCACGAAGACTTCGCCTTCGACCCGCGCATCAAGGCGCCGGAGCCGGGGTAGGAACGGGTAGGCCCCCTGTGCTGTTAGGGGGCGTTGACCGGAAAAGGCTACCTTCGTAGCCTAGCGTTGTCTTCGCTAGTTCCTTTTTTATTCCTTATGGCTGTTGCCCCTACTGCCTATATCCCAACAGCCGAGCCGGTATCGCACCACGTGCGCGCCCGCCAGCTGCTCAAGGCCCACCCCGAGGTGAAGCGCCTTATGACCCGCAACGCCACCACGGCCCTTATCACGGCGGGCTGCGTAGCCCTGCAAGTGGCCATGACGTACCTGCTGCATGGGCACGCCTGGTATTGGTCGCTGCTAGCTTCTTACGTGCTCGGCGCCTTTGTGTGCCACACCTTGTTTGTAATTGTGCACGAGGCCACGCACAACCTGGTTTTTAAGGGACAGTGGGCCAACGCGGCCGTGGGCATCGCGGCCAATCTGCCGATGGTACTTCCGACGGCCATGAGCTTTCGCAAGTACCACCTCAAGCACCACTCGGCGCTGGGGCACTTTGAGCACGACGCCGACCTACCCGACCACTACGAAGCCAAACTCATTCAGCACTACGCCATTGGCAAGGCTATCTGGCTATTCTTCTTCCCAATTTTTCAACTCGTACGCACCTTCCGCTGCCGTAGCGTAGTGCCATTTGATAAGTATATCGCCGCTAACTGGGCCGCGCAAATCGCCTTCAACTTGGGCATGTACCTGTGGCTGGGGCCGTTGGCTTTCCTGTATTTGTTCTTCAGTTTCTGGTTTTCGGTGAGCCTGCATCCGGTGGGCGCCCGCTGGATTCAGGAGCACTACCTTGTACTGAACCCCGAGCAGGAAACCACGTCGTACTACGGCCGTCTCAACGGCGTGCACCTCAACATCGGCTACCACAACGAGCACCACGACCTGCCCGGCGTGCCCTGGAATAAGCTGCCCGAGTTGCGTAAGCTGGCCCCCGAGTTCTACGAGCCACTCGAACACCACACCAGCTACACTAAAGTGCTGTTACGCTTCCTTTTCGACCAGGAAATTTCGCTCTACTCGCGCCTTGTGCGCGGCGAGCACGCCGAGAGCAAGGTGCCACCCCTGGTGCCAGTAGCCAAGTAGTTGCTACTAGCTTCTCAGTAATCAGCCTGCCTACTTAGTGGGCAACCCCCTACCCCTCTATTCCGCCTAACCAGGTGGGGTAGGGGGCTTTTTTTGGCTGGTTTTAAAGACTAGGCCCACCGCTAAAACTAAGTTTCTTCTCAATTACACAATCGTTAATGTGTACGGTTAAGCACTCGGAATAATATTTTTTTGGTTGGAATAGTGTTGCAAAAGTGTGCCGCAATCGTTTGCAATAGATCTTTTGGTTGGGTCTTACCTTCAATGGAAATTTTCTTTTTGTTAATTCTTGAAACGGAGGCTAATATTGTCTACTGATTTGATACGACATCATAGTAGCCGCGCACTTGCAAGCCGGTTTGGTAAGTGATGGCGTTTTTTTTAGTCAGCTCACACAATCGATTGTGTGCGTATCACCTAGGTAGTATTCACTTTTCCCACCCAATTCCTTCTCACGTATGAGAAAGTCAGTACCCAAGATGGGGCGGCTCCTGGTGCCCGCCGCTCTCAGTTGCCTTCCCTTACAGCCCCTGCTGGCTCACAGCCTGGCTACTACCGAAACAACTCACCTAGCCCTGGCCGCTGGTCCCGTTAGCGGCCGCATCGTAGATGAAAAGGGGGTAGGCCTACCTGGCGTCAACGTGCTCGTGAAAGGTACTAATGTGGGCACCGCCACCAATGCTGATGGCCGCTACACCATCGACGCGCCGGCCGGTGCCACGCTGGTGTTTTCCTACATTGGCTATGCCAGCCAGGAAGTAGTAGTGGGCGACCGGGCCACGGTAGACGTGGCCTTAGCTCCCGATAGCCGCTCGCTAAGCGATGTAGTAGTAGTAGGCTACCTGGCCCAAGACCGCCAAAACGTGAGTAGTGCCGTAGCAGCAGCCGACGTGAAAGAGGCTACCAAGCAGCCGGTACCCACTATTACGCAGGCTATCCAGGGTCAGGTAGCAGGGGTGCAGGTAACTGGCTCGGGTGGGCCAGGCGATGCGCCAGTTATCGTTATTCGGGGCCCAGGCAGCGCAGGTAATAGCAACAGCGCGCCACTTTATGTGATTGATGGCCTCTGGACCGATAATATTCGGGACTTGAACCCGAATGACGTTGCTACCCTCAACGTTCTGAAGGATGCGTCCTCAACGGCTATTTACGGTGCTCGTGGAGCCAACGGTGTAGTGCAGATAACCACGAAGCGAGGTAAAGCTGGTGTTCCTACCATCGGCATCAATGCTTATGCTGGAATAGATAATGTTTCGAAGCGTTATCAGTTAACTAATGCCAGCCAGTGGGCTGACCGGGCAGTGCAGGCGTACGCCAATGCGGGTATTAACCCGCTTACCCCAGGCCAGAATAGCTTGGCAGGCGCTGTGAAAGGTCCGGGTGGCGCCTTTAATCCTGCTGTCGATACCGATTGGCAAAAAGAGTTTTTCCAAACTGGCCGGGTAGAGAACTATAACGTAAATTTCTCAGGTGGCACAACCGGTGAAAATGCTGGGAGCAACTACCTGATTTCGGGGGAATACTTCCACCAGCAAGGCATCGTGAAGGGCCCTGACTTCAAGCGCTACAGCCTGCGCCTTAACTCAGGTATGACAAAAGGGCGATTCCGCTTCCAAGAGAATGCTCAATTGACGCACTTGAATGTGATATTGCTGAATGGCCTGCCATTCATCGATGTGCTCACGATGCTGCCTAGCATTCCCGTGTATGACCCGAACAACCTAGGCGGCTTTGGCACGGGCTCGACTACGCTCAACACCTTTGCTACCAACCCCATTGGAGCCCAGCAGCTACTGCGGCGCACGCAGTCAGATAATCGCTTGGCAGGCAACATCACGATGGATTATTCCATCTTCGACTTCCTGACCTATCGGCTGAACTTGGCCATGGATGGCCACACTTATAGCAATGCCGACGCTCAGCAGCTAGGTATTCTGCGTCAGAATACGCAGATAAATACCTCGTCGCTGAGTGAGTATCAAGGATACGACGTGTTTCTGATGGCCGAGAACACGCTGACTTTCAATAAAACATTCGGTGACCACCACATAAATGTGCTGGGCGGCTACTCGGAGCGATATACGAATTTCCATAATACCAGCGCTCAGACGCAAGGCTTTACATCGAATCCACAGTATTATTTCCAGCTTAGCGCTGGCCAAACGGTAGGCGTCGTAACGGGTACTGAAGGTCTTATTACTAATCGCTCGTACTTCTCGCAGGCTACCTACGATTACAAGAATCGCTACTTGGTGTCGGGCAGCTTCCGGCGCGATGGCTCGTCGCGCTTCGTTGAGGAAAACCGTTACGGTAATTTCGGCGCGGGCTCGTTGGGCTACCGTATCAGCGAGGAGGAGTTCTTTAAGAACGCCGTACCGGCTATAAATAACTTGAAGGTGCGTGCCAGTTACGGCATCATTGGTAATGATCAATTGACGGGCGATTATTACGGAGCCTATCTACCTACCCCCAACATTAATCAGAACGTGAACTACGTGCTGGGTAGCGGCCAGGTAATCACCAACGGTCGCTCACAGACGGTGCTGGCCAGCCCGGGCTTGCAGTGGGAGGAGCGGCATACAAAGGATGTTGGTCTAGATGCTGCTTTCCTGAACAATCACTTAACGCTGACTGCTGATTACTACATCTCGGAGACGCGCAAGGCGCTGGCACCAGTAGTAGTGCCCATCTACACCGGCAACTTTGGTCCAGTATTCCAAAATGCTGGTAACATCGAAAACCGGGGCTTCGAGTTGGCGCTGGGCTACCAGAACATTACCAAGAGTGGCTTTAGCTACAGCATCAATGGCAACCTGACCACACTACGGAACCGCGTATTGGCGCTGCCAAACGAAGGCCAGACGCTGGTAGACGGCCAGCTTTTGACTAGCTCAAGCGTGGGTACCTCACTAGGTCAGTTTTTCCTGATTCCGATGGCAGGCATCTTCCAGTCGCAAGATGAAGTGGCCAACTACAAAAACTCGGCTGGCACGGTCATTCAACCCTACGCCTCGGCTGGCGACGTGAAGTACACCGATACCAATGGGGACGGCAAAATTGACAACAGCGACCGCATACACATAGGATCGGCTTTCCCTACCCTGCAATATGGCCTGAACATGAGCTTCGGCTACAAAGGCTTTGACTTATCCATCTTTTCTAAGGGTGTGAGTGGCAACAAGATTTATAATAATGCGAAGGTGGCCCTCGAAAGCTATACTGGCCCGAACAACTACGAGTTGAACGTGCAGCCCTGGACGCCCGACAACCGCTCAAACTCGGTGCCGCGCCTGTTGCAAGGCGGTAGCGCCAACCCCAACCTTGCCCTGGCTGCCTCGCAAAACTCGCTTTACAACACCACGCGCTGGCTTGAAGATGGTGCCTACCTCCGCCTGAAAAACGTGCAGCTAGGCTACACCTTTGGCAAAAATTTGTTAGGCTGGGCACCTGCTATCGGTAGCCTACGGGTATACGTAACGGGCCGCAATATCGTGACCTTCACTAAGTACTCGGGCTATGACCCAGAGATTACGGGTACGGGTTATTTCGGCCGCGGCATTGACAACAGCGCCTACCCCAACGTGCGCACCTTCACTGGAGGTATTCAGGCCACTTTCTAAGAGTTGTTGGTGGGTGCGGCCAGCAGCTGCACCCACAATCACCCGCCATTACGTGCTTCTTTTATGAAATCCCACAAAATATTTACCCTTTTGCTGGCCGGCAGCCTGCTGGGTGCTACTAGCTGCAAAAAAGACTTGCTGGAGCAAACCAACCCCAATACGCTTTCGGTGTCGCAGTTCTGGCTTACGGCCGATGATGCTAACCGCGGCATCATTGCCTGCTACTCGGGGGTGCAGCAATACGCCTGCTATGGTCACTCGTGGCAGTTTATTACGGCGCGCTCCGATGAGTCGTACAGCCAGAGCCCTTTTGTAGAGCTGGCCGTATTTACGCGCTTTATTCAGGCTAATAACAACTTTTTCATCTCGGCTTTTGCCTGGAATGATTATTACCGTACTATCTACCGCACCAACCAGGCGCTAAACCACATTCCGAGCATCACGATGGATGCTACGCTGAAGGCGCAGTATGTGGCCGAGGCGCGCTTTGTGCGGGCGCTAATGTACTTTGACATGGCTTCGTTTTTCGGCAATATTCCGCTGATTATCGAAGAGCCAACCGTTACTACGCGCGTTAAACAGGTAACTCAGGCTGAGGTAGAAGCTCAGGTAATTACCGACTTGTTGGCGGCCATTCCGGACCTGCCGGTGACCTACGCTGCCTCCGACCTAGGCCGTGCCACCAAAGGTGCTGCGCAGGCCTTGCTGGCCAAGATGTACATGCAGCAGCACAAGTACCAGGAAGCTTCGACGCTATTTGCGGGGATTATCTCCTCAAATAAGTATTCACTGACGCCCAACTACTTCGACAACTTCTTAGAAACTACCGAGAACAACAGCGAGTCGGTATTCGAAGTGCAGTACACGGGTACGCCACTCGATGTAGGCCAGGGCCAAGACAATGCATCCGCTTCAGAGGGGTATGACCGACCAAACTTCTTTGGTCCGCCCGTTTACTCGTATTCCGACGTGCAGCCTCGCCAGTGGCTCACGGCCGCCTACACCGACTCGACGGTAGCCTTTGCTCCCGGCAGCACCAAGAAGCACCTAATTGACCCGCGGCGCGATGTTTCAATTATTAGCTCGCTAAATCCTGACCGCTTTTATGGCAAAACCTTCACGGAGCTAGGCTACAACCCCAGCCAGCAGTACTGGCGCAAGTACCTGAATGACCGCACCCGCACCTCGCCCGAAAACTTCACATCAGGCATCAACTTCCGCGTTATCCGTTACGCCGACGTGCTGCTACTGCAAGCCGAAGCGCTAAACGAGCTTGGGCAGACGGCCGCGGCCGTGCCGCTCGTCAACCAGGTGCGCCTGCGCGTGGGCTTGGCCCCGATAGTAGCCGCTAGCTACAACCAAACTAGCCTGCGCCTCTACATGCGCGATGAGCGCGCCCGCGAACTAGCGGGTGAAGGCCAGCGCTGGTTTGATATCAACCGCTGGGGCTTGCTTGACAATCAAGCTGGCTTGAACTACCTGATTGCCCGAGACCCCGATTTTACCAACTTCGTGCTGGGCAAATCGAAGCTGCTGCCCATTCCGCAGACTGATATCGACCTCGACGCAAATATCAAGCAGAACCCTGGCTATTAACTAGGCACCATTGGCCGCTACCCCCCTCTTTGAGGCGGAGTGGCGGCCAATGATGTGTACTGCCCACCTTCTCCCACCCAGTTTATGCTAATTTCTGTACTCTTGCGTGCCCGGTGCTTGGCTTGGGTGGTGCTGCTGCAAGCGAGTTGGCTGGTTACGCCAGCCTACGCGCTGCAAGGCGCCCTTGGCATCCACGACCCGTCTACGATTATCAAAAGCGGTACTAAATACTGGGTGTTTGGCACCGGCGATGGCATTGCCTGCAAGTCCTCCACCGACCTTATCAACTGGACCGACGTGCGCTCGGTGTACACCAAAACGGCCTACCCCGGCTGGATTAATGGGAAAGTGCCGGGCTTCGCGGGTACCTTTTGGGCGCCCGAGTGCAAGTTTATGAATGGGAAGTATTACTTATACTACTCGTGCTCCACGTTTGGCTCCAAGGTGTCGGCTATTGGGCTGGCCACCAACCCCACGCTCGACCCCGCCGACCCCGCTTATAAGTGGACCGACCAGGGCGAGGTGCTTTCGAGCAATGCCACCAGCGTAGCCAACGCCATCGACCCCGCGGTGTATACCGATGCCAGCAACAACCTCTGGTTTATCTACGGCTCGTACTTCGGCGGCATCCGCATCACGCAGCTCGACGCTACCACCGGCAAGCCGCTCAACGTGGCCAACCAGTTTACGGTGGCAAATGGGGGCGTGGAGGCCGCGTACGTGGCTTACAATAGCGGCTACTACTACCTGTTTGTGAACCGTGGCACGTGCTGCAACGGCGTAAGCAGCACCTACTACATCCAGGTGGGGCGCTCGGCCAGCCCTACTGGCCCATTCCTCGACCAGGCGGGCCAGGACTTGAACGCCAACGGTGGCACTACGCTGCTGAGCCGCGAAGGCCGCTTTGTTGGGCCAGGCCATGCTGGCGTCTTTGCGGAGAATGGTGTCACGTATTTTAGCCACCACTACTACGACGGCTACGACAACGGCGCGCCCAAGCTAGGCCTAGCCAAGCTGACGTGGGGCACCACCGGCTGGCCCACCGTAAGCCGCGACTGGCTACCGGCCGGCCGCTACACCATCACCAACCAAAACAGCGGCCTCGTATGGGATGCCTGGGGCTGCACCAGTGTATCGGGCCAGATGGTGAGTCAGGGCACGGCCAGTGGCCTCACCTGCCAGCAGTGGGACATGACGCCGGTAGGAGCGGGGGCGTATAAAATTACCAGCGCGCTTGGTGGCCTTGCCGTAGATGTTATCAACTGCCTGCCCGACGCGGGCACCAAGCTCCAGCTCTTCGCTGCCAACGGCCTCGTGTGCCAGCAATACGTCCTCGAACGGGCTAGCAACGGGGACTATATCTTCACTTCGGCTACTGGCAATAATGTGGTAGAAGTACCCAACTGTTCGGCCACGCCTGGCCAACAGCTAGGGCTGTGGTACTACAACGGCTTTGGTTGCCAGCGCTGGACCCCCACGCTGGTAAATACTACGCTGGCCGCTGCCACGCCGCAGCGCTTGCGCGAGGTGGCTATCTACCCGGTGCCGGCTCCGGCGGGCAGCTTTACAGTAGAATTGGGCACCTCAATAGGGGTAGGGGCTACTACAGTCGAGGTTTTTACGTTGCTGGGCCAACCAGTATATCGCCAGCAGTTTGGAGGGCAGCAAACCAAGCTAGCTGTGACTGCGAGCCTGCCCGCGGGCAGCTACTTGGTGCAAATACGCCGCGAAGGGGGCATATTTACGCAAAAAGTGCACGTTCTTTAATTTCCCAGCCCACTCCATGCCTATTTCCCCACGCCTTGGCTTGCTTGCCGCCGGTTTGAGCAGCACGCTGTTACTAGCTGCTTGCTCCTCTAATTCTACCACCAGCCAGGAAACGGCTACCTCTTCGGCGCCTGCCGACTCGACTGCTTCCGGCACCAGTGCTTCCTCCATGCCTACCCCCACTTCCTTCGGTAAGACTGCCGATGGCCAATAAATACAGCTTTTCACCCTCACCAATAAGAACGGTGTAAAGGCCAGCATCAGCACCTTCGGCGGCACGCTCACGAGCCTGCTCGTGCCCGATAAGGAGGGTAAGCTGAGCAACGTTATCCTGGGTTTTGACAACGTGAGCGGCTACCTCAGCCCCGAGTTTAAGAAGTCCAACCCGTACTTCGGCGCGCTCATCGGGCGCTACGGCAACCGCATTGCCAAAGGCAAATTCACCATCGACGGTAAGCCCTACCAGGTTGGCCTCAACAACAATGGCAACTCGCTGCATGGCGGCACCGTGGGCTTCAACCAGAAGGTGTGGACTGCCAAGCCCGGCACCTCCGCCGATGGCCAGACGCTGACCCTGACCTACCTGAGCAAGGATGGGGAGGAAGGCTACCCCGGCAACCTGAACGTGACGGTGACCTACACCCTCACCGAGGCCAACGCCCTCAAAATAGACTACTCGGCCACTACCGACAAGGCTACCCCCGTCAACCTCACCAACCACGCCTACTTCAACTTGGCCCAGGGGCAGAGCAAGGACGTGCTGGCCCACCAGGTTACGATCCCGGCTGACCGCTATACAGTGGTTGATGCCAGCCTCATCCCAACCGGTGAGTTGAAGGCGGTGAAGGGTACCCCCTTCGACTTTACTACCCCCCACGCTATCGGCGAGCGCATCGCGCAGGTGCCCGGCGGCTACGACCACAACTGGGTGCTAAACCAGGCCACTGGCCAGCACAGCGCCGCTACCGTGTACGAGCCCACCACGGGCCGCACCATGGAAGTAACCACCGACGAGCCCGGCGTGCAGTTTTACACCGGCAACTTCCTCGATGGTTCTTTGACGGGCAAAGGGGGGGTAGTGTATGGCAAGCACGCCGGCTTCTGCCTCGAAACCCAGCACTTCCCCGATTCACCTAACCAGGCTAAGTTCCCGAGCACCATCCTGAAGCCGGGCCAAACCTACCACACCACCACCAGCTACACGTTTGGGGTGCGGAAGTAATTTTTTGATGTGAGGAATGTGAGAAATAGGAAAGTGTGCTGCTAGTAGCCCGCTACGGTTACCAGCGTTGTTACAGTCTTTCCGTTTCTCACATTCTACTCATTTTCACATTTTCACATTATAACATCGTGCCAGACCAAAACGCCTCCCCGGCCTACGTTATCGGCCTCGACTACGGCACCGACTCGGTGCGGGCGCTGCTCGTCGATGCCCGCACCGGGGCCGAAGTTGCGCAAGCCGTGCATTACTACCCTCGCTGGAAGCAGGGCAAGTACTGCAACCCCGCCAAAAACCGCTTTCGCCAGCACCCGCTCGACCACCTAGAAGGCCTCGAAGCCACCGTGCGCGAAGTGGCTACGAAAGTACCCGCCGAGCAAATCCTGGGTCTCGCTATCGACACCACCGGCAGCACGCCCGGCCCCGTGAATGAGCAGGGCCAACTATTGGGTATGCTGCCTGAGTTTGCCGAGAACCCCAACGCACTGTTTGTGCTTTGGAAAGACCATACCGCGCTGGCCGAGGCCGCCGAAATCAACCACAAAGCCCGCACCTGGGGCGGTGAGGATTTCACGAAGTACGAAGGTGGTATCTACTCGTCAGAGTGGTTTTGGGCCAAAATCATGCACATTGTGCGCGAGGACGAGGCCGTAGCCAAAGCCGCGTACTCCTGGATGGAGCACTGCGACTGGCTCACGCTGACGCTCACCGGCCAGCCGCTGGCCGAGTTCAAGCGCAGCCGCTGCGCCGCTGGCCACAAGGCCCTGTGGCACGCTAGCTGGGGCGGCCTACCCCCCGAGGAGTTTCTGATCCACCTCGAACCAAAACTGGCCGGTTTACGCAATCGATTATTCTCGGAAACGTACACGGCTGACGAAGTGGCCGGGCACCTCTCAGCAGAATGGGCCCAGCGTTTAGGCTTGACTACCAATACAGTAATTGCCGTAGGTTCGTTCGATGCGCACGCCGGTGCTGTGGCAGGCGAGATTGAGTCCTATTCAATGGTGAAGGTGATGGGCACCAGCACCTGCGACATTGTAGTAGCTCCAACTGCTGAGGTAGGCGACCACCTGGTGGCCGGCATCTGCGGGCAGGTCGATGGCTCGGTTATCCCCGGTATGCTGGGTCTGGAGGCCGGGCAGTCGGCTTTCGGCGACCTGCTAGCCTGGTTCCGCCAGATGCTGGAGTGGCCATTGCAGGCCGTGCAGTCGAAAGTGCTGACGGCCGAGCAGCAGGCGGCTTACCGCCAGGAAGTGAGCGACAATCTCATCGTGCAGCTCACCAAAGCAGCCGCCGAAGTAGACCCCGCCGAAAGCCACGTGCTGGCCCTCGACTGGGTAAACGGCCGCCGCACGCCCGACGCTAACCAGGCCCTGAAAGGTGCGCTAACTGGCCTGACCATGGGCACCTCGGCCCCACAGGTATTCCGTGCGCTAGTTGAAGCCATTTGCTACGGCTCGAAGCAAATTGTGGAGCGTTTTGAAAGCGAAGGCATTCCGATTAAGCAAGTAATTGGCATCGGCGGCGTGGCTAAGAAGTCGGCCTTCGTGATGCAGACGCTGGCCGATGTGCTCGACCGACCCATCAAGATTGCTGTGTCGGAGCAGGCGCCGGCCCTAGGTGCCGCCATGTACGCGGCCGTGGCCGCGGGCATCTACCCCGATGTGCTGGCTTCGCAAAAAGCCTTAGGCAGCGGTTTTGCCGAAACCTACACCCCTAACCCCGAGAGCGTGGCCCAGTACGCCACCCGCTACGCGCAGTACCAAGCGCTGGGCAAGTTCGTGGAGAGCGTGACGACCAGCCACTCCGAAGAGCCGGTAATGGAACCCGAAACCCCCGCCATCACCACCGCATGAGCCAGTATCAAGACTTAAAGCAGGCCTGCTACGAGGCCAACATGCAGCTGCCAGCCCTCGGGCTGGTGCTCTTTACCTTCGGCAACGCCAGCGTGGTAGACCGTGAGAAAAGCGTGTTCGCCATCAAGCCTAGCGGCGTGCCCTACGCTACGCTGAAGCCGGAGGATATCGTGATTGTGGACTTCGACAACAACATTGTGGAAGGTACCAAGCGGCCTTCGTCCGACACGAAAACCCACGCGCTGCTCTTCAAGGAGTGGACGAATATTGGCGGTATCGTGCACACGCACAGCACCTACGCTACGGCGTGGGCGCAGGCGCAGCTCGATATTCCCATCCTGGGCACGACCCACGCCGACCACCTCACCGCCGACGTGCCCTGCGCGCCGCCCATGAGCGACGAGCTCATCGCCGGCGACTACGAGCACCAGACGGGCTGGCAAATTATCAACGAGTTTGAGAAGCGTGGCCTCTCGCCCGCCGAAGTCGAGATGATACTCGTGGGCAACCATGCCCCTTTCACCTGGGGCAAAACCGTGGAGAAAGCTGTGTACCACAGCGCCGTGCTGGAGGAAGTGGCGCGGCTGGCCTACCTCAGCTGCACGCTGAAGCCGGGCGTGGCGCGGTTGAAAGACGCGTTGATTAAAAAACACTACGAGCGCAAGCACGGCGCTAATTCTTACTACGGCCAATAGTAGCGCGGACTTTTAGTCCGCGAATGCCTCGTACCCCATCCAACAAGTAATACTCGCGGACTAAAAGTCCGCGCTACACCCATGATTGATATTTCAAATTACGAAGCTTGGTTCATCACTGGTAGCCAGCACCTCTACGGTCCTGAAACCCTGGAGCAAGTAGCCCAACATTCGCAGCAAATCGCCGCCGAGCTGGGCACTAAGCTGCCCATCAAAATCGTGTACAAGCCGGTACTAACTGGCCCGCAGGAGATTTACAAGCTCATGCAGGAGGCCAATACCACCGAAAACTGCGTGGGCCTCATTGCCTGGATGCACACCTTCTCGCCGGCCAAAATGTGGATTAACGGCCTGAAAATCTTGCAAAAGCCGCTGGCTCACCTGCACACGCAGTTCAACCGTGATATTCCGTGGGGCGAGATTGACATGGATTTCATGAATACCAACCAGTCGGCGCACGGCGACCGCGAGTTTGGGTTCATCGGCTCGCGCATGCGCTTGAGCCGCAAGGTAATCGTGGGCCACTGGCAGAGCGTCGATGTGCAGGAGCGCCTTAGCATCTGGAGCCGCGTAGCCTGCGCCTGGGCCGACTGGCAGGGCGCCCGCTTCGTGCGTTTTGGCGACAACATGCGCTACGTAGCCGTAACCGAAGGCGACAAGGTAGAAGCCGAAATCAAGTTTGGCTACGAGGTGAACACCTACGGCATCGGCGACCTGGTGGCCGAGGTAAATGCCGTGACCGATGCGCAGATTGCCGAGCTGGTAGCCACCTATGAAACTGAGTACGAGCTGGGTGATAACCTGAAAGAGGGCGGCGAGAAGCGCGAGAGCCTGCGCGATGCAGCCCGTATCGAGCTGGGCATGCGCAAGTTCCTGACCGACCGCAATGCCAAAGGCTTTACCGACACGTTTGAGGACTTGCACGGTATGAAGCAGCTGCCCGGCATCGCTACCCAGCGCCTGATGGCCGATGGCTACGGCTTCGGCGGCGAGGGCGACTGGAAGACCTCGGCCCTGGTGCGCGCTATGAAGGTAATGGGCGCCGGCCTGCCCGGCGGTAACTCGTTCATGGAGGATTACACCTATCATTTTGCCCCCGGCAATGAGCAGGTGCTCGGTTCGCACATGCTCGAAATCTGCCCCACCATTGCCGAAGGCAAGGTGCGCGCCGAGATTCACCCGCTCGGTATCGGTGGCAAGGAAGACCCGGTTCGCTTGGTGTTCAACTGCCCCGCCGGCCCGGCCCTCAACGCTACCCTCGTGGACATGGGCAACCGTTTCCGCATGATTGTGAACGAGGTAGAAGCTGTAGCTCCCGAGCAAGACCTGCCCAACCTGCCCGTAGCCCGCGTGCTCTGGAAGGTGAAGCCCGACATGAAAACCGGCCTCGCCGCCTGGATCTTGGCCGGTGGCGCCCACCACACTGGCTACAGCCAAAACCTGACCGCTGAGTACCTCGAAGACTTTGCCGAGATGGCCGGTATCGAGTACCTGATTATTGATGCTGACACCAAGCTGCGGACGTTCAAAAACGAGCTGCGCTTTAATGAGGTAGCTTTTAAGGGGTAGGGCGTTGGGCTGGCTGCCTACCCTCACCTAGTAGGGGTAGGCAGCCAGCCTACCTAGTCTAACTGGCTACTTTTCTCCCACCCGTTTCTCTTTCGTTTATATGACTATTCTCACCCGCTTGCCGGCGCTGGCTACTGGCTTAGCGCTATCTGGTGCGCTGGCTGCTAGCGCGCAGCCTACCCCTGCTACCCTCACGGTGCAGGTGAACAAGCCCGGCGCGGCCGTTAACAAAAATATGTACGGCCTCTTTTTTGAGGACATCAACTTCGCGGCCGACGGCGGGCTCTACCCCGAACTGGTGAAGAACAAGTCGTTTGAAACCGACGCCGTCTCATCGGTTGGAAAGCGCTGCAAGGTGCAGCTAATCTCGACACGTACTCGGTGCGCAACGAGCAGGGCCTCACGGCTAGCAATTCGCACTACGTGCGCCTGACCACGCGCAACGGCGCGCCTGGCGAAGCGGGCATCGAAAACGAAGGTTTCCGGGGCATGGGTGTAAAACAGGGTGGCGAGTACACGCTATCCTTTTATGCCCGGCGGGGCGCGGGTGGCATCAACGGCCTTACCGCTAGCCTAGTAGGGGAGAAGGGCGAGGCGCTGGGCCAAGTGGCCGTTAGCGGCTTCACCAACGAGTGGAAGCAATACACGGCCGTGCTACGCGCCACCGGCACCCAGAACAAAGCAGCTCTTAAGCTGGTGCTCAACGGCACTGGCACGGTGGATTTAGACGTGATTTCGCTGTTCCCGAAAGACACCTGGAACAAGCGCCCCAACGGCCTGCGCACCGACTTGGTGCAACTGCTCAAGGACATGAAGCCGGGCTTTTTGCGTTTTCCGGGCGGCTGCATTGTGGAGGGGCGCACCCTCTCCGAGCGCTACCAGTGGAAGGAAACCATTGGCGACGTGGCGGCCCGCTCGCCGCTCGTGAACCGCTGGAACATGGAGTTTAAGCACCGCTCTACGCCCGATTATTACTAATCGTTCGGTTTGGGCTTCTTTGAGTATTTCCAATTATCGGAAGACATTGGCGCCGAGCCCTTACCCATCCTGAACGTGGGCATGGCTTGCCAATTCAACTCGGGCGAGCTGGCACCGATGGGCACCGCCAGCGCCACCAAAGGCGGCCCCAACGCGCCGCACGACCACGCTACCGATGACCCATCGCTAGATATCTTTATCCAGGATGCACTTGATTTGGTGGAGTTTGCCAATGGCCCGGCTAGCAGCCCCTGGGGTGCCAAGCGCGTGGCGATGGGCCACCCGGCGCCCTTCAACCTCAAGATGATTGGCATCGGCAACGAGCAGTGGGGCCCACAGTATTTGGAGCGCTACGAGCCATTTGCC
>Ga0160428_1000720_pt1 | contig 32227 bp, 25 predicted proteins | sample SolpanmetagenomM_FD_108198 | JGI IMG/M metagenome (GOLD analysis project Ga0160428, IMG submission 108198) | Solar panel surface microbial communities from Lawrence Berkeley National Laboratory, California, USA - M | ecosystem: Engineered > Built environment > Solar panel > Unclassified ... | reverse complement strand
GCCTGACACTTTGAGGAACTGGCTGTTAGTGAACAAGCAAAGAAGCCGTCAAGTCAGGTGGACTGAGGGTGGTTTATTGGAGGGTGAGACGGTTAACAACAGCGATTTGGATTACGCTATGCAAGGAGTATGTCTTCTCATGATGAATTCTTTGACTTGGCATAGTATTAACATTTCCTAGGATCTTATCCACGTCTCTGAGGCAAAGGTTGGACGCAAGCTCGTGGACTGGTACTTGCGCAACCTTGCACGCACTTACTAGGGTACGAAGAAATTCAGCTTGACGAAGTCATTTGGGCAGCTGCATCCTTCGACAGGTCAGATCGCTTTCTTGTTATGAGCTATCTATCCGCAAGGCTGGATAGACGACAGATGATGACCAATGTAGATCTGGCAGGGAACATGTAACGGGCCAGTGCAAAGCAATAAGGCTTAGCTTCACCTACCAATAGCGGGTTCAGGATTAAGAGAAGTAAATGGACGGCCTGTGAAGGGACAGGCGACGAGGATGATTACCAAAAAGTCAGGTCATCCGGGCTTAGGCGTGGTGATGCACATCTGCTACGCAAGACGAAGTTTACCATTTAGCTTGAAATAAAAGCAAATCATCATATAAATGTTCATCTCTGTCCTTCGACTTGAATGTCAGCATCGAACCCATTCAACAGCACTATTTTGGCATTTACTCTCGGTCAATCTTCGGCTACCCAACCATCCCGATAGGTTTATCGCCGACCTCACCTGGACGTGCTCCGAGGTCTCCATTGGCACTTTACAGGCTTACAGCTCTCTCCATACCCAGCAACCCTCTCATTTCCATCATGACGCTCGTCGAAACAGTCAAGGAATCCATTGGCCTCGGCGGTGCGGGCAGTATCTCAGGATGTGCGTAGCCCTCCACTGCCCTCAATACATCCTCCACAACCCTTCAAGCCCGCAACACTCAGGAAGAGAAAATAATGGGACATGTCCGAAGCAGTATACGTACTAACACACCACGCTCTAGCTGCCGACCGCCAAGCAATGTCCGACGCCCGCCTCCCAATACAATACCGCGACAGCTGCGCCCACCTACTCATTCCGTTAAACAAATGCCGAGTCAGCGAATACTATCTACCGTGGAAGTGCGAGGTAAGAACGACCATCTACAGTAGATCAGCAAGCCTCAAGCTTCGGGAAAGAACAGATTTAGGAATGAGCATGGATATATGAAGTATTGATGGTAGGCTGACGATGAACAATGATCAATAGAATGAACGACACAGTTATGAAAAGTGCCAGTATGAGGAGTTTAAGAAGAGAGTGGCGAAGATGGATGAGATTAGGGATGCTAAGGGTGGTGCGAGGAGTAATTGAGGAGGGAGTGGAGGACAGGGGTGGATGGGGGTGGATTTGGAAGATGCAATTGCTGGTGAAGAGCAGAATGAGGAAGATTCAAGCATGAAGCTTAAGATGATCGTATGCGGGAAGCAGTACCGTGAAGGATGGAAGCACTTATGCTAGGACATGGACAAGTCTATGCCACATTGTACAAATATACCCAATGACAATCGAGCAATCAAGAGCATCGAAACTGGCTGTCAGACTGTTGATCCTGCGAGCCAGATAGAGGCCAGAGCAAGGCATACACGATCAAGCAGGTTCAAATTGGTGGGAATTATAGGACCTGAAAAGAGGGTTGTCCGATCTATGCTACCACTAACGCCATTACCGTGTTTTCCTCCCATATGATTGTTTCAGCACAATGTCAGTAGCTATACAGCATTGTAGGAGCCGTAGTAATGCGCCAGAAATGCCATGTGCTGCCTCGTGCTCTTCTCAATATACCTTAATCTTATAAGATGACACAGCAGCCACCACTTTCCTTCTTGTCAAAAGTGGTCAAAGCTGCTCTCGTTGACGCTTCAAAGACATCATCCACGCCATCTCCAGTCAAACTGGAGCACTCGAGGTATTTCTTGGCACCAATTTCATCCTTCATATCGTTGCCTTGTTTTGCGGTAGTAAACCTTTGGCTCTTTTTCCGCATAGTTTCTATTGCTTCCGGATCTTCTCTGAGATCTTTCTTCAGGCCGACGAGTATAAGTGGTACTCCAGGACAACGCTCTCTGGCTTCTTCTGCCCATTTCGTTTTTACATTTTCCAAGCTATCCGGGCTGTCGACGGAAAAGCCGATGAGGATGACATGGGCTTTTGAGTATGCTAGTGGTCGTAATCTTTCATAATCTTCTTGACCTGCTGTATCCCAAAGGGCTAGTTGTACATTGCGAGCGTCTACTCTACAGTCCGTGACATAGTTTTCGAAGACAGTAGGTACGTATCGCTGCAATGGCCAGAGTCAGCTGGGCATTGATGTTGTACAGACGCAGAGTCAGGCATACCGTCGGAAAGTAACCCAATGTGAAAACACTTAATAGACTTGTTTTACCGCATGCTCCGTCTCCAATGATCACCAGCTTCCTACGAATACAATGTCAGCATTGCCGGAGAGACATCATTCACTCGTCGTACCTTCGGATGACTTCATCGTCTTGCGCCATGTGTGCGGTGGGAGGAGAATCGTCGTAAACGGTCAGGCTATGCTATGCTTGGACTCCGCACAGCATGGACTTCCAATGATATTCAGCAGAGGAGAAGCGGTTCGCTCCCAGCTCAAAGGGGGGACGAAGCAGCGTCGCGACCCCAAGGCTGTGTTGTGGTCGAAGTAGGTTGCCAACTGCTGCTATTCTCAGACACAAAGTGGGGTGAAGACAAAGCACGCCAGCCTAGATGGGATAGGCTTCCAGATAGTCCACCCGCTCTGTATGATTCTCGCCGGTGTCCCGCGACTTCAAAGCTTTACAGGCAGCAGTTTAGTTAATCAATGAGATACAATTGTTTAGAGCAATTGCGTAAATATAAATAGAGGAGTAGCATGAGTACAAGACATCCGAAATGCACCACTTGAGCCTGATCTGACAGAAGCGCCGAGTTTGAACCCTAACCCGAAGCTCGCACTGTAGCAAGGCGAGATCTCTTAGATGAATGGGCAGTAACAATAAGCTCTCCTCCTTGCGTATACTCTACAACTCACACCTGGCCTACCTCTTCTCACCACAGACTTTGCGCACCTGAAAGTTGGAAGCTGTCCGCGCCCAGCCGATTCCATCCGAGCCCTGAAACAACACCCTCCGGCCTCGTAACCACTACCCGAAGCACGCTACTCCTCGAAGAATCACAGCTGGTTGATCTGGATTGGGAAATGCTTTGCATATAGAACCTCCATCATGGCACCGAAGAAGAACACGGTCGGCGCCGTTCCGGCGGTTCATGCAGCAGTCGCCTCACACCCTCAGCCCACTAACGGAGTTGTTACAAGCAATGGCAGTCCTGTGGCAGGTGTCGTCAATCGGAAGAAGGCGAAGCGAAGAGCGAAGGAGGCAGCACGGAAGGTTGGACCTCAAGAGCCGGATGAGCAGGATGAATACTCGGCGGACCCTGTAGAGCCATCTCGCGAAACAGATCAGCTACCACACAGGGACGGAGATACACCTCTGGCGTACGATCCAAACTACTACTATGAGTCAGGCGATGCAGAAGCAGATCAAAATGGAGACTATGCCTATTCGGACGACGATCAGTATCCTTATGACCCTGCTGCACCAGTACACGCCAATCACTCACAGAACAGAATACTAAATAGGGCACGAATGAGAAGGAAGAGAGAGCCTACACATGGACAAAATATCCCTGCGAATGCTCATTACCGACCTCATGCTCCATCTGGCTATCCGGCGCCGCGACCAATATCTGACGATGCACTAAGAACTGTTCAGCGTGGAATTAACAGTGGTACGTGGAATATGTCAAGTGCCGACGAGAGGAGGCAGATCAAGGAGTACTGGTTGTCATTGCGAGAAAACGAGAGGAAGGCCTTGGTCAAGATCGAGAAGAACGATGTGCTGCAAAAGATGAAGGACCAGCAGAAGCACTCCTGCAGCTGCACAGTGTGTGGAAGGAAGAGAGTAGCAATCGAGGAAGAGCTGGAAATCCTGTATGATGCATACTACAAGGAGCTGGAACAGTACGCAAATCACAATCAGCATCTTGTGGAAAATGGCGCTGCAATGATGCCTCCACCGATACGACCAACCTCGCGCAGTCCACCACCTTCACGAAGTCCACCACGGCGAGCTCCACGAGGTCGTGTAGAAGAGGTGCTAGAAGGAGAGGACGAAGGCATAATCGAAGACGAGGAAGATTTGGAAGAAGAGGACTACAGTGATGAGGACTATGACGATGACTACAGCGAGGACGAGCGGCTTCCGCCCGCAGCTACAGAGTTCTTCACATTCGGGAATAGCTTGACAGTCAAAGGTACGGTGTTGCTCGAGCAGAGCGTGAAGAGGTTTTCTAATGGCAAGTTTAGGTGGAATATTGACAGTTGCGGACGACTTACTCAAAAACGATGGGCAAAAGTTCATTGACATGATGGAACAACTAGCCGAACGTCGAATGCAGCGAGAAGAACAAGCGCTGAATGCAACCTTACCTTCGCATGCGCCAATGCCATCACAGCATAGTCATGCAGATCATAATCACTTGCCACCCGAGGACGACGAATATGACGATGAGGAGGACGAGGAGTATGATAGTCAAGATGAGGAATTTGACGAGGAGGATGACGTGGTCAGTGCTGATGTTCAAACCCGCAGCTTAGACAGAGCTGATTCGTGCCAGGACACTATGACCGAGAGCCAACGAATGGAGGAAGGCCGAAGGATGTTCCAGATATTTGCAGCACGTATGTTCGAGCAACGAGTGCTTGATGCTTATCGAAAGAAAAGGTCAGAAGATCGAGCACGCCTCCTGATAGAAGAGCTAGAAGCAGAAGCGGTAGCTCAATCACAAAACGGCGCGAAAAGTGCAAAGAAAAACGAGAAGAAGCGTGCGAAGGAGAAAGCGAAGAAGCAGGCGCTTAAAGAAGAGAAGGATCGCAAAGACGCAGAACGTTTGGCTGCTGTCGCCGAGGAAGAACGTCGCAAGCAGGAGGAGCAGAGGCGAAAACAGGAGGAAAGTAAGAGGAAACAAGAGGCCAAGGCTGAAGAGAAGCGTTTGAAGCTCGAAGCGGCCCGTAAAGCTCAAGAGGACGACAAAGCAAGGAAACGAGCTGAGGAGCAAGAGCGCAAGGTCAAGGAGCAGAAGTTGAAAGATGAGAAAAGGCAACGCGAGGAAGCAGAACGCAAAGAGAAGGAGGAGCAAGACAGAAAGCTCCGTCTCGAACAGGAGGCACAAGCTGACGCAGACAGACGCTCCAAGGACAAAATCGAGCAAGAAGCAGCGTCAAAACGACAGGCTGAGCCTACTAAGACTACAGAGAATCTGCGCAAGGCACCTGTACCAGCTGTGGCCCTACCTCCCACACTGAAGTCTCGAACATCAACAGCAGGCTTCGACTCTCCTCAGGTCAAGATAGCTACGCCTGTTTTGCCCATTGTACCTACGCCAGCGCGTGGCAGAGAGTTTTCGAGCCGCACATCTCAAACTCCCACACCACAGACGCCTGAATCCATGTTCCAGTCAAAGCAGCCAACACCGCCAACAAGGACACCAGCGCAGCCCACCAATCAGAATGCGCACGTCGCAATGTCCAGAACTCCTGCTCAACATGCAATGTTCACTCCCCAAATGTCCCCAATGCACAACATTGCACCTCCACCAGGCATGTCAACACCAATGAGTGGTCCACACATGAACATGCAGCACATAAGCCCAAATGGATTCCCTGGTATGCCTAGCCCATTCGCTCATGGCTTCGGCCGATCGCCGATTGGACCTCAAATGCCAGGATATCTTCCCCATATGTCACAGATGGGCTCTCAACACAGATCTTTCATGCCGCAGACAGCCAATGGACCACCTCCTGGGATTCCACCAGTTTCTGCTCAAGCAAACAATCGTCATTTCATGGGCGAGACAACGTCTTCACCTGCGGCGCATTTGAAGACTTCGCCACTGGGACATGGCCCAGCATCTGGTCGGGAGAACCATGTACAGCACGGCAGACAGCCATCCTCGAGCGGTTTGACATCTCTAGCACCAGCTATGGAGTCAAGTCTTACACAACCAATAGGCAGACCAGCACCAATTGGGCGTCCCGGATATGATCTCTCTATTGGTAGAGCAAGAAATCAAGGCACTGATGTAGACGAGCTCGGCGCTCGTCTTGGTAGCAGTGCACTTCTCGACGACAATGACGATCATTTACCAACTCCGGCACAGGAGAACCGCAGAGTCAGTGCACCATTTGCTATTCCCAGCCTAGCAACACACACTTCCTCCGGCTCCACCTTCGATCAAAATCAGTCACCGTTTGGCCAGAGCCTGCCAACGGATGGTTGGCGTTCAATCGCCCCGGCCTTTGGTCCTCCTGGTCTGGCTACTGCTGCTCCAGGTTGGGGACAACCACCTGGACCTGGAGCTGGGTGGGGGAATTCGGCTGCATTTCCTGCTGTACCTCATCGTCACGGTAGTATGCCACGTCCAGTAGGAGTCCGTCTGCTCGCTGTTCAGGCGTATCGCGGTTTGAGCTCGCAGGGTCCTGGTGTAGATGGTGGCTACTTTGATTTTAGCGACTTGGCTCGACACGCAGCTGAATCTGCTCGCCGGAATCACGAGGCACTGCCTACTCCAGATGAATTGCAGAACATCCTAGATACAGAAGGCGACAATCACAATGGTGGTGGATTCTTTGCCACAAAGGAGGACAAAGCAGGGAGACGGCTTCTTGTGAAGTGGTTATCTGATTCGGGTGATCATGGTCATGCTGTAAGACCTGGTATGGGACTTGGTGAGATCGGTAGCCCCTTGCCAGGAAGCACGATGCCCCTCGGATCACTTGGCTCAAGAGCTTTCTAGGCGCCCAGCATTTGGCATTGGCAGCACTTTCATCTTTCTTTCGCTTTTAGTGTTGCAATTAGTGCTCAATGCTGCACTAACTCTAGCCTGTCACGAATATACAACAGAGTCCATTTCGACTCTGATTCTGCTACATGTATTACCTCGTCTTTGTTTGGTCAACTGTTGTGTTTCCAATAATAAATACTTCGTACGGTTTCGAGAGATGTTGCCAAGACGCTTGTTCGATTTGGGTCTAGCTCATTTCCCTCTCTTCGCACCTCATCTCTTACCCCATCGCACCGTCTACACGAACACACTCGTTACTGTATACCTCCTAACGTCGCTCACTCTGCTTTGAATCTTGGACTGATCGTGCCTCTCGACATTAACCATTGCATGATTGTCTAGGACGCTTTACCCGGCCTGCAAAGGGCGACAATGGCCTCTTATCTGCCGCCCAATTCAGCCTTCGACAGTGATGAAGAATCCCACGACATATCAGACGTGCGGAGAAGCGGCCATGATAGCGTCAATGTATTCAGCGATGAGTTCGCAGAAGATTACGCCGAATCTGTACACACCTTGACGGCGGAGAATCCATTCCTGGACACAGCCACACTTTTGGAAGGCAACTCATATGGTGACCATGGAGAAACGATACGTTTCGAAGAGACATATCATCCCCGTACAAGAGACAGCACCAGGAAAAGTGGCACTGGGGAGGATAGTGCGTATCTAGGCACAAGAAGAATCGGCGGGATAGATGGACAAGCAGGTGGTGCTGAAAGGGAGTCTCTCGGACTGAAGAGCTCGACACGTTCGACACGAAGCCTCAGCGTAACATCTTCTGCGTCTTTCGCACCATCACGAGCGTCTACAGTTCTGCCAAATTCTTCTGGTCCGAGTCACGCTTACGGAGCCTATCCTCAAGGGTTTGGAGTGGATCGATCCGAAAGCATAGCTTCGACATCAACTGGGAGACCGTCTCGTGGGTCAATCCGACGCGGTCCTCTTCATCTATACGGACTGTATCCCCAAAATGCTGGAGAGAGCCTTGGTACTGAAAGCAGCGCACCATCTGTAGGGCCACCTTCATTCATCTCCGGACGACGTCAACGACTTGGTTACCAGGATAGTATAAGGTCAAGTGCACCTTCAGAACAGTTGCCGGCCTATACCCAATATGCGGATGACTTGCACACAAAAATCGCCGCTGGGCCTCCTCTGACACCAACTTCACACCGGTCAATGGCATCACAAATGGAGGAAGAGCGTTCCCCATTCACACCCCAAATCTTCGAGCTCAACGAGGACGACTCTACAGCTGCTAATACCCGCGCTAACAGATCTCAGCCAGATCATGTCTATACAGAGAAAGAGCAGGAAGACGGAAAGAAAGCTAGCTGGCTCAAAGGAAGCGTGTGCGGCTTCGTCCCCAGATGGACACTACTTCTGGGGATCTGCGTTGTTGCTCTCATAGCAGCGATATGCGGAGGTGTTATTGGAGCAGTCTTAGGCCGTCAAAACAAGGTCACTCTCGGACATCTGGTACATAACTCTACAGAATCCGCCACATCAGCGTATGCGTCAGTATACCTCAAAGCCACCTCAACATGTAGCGCACTAACTTCTCGATAGTCTGCCAGATCATACTTCATATGCTCTTGTCATCACTGAGACCACGACACAATATATCGACGCCACGCCAATCGCTACGCCTTCATCCATGTCGGCACTCCCCACAGGAACTTTCCAGGTCAATATCGATATGCCAGCCATTATTGCGAACAGTTCTTTGTGCCTGAGTGATCCTGCACAACGAGTCGCCTGGTCCTGTGACATGGACACATCAACCACGCTGGATTTGCAGATTATTCAGCAAGCTCAAGGTTCATTTCTGACAGTCAATTTCGGTACTATAGCACAGATTTCTTATGGTACACAACCTCCCGCTCTCGTGGGATCGCTTGCACTGGTGAACCTCTTAGGCAATGCTAGCCTCGGCCCAGCCTTCCAATTTCAGACAGACTACGATAAGTTAGTGATTCTTCCTGGAGATGCTTCCATTAACGTATCATACTCTGCATCATACAAACGCGATGTGCCTGATTTCGACTGGATGCCAGCTTTGTCGGGAAGGCAGATTGCTCACGATGACAATCCTTGGTTTTGCTGGTTTAACGACACCTCTATCGAAGGATTTGTTTTTGTAAACCGCACTGCCTTGCCTCCACCGCCCAGCTCGGTTACTGCACAACCTTCGCAAGCTGCTGTATCAATATCTGGAGTTTCTTCAACACTTGCTGTCTCAGCAACTACAACTCTCTCCGCCACCCTTTCCAGCACGATCCCGTTCGTTTCCGCCTCAGGTTGGCCTTCTCATCCGCAATACTACACTCCTCCTACAACAGTGGCTACTTGGCCTGCCGCTACATATGCCGCAACACAAAGGCCATCGACTACGTCGTGTGATACTACTGGCGATCCAGGTGTTTATGGTGAAGGCCAGTGGGTAGATCCTGAAGTGGTGCGCAGGCAACAATCCTCAGCTTCAACCGAACCACCAGGACTTCCTATGTTGTTCAGGCTTGAGGAACGGCGAGGCCCTGGTGCTGCACCTGCTGTTTGTACAAAGATGGCGAAAGTTGATTCCGGGAGATATGCCCCGATGCTTTACAATGGCGCCGTACAGGTTGTCTATCTCAATGAGAGTGACGCGCAGTACAGTAGCATCAGTTCTCGCTCGCCGCTGCAGGAACGCGCTGCCAAATCTTGCTACTGCTTATGGGAGACTTGAGGATTGGCTTTAAAGATCAGAATACTGAAACGATATGTGTAACGTTTTTCTTTTGTTGGTTGTACATTGGGTTTATGTGGCGCATATGTTATGGGATTTGGCGACTTCTACAGCAATGGGAACATTACTTTGGGATATCAATGGGTCGGGCATCTAAGAGACGGGCCTGTGTCGTGGGAGGGAGGGCTGGGAGGCAGATCCCATGACTGTTACTGTCCTCGGGACTATATAGAGCAGGTAGTAGGCAATCCAGCATATATTATTCAGAGACCACTAGCCCCTGGTAACCTGCATAAGCGTCTTATTGAGATCTATTGAACACTACAGTGATGTGATGTCTGACATGTCCCCCCAGGTCCAGTCACACCAGCTCTTCTTTGCTTCACTTCTGTGCTCCTGTTGAGAACGCCACCAATACGAAACTGGTTGTGCCGTATGACTGGTCAAAAGGGAACGTTAGCGCGAGCTAAAAAGTTAATGGCTCACTGACCTCGACCAAAACAAAGCCTCAAAAGACCGCGACGACAATCTTCAGAGGCGCTCCAGTATTTCTGATTTCTGTCTCTCACACAGTCTGACTCCAATTCACCGCCTTCGCAACATCAGACACTCCGATTGCCTGAAGCCCAACTTTCCTCGCTTCTTGCTTGTTGTTCCCCGTGCGACTTCACCACTCCGCTCCTCACGCGACCAAAATTTATATCCACAATCACCTGATCAACATCAGCGCAAGAATCCTCGAATCACCCACCAGCATATCATACATTATCTCTTACCATGTCGTCAAGACCTCAGAACATCGGCATCAGTGCCATTGAACTGTACTTTCCTAGTCAGGTGAGTACGCTGCAACACACTTCAACCACGACTTGCGCTCCTCCCACTTGAGGCGCATAGGCTGACGTTTGCCAAAGTGTGTTGACCAAGCCGAACTCGAGAAGTACGATGGCGTCAGTGCTGGCAAATACACCATTGGCCTCGGCCAGACACGAATGAGCTTTTGCGACGACCGAGAAGGTAGGTTTGCAGGAAAAACACAAAGCATACACAAGTCCAATACTGACTGCAATACTCCAGACATCTACTCCCTCGCCCTTACTACCATTACCTCCCTCATTCGCAAATACAACATTGACCTCAACTCCATTGGGCGTCTCGAAGTCGGCACTGAAACCATCCTCGACAAGTCAAAGTCTGTCAAGTCCGTTTTGATGCAGCTCTTCGAAGAGAGCGGTAATTTCAATGTCGAGGGCGTAGACACACTCAACGCTTGCTACGGTGGCACCAATGCGCTGTTCAACACTCTAAACTGGATGGAGTCATCTGCTTGGGATGGCAGGAATGCCATTGTTGTCACTGGTGATATTGCGCTATACAAGAAGGGCAATGCAAGACCTACAGGTGGTGCTGGCTGTGTTGCTATGCTCATCACTCCAGACGCTCCTCTAGCTTTCGAGCCCGGTCTTAGGGGTTCCTACATCAAGCACGCTTATGACTTCTACAAGCCCGATCTCACCAGTGAGTACCCGGTGGTGGACGGTCACTTCTCTCAATCCTGCTATATTGAAGCTATCGACGCTTGCTACAAGGCCTACAACCAACGCGAACAGACATTACAAAAGATTGCCAATGGTCACACGAATGGCGAGCACAAGTCTGTTGAGGCACCAATGGACCGCTTTGACTTCATGGCTTTCCACGCACCAAACTGCAAACTCGTCAACAAGTCTTACGCCCGACTACTCTACAACGACTATCTCGCAAATCCGTCTGCACCGATTTTTGCAGACGTCCCTCAAGAAATCAAGGACGTCTCTTATAAAGCATCTCTCGCAGACAAGACTGTAGAGAAGACCTTCATGGGATTAGCCAAGAAGCGCTACACTCAGCGTGTGCTGCCTGGTCTCAAGGTACCGACAGAGTGTGGCAACATGTACTGCGCAAGTGTCTACTCTAGCTTGTGTGGTCTTCTCAGCTACGTCTCAAGTGAAGATCTACAAGGCAAGCGGATTGGTATTTTCAGCTATGGAAGTGGTTTGGCCTCCAGTCTGTTCAGCTTAAAGGTTGTCGGAAGTACGGAACAGCTGAAGAAGAACTTGGATATGCAGAATAGGTTGGACTCGAGGAGAGTGGTGCCGCCAGAGCAGTACGATGAGGTAAGTGGCAATTCATCGTGTCTAAGCAAGCGCGTACAGAGGCTAACCTCACAACAGATGTGCAACATGCGTGAGCGTGCTCACTTGAAGAAGAACTTCAAGCCTGAGGGCAGCTCGGAGACCATCTTCCCTAATAGCTACTACCTTGTTGAGATTGATGATATGTTCCGAAGGAAGTACGAGGTTAAGGCATAGGACAGGTATTGATTGGCGCATTTCATGTAAGCATGGGTAGGTATGGGCCACCTACTTGGGTTTAGTGAGTGAAATATTGGGAATAATGCATCTGTACAGACGCGAAGACGCGAAGAAGGAAAATTGTATCATCAGATCTTGTGCAGATTTATAGCTCGAATGCTATGGATATACCTGATACTGCTTACTATAAATCCTACTTCGACTGAAGAGAAGCATTTTTGCTCAACAACTTGAGACCCTCGTTTTTGACTGGACACACTTACCTCGTCATTGTTCGCTCTACATCCATGATCTTCTCATGTAGTTCTTTCAACACCGGCGCTACACAATGGGTTGTCCTCTTCATATGTGGATGCGTCGACCAGCCAGGACACCATCCTTGCCATTGTCAACCTCAATATGGTAATACGAACCCCTCAACGTCGACCTTTAATGGACGAGGCACGACAGCTGGACGACGTTGTACTAAGCTGACCTCAAACTCAGGGTAGACGTGGACTGAACTTTATTGTTACTCTCAGCTTTTGGACAAGTCTGTCTATAGTGGTGTAAACCAGTCAGAATGTCCTACCAGCAACACAGCTCTGTCGAAGTGAAATGATGTGGTAGGAATCCATTCTTGACAAAGTTCCCAGATTCGATTCTTGGGGAGAGCTATCGATGTATTACGGAGCTTACTTGGGAATGTCCTCCAGCACTCTCCACAACTTTAGAAATATGTGGTAGATATCTTCTCTCGACAAAGTGCCCAGATCGGGGTTCGGAGGATATATCATCATTTTCACCGAGTTCAACTCGAAAAGTTCCCCAGCACTCTCCACAAACTTTTTTTCTCTGGGTTAAAGATTGAGAATGACAAAAGTTCTGATGCCAAGGCTTTGGGATGTGTTTACTCGCACTTCACCTTCCCAACTTGATTTCACTCCCGTGGTCTTCACACGACAGGTTTAGCTTTCAGGCGGTCGATGGTACCTTAGTAGACAAGCTTGTAGCACACATCTCCTCCATTATCCCTATACGGATGGAAACGTTCTCCCTAGAATCTATTGTAATCACGGCAACGTCGGATATCATTATCGGGGTCGACCTTATTGAGGTTGGTTCCAATACACTTCCTTCGTTGTGACAACCTGTGTCGATAGACGGACTCTATGTTACGTCTCTGCAGGACCTCTGTATCGCGAAGGCAAGAGCTTATGTTATATGGAGATGAAGATAGGAGAGAGAAAGACTTTAAAGACTTCTATTGGTGTTTGGAAGAATTGATGAAGAGGAAGTTACCATTCATTGACGTGTTTGGCATTCTTAATATTAGCATAGTAGTCAATGAAATTGATCGATTGATATTTGGCTAGAACAGGCCGTGTTAACTGACAGTGACCTCTGCATGACCAAAGCAAGGGCCTTTGTGGCGGGAACCGACGGCAGGAGGGAAAAGGGAAAAGGATTTTAAAGACTTTTCGTGGTGTTTGAAGTCATTGGCCTTTTGGTCATTCTTAACATGTTAGCATAATAGTCAATGGAATACATCGCTTGTTCGTTGTCGTTGCATGCTTTGTGGGAAACTCTTTGATTCATAGAACGATATGTCGTGTTCAAATTGTGCACTTATCCAAATACACGTGGGAAATGAACGATTGGATCCTTTTGTAATTCTTCAGTTCACTCTTCTTTGGCGAATGAAGCACAATCTCTATACTACTCCTTCCTCGCTCAGTGCCTCGTCAGAACCCAGTGGGAAAGAGTACACGAGCGTCCAATATTGACGACGAGGATGGAGCAACCATTGACCCATGCTTGCTTAGCACCTCTACTTTCCCAATACTGCCCCTCTAAGGTAATCCTCGAAACTTTGCCTCCTTTCCCTTCTTGCAACTGCACTGCCTCTCCTAAACCCAAACCACTCTTCTGAACTTGACAGGCGGTTGGTGATCCTCTGCATCATCTTCCATGCTGATTGAGGCCTTTCGTTTTCGTTGTGTTGTCGTGTGAAGTCCTTCCACCCAGTTTACAGCAGCAGCGATTTCGTTTCCTTGTCTTTCCATCTCAGTCATGCCGTTGTTGAGATCCAGTGGCTCGGTTGAGCCGGCCACTGTCCAGAGATCCGTGTGAGTCCACCCATCGGAGGTCCATTCGTCAACTGTCCAGAGTTCCGTGTGAGTTCCCCCATCGAAGTTCCATTCGTCAGCAAGGTCTTCGGTTGAGACATCCTCCCCGAATATGACTCCTTGAGAGCACCTATCTTCATTGGCTCCATCCATCCTGAATGCTTCCGTGGGAAGTCCCGCCAGGAGATTTGTGTCGCAAGTAGGTACACTTCCAAACAGTTCCATCTCAGACGCTTCTTCCTCGTGAAGCACAAACTCATTCCCTCCCGCCACTGTCCATTCCTCCGTGTGAAGTCCGCCGTGGGTGCTTGTGTAATCTGTGGGTCCACCTCCATTCATGTACTTCTCGGTCATCTCTTCGTTGAGGTTCGAAATCTCACTCGGTCCTGCCACAGCACATCCTCGGTGTGAGGTTCCTCCACAACAGGCAAATCCAACGAGATCAACCACGGTGCATTCGTATTCGGTTCATTCTGAATCGCCGCATTCATCAAAAGCGTCTCTTCCCCCTTGACCATTCCATCCGTCCTAACCGTCGCAAAACCATTCCTAAGCGTCGAAGCTCGCCCAACAAACACCGCCGGCATTGTCATAAGACACGCTTCTTCCTCGCCAACCTTTAGACTGTCCAGGTTGATATTAGTGTCCCAAGCAACCTTTTGCGCGCCCCAACCCTTATGAATGTGGCCGAAGCAGTGGGGTCTCGGTCGAGCTTTACAGACTGCTCGGCGGAGGTGGTCGCAGCCGGCGGCAGAGCCATCATCAGTTCTATCGAGGATATATTTTGGTGGACCATGCGTCATCATGATGTCGATATTCGCATAATCCGAGATTAAAGACTGCGGCGTGTGCACATTCTTCGCCCAAGCTGGTGATTCTGCGTTAAATCTGTCTTCACTACTGGGATATTGAAACGCGCTCGAGCCATATTGCGGCGTCCACGGGCTTGTGTAGACGGTAAAGCTGACTCCGTTCTTGAGCACGAACGTATGTGTGCCTTCTTCGAGGAACCTGATGCCCTTTTCTCGTGCCGCGGGACCTTTCCAGAGGTCTAGTACTGCTTCGTGTTCTGCTATGCTGCCTCCTTCGGCAAGGATGAAGTCTTTGTGGAGTGAGAGATCGTGGTTTCCTGCGATCACTAGCTTTAGCTCTGCGTCTATTTCCGAGCATCGAGATCACGTTTCTGTAGCTTGAGAGACTGCCGTTTTCGGTCAGAACGCCGCAGTGAAGTACTACGTCGATGTTTTAGGGGAGTGCGTTGGAGCGGAAACCGTCGGTTGGTGTGGCGGTTGAGGGATCGTATTCGTGCGTGTCTGAGAGGACGAGGAAACGGACGGGGTGTGCAGTAAACACGTTCATTGTCCTTGTTGTTAGTGAGCTGACTGCTTTTGTAATTTCCAGATCTCAGTCTGCTCCTGGTTTAGTAAGTAGTGGTGCAACAACAGAATTGGAATTTGCTTGTGGTAGTAAATTAAGAGGCTATAGTGTCCAAAGTCCAATTTTGTTCGAAACAGTTCGATAAAAGTGATTTTCAGTGATTTTGATTGAACAGCTGAGTAGAAGTGATCTTGAAATATTGTTCTTTGACAGAGAGAGCAGGGCGTCGAGCACGAATAAATAGGAAAGAGATGAGTCACACCAAGAAAGTTAATCTCAAGTCGAGCCAGCAAATGCAAATGTACTTATACAAAACCTGAAAATGACAATAAAGTTTAGCAATGTTCAAATACACCTTTTGTTACCGCGTGACATACCTATTGTCGATTGTGCTAATTGCAGCCGCAAGTACAACACGACACGAGCACATCTTTTAGCGATATCGACTCCTCTCTTCAACCCTCTTTCAACCTCTTAATTGGTCTCCCTCCCGCCAATCCAGTCCCAGTAGTCATCGCTTGTCCTTGTGTCAAAGCACCAGAACCAATACCAATACCTGTCGCGACACCAGGAGCTCCTATGCCCACCGGACCCGATGCTGCGACGACCAGCGAATCGTCTGGCAGAGCACCCCGCTTTGTGCCAGGCAACTTACTATCCTCCTCTTGCGTGATTTTCCTTTTAGGGTACCTGTTACCACCTCTCACACCGCTGGTCTTGTTATCCTCGCTCCTCCCACCGGCACCCGCGAAGCAACTCTCCTTCTCCTCTGTACTCATGCCATCAAAATAAGCACATTCCAACGCCTCCTTCGCGCTCCACCTTCTCTCCGGATCGGTCGTCAACAGTCCTTTTAGTAACTCAAATCCCTTCGCTCCAGGTGAAGTCTCAGAATTCCTGCTATACCCACCCGCATCCAGCACGGCCTTCCACCACTTCTCCAGTCCTCTATCCACACTCCTATACCTCGCACCCTGCGGCCCCTGCGACATCGCCACATAGCTCGACCATTCAGGATAAGCCTTACACTTCGGCGTCCCCGTCAAATTCGCAGGAGGCGCATCCGTCCACCCCTCCTCCCACCCCTTCGTCCCCAAAACCTCCAAGATCCGACCAACCTGCCCTTTCTGCCATGGCACGCCTCCCTTCCTCTCCATTTTCATCTCCTCGCCTTTGAAAATCGGCCGTAGCGCTAATAGTTCCGCGAAAATACACCCGATCGCCCACATATCCACCGCTGTGGTGTAATGTCTCGCGCCGAGTAGGAGTTCAGGCGCACGATACCAGATTGTGACGACGACTTTGTCGCCTGTGTATAGCGTTTGTGGAGGCTGGCGGAAGAGGCGGGCGAGGCCTAAGTCCCCGATTTTGAGGAGGCCGGAGGGGGTGAGTAGGATGTTGGCGGGTTTGAGATCACGGTGAAGGATGTAAGAGATGTGGAGGAAGTGGGTTGCGGTCAGGAGCTGGTAGAGTAGAGACCGAATCATGGTTGGCGGGATCGCCCAAGGATGGCAGGGCGGTATGATTGTTGATGTTGTGGTGGTGGCGGGCGAAGATGTGCTTTGGTTCTGAAGTTTGTGGTGAGGTGGCTGTTTCGTGTGGTATTGATGTATCTGAAGTGGTTGCTGCTGCGATGCCTGGCGGGAAGACGAAGTGGCTGCATTGTGGAGTTGACTGTGGTGGTGAATTATCTGCAGCAGGTCGTGTTCGCAGTATTCGAAGACCATGTAGATTGATCGGTCTTGGAGGACTGTTTCGACGTGATGGATTATGTTGGGGTGGTTTAGTTCGGCGCAGAGACTCATTTCGCGGATGGCAGATTGTGAGATTCCGGTGTAGATGGCTTCATTTTCTCGTTCGGGCTTGAATCTATGAGGTGGTGAGATGTGAGTCCGTGGTAGTAGTGGCAAAGGGCAGAAGGTGAATGGGCATGCGAGAGGAAGGAACTCAAGTATTGGTCTTTGTGTGCGTGGTGCGATTGAATATCATGGTGTACATGAGGCAAATGACACATACTTCTTGATTGCAAAGTCACCTTCAATATTAATGGTAGACTTGGCTTTGTATACTCGGCCATATGTGCCACTACTGATGAAGCCGATGAACTGATAGCGGTCTTGTAGCTTCGGCTTGGGCGTAAGTCCCCACATTGTTCCAGGATGTGAGTTCGATAGGCTCAAAACTCACTACCACCGCATCTGCCAGGTGTTGGTATGATTGAGTAGTTTAGGTGTCCATCAGCAATAGAGAGATTCACATTCACATCGTCGTCGTTGAGACGATGAGCTATAGTGTCATGACATGTCAGGGATAGAGCAGAAGCGCTTCGTGAGTCCTTGGCGTTGTGCATCTGTTGTTGCATTTGTTGCAAACAATGCCACGGATCACCATCTCCTCTTCTCCGGGTGGCGTTTTCTCGATTTTCTCAAAAGCAGAACAAGATGGCGTGAAGATATTTGTGATGTAATAAATATGTACAAGTATAGATCTATATATGGGATGCATCCATCATCTAAGTATATATGCGACGATACTCTAGAATCTATGTCTTCGAAAAATGTACGAACCATGGTAAAGTCCATGTCTATAATTATATACAGTAGGAGCCCGCCTAGACTGTGTTCATGCCTCGCTCAGCTTGTCAGTTATCCTCGAATGATGACGATGAAGTTGTGTTGCCTTCCTCCTGATCCTTTGAAGGGACACCGGGTAATAGTCCAAGAGTCCATACCCATTCTCGTTGACGTTTTCGTCGACCCGCAACTGGCGTCTTGGGATCTGTCTCATAATCATCCTCTTCAGCATGATGACACGTACTAAGAGCGATCGGTTGGTCTGTAGCCGAGGAAGGTGACAAGGCGTGCTTGTGAGATTGATTCAAGACGATTGGCTGGGTGTTGATGTCAGTGCCATCAGTCACAGCAGGCGAAGGTGATCTGGAAGGAATGTCTGAGTGTCGTAGCGTGTAAAGCGTGTTGGTGATGTATTCTATAGGTCCCTCACTGAAGCTGACAGCTTTTCGTCGTGATGTAGTGGAGGTGGTGATATCTGTTTGTGTCATTGTGACGCTGCGATTGCTAAGCAGTATAGACCGACGGGAGGGCCCGTGAGTATTCGATAATGTGCTCGAGGGTAGTGTAGGCGCTGAGGCTGCTTCATGCGTGGGTATCGAGTCCGACACAATCTCCTGCAATCGCAAAGCCGGTCTTGACATTCTTGTCGACATCTTCAAGGGTGATGATGTTCGCGATTGTGAGACTGGGCTGGTACTTGTGTATGCATTCTCGTATGTGTTTTTGTATGTGTTGAGGACGGTTGGTGATGAGGGCGCAGCGGCAGTGTCCAGGCGCAAACCAGTATGACCCCGGCCGAGTGAGCGCGAGCATGATGTTGTGTTAAGGGTCAAGGCTGGCCGTCTTGGAACCGAGCCATTTGATGATGGTGGTTGTGGAATGGCGAGGTATGGAGAGGTTGATCGTGGGGAGGAACATGTGTAATGATTTGGAGAGCCGATGGGAGAAGGAAGATAGGCAAAGGTAGCCATGATAGGTGGTGGAGCGCTGCAGTGGGGTCTGGTGAGATGTTGTGCGACAGTCGATATACTGGTTTTGTCCGAGTCGATGTACAGTACCTGGTGTTGCACCAGATATTGTTGCAAATGCAGAAGGACGCAAGTGAGTGGGGGTTTCAACGTTAGTTATGTATGAAATCCCCAGTTTCACACTGAGCTCGAGCGCTGTGATGTCGCCGAGGTTTGTGAGCTCAAGCGATATGACGGCTTCCAGAAGCTTGAGAAAATGAGCCCAGCCTCTTTGATGATGCTACTAAGGAAGTATTTCTGGTCACAATGGACGTCGCGTGCTTCGTGTTGCGCAACGAGGAGGCTGAGCCACGAGATGCGGAGAAATAAATGGAGTTGTTTCACGTCTTGACTCTTTTGTCATGTGACCAGTGTCTCGCAGAGAAACAGTAGTGCGAGGAGGAGACGACAACAACAATAAGAATTGTGACAAAGACTGTAACGAGCAAAAGATGTGAAATGCGATGGGGAGTTCTCGATAGATCAACAGGCGCACATGGTCAGTGACGCTCTTGGCCGGTTTAAGTTGTTCTTTGAAATTGTTTCGCCATTCCAATCTTAACTGATCCGCATCGGCTGGACCCGGCTGGACCCTGTATGGTGATTTAGCTTTGATTGCCACTCCACTTTTTACGATAACTAATCATGTCAATCCTCTTCTGCAGCCGAGGGCTGTAGCCCGTGCGCACAGAAGATTGCCCATTTAGCCTTTGTAGTTTTAATCCTCCAGCCAATCACAAGGCCCTTATGACATAGCAAAAACAAACCCAATTACCCACCTCCCGTCTCCGACCTCTCGCCGACGAAGACTACCGAGACCACGAGTAAAGTTAGCGCGTTGGAGTCGCGACAACCCGTCAACTAGCTTCGGAATCATAGGTTGAGGTCAACTAGCCAGTGGCTCATGTTGGAGTATGGCGCAGCAAAATCATACGCAATCCTGAGACGAAAGGACGAGCGCGTTATCTTACACTTCGACTACGACTGCTTCTACGCCTCTGTCTTTGAGGCCGAGAACCCTGCTCTCAAATCACTGCCTCTGGCAGTACAGCAAAAACAGATAATTGTGACCTGCAATTACGAAGCAAGAAGGAGAGGCTTGCACAAGTTACAGCTGATCACGGAAGCGAGGCGCATTTGCCCAGAGGCTGTGATTGTGCTCGGAGAAGACCTGACCCGATTTCGAGATGCTTCCAAACTACTATACACACTCCTCAGGACGCTGTCTTCGAGTGAAAGAGCAGAGAAACTAGGTTTCGATGAGGTCTGGCTTGATGTCACGTCTCTAATTGATGAGAACTTGACACTTCTGAATAAGAATGACCTTGCCAATTCATTCTTTCAATTGTCTCTGACAGATCCTACTTTGGGTTTTCCTTTTGACGCAACTGTGTATGCTGGCAGTGTGTTTCCAAAGGATAACGATTCCTCCCTAGCAGATCTTGCACCAAGTGAGCAAACCCTGCAGATGCGACTCCTACTCGGATCTCATCTTGCAAATTATCTACGACTTCAATTAGAAGAACAGCATGGCTATACCAGCACCGTTGGCATATCGACCACCAAGCTCGTCAGTAAGCTGGTCGGCAATCTAAACAAGCCAAAAGGTCAAACGACGTTGATACCGCCATATGAGCAAGACGAACAGCATGAAAGCAATATTACTAGATTTCTGGACACGCATGATATTGGCAAAATACCTGGTATTGGCTTCAAGCTTGCACAAAGACTGAGAGAGTTCGTTCTGAACCGTCCTGCAACATTTGATGCTGGTCTCGTGTATGGTGGAACAAAGGAGAATGTGACAGTTGGCCAAGTACGACAGCTACCAGGTTTAAGTGCTGACCTGCTAGCTAAAGTACTCGCTGGGCCAGGCACTCCTCACGATGTCGGTGTGAAAGTACTCGGATTACTCAATGGTATTGATCCTACAGAAGTCAGTCAAGCACGAACAGTACCCAGGCAGATCTCGATTGAGGACAGCTATCTCAGGCTCGACACAATGAAAGAGCTTATGGAGCAACTTCAAAGTCTGAGTGCTCGACTGGTTGAAAGAATGCGTATTGATCTGACAGAAACATTGGATAGCTCTACAAATGAAGCAGTGTCCACTGGAGAGAAGTGGAAGTGGCTTGCCCATCCACCAACCCTTCGACTGACGACTCGACCTCGAGCACCTCTGAACGAAGATGGTACACGTCAGAGGAGTTTCAAGCGCATCTCGCGCTCGGCGCCTACGCCGAGCTTCATCTTCTCACAAACAGGTCTGGTCGAAGTACTGGCTGAGAGACTTGTCAAAGAAGCGCTTCTACCACTATTCAAGAAATTGCATGAAAGGTCTGGCTGGAATTTGAGTCTGCTCAATGTTGCTGTAACTGGTATGGTTGATGAGGGCAAAGGTGGTCCAGGTAGAGATATTGGGTCAATGTTCAGAGCAGCCGAAGGTTCCAAGAAGGAGCTGGACCAGCAGGACCCCTTCAATGCTTGTCCTCCGGATGAGGACGATCTCGAGCCTGAGTATGAAGAAGCTCTTGAACAACAAGAATTTAGTACATGGGAAGAACAGGAGGAGGACACCGAGGAGATGGAATATAGATGTCCTAGATGCGGAGTTCCAGTCCCAACCTTCGCACGTGTAGCACATGAGCGCTTCCATAGCTATAAATAACGATGTTATGACATTACACGACGAGCTTTGCAAGCTCTTTAAGGACATCCTTCGAAGCCCCTTTTCACCGGCGCGTTTTCGCCTGTTCGGGTAATTTTTGCCATCCTCTATCTTGAAATACACTGCTTGAACTGCTTGACTTACTTCATCGTCAGAGAGTGTATGATAACGTGAATGAGAGTGACAGTAAGGCTCACATTGTGGCTTTTTCCCGGATTCAAATTGATGTGATGTGGTGGATACTTGCTCTTTCTCAGTCAAGAATTTAAGATCACCACCTGCGGCTACCCTAGTGCACCGAGCACTTGATGGAAGTTGATGCTGTTGTCACACCATGTCGATAGCTGTGCCGAATCCTTCTATGCTCCAGGAAGATCAGTCAACAGAGAGTCCTGAAGATATCTCAGCGTCACTCGAGGTGAGCTCGAGAGCTTCTACACCTGAGGTGATACCGCCAAAGAAGATCGTCACAACTCCTAAGAATAATAATAACGACGCGGGCGAAGAGCCAGTCTTGCCTATTGAGAAATACATTGCCCTCGGATGCTTCTCTTTCATCGATCCTTCAATACAAGAATGCGACATAAGCGACTTGCAATCAGAGTGGCATGAGTTTCGCAATTTCTTGCCTGAGGTCAATGATGTGACCGTACCTTACAAAGCATTAGTAACGCTATGGCGAGCGTTTTGGATCAGGATTTTCAGCTCTGTTGCAAAGGGTGATCCACACAAGCGAGTGTGGAGGATTTGGCTACTCCCAGATGATATTGCGAGGACACTCGTGGATCGTAACGGACAAACTATGAGGAAAGCACTTAATCACGTTCTAGAGCTTATTAATGTGGCACCACAACTTTGGGAAGGTTTTACGATGACTGCTAATGTTGCTTATGATCGAGGCATGACATCTGAAGATAGTAGTCTTTTCTACATATTTAACACGTTGGCATCACCCACACCAGATCCGCATGCTCCTCGAGAACGATACTCCCGAATCGCAATGGAAGAACTGCTCGAGTCGACACTGCCAGTACGTGGCCTGAGCGCTACCCTCTACCCTTATCAACGACGTTCAGCTGCTGCTATGCTACAGAAAGAAACAGCGCCTAAACTGGAATTAGATCCTCGCTTGGAGTTACGGGTAGCGGCGAATGGGCAAGAGTTCTTCTACGGTGCTCGTGATCTGACGTTCTTGAAAGAGCCCAGAATGTACGACACAGTGCAAGGTGGTATTCTAGCTGAAACGATGGGTCTTGGAAAGACGTTAATGAGTATCGCTCTCATCCTGGCAACCAAAGATCATTGGCCAAAAGCCCCACCAATCTACACTGGCAATCGAGTACCAACCAGATCACATGTAGCTAGTCTGATGCAAATGGCGGCCGCCACAATATCACGACATTCGATACCATGGCGAAAAGTACTAGACGATCATCATGAACAGACTGGAGAAGAGCTCACATCCTGCATCAAAATTATGGAGGATCAGGTCCCTATATACGAGATACCGCCAATACCCATTCGTTCGAACCGTAGTTCGACATTCGCCACACCGCCAGAACAGATCAGACTATGCAAGGCTACAATCATAGTAGTGCCTCGAAATCTTGTACTACAATGGCAGTTGGAGCTCGAGAAGCACGTTGAAGCAGGTGTTCTCAAGGTACTTGTCATGGAGAACACGAAGACTATGCTACCGACAGCGGCAGAACTTGCTACGTACGACGTAATCCTCATCAGTCGGCCACGCTTCGAGGCGGAAGCGAAGAGTCGCCTGGATGACCTCTACGAATCACCTTTGAAACAGCTACATTTCTTGAGGATCATCATCGATGAAGGGCACAGCTTTGCATCTACAAACACTAATGCCGCAGTCGTGGCCGATCGTCTCGTACGAGCCGAGCGTCGCTGGATAATGTCTGGAACTCCAGCACGTGATCTTATGGGCGTCGAAGTCGATATGGAAGCACTTATACACGAGGGTGAACCCGAAGATGCAAGAGCATTTCGCCAGGAAGCCCTCGAGCAGAGGAAGTCCTTTAATGTGTATCAAGAATCTCAGTCTGGCGCAGTAAAGGCCTTTGGCATGCTTGCCTGTCGTTTCCTCAAGGCGCAACCTTGGGCTATATCTAGTCACGGTGACTTCCAGGAAGCTGCAAAGTGGGATGACTATATTTACAGGCATGAGACTTATCAGACGAAGACGTTCACTGGTTTCACCAAGACTCTGCGTCGCACACTCGAAAGTCTTGTAGTCAAAACACAGCCTGACGATGTTGAGCGTGACATTGGATTACCTCCTTTGCACCATAAAGTGGTGCGCTTGAAACCCTGCTTCTATGATAAATTGACGGCCAATCTCTTTGTTCTGCTATTCATGTCAAACGCCATCACCAGTGAAAGATCCGATCAAGATTACCTCTTCCATCAGAAGAGTGCTGCGCATCTCCAAAGACTGATAGCGAATCTGCGGCAAAGTGGCTTCTCCTGGACAGGATTCAAGGAAGATGCAATCACTGCAACCTTTGGCGTCATCGAACGCTACTTTCATGATCCGGGACACTCCTGTGTGAAGAGGGATAGGAAACTTATGCTGAAGACAGCCAAAGCTTGTGAACTAGCTCTTGAGTCTCCAGGCTGGCGAGCATTGGCGCGGACGGAAGAGATGGGACTCTTTGTGGATCATTGGCCTGAGAAAGCTTTATACGTTTGTGCGTTTGAAGGCTGTACTAATCCAATGCTTGTCGGCATTACAGAAGTCAACGAATGTCAGAAATATATCAATAATAATCTGGGCGAAGACAACCCGGCAGACCCGGCAGACCCGGCAGAGGGTCTTAAAGAAGCTAGGGAGGCGGCACATATTGCCATCGAGCAAGCCAAAGCTGAAGAACTAGAGGCGATAAACCGTCGTGCACCAAAGAAGGCAAGTGGAGAGAAAGCTACCGAGATGCTCAAATCAGGCGTACCTGCCTCCAGCTTCTACAACGACACACTAGGCGACAAGCGTCTCACAGCTGCTGGTGCAACCACTGCGCCTCGAAAGAGTCCGAAAAAGAAAGTCGTCCTCAAGATACAACAGGATTCTACCGAAATACCAGGAACACCCGATACTTCGCTAATAGAGGAGAAACCCAAATCCAAACGCAAGCCTCGACAACGTCTTTCAAATGGTGAAACAACAAACCTCGAACTACCTGCCGATTCACCATTAGCCAAAACCTCTCTCCTCGGCACAACAAGCGCAAAATACTCCTACCTCATCTCTCGTATCCTCAAACTTCAAGAGGCAGAGAAAATCCTCATCTTCTACAACGGCGACCACATAGCCTGGTATCTCTCCCAAGCCCTCGACCTATTCGCTATAAAGCACCTTATTTACGCCTCTAAACTCGCTGGCGCCGCAAGATCAAAGTATATAGTCTTATTCGAGACCGACGACTCTCACCGCGTCCTCCTCATGGACGTCGGCCAAGCAGCCCATGGCTTGAATGTCTCTAGTGCAAGCCGTGTCTTCTTCGTCAATCCCGTCTTCAACCCCGCCACCGAAGCACAGGCTATCAAACGTGCTCATCGTATCGGCCAGACTAAACCAGTATATGTCGAGACACTCCTACTGCAAGGCACTATAGAGGAAGCAATGCTGGAACGTAGCCGAACAATGACGAGGATGGAACATGCGAAAGCAAGTAAGAGCTTGACGGACGATTACGGTATGGCGACAATCATCAAGGATGCGAGATGTCTGGAGATTAGTAAGGAGGAGCTGTTACCGGACAATCAAATGGCGAGACTGGAAACCCCGCAGCAGATCTTTGGAAGGAAAAGGACGAATCATGAGCAGACGGGATTGGAAAAGGAATTGTTTGGAGGGACTCAAGTTGGGAAATCAGAGGCGGACGATGTGGAGGAGCCTGTGATTGGCAGCAAGAGGAAGAAGCGCAAAGCTGTGAGTGTTAACGATGATGATGGCAATGGTAATGGCGACATGATTACGGTTTCAAGGCCTAAGCGAAGCAGAAATGCTAGTGGTAGGAAGGCAAAGGCAAGAAGTGGCGCAACCACTCCAACGGTTTCTTCCGCACCCACCATACAGGCTGATGCCATCTCTGCTTCCACTACTACAGTACCACAAACAACATCATCAACAACTCCTCAGAGCGATCATGAACAACCTCCCTCAACAGCCTCGCTAGCATCTCTGCACACCAATGACTTTACCAGCATCTTTGGCGGCACAGTTCCATGAAGCATATAATAGCAACATCATGGACATAGATAAGACACTCCGGAGTTCGTCTCGGTAACCCTACATATCTTTATTAGCCCTTCATATCAAACATGACGCTATGCACGAATTTAGGAAGCTTGAGAATACTCCAATAGCTCCACTGGCACCTCCGAGCACGAATGAGTATAGCGTTAGCAGCATCTTTGGCGGCACACTTCCATGAAGAAGAATAACATCATCATCCACACGATCAAACGAACAAGTACAGTAGTCCACGCATCTCTTATCATCAGCCCTGTATATCAAACATGATGCTACACACAACTGCATGTACAGTAGGCAGGAGGCTTGCAAAAATACAAAATCAATGAATAAACCACAATCAAGACAAGCTGTGATATCTGTCTGGCTTATTCTAATTACAACCAGGCACATTGCATTTCAGGGAAGGGGGATGAGGAAGTGTATATGCTTACCTTCGCTTTCCTTTCAATGATTATATTGAATACACTAGCCAATCTCAATATCACTAAGTTTCTTGTTTTGACATTTGCAACCATTCACAACATCCTGAGAGAAGGGGAAGTATACTGACGTGTTAACATACATCCAACAACCTAGTGAATACGGAGTATCAAGATAAATACAATATCTCGGGATCAAGTAAGGCAAAGCAAAACAAGATAAAGCAGAATCATACCAACATGAAATGTTCCTATACCCAAAGCGCTGTGCAAGTCAGTTCAAGATCTTTCTTTCTCTGCTCTTGCAAAGTCAAATTGACTTGTCCTTGATAGTTGCATACTTATCCTCAATAGTATATTGACATTCTGCATCACCTTTGCACATGTCTTTATGCATTTGTCATCTTCTAACTAGTCTTCAAGTTCGAACCCTGCACTACTACTCTTTGCCTGCGTATTTATACCTGCATACCTTTCATCCTCTCGACACGTATGATAGCTTTAGAGACCCGACATCTATTGAGCTAAAGCCACCTTTATCCCAGTCCGTCGTGTTTGTGCCCAACCGAACAACAATCCCCGGAGTCCACTTATTGCAACGCTCGACATCGACATCGACATCGACTCCAACTCCAACTCAAGTTCCAACAATCTCATTCATCTTCATCATCGCCCTAGAACATCATCGAAGGTCTCGGAGATGAACTCCTCCTCTCATCTGTTCCATAAAGCGTGCTATCATAGTAGTCTGAGACAACCTCATTCGACGTGCATGTGGATACAGAACAGATAAGACTACTATACACGCTTTGGTACAAGCCAGCAAGGTAGATGTTAGATTTGAAGTCGAAATGTAAGTCGAAGGTGCGCAACATTGAACATGTACGGGTGAGATGCTTTGTTGTAGTTTGGGAGCAGAATTGGATTCCTTGGATTGTTGAGGAACAGGAAGGAGAGGAGTAAGACGTTAATGATTGAGGTGAGAGATGGGAAAAGTCAGTTAGGTAGATATACAGCAGATTTGATGTGTTCAGCGAAGGTGTAAAGAAGGTACAAGGAGGAGTGAGGAGTTTGGCGCAGTACTGCGAGTCTTTTGCGTGAGATATTGTATGGTAGTGTGGTGAAGTATGTATGTGTCGTTCGGGATTCCGCGTGTGTTTGAGCGCTACTCATTGGTTAGATAAAGATGGGTAATCCTCACCTTCGAAACATGAAGACTTCATGACGATGGCTCTTCTCTCTCATATCCACCATCTGATTGGGAACCGTGGCTATCAAAGAGCCATCAGTGCCTGCCATGTCCGAAAGACGAAGATCTTAGAGTTTGCTTGCTACAACCAACACTCGACTACCGTCTTGTCTTCTTTGTCGGTTTTGATTGTTCAGAGGTGTAGAAGGTAAAAGACTATGGAGTAGATATAGTACTGAGGTGTATGTTCCGAGCGGTGATAGCTACCGTGAAAGTCATGGAGGAAAGAGAATACGCTGGCATCTCCCGGCCAGAAGGTAAGTTCAATAGTAGCGGCCAAGAAGGGAATCAATAGCACATCGAGGACGCAACTATGTTAAGAGACATGCAATAGCAATACAAAGAGGATAAGTAGAGTAATGGTAGGGATCCGGAAGGGATATGATGTTGGGAGGATATTAATGTATTCCAAAACTGTACAAAGGGTGACTACTAAAAGTACATAATTAATCGCCATGCTATACCTAGCAGAACTCTTTCTTCATTCTCTTTCCTTCCATACAATCGTCCACAATAGTCTATTGATTGACTTGATATACATCTGATCAAGCGACGATTAACCAGCCATGTACATACCAAGAGCAACAACGTGAGGGTTGATCATGGAGAGGTTGAAGGGTGTAACGTAAAGATCAGAGTCAGTGACAGCCAAGAACATGGTGCCGTTGACAATAGGGTCGTTTCCATCACCGTAAACAGATCCATTAGGCTGGAAGGTGTAACCAGTGTTGTTGCCAGTCAAAGTGATGGGTGTGTATGTAGCGTTGAGCTGAGAAACCCACATGGCGTACCTGTCAGTACCGTTGGCAGAAGTGGCAGTGACGTAGGAGTTGTTGGGTCCGACAGCAAGACCGGGAGCCTCCCACTGGAGAAGAACCTTCTTGCCTGCGAAACTGAGGGGCTCGCTGCGGTTGCGCGAGATGGCGGGCTTGCAGCTGTAGCCGACGACGTCGGTGTTGAGGCAAGACTCGTTAGCGGGGATGGTGGAGATAGCGGGGTCAGCGATGCGGCGGCCAGTCACCTCGAAGTTGGCGGTGTCGTTGGGAGAGAACCTGTTGGGGTTTGCGTTGTTCACGATGTGGAGCGTGGGGAAGTTTTGCCATGCGAGGCGGGTGGTGTTGGCAGGACAGCTGGAGATGTAGGGAGCGAGGTATGTCCATGACCAAGACTGGGGGATACCGGTCTCGAACCATACGGGCATGGGAAACAGTCCGGTCATCTGGCGGAAGGACATCTGCTGACGGGCCTCAGTGGCGATGGACTGAGCGAGGAGCTGAGCAACCTCGCGAGAGTCGAGGTGGTTGATGAAACCCCAAACACCAGACTCACCCCAACGGGTAAGACGCTGGTTGAAATCGACGTACTCCCGGACGGTCTTGAAGGGATAGTCCTGTGATTCATGTTAGCACTGAGATATAACTGCTGAAGATACCTTCAAGATAGAACGTACGTATGTGCATTGAGGAGGGGCAGCTTGGCCGAGCATGTTTGACAACAGAGTGGCGTGTCCAGACTCCTGGTCGGCCATGAACTCGATGTACGAGCGGTCCTCAGCAGAGAGGCCAGCGTCGAGGAAGTCCTGCTCAGAGAAGACGGCAATACCGTTGTGGAAGAGATCGAGCTCGATCCATTCCTGGTAAAGACCGAGAGCGATAGACTCGAAGTCGAAGTCAGACTCGACCTGGTAACGAGGAAGAGTACCATTGGTTCCGAGACCACCAGCTGGGGTGTAAGGAGCAGGCTCAGGCTTGGTCAACTTGCCGTTGGCGTTGTAGTAGGTGGCGGTAGGGTTAAGAGGGAGAGCAGGAATGGAGGCAGCAGTAGGGCCGCTCATGAGCGCACCAGTGGTGGTAGGTGTGCCAGAGTAAGGTCCATGGCTGGTAGGACCAGTGACCTGGTTGCTGCGGACGGGGTATCCAGTCTCAGTGGGGACTTGGCTCCAGGCGATCTGGCTGTCAGGTCCGAACTTGGTGACAGTAGGTGCGGAAGTCGCGGCGGAAGCGACGGAGGAGGCACCTGCAACAATGCTGGAGAAGAGAGCGGAGTTGGCGCTGCTAAGAGAGGAGAAACCAGCTGCGTCGGTTGGGTTAGGGAAGTTGGGGAAACCACCTTGACCGCCCCAGCTAGGACGGGCAGTAGGAAAACCACCAGCAGAGCCCTGAGGAGCACCCCAAGCAGCAGGAGCAGCGGAAACCAAAGAGGCCATAAGGGCGGCGGAAGCCACGGTTTGCTTCATGGGAGACATCTTGATATTGAAGATGAAACTTAGGTCGTCGATGCAGAATATTAAAAAGTCCGAGGGAATCCAAGGGTATAAGAAGAGAAGCACTTTCCTGGGAGAAGCTGATCGAAAGCAAGGAGCCACGGCAGCCACGACGGCGCAGTGACCTCATCACTCAGTTGAGTGGTGGCACCCCAAAAATTCAAATGGCAGATCGGTGAATCGCCACACTACATGTTTGCCGAGGGCAAATAGAGGCAAATCATAAAAAAAAGAGGAAGGTGGAGCTGGATGTTGGTGCCTGTATGTCATTGCTGCTCAGTGGAGTTGAGGCTAACCCAAGCTGTCAGCTTCTAGACCAATATTGGCTTAAACCTTCTCCATACAGTATAGCGCGGGATGGAGTTAAGACTCCGGTGGCTACACGTTGAACCTGCCGTTAGCTATTCCATGACGAAATTGCAAATTCGATTGTTTCTCACCAGGGAAAAGTAGAGGAAAGTAGATGGAAATGCGTGGCTGGGTGGTCTCATCGTCAGCGAGACGCTTACCATTGAATGTCGCTCGTGCATACCGAGTTACATCGTCGCTAAGAGGTACGAACGGCTCTGTGCTAAGCCTTCGATGTGCTTGATGCAAGATCGATCATCTTGCCCACTCGCCCATTTCTTAATGCTGATCCCGACAATATGAGGCTTCGTCAGCTTTCCGGTAAGGTAATGCAGGGGCGTTTGAATGTCGTTGGTTCATGCAGGTCGCTGCATGCACGATGTATGCACATGCTACCGTTGCCACTCTGTTGTGTCTGCAGAAGTCATCACAATACATACTGTGCTTGAGTCTGCTGTAGGAGCCTGAGAGCAAAATAGACATCGGACGAGGAATCGCTGGATCAGTTACGCGCAAATAAGATCGACGTGTGCCTGGTGAGCAAGCCTTGGTCGAGTCGTCAATGGCGGAAATTGTTCGGCATGTCGTCATGATGAGCATAAAGTTTTCCTGAAACCAACGACAAACACAACAATCGCACTCGCGAAACATAGCGAAACACGAGAACAGCATGTCACTGACATACAACGCACAATAAGCATATAGATCGATAGATTGACTTTATTCACTCGTTTCGTTTCACATCACAACTACGACAAATTGATCATGCGAACATTTCGCCACATACAACAGCAGAGAAAAGGGTGCAAATCGTAAACAGATCAACAAAGCCAATCCACTTCAAACCATGCTACGGTTAAGGGCCGATCAGACAGCATTTTGGCATACGACGAAACGTCCTGGCGTTGATACAGCGTCGGGAAGTCTTCAAATAGCGTGCAGTTTGCTAGGCGCGGGCTTTTCATGATGTCGTCGTTGTTGCGCTACTATAGCGCTTGGGTCGAGACGCTAACAGCATAAAATACATCCATCCTGATCGACAGTTGCTGTGTTTGTGTTCTGGTGACACTGCTGATGATTGATCGCAGTCAGCGTTCAATAGGAAGGAGCTGATAGGCTGAGCCAGGCGGCCTCTAGTCTGCAGCCCTTCTCCAGCCTCCAGCCTCAGATGGCAGGATCATGCTGATCACAAACAACGTGGTCAAAACTACTATGGGCTCGATCGACAGTCAGGTACATAAACAAACCGAACAATAACCAATGAACAACCAGGCAAAGCTGCTTATGTTTCCACTATTAGAGACGAGTGTCAGCGGTTCTTGCGACGACCGTGTTGTCCACGTGATATTTCCTCCTGCGTCAAGACATTATCGCCATATGCTTGCCGTCACTCCTTCTGACCTCCTTTAGCCCTGTTCATTGGTCCCCAGTTCGCCCTAGGGTTTGTTTGATAGCGAACCAGTCTCTTCCTGTTCGCTCCAGTACTACCTCGGGTATTGTCCTTACCAAGCTTTGCATCGAAGACAATCTGTCGCGTGGTCAACGTTGTTGCCGTTTCCGAGCTCGTGTCGTTTGCTTTGTCCTCGGCTACTGACAGATTGACATTTGTAGAATCACCATCAGCCTGCATCGCATTGTCATTTAGCGCAGCTGTCCTCTCTGGCTCAACATTCGACGTGGGTGGTTGCTTCTCCTCAGTCCGGCTCTCCTGCTTGTGCGTAGTGCCATGAAGGATCCCAAATCCTGGCGTGCCTTTCTTGATTGCATCCTCTTTGATAGGTGCTTTCTGTCGGACCCACTCCTTCATCACCTCCCATATGAACGACCACGGCGCATTGGTTCGAATAACACCAGGTTTAGCATGACTTCGCGTAACCATGTAACCTGCATGCCTGAAAGCGCCCTTGAT
>Ga0160428_1000719_pt1 | contig 32238 bp, 30 predicted proteins | sample SolpanmetagenomM_FD_108198 | JGI IMG/M metagenome (GOLD analysis project Ga0160428, IMG submission 108198) | Solar panel surface microbial communities from Lawrence Berkeley National Laboratory, California, USA - M | ecosystem: Engineered > Built environment > Solar panel > Unclassified ... | reverse complement strand
GAAGAGGACGAGATGGACGAGAACCACCACAAGGGTAACTCCATCATCGCTTCTGACCAGTCTGCCATTACCGGAGAGTCTCTCGCTGTCGACAAGTTCATGGGTGACACTGTCTACTACACTACTGGTTGCAAGCGTGGAAAGGCCTATGGTCTCGTCACTGCATCTGCCAAGGGTTCTTTCGTTGGTCGCACTGCTACTCTCGTTCAAGGTGCCCAGGACCAAGGTCACTTCAAGGCTATCATGAACAACATCGGTACTTCTCTTCTCGTTCTCGTCGTCTTCTGGATTATCGCTGCCTGGATCGGTGGTTTCTTCCGTGGTCTCCAAATCGCCACTCCCGAAAACTCTTCCGTCAACTTGCTCCACTACGTCCTTATCCTTCTCATTGTCGGTGTCCCCGTCGGTCTTCCCGTCGTTACCACCACAACTCTCGCCGTTGGTGCCGCTTACCTCGCTGAGGAGAAGGCTATCGTCCAGAAGCTTACTGCTATCGAGTCTCTTGCTGGTGTCGACATTCTCTGCTCCGACAAGACCGGTACTTTGACTGCCAACCAGCTTTCCATCCGCGAGCCTTACACCGCTGAAGGTGTTGATGTTAACTGGATGATGGCTGTTGCCGCTCTCGCTTCGTCCCACAACGTCAAGTCTCTCGACCCTATCGACAAGGTTACCATTCTCACTCTCAAGCGTTACCCCAAAGCCCGTGATATCCTGCAGGAAGGCTGGAAGACCATCAAGTACACTCCCTTCGACCCTGTCTCCAAGCGTATTACCACTGAAGTCGAGAAGGACGGTGTCCGATACATCGCTGCCAAGGGTGCTCCCAAGGCTATCCTCAACTTGTCCAACTGCTCCAAGGAAACCGCCGACTTCTACCGTGACAAGGCCACCGAGTTCGCTCGTCGCGGTTTCCGTGCTCTCGGTGTCGCTGTCAAGGAAGGTAACAACGAATGGCAACTCCTCGGTATGCTTCCCATGTTCGACCCTCCTCGTGAGGATACCGCCCAGACCATCGCCGAAGCTCAAGTTCTCGGTCTTCAAGTCAAGATGTTGACTGGTGACGCTATTGCTATTGCCAAGGAAACTTGCAAGATGTTGGCTCTCGGTACCAAGGTTTACAACTCTGACCGTCTCATCCACGGTGGTCTTTCTGGAACTACTCAACACGATCTCTGTGAAAAGGCCGATGGTTTCGCTGAAGTCTTCCCCGAGCACAAATACCAGGTCGTCGAAATGTTGCAACAGCGTGGTCACTTGACTGCCATGACTGGTGACGGTGTTAATGACGCTCCCTCGCTCAAGAAGTCTGACTGTGGTATTGCCGTCGAGGGTGCTACTGAAGCTGCCCAGGCTGCCGCCGATATTGTCTTCCTTGCTCCAGGTCTCTCCACCATTGTCTCTGCCATCAAGATTGCCCGCCAGATTTTCCAGCGCATGAAGGCTTACATTCAATACCGTATCGCTCTCTGTCTCCACTTGGAAATCTACCTCGTCACCTCCATGATCATCATCAACGAGACTATTCGTGTCGAGCTTATCGTCTTCTTGGCTCTCTTCGCTGATTTGGCTACCGTCGCTGTCGCCTATGACAACGCTCACTACGAACCCCGTCCCGTCGAATGGCAACTACCCAAGATTTGGATTATCTCTGTTATCCTCGGTATTATGCTTGCCATCGGTACATGGATCATCCGTGGTACTCTCTTCTTGCCTGGTGGTGGTATTATCCAGAAGTACGGTAACATTCAGGAAATTCTCTTCCTCGAGGTCTCCCTTACTGAGAACTGGCTTATCTTCGTCACTCGTGGTGGTAACACTTACCCATCATGGCAATTGATTTTGGCCATTCTCGGTGTCGACGCTCTTGCCACCCTCTTCGCTGCTTTCGGTTGGTTGTCCGGAAACCCCTTCCTACAGCTCTCTTCTCCTCGTGGTGCCTACGTCGGTCGCCCTGACGGATGGGTCGACCCCGTCACCCTTCTCGTTGTCTGGATGTACTCCATCTTCGTCACCATCGTCATCGCCATTGTCTACTACCTCCTCAACCAGATCGACTGGCTCAACAACCTTGGACGTTCATCCCGCAGCGTCCACGACACCCAGATGGAGAACATCATCGGCCATCTTAGCAAGCTTGCCATTGAGCACGAGACTGATCCCAAGACTGGCAAGGCCAGGTGGGTTATGGGTGTCAAGGCTCCTGAAGCTGAGGTCGACGAGTAGATATACTCTGTCGTCGCTGATTGTCATTGTAAGTTGAAAACACTGTTATAACTCGCATCTTGAACACCTACTAACAACCAATCTAGAATTCCTTTTCCTGACCGCCAAAAGGTTTCTCTCTCTCGTCATCTACTTCTATGTGGTTGTAATTGAAGATTGGAGGGTCGTCATCAAAGGAGGGTGCATCAACATAAAGAGTTATCATCACTCCCATTTTCACGCATGTACAATTACCAAAAACATGGGGCATAATCCGACTCTCTAATGGTTCTTTATTGAACGGCCTCTTTCACACAAACTCGTCGATTCAAGATATTTTCTTGTTATACCCACGATGCTGAGTTGGTGAAGAAGAGGCCGGGTTTCATTTTTTGAGTAAATAGTTTTCTTTTCTTTTCAGAGGTAGTACAAGTACAGTAGAGAGAAATTCAATGGCAAAAAAATTTAAAAAATAATAATGGTTCTTCTCGATGTGATTGTTGTGCATTTGTTCGCGTGATGCACCATATTTAACAAGCTCAAGCTGTTGCTTCGAAGTGTGTTTTGTAGGGTCTCATATATGTGTGAAGCATATTCTCCTTCAACACTGCAAGCTCTTTCCTGTAACTTGCAATAGAATTGTCCCGCGCTGATATTACAATGAGGCTACCTATTAGCCTTGCCATGTCTCTGTATTTCAAAGTGTACCTTATTGCTCGTCATGCCACAATTCAAGCGAAATTGCGGGTTAAGGTGTCTGTCACGTGATACCCCGCGTCAAGCTCTCTCCCCTCTGCTCTCCTTCGTGAACTGCTTTTTGCGTCTATTGACTTCGACATCTCCATCTCCACTCAAAAGAGGCTCTGCGGGTGCCCATTGTGATTCTTTTGATTCATTGGCATCATATACAAGTACTGTCAATCCTACAGCCTTTTACAGCTCGCAACCACAGCTCGCAACAGCTTGCAACATCGTCATCTACGTCTAACGAATCTCACCAAGCTTGAAAGAAGCTCACGCAAACATGGAAATTTCACCAATGGATCACGTACAGGACAATGATGAGCCCAGAAGGCCTAAAGGTTCGTCACAACTTCGAGAGTCGTTACTAGTTTGCGACAGCTCTTCACCTTTCCAGCCACGTCTCTGACAAACACTAACACCACTTCCAGGCATTCTTAAAAACACCAACAGCTACCACGACACATCCCCAAACACTACCACCGATAACAACCCATATGACGACCCTTTTACAACACCCGCAGCGTCTACCGACCCCCGACGACCCTCGCTCCCCCGCGCAGAGCTCTCCGAAAAAGAACTAGTCCACCAAAACACCCTCGCCAACGCAGGTCCTCGCCGCTCGTCCAATGCCCGGCGCAGTTCGACCCCTCACTCCCGCCGACACTCCAGCATCCTCCTCCACAGCGGCAATTCGAGCCGTCCAGGGACATCAGGTCGTAGTGACTCTGACGCCATGGACATTGATGGCACGGATGGCGACGGTGAAGAAGCAAGACACTTAAAATGGGACGAAGCGAATCTCTACCTCACGGAGCAGGATCGAGGGCACACCATGAAGATTGACGAGCCCAAAACACCCTATGTACGACAATACGACCCAGCTGAAGACGAAGAAGAAATGGCTGGTATTGATGCTGGAGGTATGATGGTGGATGAACTCGATGACGCGTCCGGGAGACAAGTCCCTGGTGCTACGAATCATTCTGGGAGTGATAAGGTTACCGCTACGACGAATGGAAGACCGTTGAAGAGCGCGCGCCGCGATAGTTCGATTCCTGATTTGGATCTGGGTGAGCCGGAGGAGCCGGTGCATGAGAGGGTGGGGAGTGAAGGAGAGAGCAGGAGAGTTGTAGTGGATGAAGAGGCGATGAAGGGACATGTGCCGGAAGAGGTGGCGGAGGAGAGTTTGAGTGCGGAGGAGAGGAGGAGGCTGAGAGAGTTTGATGATAGGAGGAAGGCGCATTATGATATGCATAATGTTAGAAATGTTCTTGGGTAAGTTCGTCTCAGAGATTGTGGTTGAAGAACTGGGACTAATTCTATTTCGCAGACATGTTGAGGATGAAGAAGATGAAGACGAAGATTGAATCTCGTGCAGTGTTTTAAGGACTATGCTCGATTATGGCGAGAAAGCCACTAATCATCTAATTGTTTGTGTTGCTTCAAGCTTGGAATTAGCAAAGCCAGTCATATTTGCAGCATTTGCTCAAGACTGCAACATATACGCAAGCAATGCAAAACTCAGTTAAATTTCCACTTGAAGTTGCACGAGTGCTCCTCATAGTGGTTGAGTAATTTCTGTCTGTAATCATTGTCGTGAGTTGACGTGCTCGAGGAATGCCCCATCTTGAACGACTGTGGCTTCCTCTTAACTTCCTTATTATACCCCAAGTAATTCCCACACGAGCAGCTCGGCGATGTCGTGGTTCATCTCACTACTATTCTTGCTATAGCTCTAATACAGATATAGTATTCGCAACATTGGTCAACACGTCCTCGGTATAGCTGCATCCGAAACCCCTGAAATCGTCAATATCTGAAACGTGTAAACGTGTTTCACATTCCGACAAACAACAAGACCACAATCCAATGGTTTCACCAACGAGAAGGAGCTGGTCTCCTCTACTTATGCTTGTGATATGCGTAATCCTTCTTTTAACACCACTTGGTAAGTAGGACATGTCATGACATTCAGTCTTTTGATTTGAATACTACACACTAACCACCTCATCTGCAGCTCGTGGAGTCAAGGAGGAGAACTTCAAAAAATGTGACCAGTCAGGATTCTGCAAAAGAAACAGGGCGTATGCTGATCAAGCCGCATCTCACGGAAGTGCCTGGTCAAGCCCATACCACTTAGACTCCTCTAGCATTTCTCTCAAAGACGGCAGTCTCACCGGCACAATCTTACGAACATTGCAATCCGGAACCACAGTCAACTTCCCCCTGACAGTCTCCTTCCTTGAATCTGGAGCCGCAAGAGTTACGATTGATGAGGAGAGGAGACAAAAGGGAGACATCGAGTTGAGGCATGATAGCAAGGCTAGGAAGGAAAGATACGACGCTTCTGAGCTTGTGCTTGTAGGAGGATTAGAGAAGAGTAAGAGTGCTACTATACTCAGCACGGAACAGGCGGGCGTGACTAGGGTCAAGTTTGGACCTGATGGCAAGCATGAGGCTGTGATCAAGCATTCACCGTTTGGAGTTGAGTTTGTAAGAGATGGTGAGACGCAGGTCATCTTCAATGATCGAGGCTTGATGAATGTGGAGCACTGGCGAGCCAAGATTGAAATAGAGAAGAAGGAAGGAGAAGAAGCAGGTGAAGCAGATGCTGCGGTTGTTGACGAGGAGAGCACATGGTGGGAGGAATTGTTTGGTGGTAACACTGATTCGAAGCCGAGAGGTCCTGAAAGTGTGGCACTAGACATTTCGTTCCCTGGTTATGAGCATGTATTTGGTCTTCCAGAGCATACTGGACCGTTATCACTGAAGCAAACGAGGTGGGTGAAAACTACAAAGTGTCTAGTGCCGCATTCCACTGACCAGCTTATAGAGGTGGAGAGGGCAACTGGGATGAGCCTTATCGTCTCTACAACCTCGATGTCTTTGAATACATTATGGACAGTCCAATGGCTCTCTACGGCGCCATTCCACTAATGCATGCTCACAAAAAAGACTCCACTGTCGCCGTCTTTTGGGTCAATGCCGCAGAGACCTGGATTGATATTGTCAAGTCCAAATCTGCCGTAAACACCATGAGTATGGGCATCGCCGGTTCAGTCGACACACAAACTCACTGGTTCTCCGAGAGCGGGCTCTTGGATATTTTCGTTATCCTTGGTCCTAATCCTGCCGACATCGCGAAGACGTACGGAGAGCTTACAGGTTTCACCACGATGCCACAGCAATTTGCCACGGCGTACCATCAATGTCGATGGAACTACGTAACTGATGAAGATGTGAAGGATGTGGATAGGAAGTTTGATCGTGCCAACATTCCCTACGATGTCATCTGGCTTGATATTGAGTACACTGATGGCAAGAAATACTTTACATGGGATCCTCTTACTTTCAGTAATCCTGTCACCATGAACGAGCAGCTTGATACTCACGACCGCAAGCTTGTGGCTATTATTGACCCTCATATCAAGAATGAAGGCGGATATGAAGTAGTCGACCAGATGAAATCTAAAAATCTTGCCGTCAACGACAAAACCGACAGTCTGTACGAAGGATGGTGCTGGCCCGGCTCATCCCACTGGATCGATGCATTCAACCCCGCTGCCATCACATGGTGGAAAGGTCTCTTCTCCTACAACTTCTTCAAAGGAACTCTCCCCAACGTCTTCATCTGGAACGACATGAACGAGCCCTCCGTCTTCAACGGCCCCGAAACAACCATGCCAAAAGACAACCTCCACTACAACCACTTCGAGCACCGCGACGTCCACAATCTAAACGGCATGACCTTCCACAACGCCACCTTCCAAGCCCTCCTCACCCGCGACGCCGTCGCCGGCACAAAGCCAGTCCCCCTCCGCACAAAACGCCCCTTCGTCCTCACCCGCGCCTACTTCGCCGGCTCCCAGCGCTACGGCGCCATGTGGACCGGCGACAACCAAGCCGACTGGCCCCACCTGGAAGCGTCCCTCCCCATGCTCCTCGCGCAAAACACCGCTGGCTTCTCCTTCTCCGGCGCAGACGTCGGCGGCTTCTTCGGCAACCCGAGCAAAGAACTCCTCACTCGCTGGTACCAAGCAGGCGCCTTCTACCCCTTCTTCCGCGGGCACGCCCACATCGACACACGCCGTCGTGAACCCTACCTCGCAGGCGAGCCATACACAGGCATCATCACGCAGGCTTTACGTCTCCGCTATTCGCTGCTACCAGCTTGGTACACCGCCTTCCACGCAGCCAGTGTATCCGGCGCACCCATCCTTCGCCCGAACTGGTACGTCCATCCCTCCGACCCCGCCGGCTTCGCCATCGACGACCAAATGTACCTCGCCGACACAGGCTTGCTCGTCAAGCCAGTGACAAAGGAAGGCGGCGATAGTGTAGACGTGTACATTTCAGACACAGCAACGTACTATGACTACTTCGACTATACCGTGTATTCACCCCCCTCAGTCTCCTCCGGCGGCCGAACGCACACTATCGCAGCACCATTGGACAAACTGCCCCTGCTTATGCAAGCGGGCCACATCATTCCCCGTCGTGACAGACCGAGACGTAGTTCCGGGCTGATGAAATGGGATCCTTTCACGCTCGTTATCACGCTCGACCCGTCCAACACCACAATCTACGCAACCGGCGAAATCTACCTCGACGACGGCGAAAGCTACGAGTTCACCGAAGGGGCGTATATCCACCGCCGTTTCGTGTTTACAGAAAACACGCTGACATCCGAAGACGCACACGCTGGGACTTCAGCTCAAGCAAAGAGCAAGGAAAAGTATGCGAAGACGATGAATGCCGTAAGCGTGGAGAAGATTGTCGTTGTGGGTGCGCCGGCGAGTTGGGCGGGAAAGAAGAGTGTGAAGGTTGTGATGGAGGGACAGGGTGGAGCTGGGAGGGAGGCGGGATTGCTGTTTCATGCGGCGATGGAGGGGAAGGCGGCTTGGGCTGTTGTGAGACGGCTTGATGTGGGTATTGGGAGGGGATGGAGGATTGAGTTTTGATGTTGTGATGAGTGTCGAGCGAGGAGGAATCATGAGAAGAGAAGAACATTATGCGGTTCGGAATGCATGAAATGTGTATGAAAGGAAAGCTATTGTAGCGCGAGCGAGCACATTGCATGCAATGATTAGATGAGAATACGTGGTAGAAGTCAAAAGAACTGGGAAGAAAGACAAGAAGGAAACCCCAAAATACAAATTGCATGAGCTACCATAGTAGATGCGGTGCGCCAAATCCTAGCTAGCTAGTAGCTAGCTGACCAACACTTGCATCTTGAATGCTACCGAAAAGAAAAGTCTTTACTCTCGCCACATTGCCTGCAAATGATCAGATGAGACGTGGTACATGTAGAAGTAGAAGTAGAGGAGAAGGAGAAAATTTCTAGATATATATCTACACATTCGCCAACCAAATGCTGTTTAGATGCTGTGGCCGCCGTGGCGAACGAAATGCTAGCTGACCTACATACACTTCATCTTGAATGCTACCAAAAAGGTGTCATTACTTTCGTTTCGCCGCATAGATTTCTTCCACATGCGCCGACCTAATCCCATCCTATCCCACCGTTTCCTCCTCCTCTATCTACCCAGCATAAACCCCCAATCAGGCAGTCCCTTCACAACCCCCTCCACCACCTTCTCATCCACCTGTTCGACTCCATTCCCTTTCTGCCTCTCACCAACATCCTGCCTAGATAACCCATTACCAATCACCGACTTCGGCTTCTCACCAACCCACTCCTCCCTTGCTAACCGCTTAATCACCTTCTTCCCTGCGAGCGCTTCGACTTCAGCAGGATGTTGATCGTAAAGAACCCTGCCATCCGCATCGTCATCATCGTCGTTGCCATTGTCAGCTTCGTCGAGAAAGGCGAGGATGTTGAGGATGGAGGCGCCTGTGTTGTTGTCTTTTACTGTTTGTTTGGGGATTGGTTTCGTTTTTATTGGTTTAGTGGCTATCGATTTTGGCGATAAGGTGGAGGCTGTTTGGATGGACGCGGGCGTGGGCGCTGTAGGTCGGGGTATTGGTGAGGGAGTCGATGTCGGTTGTTGTTGTTGTTGTTGTTGTTGTTGTTGTTGTTGTTGTGTGGCGACTTGTGTATCAAAGCGTGCGGGGAGAGGTGTTGATATTGGCCTGCGTTGCGAGAAAAACGTGTCGATATCTTGGTTAGCAGGCTCCCATTGAAGTCGTGAGTCAAGGGATTGGTGCTTTGGGGCGATGGCTTCCTCGAAAGCGCCAAATTCGTCATCGTCATCGTCGTCGTTGATGGCATCTGAGGTCGTGGCTTGCTGCTGTATGATAGAAGATGAGTTTGGCAAGGCTGAAGGACGAGGTAGCGAGAGGTATGGTTTCGCAGTGTGATTGGTTTGACTAGCCATACCACTATCGGGAGTGGTCATCGGAGGTAGCTGCTGTGATATTGTGGGTCGACTTTCGAAGATGCTGAAGTCGTCGTATATCATATCATTAAGAGGAGCAGGAGGAGACGTAATCGACGCAACTATAATGTCTTCAGAGGTCGGAGTGGTTGTTTGGGCATGATCGTCTTCGATTGCTTGTGAGTGCTCAATTTGGGGTTCAGGATGCTGCTCAGATGAAGCATGATGAACGGGCTCATTAGGTTCGGGAGCATGCTCATTTCTCAGCGCAGAATCGTGGCTAGCATCCTCTGCTGTTGTGCTATCTTTATGCTCAGTTTGTTGCACCCTATGCAAGTCACTTTTATTTTCACCATGTTGGGTAAATGGATTCGGTCCAGCATTCAATGATGCGACCGGATGAGCTGTTTCAGGAGCGTCGAAGTCTTTGAAGACATCCGCTTCATTTTCAAGTCTTGATTTAGCATCATCAATTGAGATTGTGGTAGCACCTGTATTTTCAAAGGCCGAGAAGTCGTCAGTTGTAAAGCCCACATCCTCTCGATGCTTGGCTGGCAAGGACACACTATCATTTTGGTCATGTTCCATGTAACTGGTGTCCTCGACTGGCGAATCATTTGAAAAAGCCAAAGCAGGAGCAGTTTCAAAAGGCTCGAACTCATCAAACTCGTCTTCTTGACCTGCGAACAATGATTCCTTCTCAGGACTCTTCGTATTGAGGAAATTTGGAGCAGTGGAGCTGGCAGAGGTTGAAAAGTCATCACCCACCCCGCCGGTGGCGACTGCAGAAGTTACATTCTGACTGTCTTCTTCACCTCTGAAGATAGTATTGTCGACGTCATGTATTTCTCCCTCTGCTGGAGTATGTGTCTCCTTGTGATCCAGCTCGTCCTCTATATTGACAACATTCTCCAGCACCTCCATCGGAGGTTTAGTAGTCGGTCTTGACGGAGGTGGTGCAATCACAAAGTCTTGGAAATCATCCGTCGCGTCCTCGAAAACGCCAAAGTCATCAGTCAAGCCCGCACTGGATTGTTGAGGTGCACCATCAGCAGCTTGTTGGGAGTCAGGATGTGTCTGATCATCTGCTAGGACGACCTGTTTATCGAACATATCAAGCTCATCGAATATAGCAGGAGAGAAACTAGTACTTTTCAATACTGAATGCGATCCCGATACTCTATTCGAAACTGCTCGCGGTTTCCGAATCGGCGTCCGACGCGGTTTTGGTTGCATGTCAGCAACTTCAGCTGAAGCTTTTGGCGGCCCTACTTGTTCTTGTTCTTCACCTGCGCGCATTGGCTGCAGTGGCGTCATGGCCGCGCTGCTCCAGCCAAATGCACCACTCGGTCCTACAATTTTAGGAAGCATGATACTAGATGCCGAAATAGTAGGATTCTGATCCGACACCTTCTCGTTGTCGTTGCCCCAGCCGAACCCACTACGACGTTCCGCGCTCGGAACATCGAAAACACCGCCACCAGATGCTCTATCTTTGGTGATCCAGGCTTCGACGTATTTGACGACCTTTTCGTGGATGGCGGAGTCACGCCAGGTGACGCGAGAGTAGTTCTCGAAGTTGCCTAGGTTGTACTGCCGCAGTGAGTAGGGGCGGGTGATGCGGTAATGTGTTTTGCGAGCTGAGCTTGTGGTGATGATTGTGTCCAGAAGAGGTAGGTCCTGGTCTACATCGAGTTTGATAGGAGGAAAGACTTGGGTCAGAAGTGTCAAGTTGACCTGGAAATCAACCGGTGGTGTCTTGACGGGAATCATATGGCTGTCCTCGTAACTCGTTCCAAGTGGTTCAAGGGATGGTGCTGGTACTATAGCTTCGTTTGTCTCTGGTCCCATGGGCGGCTTATGAGTGTTGCTTTCATCCTCGACTACACGCCAATGTGGGCTTTCTGGGACAGTCCTCGGTGTGGTAGGTGGATGAACATTATCAAATTCTACCTCGTCCTTCAAATCGTCCTGTGCTCCATGAACGACAGATGCTTGTCGTACATCCAGAGAGTCCATAGCTATACCAAGGCCGTCTGTGCCAGCATCTTCCGTACTCCTGAAAGGGTTGTCTTCAATCTCCATGTCCTCGTCTACACTCTTAACCACGTTCACCGCAATTGGTTTCTCCAGCCCAGCCACGCCTCCCTCTTCATATCCCACTTCCACGCCCGCAACAGCATCCTCACTCTTGCCAATGTCATCCACCTCTTGCACTGACACGGGCCTCAACCATCGATTCCCCTTCCCATTCGCAATCCTTCCCGGACTTGCAATTGGTCTAGGTGATTGGAGTCCAGCCCAAGCCCCGGAACCTACAACACCAGTTATCGTCCCCTCATCAAAACTACTCGATCCCGGTATGGAGGGTGTGCCGCTCTCGCCCCATGCTGCATCATCTTTGAAAGAATTGAAGTAGTCCGAATCGAGGGTAGGTGAGGTCTTTGCGAAACTTGGTGGGATCGGGGAGAGGTGGGCTATAGAAGAGGATGTGTTGTTGTCGTTGGCCCATGGCGATGACGCCCACTCGTTCATGTTCGTTGTGGCATTGCGCTTGTGGTGTTTCTAAATGTTGTTGTGTTGAAGGTTGACGTAAGTATGCACGTATGGTAGTCAAAATGATTATTAATTCAATAGCAGACACCTGTGTCTTTCTCAACTCACTAACAGCACGGCAATGCTTCAAGCATACAATGACTACTTGACCGGAGACGGACAGGCTATTAACGTCGTGTTGTATCCTGCTGCAGGAGGCAACGAGGCCGAGCTTTCTACAGTATCACTTTGAGGAAGAAGAAAGGAATAAAAAGGAGCGAGAGATGGATTATGGCTGCATGGGAAGGGTTGTGAGTGTTACCCTCCGCGTATACATGGTATCAAATTGAAATCCTTCTCCCCATCTCCCTCGACTTCTGATATATCATCTCTTTATTGGGTGAAGTTGTACGGTGTCCACTCAGACGTGCCACTTCTCATTATATACCCTTCCTTTACCGGACCAACGTCGACAATTTCCCAATCCTCCTGCCCATCCTCTTCATCCACCACTTCCGCACCACTAGAAACAATCCTCTCGATCTCATCAATCTCCTTAGGCACGCTCGCAGTCAGATTCTCACTTCCATACTTCGTAACAAGCAGACAGTCCTCAATTCTTACACCACCAACCTTCCAATACTTTTCCAAAACATCAGCATTAATGAATCTGTTCCACTTCTCCTGCTTGAGCGCTGGCTCGAGCAAAAGTCGATTGAAGTAGATGCCCGGCTCGACTGTGACAACCGAATTGGCGGGAAGACCTTGTGGTTGCGCACCATCGTCGAGGACGATATTGCTGATGTCCACTGTAACCTTAGGTAGCTGCTTAGGACCTGTCACAGGCGTGCTCACACGTCGGGTTGGGCCGCCAACGTCATGTGTTTCGAGACCGATGTAATGTCCTAATCCATGCATGAGGAAGAGATAGCTCACCCGCTGCCTACGAATTTCTTCTTCGTCTCCTTTGAGTATTCCCAACTTTAACAGCCCACTGACTAGGATATTATGTGCTGTATCGTTGCAATCGTCCCAAAATACCCCTTCCTTTAGCATACCAATACAAGTCTTCTGCATCTCCAATACAATCTTGTAGATCTCCCTGGTCTCCTGGTCAAACCGGCCTGAAGCTGGAAACGTGCGTGTGATGTCGCTGGCATAACAAGCGTACTCGCAACTAGCATCCACCAAGATATTACCATGAGGATCGATGGGTTGATTATTTACCATATAATGCAGCGTTGACCCTCTTGTGCCCGCGGCAACAATAGGACCATAGGCTTGCTCGTCTCCGCCATGCGAAATACAGGTAGAAACGAACAGTGCCTTCAGTTGACGTTCGTTCTTGGCATGTCGTGCTTGTTTCATCACTGCTAGATGTGCAAGCCCGGAGATGCGATTCGCTTCACGTAATGCTGCAATCTCCCAGTCTGTCTTCGTGATCCGCACAAATTCGAATGCGGCTTTCAGAGGTGAGGCGGATGGCTGCTTTATGCCTTGTATAGTCACGGCATCAAGCGTCAAGACTGAGAACTTGTACTTGGCTCCCACCACTTCCGCCGCACCGAGACGCTGGTTTAGCGTCCTTAATACATCTAAGCTCGGCTCAACAGCCTCTACCTCGTCCACATCATACTTCTCCGTCGCTTCTTCCACCGTCATGGCAGGTCCATTATACACCATCGTGCGTTGATCTGGCGGAGCTGGGATGTACAATGTACTTCTGCCCGTGCCAATATTATACACATAAGCGCAGTCAGGCTCATTGCAGCCTGTGACATAAAATAAGTTGCGCGATTGGCGAAAAAGTACTTCAAGGTCGGAGTCTGGGTAGACAGCTGATTTTGTACCTTCGAGATAGATGAGGGAAGAGGTGAGAAGAGAGTTGGGCAGGATAGATGAAGAATTTGAGTGAAGGTGCGAGATGATGCGTTTGATGTGTTCTCTTGCAGGGTATTTTTGGTTGAGAATGGAAGAGGATGATGACATGATTATGGATTAATGCCGAGCACGAGGTCTGCAGTGTCACTATCTTGAGCTCTAGGCTTTTATGCAAACTCGTTGTTCCAGATCTCAACAACAATGCTAACGACGACGACAGCAATGTAGATGGTAGATTCGAAGGAAGCAGGCCGAAGAAGTGGCAGGTAGTACGACGACGATAGTGCTCGGAGTGCTCGGGCTTGCGTGCTGAATCAGGAAGGTGCACCACCGACCCTTCTTCGGACTTCATATGACTTTGACAAAAACCACCAAGAACACTAAAGGCGTATAGACAAAGATTAAGGTGTCACTTGAGTCAAGTGAGGATGAAGCTGCAAATGATACAACCGGATGGATTCCAAGATAATAGAAATCTATCCTAATAATACATTAAACATATTCCAAACCACCCAATCCCCATAATCAAGAAAGCAATCTGTTCTCCTCCCATTCATCCCTTCATCTCCCCACTCTCATGCGTCATCCAAGCGTTTATTCTAGATCCCATCCATAATCTAAAAAGGCAGACCAATGCTAGGCAATGGCAGAGCAACACTGATGGTAATAGGCAATCCACTCGCAACAACAGTAGCAGATTGTCCCAGACCAGCACCAAGCGTAAGGCTACCAACGGAGACAGTCAAAGTCTCTTGAAGACCAAGTGACAAGCTCTGAGAGACGCCGACAGGGAGCGAAGGCGTTGGAAGAGCACCAGTTGGAAGAGCAGTAACGCCGGGAACAGAAACAGGGATAAGACCAGTTCCAGTTGGTAGGGGTACGTGAGGAGTTGAGATGGGAAGACCTCCAGTTGGAAGGCCTTTGGTTGGAAGGACGTTGGTGGGAAGGCCGTTGGAGGGAAGAGGGAGACCGCTCACAGGGAGGGAAGCTGGAAGACCGCTCAATGGAAGACCAGTAGTTGGTAGGGGCAAGCTCAAGTGAGGGATCGTGATGGACAGACCAGTGGGAAGGCCGTTGGTTGGAAGGACGTTGGTTGGAAGGACGTTGGTGGGAAGGACGTTGGTGGGAAGAGGGAGACCGCTCACAGGGAGGGAAGCTGGAAGACCGCTCAATGGAAGACCAGTAGTTGGTAGAGGCAAGCTCAAGTGAGGGATCGTGATGGACAGACCAGTGGTGGGAAGTGGAAGGTTGCTCAATGGAAGACCAGAAACAGGCACCGAGATGGGCAGACCAGTAGTTGGTAGAGGCAAGCTCAAGTGAGGGATCGTGATGGACAGACCAGTGGTGGGAAGTGGAAGGTTGCTCAATGGAAGACCAGAAACAGGCACCGAGATTGGCAGACCACCAGACTGACTAGGACCAGCCTTGGTGGGCTTCGCGGGTTTGCCAGCCTTGGCGGAAGTGGATTTGCTAGCACTGGCGGACTTTGTGGCCTTGCCAGGCTTACCAGGCTTGCCAGCCTTAACACTAGTTGACATAGTGGTGGGCTTCGCCTTGCCTGGCTTGCCAGCCTTGGCAGTAGTGGAGGAAGCTGAACCACCAATTGGGAGACCTCCAAGACCAGGAAGACCAGTCGGGACAACGACTGGAAGGGAGAGGGAGGCACTGGCGACGATGGTAGGGTCGATGATGGTGACTCCAGACTCGTGAGGGATGGAGACTGGGATGGAAACGGTGATACCTGGACCTTTTGTGGTCGCGGAACCCTTTGCCTTGGTTGGTGCAGCAGCCTTAGAGGTGGCACCTTTGCTTGAGGCAACAGGAGCTGCACCGCCCTTGCACTTCAACTTGTAGCCTAGGACGAGTCAGTCACGGACATAATTTTCTCATTGTCAAAAGACTTACAGCCTTCGTTGGAGTACTCCAGACCAATGCTGGTAGCTTGAAAGTTCTGACTCTTGATGGGAGCATTGTAGAAGTTACACAACTTCAAGGATGCGTCGAACGAAAACGAGACACAAGTGTCGACGGTCTTGCAAGCAGCAACACACTGGTTAACATTCTCTCCAACGGAGGTGGACAAGATCTGAAGCTTGGGGCCTAAAAGGATACCCTGCGCTCCACAGACCAGCTGCTTAGGAGGAGGGTTGATTGCAGTAACAGTACCTAGGAAGGACTGTGTGAGTCTCTGATCCTGATACTTGGAAGAAGCAACCACTCACATTTCTGAACTGAAGCTGGAGCACCAAATGCAATACCAGTGAAGGCGAGGATTTGGGCGGCGATAAGAGCGTTGAAGTACATCTTGATGGAGGCGTGAAGTTAAATCGACTGTAAAATTTATTCGAGCTGAACCGGCAGCTTTGTTGTAATTGTCGTGAATGAGTGATTAGAAGAAGATTGAGCTAAGAAGCAGAGATAGTGGAAGAGGTGAGTCTGAGACTGGTAGAGTTGCTTGATGCTGAAGAAGAGAGTATAAGGATGATTCTTCTCTGGACTTTATATGGCATTGCCTGCTATCCAGAGTGGCGTGGAGTACTCGCCTCCGTCATTGAACAAGCAGGGATTTGTGCAACGACACGACAATGAAACCACATACGATAGCTTCCGTGATGACAGAAGGGTCTCAACTGGACCTGTTCATTCCATATTCAACCACTTCAGGTTTCAGGCTGGTCGAGACCACATCCAAACATCACTGGGAGATGTGACGGAAGAGAGCTGAACTCTTTTCATTCGTACCAACAGTGATTTATGTTGTGTGATAGTGATAGCAAGGATATAGAGTGTGGTGGAAACTGTTGTAAAGGCTGCTGGTGCGTTTTACCAGGTAGGCAGAGAGCTTTATACTCTTCACATCACGAACGGCACTTACCGTTGAATAGCTCAACGACACAACCCTAGTCTTACATTACCTCTCTGAATGAACCTTCGACGAAGACAACATTGTAGCTAGCCCAAACTAATCCAGTGACTGTATGAGTGACTGGTCTCTAAGAAATGGTGATAGTAGCATAGCAACCAAACACATTTTCCTATCACATTGCAGTGAGCACAACATTACAAGCAGTAGCGCGCGGCCACATCACATTGAACAACGGTATGCGAGCGGACGATTCTCTTCCGGGACTCACCACAGTCTAAGGCTCTAGCAGGGATGTGTCTAAGCATTAAGCATAAACAATCCGAACTGAACTCTTTACGACTCGTGATAAGGCACGCCTTTCAGCATGGTTCAAGATCATGTTGCCTTTCCTGTCTCTTGCCTTCGTTGTCATCACGGGCCTAGAGTTCAAATTGCCTTGCCACTGGCGTTGCTTAAGCTTAATTTGTGATTGTGCTCATAGGAATAAAGTTACGAGTCGTGTGTGATAATGTGATTGTGGAATCACCGAATGTGGAGAAAGGGGTCGAGGAGCGTCTCAGGGACAATGACATGATATTGGCTATTGACAGTCGTAGTCTTGAGTTACTGCTTACACATGGTTGTCGAGCTTGGGGATGGTATCATGCCTCTTTCGCTATTTGTCTAAATGAGTTAGCAATTGAGAGACTACTAATTCACACCAAGAAACCCGATTCGCAATTGCACGAAAGTAATCAATAATGTATGTCGGCCGCGCTACCAGCTGTAAACTGCGTAGATGCATCTTGCAGTACACAGCAAAGTGTAAGCGAAGTCTCAACTCTCCCATCACTTCATAGAGGGCCCTTGCGAGCTCACCCCCATGCGATCTGAAGAGTCGTGAATATCAGCGCATCTTCGGCACAAACACCAGTATTGAATGACTTGGTATTGTAATTTGACATCCGCGCTAGTTTGAACATATGGTTGGTGGAATCTGGATGAGAATGAGGCAACATGAACGAGGATACACAAGGACATCATAAATCATTGATTTTGTACACTTTTTGATGTATGTGGTCTATCCAGATTGACGAAATAGTAGGATATGCCCTGAACACATCATATCTAATCCTTCTCCTGTAAAGTTTGTCAGATTATCGAATCAGCATACACAATCAAGCACAGAACATACGTAGATCCAGCTGAAAGCAGCCTGCTTCCATGAGACAACCTCGTCCTTCTTGAACCATAGGTCAATCTCCTTCTTTGCGTTATCAACAGAGTCGGATCCGTGGCAGACGTTGCGTCCGACATCCTATGAATTCATCAACGTCTGTATTCTTCACCTTGTTCCTATTCTCTTGATTTACTCACGATGGCGAAGTCACCACGGATGGTACCGGGAGCAGAGGCGAGGGGGTTGGTGGCTCCGAGGATTGAACGACCAGTCTTGACGGCATCACGGCCTTCCCAGATCATGGCGCAAACTGGGCCAGATCCCATGTAGGTGATCAAACCCTTGAAGAAAGGCTTATCCTTGAGGTCGGCGTAGTGAGTCTCGAGGTGGTCTTGGGAAGGAGTGACCATCTTGATGGCTGCGAGCTTGTAGCTGTGGAGGACATGGATGTCAGTCTTGAGGGTAATGTATACGTGATGACCACAAGTGATGAGGAAATCTGGCTAACCCGCGGTTCTCGAAACGAGTGATGATGGGACCGATGAGCCCACGCTGGAGTCGTCGAGTTAGTACTTGAGGTCAGAGTGGCCGTTTCGTAGCCGAATCTTCTGCTTCAGACTGGCGAAGACTTGCCTGGACACCTGTAGGAGTATTAGCTTCTGCAGCAAAGGCCGATAATGCTCTACTTAACATCTGGCTTAATGGCAACTTTTTGAAGGATTACAGTTAGTCAAACACATTCCAAGCCATGTATATAATAGGGACTAATCACTGAAGGTCTGTTCGGTAGTCATTTTGCTGTTCGGGAGGTCTTTGTATCTGCAGGATATATCTGTCAGCGATGACTCGGAGGATTATAGCGGTCTAAGAAGAGTTGACTGACGAGGAGTGAAGATGATGTATTTGTTGTTGGTGTAGAATTGGAAGCAGCAGCAAAAAAGAAGACCACTTGAAACCAATGCAGTTCTGAACCCTGACCCCCGCCAAAAGCACATGCCTGACAGAAAGGGGCTGAGCTGGCTTTGCGCTTCGACCAGATGGGCCTAGCAAAGTGTTCGAGAGGCCGTCGCAAGGTGTCAGCAACAGGACATGGGCGCGGCCCCCGTCTCCTTAGGCGCTGCTTTACCTATTCGAGACTGTGACTCTTTCTTCTTCAACACTCTCGCGTGAGTTGGGTGTTGTTGGGTGTTGTTGGTGTGATTCCATACCCGTCCTCTCTGCTTCTGGTTTCTGATAAGCTTGAGACTGTGTTCCGGTGTGTCCGACGTGATCAGTGAAAGAAGAAGTTTCTTCTCCACAGGCTTACGATGCTTGCTCAGTCTTTACATATAAACATACAACGGCCAATGTCATTCATAACCTGTGCCATGCGAGGCCTGAACCTCTCAGGTAGCTCGAGATATTTTGGCATACCATCAGGTCGTGGAAGGTTCCTCCAGCACTTCAGCTCGGCTTCTTGTCTTCATCAAGGCGGTCACAAAAGCTACTTTCAGGCTGGCGGAAACCAGCTTCGTGGCCCGCCCACACTACCTCCACCGATATACCAATCTCAAGCTCCTCCAAGAAGCAAGCTGGCCGGCCTTCTGTTTGCCAATATCGTAGTATCCGGCCTCACCGTATACTGGGTACTTACTAGGAGGCCTTCACAAGAAGAAGGCGCCTCGTATCTCGATGTACAGACGAAGTACCACAATGCCAATGCTTCCGGTCTTCGATTGTTGGAGCACATGGCCTGCTATGGCTTGCTCGGAGGCTCGGAATGGTCAAGGTCTTTGATGTCAAAGGTAGGTGGCATACTACGTTGATTCTAGTTGACACAAACGAGCAATCGAGCCGTCGCGGTCGGACGCAATGGATGGATAATACCACTCCAATACAGAATTGGGCGCTACAGCTTGAGCTCGATCAACGCAAGCAAGCCATTGAAGAGGGTGATCCGAGTGGTAATAGTCGTGGCATGACTGTGTGGTATATGACGAACGATACCTGTGGAATAGGTGGTTGTGGACCTATACCTTCCATGGGACAAGACGCCCAACAGCCGCATCCCAGCCGAGCGGATCAAGCTATGATGCACTGTTCTCCCATGAGAGCCGACGAATTTCGGCAACTTTTTGAAGTACTCCGACAGATGACGACACAAAGAAGGGAAACTCCGCAGGGACAAGGCGTGAAAACCGTCGACTTGAGAGTAATGCCCGGACCCAATGGGAGTAAGGTGTTACATGTTGTTCAGCCAGACGGCATACTACGGGAGGTGGCTAGATTCTCGGGTGACCTGCGGCATAGACCAGAATCCGAAGAGACTATTTCTTTGGTGGAGGTATCTGAGGATGGCACGACACGAAGAAAAGTTCCAGGTGCTCATTTCACCCTCCACGACCTGGAAACATTGAACGAGAATGTGAAGGTCATGTCTCTCAAGCTTCCAAGCGGTGAGATTATCAAGATTGGAGAAGCCAAAGGAAATGTCGCTGTTGATCGTGAAATTCATCAAGGACAACGATTTGACGAGGTAATGCCGGACGGGAGGTGTCGCGAAATAGTAAGGTTCGGGAGGGAAGAGTATGAAAAGTATGGCATCGCAGCAGGAAGTCTGCCGGCAGGGGATATCGATAATTAGAACAGGCCAGAGGGATTCCAAATTTGATTTCGTTGCAACATTACTTTGTTAATCACTGCATGGTGATGATGATGGTGTTGATATTGATCCGCGCTCGAATTTGACCTCGTTGTAGCATCACTATAAGAATCACTGCACAAGCAAGTCTTGTGATGACCAGAAGACAGGCTTGGCACAAAAACGGAGCGAAGTCCGCAGAACCCATAACGACATCAACATCAAGCACCGCAAGTTCGATTCTACACAGTAGCAACAAGCACTCGCTCCCACGTCCAAGACTTCAGTCGCCTTCCAAACCACTCCACACACCGCCTTAAACCACTCCGCAACTTACCAACTTCCACCCACGAAATTACAATGAAGTCGGACAATTACCTTACTCTTTGCCTCGAGCAGGCCTCCAAGTCGCCCATGCACTACCGTCACGGCTGCATCATTGTCCGCGGCGGCAAAGTCATCGGCCAAGGCTACAACGACCACCGTCCCGGCTTCAACGGAGGCGCTCTTAAGACGGGTCGCATCGCCTCCAGCGCCCTCGACAGTCCGGCCGTGCTCGCACTGAAGTTGAAGCTCAAGAAGAAGCGCAATCAGCCGGACCTGCAGCAGCATCCCACGACGTCATCCACATTCACGCCCTACGAATCCATGGGCGGCGGGGGCCATCTGGTCAACACACCCCTAAGCATGCACTCCGAAATGGCAGCGATACACTCTGCCCTGACTACTTGCACTAAGCTGTCGTCTAGTGCGCTGTCTTGCGAAAAACCGTGCTTCAAACTATCGGGTAACTCTAAACGTAAAGCCCGATCACGGAAAGAGGCGCTCGAGAAATATGTCGAGCGTGTCTGCGCCACCTCGACCGCCACTGGCAAGCCGCAGGTTCAAGAGTGCGGTTTTGAAGCCGCTGCATCTCAATCAGGTGGATCGGTACGGAAGCAACGACAAAGACAACAAGTACGAGTATGGGTACAAGGAGGCAGGAGCGCTGCACAAGAACAAGGGTGGGGCGTTTCAGGCGGGTCAGAGTGGTGTGAAACACCGAATGAACGGGAAGAAGAAGATGAAAGATGGAGAAAAGAAGAAAGAGAATGGTCATCATCACATACAGGTTCAGAAAGATGGACAACAACAACAGCCACAGCAATTTGTGTCTAAGCATGGAGGAAGTCATAAACCTGCCACAGATAAGAGCACTTATACTCACAGCAAGGATACGTTGACTGGAGTTATGTCTCAAGCATCTTCCACCACCACAAGCGAGGATATTGATGAAGACAATAACACTCACGCCAAGAAGCCCTCGCACAATCACGTAAGTCAATACCAAACCGTCCCCATGATCTTCAAAGCTAACACCCCCAGTCCACACGCTCCAACCAAAGTAAGACATCAAACACCCAGCGAACGCTCACACCAATAGCTCAGACGCACCGCGATTCCGTCTCCGTCAAAGACCGGCAAAAGCATCCCCGCCTTAACGGAGCTGATCTCTACGTTACGCGACTAGGATGGTGCAAAGGCAAAGACAAGGACCGAGTCTCAACTACCACTCCTGCTAAACGAACGCCCGAGAGCGACTCTGAGCTAGAACGTGCTGCAACGGACGATGTCCTCGATCTCAAACTCGATCTCGAACTCAGTAGTACATCATCATTTTCAAGCTCCTCAAGCTCATCGTCGCAATCCGTCTCAACCACGCCATCTTCACCAACCTCATCAACGTCCACCACATCTTCATTACCCTTTCGCGAACTCTCCCTCCACGACGAACTGCTCAACCCTCACCCACGCCCGTCCAGCTCCCCAAACTCAAGCAGCTGCGCATTCGAAGACTACAGCGCAATCCACGCCTCTCGTCCTTGCTACAGATGCGTAGCATACATGCATTCCGTCGGAATCAGACGAGCATTCTGGACCAACGACCAAGGCGAGTGGGAAGGCGGGAAAGTGAGAGATTTGATTGATGCAATGAATGGATCCATGATTTGTGGTGCAAGCGGTGGACCGATGGATAATGGCCTTTTTGTGACCAAGCATGAAGTGTTGATGTTGAGGAGGTTGATGGGGATTGGGTGAAGCGTGATTTGTTGCTCACATCACCAATTTAACAAAACAAAACAACCAACGGACAAAAGCTAGAATAAGTTCTAGCGCAAACTTCACCAATCTCAATCGACGACAGGGTTGACTACAAAAACAAGTGGTAGCATTAGCACAAGCCAAGATCGTTGATCCGTTCGCTACGCGCTGCATTTCAGAGTGTGATTCTTTCATATTGAAGAATAATATGATTCCGACATCCATTTACAGTTGCGAGACATTACCCACCCACCGCTACTAAGTCCTCATTCATCATCGTCATCACTTCTATTCCTCATAACACCAGTCGCATGCTCCGTCAGTACCTTCGCACCCAAAACATCTCTCCGATCCTCAATCTCATCATATTCCTCCTCTCCCTCCCTCTCATCTTCGTTCCTATCATCTTCATCAACTTCCATAACAGCATCACTACCTCTTCTCCCATTAGCATCACCATCACCATCACCATCACCATCACCATCACCAGCCCTCAGCGCCTCAACACCTCGCCTACTCCTCCTAAAATCCACAACACCACTCGCAATATCTCTCCATCTCGATCTAACCGCCTCACCTCCATCACCCACGCCACGACTATCAGGTCTCGCAACCGGCGTCCTCAGCCTCCGACCAACTTCGGCCGTATCTTCCTGATCCATACCATGCCCCCCCGTTTCCAGATCCTGCGCGTGCTCTTCCGCATCATCAGCGTCTTCATCATCTTCTTCGTCTCCATTCTCAGCGCGGATTTCGTCTTCTTCGCTCTTGCGGCGTCGCTCGAAGTCTTGGGCGTGCGCGCCCCGTAGGATACGCCCGAATCGTTCGCGGATGGAGAGGGTGTCGGGGGAGTCGTTTGAGTTTGAGTTTGGGTCGCCTTGACGACGGCGGAGGGATGCGATGGCGGGTGATCTGGCGGCTTCGATGTCCGTGCTGGTTGACATGCCGGCGCTTGCAGGTGTTTGAGCAGATTGTCGACCAGTTGTGCGAGAGGACAATGGGGGTGTGTTTGGTGTAGCGCCAGGGATAGTGTTAGCTTCTGTTTGGGCTTGCTGTTCCTCGTCTTCGGCCGGATGTTCTTCTCCGCCAGCTTCTTCAGAATCCTTGCTCTTGATCTTGTAGGGAAGTGGGACATCACGACTGGCACGGAAGCGGCCAACATTGGTATTATGTTCATTCTCCACACGGAAAATAACCCATATACCACGACGGGTGACCTCGGCAAATGACACTATGAATGATATAATAGCGCTGTGCTGGAGGTTGTGGTAATAAACGGCATAAAAGATCCAGCTGAAACGTAGGATAGGATCGAGGATCATGGCGGCGTAGTACACGTAGGGATTCTTATACGTGAGAACGGGCCGCAAATAGGGATAAGGAGCGTTGGGATCGAGCAAGGACCAGTCCATGAGAAGATCCCAGATCGATGTATAGATCGAATTGACGATTGAGACGGCAATGAAAAAGCCACGCAAGCCTTCGGTTTTGTGGATACGGTACATACTGAGAGACATGGCCGCAAGTATGGTAGCCGTGTACTTGCCGCCATTGACAAGATGTGGAAAGACATTTCTCGTATCGTAGTAACGTCTTAGACACTGCAATAGTCGCCAGACACCTGGCAAACAGGTGAAGAATCCTTGAAGTCTTGAACTATTAGAGTTGCATTGAGGTGGGTTGTTCCAGAAATGTGCGTAGAGACAGAAGAAGACTTCGATATTCCCCATGGCGTAAGTTTGACTGCAGAACATGTCGCCTGAAAAGAAATCCCTGAATTCAACTGGATACGCTCCAGCGAAAAGTAGGCGCCACTATCATGTGTTAGTATCTGTACATTTGCTCGTTACTTCTTCGGACGTACCAAGCTATAAGCTAGCCACTTCCGCGAATGATGGTAGAATATTGGTACAGGTGCGAAAATGATAAGGGTCGTCAACCCCATTAATATTACTGGATAATAGATATACATCGTGTCACCACCTATTCGCGAGAAATTGAGCCATAGAGTAATGCCTAGTAGGAAGAGAAATAGACAAGGTAGCTCTGCCAGTTGTTGCCAGCTCAAAGTGGTCCGTGGATCGTATTCGAAGCAGAATCGAAAATTGACACGAGCGTGCTCAAATATTGCGCAATCGAAGCAGAAGAAGAGAAAGAGGTAGAGCAAGAGAAAGTATCCCGCGTACAACTGACATATGTTAGTAGTTGTCTAGTATGTATCTGCATCATTCCAATCCGTACCTGCAACAAATAGCTTGTATACAAAGTCACCATAGGATCGGCATCGAAGAGTAGCTCTGCACCATACACCAGTCCTTCAATACCGAATACTAGTCCAGCTGCTGCGAAGACACCGTTTCGAAACACCGAACCAGTATAATGACCGATCCTGGAGTTCTTCTTACGCAACTTGTTGACAGCAATCTTGTGGTTACCTTTTTCGAAATATCTTGCATAAAGATCTTCCACAGCAGTGATATGACCATCAAGCACTGAGCTCTTCACAAAATGGGCATTATTGACTCTTTCATACATATACCTCATAGTTGGCCGAGCATGGACCGCCTTGTCATATTTCTTATTGATCTTGCGAAAGGCAGTACGATTTAGTAGTGCATAAGCTTTGAGCAGTTCCAGACCACGATAATATTCCTGTAAGGCTGCCTTTAGCTTGCGTTTTGCTGTGAGATATGGCACTTCAGGCTTTTCTGGCCTACGTGTATAATCTTTGTTGTGGTCGATGGCCGAGCTGGGCGGCGTTGCTAGATTGTTGTTGTGTTGTGGATGTGGACGAAATTGAATTTGCTTCGCTGCTTTTATGGGATGATATAACATATCAAGGGCGTTCGGGAGATCTTTGAGATGCTCCGGATTTGCCATGATATGTCCACTTGAATGGTTGAACTCATCAACGCCTTCCAAAGCATCATGTCCTTTTGATGCGCGCGCTTCTTTACGTCTCTGTGCTTGCACAATCTCCTCAAGCCGATGGTCTCTCATAATATGCAGTTGCGCGCGAAGTGTATCGAGCCTTTTTGTAGCTTCCTCCTCTTTCGAGTCATAAAAAGTCTCTATCTTGTTTAGCTCTTTATCCAGGAAGTCAAAGAATTCAGCTTGCTTTATGTCAATCGCCTTTAGAGCCTCAAGAGGCATGTCATCGTCTGATTGTGCTGCTGTATGTGACGCTGGCTTTGGCGAGAAGATTCGCCTTAGCAATGGTCGTTCGTGTGGTGTCCCGGCATGGGTAGCAGACTTTGACCGGCGAGGCGTTCCAGTGAAGGATACATGGCGAAAAGGCCGTCTTGTCTCACCAGCTTCAAATGCACTTCCATCAGCAGGGTTTATGGCTGGAGCTGATCTTCGACTTGGTCGTAGGCGTGGCAAGCTTGTAGTGATATCCCCATGTTCATTTCTTCTAATCGTACCAGTGCCTTGTGCATCAGGATCCATAGCTGGTCCTGGCAACCGCAGGGAAGCTCCTCCTGATCTCAATGGAGAAGGAGGAGTGCCAACAATACTGCCATATCTCATCCATTTTGAGTCATTCTGACCTCCATCGCCATTCTGTCTACTTATAGGCACTGGTTGTGGTTTTGTCTGCGCCGGTTGTGGTAGATTCAGAGTCGGCGCGTTATTCTCCCTGTATGGCTGTACATGAGGTAGATCGCCATTCTCGTCCGCCTCTTCATCGTCTTCATCGCTAGATCCTGGTCTTTGTGTATGCGACCATTTGGATGTCCAGAAGCTCCCATAGCCATTTGCTGCACCGAGAAAGGGTGTCTTGGCTGAGTCGTTGGTGCCTCTTCGTGTAGGAGAAGTTGGATGTAGACGGCCAGATTGGGGTGTCCGTTGTGCAGCTTTTACGGCGCGGGTAACTGCCTTCACTTTTTTCTTTCCTTGCTGTACAGAGAAGGTTGTCAGCCATCTGGGTAGTGTGGAGAAGGATATGCCATTCTACCTTGTAGTCGAAGTACTTTGCCCGCCATTCTGGCACGAGGTCTTCCTCGATCTCCCTGACCGCAAAATGTTAGCAGTCATTCGCTGGCTGATTTGCTCTTCGATAACTGCGCGTCCGGGACGTACTTTGCGAACTTCATGGCCTGATCCTGTCACCTATATCACGTTGTTAATCATGCAGGGCGTAGCAGCAAGCGCATTGGAAAGCGGGTTTCTTCTGGTCGTTTGAGGTCCTCGCTCGGATTTTCCTTGGCTGGTCTCTGGGGATGGGGCCTTCTGGGCGAGGTGATCTGAACTTGAGATGGATCTGTTCAAAAGGTACAAGACGACACAACAATTCTAGACTCTGTCTCATGGCAAAGGTAAACAGAATTCTCTGGTAAGCACGAACTATCGACCCAGCAAGGTACTCGTCCAATGATAACGGCCAAGAGCTTCTCGTGTCCGCTGCAAAGTCTCGCGGCTGATGCGGCAAAAGGAGGTATGCAAAACATGAAATACTATGGCTGAGTCAAATAGTCATGTTGGATATCACAAGAGAGCGTGGTTGAAAACATGGATGCGGCCTTAAGAGCTTAGCGTTTCAGTATTTCGCGAGAGCTGGAGGAAGACTTTATATGTTGGGCCAGTATTACCATCAGATCTCACAGCCAAGCTTATAGCGATAAGTTGAGTTCGTCTCATCTTGATGAGTATAGCATTATGTTGTGACTCGAGCTGTAGCCCACAGAGTAGCAAAAGTGAATGCAACGAGTAGAAACAGGTGTTTTATTTCTTAGCTCTACTATCAAGGAGCTACCATCTTCATGTCCTCATAAGCCATCAAAAAGGCATATTCCACCAGCCGAGTCATGAATCCATTACTTTTTCCGCTCAGCTATCGAGTGTCGACTAAATGACTGCAGACAATGACCGTCTACCAGTTGCCGTACTGCTGCATGCGTCCGTGAGGCTGCATCTGCTGGGGATCATACTGGTCACCCTGGTTGCCGTAGTGGTCGTCGTACATCTACCATGTAGCGTTAGTAAACGAAATAGATCTGCATGCGGATATGGTGCGCTGTAGAAGGACCTACCTGCATGGCATTCTCCTTAGCCTGGCGCTTAGCCTTTTCCTTGTCAAACCAGTCCTCTCCCTTGGTCTCGGCGAGCTTGTCGACCTCAGCACCAGCGAAACCAGCTAAGAGTTCTTTAGCGAATTGGTGGGAGACGGGCTTGCCTGGTGAGAACAAAGGATGTGTTAGTTTGTTGCTGCAGGTGCTGTGACATAGAACAGGAATGTAGAACGTACCCTCGCTCCTCTGGTGGTCTTCGAAAGCCTTGAAGCCGGCGAAAGCAGCACCACCGGCTACAAGCTCATGACCGAAGCTAGACTCGTTGGGCTCGAAGTTGGGCTGGTTGCTGTTGCCGTCGTCTGTAGATGAAGGTATTAACATCTTCCACATCATGTCATAAGCGTCCAAGATGAGTTAACGTACACATCTGCTGGTACCTGGAGGACACTATTAGTTAGGTCTAGAAAGATCTGTTTGTGATGGGATTACTTACGCATCCTCTGATTCTCCCCATCCGAAAGGCATGTTTGCTATGAGTAGTGTTGGTAGTAAAAGGTGGGAAGTGTTTGGTCTTGTTGGGTGAGAGCAGGATGTGATGAAGTGAGTTGGAATTTGTTGGTGGAAGAAGGGAAGGCAACGAGACTATATAAGCGAGAGATACCCCTCGTTTCAAGGCGTTTGCTGTCTACCTGACAGCTACGCAATAGGGCAATTCCAGGCCAATCTAGCGGGGTCGAGGCTGAAAATAGCATCAGACGCGTGGGACGATCTGCTCAAAGTAAACACCTCTCTTATGTCTCTATTATCATTGCTCTGTCTACCTCCTACAACTGCTATAACCAATCACCAGGCCACTAGCCGCTGGAGAGTTGCGTACGTGTTCTACTACTGTCGTCTCTATGTAGCCTACATCCTCCTGGAGCGACATAGCTGAAACGCAGCCACGTTTCACTAACGTCATCAGCGCAGGGACTAGTTTGACCCCACTAAGGCACAGCCTCAAGACTTCAAGTCCGTCTGGCATCATTTTGCTCAGCCACAAGGTGATGGTGGCAGAGAAGTACAGGCAATAGACGGTTGAAAGACAAATATTAGGGCCTGCAATTTGCAGAATCCCATGAGTTGGAACAAGCCTGTTGAAGCTTCGCTAAGCTCATCCCGTTGCATCTCTTGGCTTACGTTGTGACAGGCTTGGTATTGTCGTCACTCTGGTCAATCCAATGCAGTATACCTGCATGAATGGTACCGCTAGACCTATAGCCACGGAGATTGCTGAGGTTGTGCCCTGGATGACCTTCCAGAAGCGAACAAAGCTCGTCTTCATATGTGTCGACCTTCTCTGCTACTTCACAAATCCACCTTCGTAGCTACCATTGCATAAGATGCGAACCCGGTCACAAACAACCAAGCCCGCTTCTTGCCTCCCTCCTCCTTTGGATCAATACCAATCATTATCGCAGAACTGGCACTTCGTAAATCATTCCCATCATCCTGGAAAATAACAGTCTTCTCCCACGCCTTGTGACTTTCCCCTTCCGTCCCATTAGTCGCTGTTGATCGTCTTGAATACCATACGGTCGAAGGAATAGGCTTATCCGCCCTTGAAAAGTCAAGCGCAAGACTTATACCACGAGTTAGACCTGCCAGTACATAGCCACTGGCATCGTCTTCCGGAGTTGCCCAAGGATCGTCATAGTAGAATGGGTTGTCTAGTGTAGTATCAAATTGAATATGCTCGACGACAGTAAGCTTCTTGTCTTCAGCAGGAACAAGAGATCGGTAAGCACGAGTAAGAACGCCACCAGATGCATCAATGATGAGAATCTCTTCTGGACGACTCGAAGCAGACCGCCCCAGTCCGTTGTTATTATGAAGACCAGTGAGAGCAACAGTGATGTGCGTGCCTATCGACGGGTTCGTTGATTTCGGATCTGTGATCTCAACGTGGAGCGTGTCTGACCATCCTCCGAATTTTTGCGTGAGGACTTCCTCCAGAACACGCATATCGCCCTCCCGATAGTAGTGGTCATTGGTCACGTAGAAACTGGTTGGGCTGGTGGCTAGAATATCATTCGGTGTCTTGATCAGTGGATCGTTGATTGACCGAACATGCTCAGCAGTCTGGCTTCCTAAAACATGGCTGAAGACCTCAATCTGGGACAATGTCTTGTTCGAGGATTGAGTGGTGCCTTGTGCATACCAGTGCTGAGGATTTGGTAAATGGTTGATCACGAAAATATGCAGAAGCTGGGCGTCGGTAGGATCTGTTAAAATGTCCATACCGTGAGTTACCAATGGCCCACTGAAGCCAGTGAGTTGCAGCTTCTGGGATGAAAATGTCTTTGTAATAGTCAGAACATGGTCATCATTTTACACATACATATTACGACTTACCATTGGGTCTACAACGTAGATTGAGCCCTGTTTGGCATTCCCCGGCTCGTCAAACTTGATCAATGGTGGGAACCACGTCCATCTCGCATCTGGATCCTCACTACCTTGACAAGCAGTGAATATCATGCCAGACTCTTGATGCAGATGGCTGTCTTCGCATTGTACTGTGTCCGGTATGATCCGCAGTCCTTTTCCGTGGATGTTTACGATGGAGTCGGCACTTCTAGTGAGTCCAAAGACCACGATTCTCTGCTTCACTGGACCATAGAGAGGAAAAACCACGATGGCGGCTACCAAAGCCAGAAAAGCAGCTTGAGGGTAGACCATTTTCGTGGCTACAAGTGAGATACCAGAAACTCAAGAAAACGACTGCAGAAGCTGCACTCAAATCACAACACGAGACAGTAATGAGCGAACAAAATGTACAAGAACTTGAAAGAGACCACGATACCGGGAGGGATCCAGGTGTCGAAGACTGAGAAAGACCTCGGGCATTAAAAAGCAGATCACCAACTGCCTAAAGAGTGTTGATTTACCGCAGAAAAAACTTTACGTCATCGAGGTCAGCAGATGGAGGATCGTCTCTGTTTCTCATGTATTATCATAACACAACAACAATGCGGCGATTACGGATCTCTCATCAACTGAGACTATCCCAATCTACCCGGCAATTCTCGCAAACTAGCCGATTTCTACGACCACAGCAATATGATACCGAAGGCAGGACACCAGGATTTGCAAGGCGGCGGCGACAGCAACACAGTTCACAACATAGTGATAGTACAGACGGTACAATCCCTTCGAACATCCCACAAAACACCTCCGACAATGCCGTCAACTCCCTCCTCGCTCCTGTACATATTCCCGAAGATCCCGAAGCTATACTTATAGAGCAACATCCAGCGACATCCATACTGAACAACTCTTCGATCGTGGTACAGAGACAAATCGAGATGATGAACGTCTTCCTCGGATTCGAGCAAGCAAACAAATACGTGATCATGGATCCGCAAGGTGGTCATGTCGGATTCTTAGCGGAAACAGACAATGGTATAGGCAGTGCATTGAAGAGACAGGCATTTCGCACACATCGAAGCTTTACAACACACGTATTTGATAGGAACGAGAAAGAAGTGCTAAGATTCCATCGACCATTCTCATGGATCAACAGTGCCATACGTGTGTATGATGCTGTTGATCCGGCTTCATCCTCCTTCGGCACTTCCTCAGCTTTGCATAATACCAGCACCAACTCGATAGTCACCCAGAATCAGGTCCCAGCTCAGATATCTCGGCTACCTCTTTCAGCAATGCGAGTGATTGGAGAAGCTCAGCAATCATGGGCACCATTACGGCGAAAATACAACCTCTTCTTATCCCGACCTCTAGACGATGAGCGCTCGAATCCAGATGCGCCTCGCCTCACATCTGGTAACCTTCCACTGTCAAATTACAAGTCATTCACGGTTGTGGAGAACGATAAGAGTGCTCGAGATATCGGCTTCAAGCAGTTTGCATACGTTGACGAACCTTTTCTGTCGTGGGACTTTACTTTAAAGTCATCAGATGAACAACTTATCGGCTCCGTCAATCGAAACTTTGCAGGTTTCGCCAGGGAGATATTTACTGATACTGGTGTATACGCTTTGCGAATGGACGCAGCAGGTCAAGAAACGAGTTTGTCAGAAGAACAACAACAACAACCTTCTCTTGGAATGACACTCGATCAACGTGCCGTCATGCTTGCTACAGCTGTCTCGATAGATTTTGACTACTTCTCACGGCATAGTGGTAGTGTGGGAGGCTTTGGTGGAGGATTCCCAATGCCTATCTGGTTACCTATACCTTTTGGAGGCGGCGGTGGTGCTGCAGCAGGTACAGAAGCCGTAGGGGTAGGGGCAGGAGCGGCGGGTACAGCAGTCGAAGGAAGTGAAGCTGGATCAGCAGTTCGTGGTGCCGCTGATGCAGCCAAAGGTCCGTTAGGAGCAGGTGAAGGTGCTATAGCTGGAGCAGGTAGCTTGGCAGGCTATGATGCATTACAACGAGCACGAGAAGGTCAGACGGCAGAGCAAAGAGACGACTTTGTGCCTGACGAACAACCACCGCCACAACAGCAAGACACTTACGATCCTTGGGGCCAGAGTCCTCCACCGCAGGATCAAGGGGATCCGTGGGCAAATCAAAACCAAGATCCTTGGGGTGGAGGTGGAAATAGTGGTGGTGGTGGTGGTGGTGGTGGTGGAGGAGGAGACAGTGATTGGGGTGATTTCTTCTGATGAGGATATGTATATGGCGGTGGCATATATTTTTTTTCTTTCGTTTCATGTTAATGACTGAATGAGCAGATATACAAAGTGCTTAGAGCACCAAGATGGTTGTCTCGGTAGGCGAAGTCGGCACAT
>Ga0160428_1000718_pt1 | contig 32319 bp, 21 predicted proteins | sample SolpanmetagenomM_FD_108198 | JGI IMG/M metagenome (GOLD analysis project Ga0160428, IMG submission 108198) | Solar panel surface microbial communities from Lawrence Berkeley National Laboratory, California, USA - M | ecosystem: Engineered > Built environment > Solar panel > Unclassified ... | reverse complement strand
GCTTCATCAATGTCACGACCGAGATTACCACGGGTTTCGTCGTCAACATCATCGTACTGATCGTAGTCGACTATACAGATAAAACGTTAGACCATTTGACTATTAAGAGGTTTCCCTGGTGTGATGTGACTTACCAGAGTCTGTACTCTTCTCGCGCATGCTCAGCTTCTTCTTTGCAGCTTGGATGAGATCTCCCAAAGTCATTTTTGTTGTGTTGTTGTAATTATCAAGCTAGAACTCTACAATCAGTCTGTATTCTGTATATTTATTTGGTTAAGCACATGATATTGCTCACTTGTAAGATGTATTTCTGATTTCCAATGCTCAAATGATCTAAGTGATCAAATGACGTCAATAAGTCGTGGTGATTTATGACAGTGAAAGAAGTCAGGGATAGCTAGGAATCGATCGATTTTCAGTAAAGGTTTGATGAAGGATGATGAGACAAGGAAGGAAAAAAGTGGAAAGAAGAATAATAATACCTCTTTTCAATTGAAATAATAATTGAATTATTAATAAAAGGAAAGAAGCATGAACTAGCCCTAGCGATACGATAGCGGGAAGCACTCGTCAATAATTGGCCGTTCATCCTATAAAGCGGGGAAGAATATTCTAAACGGGTAAAAAGGTTTTTGTGCCACAGGTGCGCCACCAATGAATTTGCGGGGTCAATACTTCCAAGCCGACTTTTAGCAAAGCCTCAGCCGTTGAGTAGGTCTCACCTGAGACTGCCGGCAAAGGTAGACAAAGTAGATCTTTCTCATAGATTAACCTTGACGTAATTCTAGACTCCATTATACGGTTATTCTAGAGGATCAAAAACATACGTGGCAAAGTCAAAGTTGGAAACGATTAGAAGAAATAGTATTAATTAGTATTAATAAATTGTTAACATACATTAAATAATTACAATTATTATCGCTAGATCAATATTTTATTTTGACGAAAAAAGTTGAAACATCATGCTTTATCAGCAAATCCAATTCGAGGAGTTCCTTGGCTAGCGACATCAAATACAGTAAAATGCTGGGATAAAATGGCATCACCAATAAGTTGTATGTCTAGGCCAATAGCTGATTGCAAACCTCCCAAACATAACTTTGGTTGACTATTAGTCAAGGGAAACTGCTTTATTACTGTAGCAGGAAGCTTGAGCTGATATCCTGTATTGCCAAATTCCATGTAAAAGTCTAATAATTGGGCATCGCAGGGAAAGTGCCACATATCAAACGACGTTACATCGACGATCGTTTCGTTGGACGCACCTGGGATCTGAGCATAGTATGCACTAACTACAGCATCGTTGATATAAGCCAACGAGGCACCCGTATCGGCAATGACTGTCTCGTCCATGTTCATAGCATATGTAACACCTCCAAAAGTGACTGATGAAGAGCCAAACTGCCAATGCGTAAACTCCTCATCATCCTTCGTATCTGAAACTACGATATCTGCGTAGAAAATGTCACCGTTGTATTTCGAGCCATCGATACTTCCGAATTCGAATTCGGATGTACCTTGTTTGCTCAAGACGACTGTAAATAATTGCTGCTCCAATTGTGCCATCAAGTTATACAAAAAGCTTGTTACACGAGTTGGAGAAACCTGAGGATGCTTCCAGAGTCCCAACCCCACCAAACCAAAGATAGTGTTTGTTTTTATTTCTACTTCTGCTATGCCCATGGCTTGATCAGGCACGATGATATTGCCCAATGTTATGGTATCAGTTCCTACATAGCCGTTAGCGCCACTGCCGTCCAGGTAATTTATCGAAAAGCTCTCATTCGGCATGGTCCTGAAAGTTGAGCTTTGGTTCGGGTAAAACCCCTCGGTCCCATTGTATCCCTCGTGCAACCAAAAGTCAGCAGAGCCCGTGTCAAAAGTAAGATGCATTAGCTGATCGCCGATAGTGATGTCGGACAAGTAGAACGTCGCATTGCCATCGCCAGGTGTTGTATTCACCTCTGCCTTTGAACTTCCCTTTGATGCCGCAGATGGTGCAGGACGACGGACTGCTTGCCCCGTGGCTTTTCGACTTGCAAATATATTTGTACTAATAGTTGAACCTAGTACAGTAGTATTGATTTTTGAAACGAGTGCTTTGGTCTTGCGTGTAGGAGAGCTCGGGCCAGCATTTGTTTGGATGTTGGAGCTGGGAATCGGTATGGCCGGCTGACTTTGCAGTGCATTGTCGACTTTTGCTCCCAAGGTTATGACAATCTCGCAAGGTGTTGCAATAACATTCTGTCCTATATTCTGTCTTCCCACCATATCTCTTTGAAGACGTGATGCCTTTTTACCATATCGAGCATGGACTTTACTAGCATCAGCAAAGAGATCTCTTGGATGAAGAGATCCAGCTGACGGGGCTGCAATTACTGCTCGTTTCGTTATTGTAGATGTGTCGAGATTCGATTTCGTTACTTGTGGTAATGCAGGAGCAGCAGAGATGAGGTGAGGGAGAAACGCAACCGTGAATAGAATCGATTTGATAAACATGCTTGGAAATTATCGCTTTTCGAGGTAGTTATTGTCGATTATGCATATACCTCTAGCCAGAAGAGGGTGATTAAATTAATGTGCAAGGACCTGCCTATATGTACACAAAAGAGAAGAAAACAGGTGAACAGAATTAATTATAAAGAATGATTAATGAAACGACAAGATGAACAAATCCAAGAAAAAACAGAGAGGGAAAAGGAAAGGATAAAAAGGATGGAAAGAAGGAGAAATTAACAAACATGGTTCCCATATCTTATTACAACAATCTTGGCCATAAAAAGAAACAAACACTTTTTTGTTTCTGTGGGTGAGAAGCCAGATGCGAACGCTAGCCTTGTTTCGATATCAAAGCTTTCTTTGTGATCTGATTCTGGTCTGATAGTGAGATGATTGATGTGTACAAAGCGATGAGACATCCGTGTTTACAAGGCTCACAATGAGACCTCGTCATCTATGTAGATGTATTGGCAAGGGGGAAATTATCAAGCACGAGTACGGAAATCATTTTGAGTCAGCAATTCAACCAAACAATAGTTTCCGCAATGGTTTCATCAACTGTGGGGAAGGACGATCTAAAAATAGTAGCAGAATTTCCGGATGGAGATGACGCCCCCACGACCCCTTTATGTTGGTTATTAAATTAAATAATGTCAAGAACAGGCAGATTATCGTCAAAGTCTTGGCCAACGTACTTTAGGGCATTAATTTCCAAAAACCCTGAATTACTTTAAAATAAGTAGTGGTATTACCAAAGACTATTAAAATCGACAAAAGGGGTATCCGTAAAAGTCTTGAACTAATAAGAACTAAAAGAGGGTACAAAAGGAACAAAAATCAGTGTGCGCCACTGGTCTCTACAACAAAGAATTACGGGAACTTTTCCAATATTTATCATGTTGATTACCAATAAACGGTCTTTTCTCTCAAAGGATGTTCAGGGCTCATATCGCCCATCTGCTCCTCATGTCTTTCCCACACAATATTGTTCTTTTCGTCCAAAGTAGATCCAATGTCTGAAACGGGAATTTCCTGGGGGGAATTCTTGATTTCATTTCCAGAAATACCCATGCCATCATGAGGAATCCAGACGACAGGCATCTTGCTGTTGATGCTAGGGTTATAGTAAGCATTCTCGAGTTCTTCCTGGGTGTAGGCGACCTCATTGCCATGCAGACCATGTGATTGTAAGAATTGTTGCATCGAAGCATAATCATTGTAAATGTGAGGTTTGAGGAATTTAGTGAGCATATTTGGTCGTGCATGGGGAGCTCCAACAGGTGCCTCGCCAGCGACAGCCTCGAGTGTTTTTGGTAAGTATTCCATCAGAGGTTTAAGCGCTGCACGGAGAGACAAGTGATATAGAACGGTGAATATCAAAAAGAGAATCATAAGTATCAAAGGTCCGACTGCACCGACAGATGTACCTGATGCGATAGCAAACAATCCAATCAAGCAAAGCTCGGCCAAGTATAATCCCACAAAGATATGCTGTAATGCACGAGGATATACTTGTCCCTTTGTGTCAATCTGTGCATTGTAGACGTAAAGCATGTTGTAACGATAGGCCAAGTAGAAGAATGATAAACCGACTGCAGCAAAGAAAAGTACAAAAGGAGCAATAATCGAGTAACACAATGCTATATCCAAAGTCAGTCATGGCTTTGTAAAAAAGTCGGGCTATTTAAAAACTCACCAATAACAAACAAGTTTGTAAAGACTGGGAAAAGAGTTCCCCATCCAACGCTGCTCAATCTCATAAATCTGTTGTACGCTTTGCGGGGGGTATTGTCCAGAAACTTGCCAAGGACAATGAAAATAATCAAGCCAACGAGCTGGACTAAAACATTTGCCACGACTGCTAGACCTTGAAGGATAAAGTAAGCAATATAGATGTTGCTTGCAGTAGGAATACGCTGAGCCAAGAGGGTTGTAGCAGAACTAGGATTCTGAGCGATCTGCTGACCAACAGAAGCTGCTGATGATCCTATTGTCGTAACAAGAAAGACTTGGATAACCTGGAATGCAAAGTAAGAGTTCTGAAGCGAGAGTTCTACAGCAGACCAAGTTGGATCGCCCGACAGTTTTGCAACTTGACGAAGTATGACTGGTAAAAGAGACATGAGAACGGCAAGAAGGACGACTGGAAGTAAACCGGTGACTACACCAAGAACGACCTTTGGAATGCTATTGATGAAAGAAAGCCAATGCCACGTCGACGAATTACTGTTGGCAAGTCCTTGTATATTCGAGATTGCACCAACAGCAGCTACTGGAATAGCCCAAAAGACAATCAAAGCAGTGATGAAAGCGATAGCGAGGATCTTACGAATGACTCTCTCCCACCATTTGATTCTAAGATTACCCCAGATGATCTCCTTTGGCGACATACCGGTATAGCGAGGAGCCATATGAAGAGGCTGATGGTGAGTCAAAGTTTGATAAGCAGCTTGGGCATCAGCAACAGAGAAGAATTCGACAAAGACAGAGTTGAGCTTCTTGGCGGTGGCAGCACGATGCTCAGCTTGTGACTTTTGGATTTTGGCGTCGAGTCTGGGCAGCTCTTGTCGGCACCAATCGATGGTGTCTACCTTTTTGCCGATCAACGGTTTGAGACGATGAGTTGGGCGCTTCTTTGGATTGAGCCATTGACCATCAAAACCCCGCTCGGTATCTGCCGAGGTGTTTGAATTCTTTCCACCTTTCTTGTTAGCTTTGATTCGTGCACCATTTGCGTTGCGAATCAGCTTCGTCTCGGCGACTTCCAACTTTGTTGCAGCTTTCGTTCTGTCGCTGACTAGATCATCAAGTTCACCACAATCTGTAGCAATCCATACGCGAGAGACTAGAGAGTTTCCGAGAATGCGCCGAATGTTAATTTCATCGGTGAATTCTGCAGGTACTGAAGTGAACAATACAGTCCTCGAGGAGATACGCGAGGCGTAAGAAGCAGAAAGGAGATATGCTTGTCGAAGGTTGATAAAGTAGATGCTCTCTCGCGTGATCATGAATAATACAAATCCAAAGAACAGATATGCACAGCCAGCATGAGCAAAGTATCGGTAGTAGTTGTTTTCGATATTTCCGAGGGTGATCTTGTCAAGTTGTTTGAGTGGTCCGCCACCAGTCGCGTTGACGGGGAATAAGATTGGGAAAGTGATGAGGGCTCCAACAACGCATGTAACAACAGCCATTTTGAGGAGACGAAGGAGGAGAAATCCATCAATGGTGTGATGAGTGAGAACATATTCGTCGGGAGTATTCCAAAAGCTTTTGAAGGCAGCTAGAATGCCTCCTTGTAGCGGAGGGGAAGTTTCTCTATTTTCGCATAATATCAGCCATATGCACGAGTTATGACTCTGGTGAGGGTAAATTCTTACGATCTTGCTAAAATAGTAGCATTTGTTCTAGGCTCGTACATGCGCGTGTACTTTTTCCTATAAAAAAGATCAGTCCCATAATGTTGATCAAGTGCTAGACGTGACAATAGTTTACCTGAGGATCGTAAACACAATAAACCATAATCCCGCATATGCTAAGACAGGAATTAATGTAGAAAACAAACTACTTAATGAAGCAGGAGCCGGTTGGTCATTTTTGGGAGGTGAAGACATGGCTAGAAATGATAACAGTCACTGGCGCAAAAGCGACTCGGTGATGATTTGCAGTGCTGTCAAAGAGAAAGAAAGAAAAGGATGGCAATTTGAGGGAGCGCAGCAGTAGTGATTATAGAATGGATTGCAGTAGCGCCGATCTGGATCAAAACACAAACATCCTTGGTATCGGGCACGGACAAATTTCTGCCAGGGACTTTTTTAGAAGAATGTGTTATGCACGGTGGAAAGTCAATTTTCCAACACAGCGAAGCGCAAATGAAAATCTTTTAGAATTGCGATAAAATGTCTCTGTGTGTGACGTTGTTCAACCCTTGTAAAGTATAACTACAAACCTGGATTCTCTCGTTTACACTTTTGCATGGCATTACTCGCGCACGCCGAGTTTTTTAATCGATCATTATTAGACTACCTGAAAACTTTTTCCTACGTCTCGAAAACACATTGCTATTCTATACATGTGATCTTGGCAAACAATTTAACCTTGCGACGTTGAAATTGCATTTCCCGTCATCATAGTTTTGGAGAACGAACTCAACGATGCGCCACAATGTCAAATAATTAGAGCGTTTTATATGGTGATGTAATTAATCTACATCTCAGCCTGGAAAGCATGGCCGCTGAACAAAGCACTTTTTTTTATCGCACCAACCCCTTTTTCAATCGATAACGATAAAATCATCTACGTTCGGTCAAACAAGGGGATGTACAGTATGCGACAAGTTTGGTACCGGAATCTCAGACATACGCTTAAAACTCATCAATAACGAGGGGTTCTTTTGTCGTTTAGCGTAGTTTCCAATCCTTATAACTCCATTTTTCTAGTCGCTCTCTCCTCGGCTTTTTAGACTGTGTTACAGCTTTCCGTGTTTCAATCTTTCCGTTTACCAGAAGATTGCGAAACCTTTCGCCAAGAAGATTTCCTTGTGGTCGCAATGTTCGGAGATTTTCGGAAAGTTCATCAGCTAATATTAGTTCTAGAGGCGCATCCAATATTCTAGAAGAAGAATTAGTAAACACACCACCAACTAAGAGAATGAATTATATATATACCTGGTCTTTCTCTTTCCTACTCGTCTCAAATCTTCATCGTCTGCAGAATCGTCGCTACTGTACTCTGCCATGACAGTCCTTTGTAGAGCCCTTGCAGCCTCAATTTGTTTGACCTCTTTTGCTATACTTCGAATTCTAGCTTGTTGCTCTTCTCTTGATTTCATTGCCTTTTCATGCTTTGCTAATCTTTCTTGTACCTTACGTTTCTCCAACTTCTTCCGTTCCGTAGGTGTTTTTCTTTCTGGCCGCTTCTTTGAAAGATGTGATTGTTCCTCGGCTTCGCTCTTTATTCCTTCCCATTCGCTGTCCCATGCACTTTCGTATTCAGCATCTACCGTTGCTTCTACTCTTGCGGCCTCAGCCAAAGCTTTTGCCTCTCGCAATGCCTCTTCTTTGGCTTCTAATAAGCGCCTTCTTTCAGCCTTGACCTCCTTTTCACCAGTCCTGCTCACGAGATTGTTCCAATCGTCGAATAAGGGATTATAGGATTTACCCGGATCTGGGGTTTTTACTGAAGCAACTGCTCTACCACTTGATGTTAACGGTATAGGCTTTCGAGTAGTAGTACTTGGTAATCGTATTGGCTGTTTCTCATCGAGGAAAGAAAATCTCGGATCGTGCTCTTTGACTACAATTTCCCACGGATCATGATCGGCCCCAGCTTCGATTGAAACACTTTCTGGCACTTGACCCGCCGCAACTGATTTCAATCGCTGAATCTCTGCATTCGAGACGTATGTATTCTTTTTCTGCCGTTTGACGGTAGCGTTGTCTTGTGAGAGTAGTTTACGTTTGCGAGAATCTATACCAGGAATGGCAGAGGCTCGTGCTGCTATAATTTCATCGGCTTTCAAAGGCTTCAATTGCTTTGTATTCTTTTTTCGAATTTCTTCCGAACCGGTACGATCTAGTATGAAGAGTTCATTTGAAGGCTTTTCTGAAATGACACCACTGTTCGCCTGACTTAGAAACGTATTACAAGCAATTTCGTAGGCCATACATACCCTTGTATCTCCTCCTCTCTAGCTGCTTCCAATCCCGCTTGAAGTTCTGTAATGTCGACATTCTTCCGCCATGCCGTTTTACTCTTTCTTGACGATTGTTTATATTGACTCGGTGCTACCGTAGAAGCCATTGTATCTCAACAAAACGAGATTATAATCCGATTGAATATTTTAGAATTACGACCTCTAGCCAGGAAAATTATTATCATAATATTCTTTACAAAATTTCTCTGGACGAAAGTCTGGGGAAGCCGTTTCAGCTCATGATGACAAATAAGGTTGCGGCCCGTCTTTACTTATTTTGGAAAACCCTAAAAGCTGTTTTCTGGACTTTGGCCTTATGATGCTTTCATGTGATATTATTGTTTCGACAATAACAGTCTAAACTACAAATAACCGGATATACATATCATCTATAGACAGCCTTGTAGCAGTGGTATCATTCACGGAATATCTCACTACCAATCAAGCACGTACTGTAATCCTACGCAAGGGGGCGGCCTTATCCGCCTTTCATCACGACCATGGCAATGAACGAATCGGGAGGTGGTGCGCAAACACTGAAAAAGTTCAAATTGGTCTTTCTTGGGGAGCAAAGTGGTGCGTTATATCAATATCCGTAATAGTCGGCCAAATGCTGATATACCGTGATTCACAAAGTTGGCAAGACATCGTTGATTACTCGATTCATGTATGATTCTTTCGACAATATGTATCAAGCGACCATCGGGATCGATTTCTTATCAAAGGTCAGTGATATACGTATTCATTAATGTCAGACACAGTGTACTAAAGTTCTGACAATCTGTGTAGACATTGTATTTGGAAGATCGAACGGTACGATTACAGTTATGGGATACAGCAGGGCAAGAAAGATTTCGAAGTTTGATACCATCTTACATACGAGACTCTAGTGTAGCAGTTGTTGTGTATGACATTACAAGTATGTTTTCTCTGCTTTGAACCATAACGTTGTTCGTATGCGCAATCACTAACAATTCACCACGAATAACAGGTCAGAAATCTTTCGCACAAACAAAGAAATGGATCGATGATGTACGGTCTGAACGCGGTGCAGATGTGTTGATATGTCTGGTCGGAAATAAATGCGACTTACAGGAGAAACGGGAAGTGATGGAGCCAAGCACTGGTGACGCAGACAAGAAAAGCATAGAGATGTTTGAAAGAAATGGATTTCCAAATGTAGATCCAAAGAAAAACATGTGGATGGAAACCAGTGCAAAGGCTGGGAAAAATGTAAAAGAGTTGTTTGATAAAATAGCGAGAGCTTTGGCACAGGACGAAGTGTCTAATGTAGACAGGACTGCTAATAAGAGTAAGTTTACGAATCAAGCTCTACTCTGGCTATGCACTAATAATAATCTTCTAGTTGATGTGAATACACCGTCGAATCAGGCGGATTCCCAAGGTGGTTGTAGTTGTTAATGAAAAGGCGCATACTTCATTTTACGAAAAAAAAAAAAGGCATGATGAGATTGTACAATAAATGTATATAGGGTTGTACTTCTTGATGCTTTATTACTTTTGGTGCATGATCTCGTGACGTAATATTATACACTATAAATGCTCTATGTATTCTGTTCTAGTCTGTTCTGTTCTCTGTTGACGTACGCTTGATATCTGACAACTTTGGAGCTGGAATTGGCGGACCAGTACCACTTCTTGCTCTTCTTTCACGTTCCACTGTCCCAGTTTGATGCTCTGGCGTTCTTGGAACCTTTCTCGGGGTCGATCGATCTCTAAATCTTTCACGTGCTTTGATAGCCTTGACATGATCGTCATCACGTTCAATGCCCAACCAATAGGTTTTTGGGAACAATACTAACAACCTTCCCAATGCACCTTGCCATCCTTGACCATTAGATTGCCCTTTCTCGAAAGGACTTTTCAACAGTCTACTTTCACCATTTCTCGTAGCTACAGCACTTTCTGAACCACCGTTGTTAACCGTGGAAGCAGCAATGCTTCTTCTCAAACATGTCCTAGCATGAGACATGACAATAATCACAAAATATACTCTAACCATCCATAACAATGAAAGGATGCCCAAACTCATGATACTTCCCGAATCAAACACAACATGACCCAGCCCTGTATTCTTTCCACTGGCTGGGAGACCTATAGCGACCGCATCTTGCACCATTTTACCCTTTCCAGCCGGTTTCGCAATGACGTGCACCTCGTCGACTTTTCCTGCCTTTGGACTCGTAAACCCCGCTGTATCATTGATCATCTTTCCCCCTGGGATTGCTCCTATTCCATTACTCGACCCGGTATTACCAGGTGTCAGATTTTGCGCTAAAAGGATAAACCATCCCATTCCAAAGACGATTGTTGTTCCCGCGTTGATCAAGGTGTCCAACATCATGATCCAGGCAAGACATAGGTTCCGTAAGGGTGCTTTTCGACGACGAATAGACGATGCGAGAAAGCTTATGAGACTGAAGATTAGGATCGAGTATATGTACATGGAAAGTTGTAATGCTGAGAGATGATAGCCGGTGAATAAAGCGAGTAAGCCATAGAATCCCGAGGCTTTATTTATGAGGATTGTGAGGGAGATGAATTCGGTAGCGGTGGGGAGTGATATGAAGTGGAGAAAGGACTATAATCGGATCATGTTACTAATTGATTCGAGGAGGCTAGAAAAGTAGTGGAGATACTGACCTTTGGACGAATGAGGCGAATAAATGTAGATGTTGCCATATCGGCGCAGACCTGTATCTGATTTCAGTCTGGTTAAAGTCGTTGCAAATCACTGAGAGGAGAGAACATCACAGGATCCTATGAACAAAAACATAAAGGAAGCCTTACATCAGCATGTCAAAAATCGAGAAACTCTATATTTCGTCATAACACGTGAGTATATATTTTTTTGGTTCTCATCACTACAGTATATTACAACTAGTAATGCCATGACATGGACGATCAACAGGACCAAATACCTATCATACCATTCTTTCGTCCTTCAATCATATATCCATCTCTAACTCTGACCTTTTCTATAACGGCAGCAGTCGATGGATCGGGCTCAGACTGCGCTCCAGCTCCACAATCCCATTGATGTCCTTCCGTCTTATCATATACTTTGACGACATTCTCACAAGCAGTAGCACAAATACGTCTTTGGTCAAATTGCATTGATGTTATAGCAGATTCATAAGCAAAGGCATCAAATATTGAACCGGTTCGAAGATCCCATATCTAGCATTCAATAATTAGTATCAAGCACAACCCATATGTATAATTGATTATTACTTACCCGTATACTTCGATCGGCGCTGCCTGTCACTAAGTGGACGTCGTCGAATTGCAGCGCCGTTACTCCGCCCGTATGACCGATCAATTGTCTCTGCACACCACCACTTCGTAAATCCCAAAGCCGTACCACACTATCTGCAGTTCCGCATGCTACAGCTGACTGAAATACTTGTAGTGCGCCTACAAAATCTGTATCGGAATTATTAGATGAATGCGTACGACCGAGAGTTGGGCGAAACCATGTATTTTTCTTCTCCGTAAATGCAGGTGACGAAGATGAGAAGCCAGTGTTGACAGAGTTAAATGGAGTTGCTACTTGTGATGAAGCCTGAGCAGAAGCCCAAAGGACATCTAGCGTTTGTACACATCGACCTGTATGAAGATCCCATTGACGCAGAGTTTTATCAGCAGAACCTGACATTAGCGTTTGACCATGAAAGTGAATGGCCGTCACCTCTGCTACATGTGATGAAAGGGTGAATAATGGACAATCTGCCATGGAAGACGGTGCATGAGTGTGAGTCGCAGAAGATTTGCTGGAGACATGCTCAAATGAATCAGAATCAATCTCGTGTTCAGGAACTTGTTCTTCTCCTTCTTCTTCATCATCATAAGGCTTTTTGTTTGTGGTTTGGATTGGAGTATAATCTGCTTGCGATAAATCCCATAATCGAATCGTGGCATCATTGGATCCAGAAGCAACAATGTTGTCTTCAACTTGTATACATCTTACAGAAGATAAGTGACCTTCCAATAATCCAATACATGTTCCACTATTCAAATTCCAGACTCTTAAAGTATCATCCAATGCTGCAGATACCATTGTACCAAATGGCGCATCAAAATCAAGAGCTGTAATAACATCATCATGGGCTTGAAATTGTTTGATATTTGTTCCTGGACTAAGATGTTCATGTAGTATTGGCATCGATGTCCGTCTTGGCGTCTTCCGTTTCCTAGTCTTGTTTGCTGGTATCTTCTCGAAGACGGATTGTGACATAAAATCGTCTTCTGTACTTGTCGTTTCTGTGTTTTGTGCATCCGCTGCAACCTGTGTTGTACTTGCGCCTGGAGTATGATCCTCATGAACCTCATCGTTGTGAGAATCTTCCATTTCATCCAATTTAACACTTAGATCCGCTATCTCATGCTCTAGATCCGTTTCTTCCAGCTCCAATGCAGCCAATCGATCTAGCACCACTCTTCGCATGCCATGTAAATTGGAGATCTTACTATCAATCTCCAATATCTCTGATGCGCACATATTCTTACGAATTGCCATATTTGTCAGTCGGTGATCGAGCGTCTTTTTTTTATTCCGCAATTTAACCATTCCATGCCTGCCTTTTACCTTTTCTGCGCCGTTCTCTACATGCTTTTGCGTCTTTGAATGTGTTCTTCCATGTTTGCCGTTATTGTGTAGATTTTCTGGTGGTTGAGACGCTTCGTAACCTTGAAACAAACTAAAGGCTGAGCGAGGTTCTGGAATATTCCTGAGCAGCTCTTCCGGTACATGCGCCAAAGCTCGATGCTGGATCTCTGCAGTGCTAAAAGTTGATCGCAGGACTTGTTTCGGAGTACTCCTCGCCAAAGCTAGTACAGATCGCTGAATGATAGGCTTTCTCAACTCCCGGTGTATTTCGCCAAGCGCATTCTGATAATGATGACTAGTTTCTCCTCCTCCTAATATCTGGCTTGCAGTAGCGTTTAAAGTCCTACCAAATGCTTCAATCTGCCGCGTCTTGTGATTCTGTCAGATTATACATCCTTTGTCTCGCTACAAACCTCATCTTACCGGAATCAAGCTAGATCCTTCAGATGCAGATGGAGCTCGTCGTGATTGGCTATCATTCTGTTTGAATGGACTCCTTCCTCTAGGAATAGACATTTGAAGAAGATTATCCCTTATCAATGTGGTATCACGTCATAATGTCCGACAAATTCGAGCAATTTCTCGCTCAGAAAGTAATTGTTACAGACTAGTTCAGTAGTGGTGGTCACCATGACTAACAAACTCCGATCTACAATCACGTGCATCAAAAACAAAATTATTGTATAATTTTTTTTTTCGAAGCCTTTTACTGTAGCTCATTGCCGGGCGGACTGTGATTATTATCAATCAATCTGCAAATTATTTACGGACTGTTGGTTCTCTTCGGTGAGTAACTAGCAAGTCTTATCGCTGCCTATTACACAACATTATGATACCGAGGTCAGCTGTGGGTCGAAATCAACGTCGACTTGCTGTTCAGATTGCCGCTTTTTCGCCCATAATCCATTTACCATTTCTATGGCCCGCCAGTCTCCGACAAAGCGCTACTTTATCAGACATACCGATCAAGAATAACACCTTGTCAAAAACGCGCTCACAGACAGCAAAATCTGGTCCCAGTCGAGGATTAGCCAGTGTAGCCGGTCATGTCAATTCTATCAACTCCTCCCCGTTTTCTCAGGAATTGCAATCCGAGTCGACCTTTCATTGGGATTACCCATCGTATGCGCCACCGGCGAAGCCATTAGTACTTGAACAGGCTTATGAAAAGCCTCGATCACGACGAAGCGCTCTTGGCAACACAAGTCTCGACTTTTTACAGAATTTATATGCTTGCGTACGGGTGGGGAGATTTGATCGAGCAGAGGGGATCATTCAACGTTTACAGGACATGTCTGATGCAACCGACTCGGAGATTATGCATGCTCATGAAGTCTATCTTGAGGCTCGACTTCATAGCTTGTCACAAACAAATATTCAGAAAGATTATGATGCAATGAAGAGATGGTTCCGGACTCAAAACTTACAGTCGCGAAACAATCCTGGACAGGCATGTTTGATCATGATCGAAGCTGCACTTGCTCTTCCGGTATCAAAACGTAGTGCTGATGACATAAAGGAACTAACAAGCATGTCTCATATGAAATGCGACGAGATTCTTGATGAACCGCATTGGACTGACGAAGGGTATCAAAGATTGGAACATATATTTTATCCAGACCGAATAGCAGATCCTGTCCCAGCTAGGATTGTAGAAACTTCACAAGTCCTGCCGGAAAGCATTCCATTCAAGCAGACCGATATACCGGACATCCTTCAGGTCGATCAAAGAGGATCGAGTATGTCGTTCCTCAAAAGAGTACTGGAGATTAAAAACGAAGCTGACGCTTCGGCGGATGCTAAAGATATGAGTAATGAAGAACTACGCAACGTCGTGCGTGAGAGACTTGTCGAAGATGCTGCCGCGGACGCTGCGATTGAAAAGTGGCGAAATGAAGATAGTCACCTTCAGTCAATGGGTATAAATGGTGCTTTATCAAACAAGTCAACCAACGCCATGATGTGGTCCTGGTATTCGGCTTTGGTAACCATATTACGAGAAGAATTAAGCGATATCAAATCAAGATTGAACAAAAAATCAATAACAACCAAACGTGGAGACGGTCCTCGGCCTGATATAGATTTATACGGCATTTTTATCGAAGCAATCAAACCAGAGACGCTTGCCGTCAATACGGTAATTTTCTTGATGAATACGATATCTCAGGAGAAAGATCAACGTTCAGGAGAATATCTCAATCACGTAAGAGTGGCAGATGCTGCAAAGAATTTAGCCACACAAATTGAAGAGGAGAGCATGGCTGAAGTCTTACGCAAAAATGATGGAAAACCGCGAATCAAGGCACAAAAACGAGCAATAACGAAGAGTAATATCAAAAGACGTAGTAAGAACACGACCCTTATAGATCACGTAGAGTGGCCTTTGGCAATCAAAGTCAAAATCGGTGCCATGCTTATTTCAAAATTCCTTGAAGTTGCCAAGATGCCAATTAGTCGTGAACACCCACGTACAAAGGTTATGGTGACCAGATTAAGACCCGCGTTTCATCACAAAGTAGTCTATGTCGGTGGTAGGAAACAGGCGCTTCTTATGCCATGCCCTGAGCTTCGCGAAAAAGTACGGCATGAACCTGCAGGTAGTATCATTTGCAAGAGGTTACCTATGTTGGTCAAACCTCAAAAATGGACAGGATTTCGACAAGGCGGCTATCTCAATTATGTTACTGACTTTGTACGTATTCCAGCGGGAGATCCAACTCCGAGAGATTATGCCCTTGCGGCTATATCGAAAGGAGACATGCAACAAGTCTTTGATGCCATTAATGTTTTGAGCAAGATTCCGTGGCGTATGAATGATGACATACTCAGAGTACAAATCGAAGCATGGAATACAGGTTCTGCCATTGGTAATTTTGCACCTCTACATCCCGACCTTGAATATCCTAAAGAACCAGAGCCATCTTCTGATCCACAGGTCAGAGCCAAATGGTTGTTGAATATTCAAGAAATTGAAAACACAAAGTCTGGATTCCACTCACAGCGTTGTCATCAAAATCTGCAGTTGGAAATCGCCAAAGCATTTCGTCATGATACCATTTATTTCCCTCACAATGTAGACTTTCGAGGTCGAGCATACCCCGTTCCACCATATTTGAATCATATGGGAGCTGATAATGTCCGTGCTCTTATGGTATTTGCTGAAGGCAAGAAGTTGGGAACGACCGGTCTTAGATGGCTGAAGATTCATCTTTCGAATGTTTATGGATACGATAAGGCGAGTTTTACTGAAAGAGAGGAGTTTGTAGACAATAATATGGATAAAATTCTTGATTCGGCAGAAAATCCATTGACAGGTAGGAAGTGGTGGTTAAAGTCAGAAGATGCCTGGCAAACACTAGCTGCCTGTTTCGAACTTTGCAACGCGCTCAAGCTCGAGGATCCGACTGAATTCGTCTCACATTTACCCATTCAACAAGATGGAACGTGCAATGGATTACAGCATTATGCAGCTTTAGGTGGGGATGAAGCTGGGGCTCGACAAGTCAATCTAGAACCAGGTGACCGACCTTCGGACGTATACTCGGCTGTTGCAGAGGGTGTCATCGCAGCGGTCGAGCAAGACTTTAAAGCCGGCAGTCCAATTGCTAAAATACTACATGGACGCATTACAAGAAAAGTTGTCAAACAGCCAGTCATGACAAATGTGTATGGTGTTACCTATTTTGGAGCTCGACAACAAGTAAAGCGTCAATTGGAGGATATGTTTCCCGAAATCACATCTGGAGATTTGATCAATCATCGAACATTGGCAGCTTATATTGCACGGAAAATATTCAATTCGTTCGGTCATATGTTTACGGGTGCACAAGCCATACAAGATTGGTTAAGTGTCTGTGCCGATCGTATAGCTACAAGCATCACTCCGGAACAGGTCGAGGCCCTTAAACAGACTGTCGCCAAAAATGCAAAATCAAACTCGAAGAAAGTCAAAGTTGGCGCACAATTCAAATCTACGGTCATCTGGACTACACCTCTACGATTTCCAGTTGTACAGCCTTATAGAGATGTAGCAGCCAAAGCAGTGCAGACCCAACTGTCAAATGTGTTGATTTGGGAACCTCAAAGATGGGATCCGGTTAGTCGACGGAAACAGCTTCAAGGTTTTCCACCAAATTTCATTCATTCACTGGATGCAACTCATATGATGTTATGTGCAATCAAATGTGAGGAACGTGGAATGACTTTTGCAAGCATTCACGACTCGTTCTGGACACATGCATGTGATCGAGATGAATTGAGTGAAGTCCTGCGGGATGCTTTTGTACATATGCATCGGGAAGATATTATTGGACGATTAAAGGAAGAATTCGAGGCTCGTTATAAAGGATGCATTTATTTTGGCACACTCTTTTCTACTGATACAGCTGCCCAAAAGATTATCGCTTGGCGTAAATCTAAAGAAGCAATCAAAGCGTTTGAGCATATGAGATCGGATGTACCACAAATGGAAAGGGAGATGATACTGGAATCACAACGAATTCAGCTGTTGAATAGTAAAGATGTGAAAGAGCAACAAAAGGGACGAGAAATGGTGACTCCAGCTAGTATCTTTTTGGAACATGGAAATGAGAAATCTGTCATTCCAACGTTAGGCACTGCCAGTACGGGTCTTGGTAATGCACCAGAATTTGATCCTCTGATTGTTGCTGAAGCTAATGAATCGTCAACCTCTCTTTTGCAACATGACGACACATATAATGACTTTGTAGACACACCCTCGAAATCATCTGAGGACTCGAATCTCAATGAAGCGGAAATACGTATGCGTCTACTTGGTCAAGATCCGCATGCCACAAAGTCGTCCTCGTCGACTGCCATCAACAAAAGAAACAAAATATCTGTATGGCTACCTCTGGAATTCCCGGACGTACCGAGGAAGGGTACATTTGATGTGACGAGGTTGAAACAGAGTCGTTATTTTTTCCACTGAATATAGCATGATATCGTTGTATTGAGGCTGTATATTTGTATAAATGTAATTGTACGTGTATATAGGAAAAGCTGTACTTGTATCTTTATCAGACCCTTGTCGAAAGATCGTGCTGAATATGATCAACAAATTGCGGGGAAATCGTTTGATCCGCATTCAGCCCCGTCACCATAACGTAGCGTAATGCTCTGATCGTCATTTATAACATCCAGTACAATCTAGTAATTATGGCTAGCTCATCTTCCTCACCCACCCCGACGATTCTATATTCGTGTATAGCGAACAGGACAACCATACTGAGCGAACACACAGCGACCTCCTCATCAGAAGTATCGAATCTAGCCTCCCAAGTACTTTTAAAGATCAATCCATCTAGTCCAGAGAAACAAACCTATGTCCAAGGCTCATACAACATCCACTATCTTTCTCCTAGTCCTTTCAACATCAATGTCTCCTCTTCATCCTCCAAGAACGCCAAAAAGGACACACAACTGATCTATCTTGCTATAACACCACTTTCTAGTCCTCGATCTCTTGCATTTTCCTTTCTCAGTACCGTGCAAACAGCCTTTATATCCTCCTTCCCACCCTCGTCGACAGCCTTTTCAAATTTGAGAACGTATGGTTGTGCAGCATTCAATCCCACACTCGCACATTTAATGTCCATCTCCACGCCAGAAAATAAAGATGCGATAAAGAACGCGCAGAAAGAAATCGACGAGGCAAGAGGGATAATGAATGAGAATATCGAACGGGTTTTAGAAAGAGGAGAGAGGATGGATACGTTGATTGACAAGACGGGCCGGTTGCAAGGAAGTGCCAGGGATTTCCGAATGAAAGGCACGAATTTGCAGAGGCGAATGTGGTGGAAAGATGTCAAATTGAGGATCATGTTGGGTGGAGTGGGTATTGTTGGGGGGTATTTGGTGGTAGGGGCTGGTTGTGGTTTGCCTGGTGAGTCTCTTTCAGATGAAGGATACAAAAGGGCGTGTGAGACTAATGTGGTGATGTAGCTTGGGGGAGATGTATACGGTAACATTAAATTGTACATGGCCTGTCCTCAATTATGTTCAGAATCACTTTACGATAGATCTTCGGTTGCTGAGAGTCGAGATTTGAAAAGGAAAGGTCTTTCACTTTTCAAATTTCTTCTGGTTTCTATGAACTCACTGGTCAAATTCATTGGCCGAAAAGCATCTACAACTCGCCATATATATCAATAAGTATGGTTTCTTTCACTTCTTTTACTTGAATTCATCAAACTGACCCATTTTGAAAAGAGGAACAAATCACCAAGTTTTCGTATCAACTACCTCCGAGGGCTATTACGGATTGAAAGACGTGTTTGCTTATTCGATTTGATCACTTCTGGTATCTACTAAAGGATTTAAACCCAAAGAAATGTTTCAAGTCAAGTCCACAAAGTTCATTAGTTGTCACGTTTGAGCCTTTACCATCTTAATATCTAGATCGCAGAAGCTTAGGTCAGTTGAGTCTACATGCCTTTTATAGTCATCTTCTGCTGGAATAGCCCTTTTCCTTCTTATTTAGATTCTCTCTTTGTCGGTTCTTCATCTTTCAGTCACACTAGTATGTGACTCTATCATATTCTCATTTCTTTCCATGTCTTCTTTTCCAGTTCTGCTCACTTTCGTTTCATTGAGATTCACAACCCCGGACACTTAATTTGTCTAGCTTCAATCCGACTTAACGTTTCTCGTGGTTGGACACTTACCTTTTGACAGCGTCCAGCTCCTTGATTACATATCCATCTATCGTTTGCCAACATCTAATATACGCACTGCATCAACCTTTATGTCTTGCTCATGGTTCACATAACAGCGTTGGTAAGTAGCCACTTCTTTCATTTAGTTATTCTGGTCTCTCATTTTGTCGTTCGTTCTCCTTCTTTTTGCGAGAGTCGAGTTCTTATCAACTTACTCTAAACTCCAATTCTCTCAACTCTCACGTTCATAATTTGTTCATTTTCAATTCTCTGTGGCTATTCGTATTCATAAGACTTCATTTGCGAGTCGTGTCATCTACTTCATTCACTCATACGAACCACGTTCTATATAGACTTCAGTACATGTTATATATAGACTACTGATCAAGTTTAGCTTCATTGATCATGGACGACAATTCAATTCCCAGCGAGACCGCTATGCAAGAATCTCCAATCGAGGAGGTACTCATGGCTGGGCTACAAGCCGAAGCTCTGGATCTTGAAATTGTTGGTTTAGGTCAAACTAGGTCCACTCCTGATCTTGGCAGTTCACTCTTTGACAGGATCTCTCCAATTTCACCTACCACTATTAGTCCTCTCCAAACTTCGCAGTCGAATTCAGTGGGTCCACTCATGGAACAGCGTGCTCTATTTGACAATTTCATGCAAGAATATGGCTTAGTTCCAGTTGTTTCGAGCGTTGGCGCAGAGGCCGAAGCCGCAACAGAATCTGGGAGTATATCAAGCAAATCTCGAAAGAGAAAACAAGTAAATTCGACCAACGATGGACAGAGTCGCAAGAGAAGTAAAACAAACAAAACAATGCCGCCTCGACCAAAGATGGGAAGCAAGGATACATTCAACCCAGCCATCGGGAATATACGTAATATTATGAGCAGTAATGTGTTTGCCGATGCAACTAGCGCATTTGCAGCATCATCTCAACCTTCCCATGGTCAAGCTACTGGAAGAAGAGACGCATTACGTACTTTAATTGATAATGTCCCTGATCAGGATAAAGCACAAGCAAGAAGAGATAAAACAATGTTTGATCAAGCCTGTAAAGAAATTGGACCTGGACAGATTAGTGTTGGGGATGGATCTCAATGGAAGGTCAAGGGGATGATATCAACGCTCAAACCGCATCAAGTTCTTGGATTAGCATTCATGCTACAAAGAGAAAGATCAGCGGATCCACCAGGTGGTATTATGGCTGATACAATGGGACTTGGGAAGACGGTTATGAGTCTTGCTTTGATGGCTCACCGATCGAACCGTGGTGCTGTGGGACCTACGTTGATAGTCGTGCCAGCAGCACTTCAACGTCAATGGAAAGATGAGATTGATAGACATTGTGAGACTGGTGACAAGTCGACTGTCCATTCTGTTCTTATCCTTAGACAATCATACTTGAAGGGCAATAGTGACCCTATCGTTCACGTTCAGAATCATCACGTTATCATTACAACATATGAACAAGTCGTTATGAGTTATCCAGATCAAGATCCACCTCCAGACATCACCGATCCTGATGATAGAGATTCATGGTGGATAGAACATCTTGAAAAATATAAAGGTGTCTTACATCGTGTTGATTTCCATCGAATTATTCTTGACGAAGCACATATGATTCGAAATCCGGAAAGTAAACGTTTCAAAGCTATCAAGGCATTGAAAAGTAAATATAAATGGTGTTTAACAGCTACACCATTCGTTAATGGTCCACAAGACGTCCATACTTTGTTCAACTTTATCGGACTCAATACAGGCTACACTTATGAACGTTTTAAAAGATCATTCTCAGGAACACCCGATACTGACGATGCAATCAAACTTGGTCGATTTTTAGACAAGATTATGATTCATCGAACTCATGCCGATCGTTTATTCAGCGCAAAACTAGTAACACTACCTGGAGTGAAATATGAATGTTTAAAAGTCAATTTCAATGCAATCGAACAAGCTATCTATCAAGTCGTCAAAGCACGTTTTCGTAATCGAATGAACCATCTCCTCGCAGAAGAAGAAAATGTACTGGTAGCTACACGTTGTTGTTTGGTCATGATCACTCGTTTGAGGCAATTATGTGCTCATCCATTGATATTATCAAGTACTGTTTTTGAACTCCTCGAAAAAGAGGATTACGTAGAACTCAACAAGATTTTGACGAGAGAAAAGACGAGAGTCAATCAACATGGGAAATTATTATTAGCTCACATTCAAAAGGTATTGAACGACAGAAGTGACAGACTCGCCAATTCTAGTCACGATAGTGTATCCCGTACTAAGAATGTGATTGAAACGTTATCAGAAGAACACCTCGATGGTACACACTCACAAGGTGATCAAGATCTCGGTAATCGACACGGCACAAACCCTTCTGCACCACGATATACAGACATGTTTAACAAATTAGAAACCCGCACCGAGGAATACATAGCCGCTCAAAAAGCCAGATTCGATTGCGTAGTTTGTCACCAAAACGCAAAAGATCCATACATTACGTCATGTAATCACGTTTACTGTCATGGCTGTCTACAGGAAATACAAGACGATGCAGCCATCGATGGTCTAGCTGGCGCTATGTGCGTAGGGAAAAACTGTTTACAACTCTTTGGCACCGCGATTCCTCTCGACGGCCAAGTGTTGGCAGAATACCTCGTCGAAACTAACAAGAAACTCAAAAAGTCGAGAAAAGCAGCAGGTGGAGGTCTAGGGACGTTGAGAGAATTGACTGGGATAGACGGTGCTCCGATGGGTAGTGCAAAGACTATAGCGTGTAAAAGCGCGATATTGAACTGGTTGAGAGAAGATCCGAGCTGCAAGATTATCATCTTTACAGTCTGGAGACCAATGTTGTTGATTCTGGAAAGTATGTGCAAGACGGAAAAGTGGCAGTGTTTGTTATTCCACGGAGCAATGTCTGCAGAAGCGAGAGACGCGACTATAAAAGAGTTTAGTCAAGATCCCGATCAGAGGGTTTTGTTGAGTAGTTTACAAGCAGGAGGTGTGGGGTTGAATCTGACTGCCGCTTCGAGGGTTATTTGTGTCGATCCATGGTATGTTTTACATTCTTGTACTTCATAACACACTCTACCTTCTTTTACCATATCAATACTAATGGTAGTATAATAACAGGTGGAATAATTCAGTCGAACAACAAGCTTTTTGTAGAGTCTTTCGTATAGGCCAGACTAGAGAAACGAAATTCTTATCCATTCTCGTGAATAAAAGTATCGACGACAGGATGGAATCCGTCAAGGCGGAGAAACAAATCACTATCGATGCAGTAGAGAGAAATGATGGCTGTCATACGAACCGTAGTAGAAAGGGACTTAGTTTGGAGGAAAATGATGGGTACGCTTGGTAATCCTAGAAGAAAAGGTTCGAGTTGGGTAATTGAAAGTGATAACGATGATGAAGATGATATTTTAGTGGAGAGAAATAACAACGATGCTGGAAATGCAGTTGATGATGAGAATGGACTTGTCGCTGGAGCAGAAGTTGACGAGAACCATAATAGTCAGAGGAATGATATAGTCATTGACGGTGACGAACAAGACGAGTTGTTCGTCACGAGTGATTGAGAATTGATATGGAGAGAAAAGAGTGGTGATTGCACAAGTCGTCATCAATTAGAATATCACATGTATTTAAAACTTGTCGTCACATTCAAGAGTTTGACGTCTTTCTTTCACAACGCATCATTATGCACTAACTTCACCAATAAATCAACGTCATTATTATAAAATTACATATCCACTCCCTATCCTTATTATCTTAATATACAAAAACAAATAGTAAAAACACTATCATTCAAGCCTGATTACATCAAAGACTGTAGTCCTCACAAAGCACGAAAACGTAAAAAAATCCCTTTCTAAAAACTTTTCCTCCTCGCCCTGACCATTCCCTTTTCATCTCCACCCTCTCCATCCTCACCACCATACTCTTCCTCATCGTTGTTAGTACAAGTAGACAGTTTCGTCCTACGGAGAGACTTCAATCTATGGCACGTAAACGTCCATTTCCCGACCGCTTTCACGGCGTCGGTTTCCATCTCCGAGTACATTTTCGCAACGAGGACTTTGTTCTTAAACTCCACCATCGTCGGTGTTTCGGTCCGGCGGGGGATGGTGCGTGGACGACGGGGCGGGTCGATGCGGGAAGACAGAGCTGCTTGCGACAGCGGTGAGGGGACAGAGACGTAAGCGTGGGTTTTGGGATGAAAGATGTTTGCGGCGGTGTCAAGTTTGATAAAAGGAGGTTGCGGGGGAGCGAGTGCTGGTTGTGGTGGTGGGGGGATTGCAAAAGGGACTTTGGGAGCATAAGTCAATACAAGTGCTGGGTTTTTATGGTATGACGCTTCGGTGGTAAGAGAGTTGATTTTTTCGATGAGAGATTGTTGTTGTGGACTTGTTACAGAAGAGGTTGTGGATGGTAAAAAAGGGGTTGAAAGGCCGTCCTTGGTCTTTGTTTGACCGCGGCTGTGAGGAATGACATATAATAATGCTGGAGGTCGTTTCTCTCTAGATTTATCCATTTCGGTCTGTTGACTTTCGAGTTGAGATTGTAGATGTTTCACTTGTTGATCAAGCGCACGAAATTTCTCTCCTGCTTGTCTCCACTCCCACCAGAGTTTCTTTGTTTGATTGCGACGACAGTGTTGTTTATCTGTATTACGTGACTTGTATTCTTGTTTGGCAATGGCCAGAACAGTACGTGCGTGATTTCGAGACTTTATTGTAAGGTCGAGGTGTTCGGTGAGAGTAATCTTCATAGGTCGTCCAAATAGATATCTCACTTCAACAATGTCGAATGCTCCAGGGTATGTGTTCTGAAAAGGAAGACCTCGAACACAATCTAGACTTTGATGAAAGATAACTTGACTTGGTCTGATCTCCTTCAGGATGATAAGTTCTGATGCAGGATGTATAGATGGAAAAGTTGTATAATAGGAATATAGAAATGAGGAATCTGGAAACATGCATGTCGGGTTATATATCATCGAACCCATTTCCGAAAGCAGTCAACCAGTTATATCATTCACGAATTCTGCTTTGTTTCAGTATATATGATTGAATATAACAAAGAGGATTGAAATTGATTGATCAAGTACGCAAACGGCTAGTAATAGATGCTTCTTGACGACTCGATGGTGGTGATTATAATCATAACAGCATGTATCAATACACGAACCAATTTCAAGGGTCTAATCGTTCGATAAGCCCTGTCATTGGTCAAATTCCAGTAATGTCGTGTTTGTAAATCAATTGACCTATCAGAACATGACATGTGCTCCTTTCACATGCAATTACGTTTTATGAGATTCACGTCGTTTGCAGACTTGACATCTGTATCATAACCTGCTTCATGACATGTACTATACTCTTCTCTTATGATAAGGCAGTCATTTCGCCGCAAACGGATGATTTACCTCATTAAGAGTAAAAGTACAGTCATCCAGGAACGGACATCAATAACCATCAACGCCGTCTCTTTGTCTGAGATGCAGAATGTAACGAGATGGTGAAACAAACGTGTAATGATATGGTGAGATAACAAATACCATAAGATGTAGGAACAAGCGGGAAAAATGTTCAGTACTCGAAGCGACAAGACTTACCATTCAACAGCATCACTTACTTATCACAAAAGTCAACATCGCTATAGGAGATAGTCACCTAGGCATGTTACGAACATATCAACTATACTTTTCTATCCTCATAATACCAGTTCCTTTTCAGATCTGCAAGCGAAAAGAGATGGAGATGTTTCCCACCAGTCGATCGAAACGCATGCGTCACAAAGCAAAAACTAGACTTCGTTACCAGAGTAGCATCTTTGTCCGCATTCAGTCGTGAATGCTAATCTTTGCTACAAGACCGTCCATGAAAGGTTATAATCGAACGATATGAGTGACATGCGACCAAGATCAATGCAGTAGATCCAGGTATCTATTACAGGCAGAAGGATTCGGATATGAATAGGAGATTGTGAAGGTATCTATCTCGTATAATATGAGAAAAGGTCTACAATCAGTATTGGATCTTGCTGGGCCTTTTGACCATTTATGATCAATAGATCAACGTATGATCGAAACAAGAAGAGAGACCAATTCGTTCCACAGATTCATTACGCAAGCAATTACTGTAATAGACGTTGTGCGGAGGATGAGGAATGTATTTCCTTCAACTGTCAGTCCAGATAGCCTTTTATGGAATGTTGATGATTTCGTCTCCAAGTTATCATGTGGATATATCATCTATCAGCTGCTGATACTTGATCAACTGTGTGATGTGCAGATCTAGTTCATATCGATATGGCACGAATCTCTACAACATGAAGTGAGCATATCTACTTTATTAAAAATCAACACTGGTGTCGTCATCGATTTTCATGACTCGTGGAATATATATACATGACTCGTGAGAAGAGATACAGTACGATAGATAAAAAAAGGGTATCTGCAGTTGACGCGGGTTATGTCTGCTTAATGAAACTGTTAATGATTGTTGCCAGCTTTTACCTTATTTGATTACCAATGAATAATGCGTATCAATGAAGATGAAATCTGGCATGAACACATTACTCAGCACCGTGGCAGATATCGGAGATTATACTCTGATCAAAATAAACATCACCGAGGAAGAACATGAGTTAACTACAGGTCAAGGTAGGCATGATCACGTAAATGGAGATATATACAATTTTGTCAATACAAGATATAGACTAGCATGTCGAGATATGACAAACGACTATAAGTTTTTATTTTCTTTTCCTCGTTGACGATCAACATGAATGTCTTCTTCTTTCATACTCTTCGAGTCGTTGGCATCATCTCCTCCAGCTCCAACCATGTTGACAAGTGATGATAAGGGTGTTAGTTTTCGTTGTCGATGAGACAAAGATAATTCAATTCCACTCGCACTTCTTGATCGTGCCGAGAGTGCTAACGATGGGTTTGAAGGCAAAGATCCTACTCGGGTGGCGTTCTGACCACTGTTTGAAGACCTACGTTCAATATGTTGTACAAGATGTTTGACTGTACTACTACTATCTTCGCGTTGACTCTTATGTTTGTCTTTCCCTCCTAAACTGGCACTACCAGGTGTTGTTGTTGATTCGAAGGGTCCTAGAGAAGAAACAGAATCATTCCTAAGTGAAGAACCTTCAATGTTTATTGTTTGCTGATCAACTTGTTCCAACGGGTCTTGATCTTTGGACGTCGTGCTTAATCTGCGATTCTTTCCCCGAACTCGGACGTGATCCACCCGGTCATCGTCGTCAGACCAATGCTGTGGACTATCTTCGATAGTCTGTTTGACGTTGACCGCGGCGCTCATCCCACGTATAGCGGTAACTACTTCTCGTAAACTACTTTCTAATTCATCCATTCTTTTGAGCATGATTTGACCAATGTCGTTCTGGTGCTCTGCTGCGCCTTCCTGCATGTTACGATCATTTCGCACATCATCATCATATTCTTCAATCATTGTTGGCTGAACTTTGATAGAGGAAGATAGTTGCATATCATCGGGCAACGCTTCGCTGTCAATCTTGAACGAAACATTTGAAGCACTAGGTGATACATTTCGCTGATCAGTGGTCGCTGCCGCTTGATTCAACTCGAAACTCATATGCTCTGATCGAGTTTGAGATGAAGCAGTTGAGATGGCATCAGTCAAGCGAGTTGGCAATACTTCAATCGTTCCATGTTCATTTGTGGTTGCAGTACGAGATAATTTGGATGGTTGCAGAGGCCTCGACGATCCCGGACTTGTAGCCTGCTCTGGTGCTGGTCTGAACACGATCGTATTATCAGACCCTTGACGTTCATGTGGTTTCCGTATCCCTTTACCAAATCCAATGACAGAAGCAGCGTTTCGGTCTTGACGAGTTGGAGTTACGATTTCGAGCCCCTCCTGTGTATTCTCAATGTTAGAGCTTCGTCTTGTTTGAGGCGTGGCAAACGCTGATGGCGATGACGTCGATGGCTGCTCTTGCGCACGGCCATGCCATCGCGAATGTGTATCTGCTTTTGATATTGCAGCTGCATCGTCAAGAGTTAGTCTCTCGGCTTCATCATGTGTAGCTAGCTCGTCATCGCCATCTGCCTCAGTCTCTTGTGGAATACTTTCCAGGCTGTGGTCAATATGCAACCCATTTCCGTTGTCCTTGTATTGAAGTCTACCTCTGACGCGGCTTGAAAGATCTTCGGGGTCCGAATGCACAGATCTTGTAGCTGTTGACAAGTCGCGTTTGAATGGTCTAAATCGCTCGGTCGTCATAGCTTTACGAAACAGTGGTCGACGGTTTTCTAATCTGTCCAGTACAGAACGTGGCTGTTCTGTGGGTGGACTAGCTCCACCTTGCCGATCAAGATTTTGTACCCAGTTTGCTACAGCATGACTAGATTTACGCGGATTCTGTTCCGAATCTTTCATCTTGGATCTAAGCGTTTCCTCTCTGTAAGACCGGCGAAAGACTTCGTTCAATGTCTGTTCTTTTCTATGAGACACCATAGATGGCTCTCGGAGACGTCTAACATGTCCATTGAAACTATCTCTATGCTTGTTCGGACGGAACGGGGTGATTTTCGGGCTCACATTATCCGAACCATCAGCCATTTCCGCAAAGTCGTCTGTAATCCTCGACAGAATCAAACGCTCGTAAACAAATATTGTAAAGAGGATTGGGAAGTGTGTCAATTTGATGATTGTCCGATTCAACTTCACGAATTGACGAAATGGTATGATGAAACGTAGAGGTGAGATGATCCAACTGAGAACATTTGTGGGCGGTATGTAGGAGAAGAGAGCGTCAGATTTGACAAGCGAGATGGTGTTGACTGCAAACAGGAATTGATGCTCCTCATTAGCATTTCGCGCTATTGAATTGAAAGAGTTACTAAGAACTGATACAAGAATCGTTACAATTAAGAAATGGGCCAAGAAAAGAAAAAGAGTCATTAATATGCGACCAAGGGCATCATACGATTCCCAAGCCGACCATGCTGCTGGGGTGAATCCCATTAATATCTGAAATAATGCATATGCAACGTGAGTGCCATAAGTTTCAGAATCGCTAAATGCAAGAGTAAATGCAACAAAAAAGCCACTACAACTAATGACAATGAGAATCATGACAGCTACCATGTCTTGTGCCATCATACGAAATGCTATAAGAAGTTGAGAAAAATATCTGTAATGATCCAATGCACTGAATGCTCGTGGGAATAGAAAAATTGCTGCCATTGCCAGGACATCATAGGCGGTTTTAGACACCGCTGGTCTCTCCATCGGTGGAAGAAATATGCTATAGATTCGTAAAGCATAGTATATAAAGAAGAGTGACAGAATTCCAAGATCAAAAGAGTTCCAGACACTAATGATATACAAACCAAACCCTTGTTCGGTAAAGCCAACAACTTCGTCCAACATGTAACCCGCACTGTATATGCCAAAGATGATCTCCAGATTACTTAATTGACTAGAACGCCGAAGAAGAACAGCCAAGTACAAACCGAGCATCACTGCAAAGGACAAGGTAGAAAAGACTTGACGATATCGTGGAACACGAAGACGAGAAAGTTTGAACAACGATGCATTCCTTGGATCATATAATGTGACTGTCCGTCTTTCGAGTGTCTGGTTTGGTGTGTGTAAAGGTTCTCTTGTAATAGTACCATAGCTCCTCCTTAGTGTCACATTCAAGGTCTGACACCTTTCATCCGCCGGCTTTCGATGTAGATTGTCAGCTACAGAATGGAAGACGATACTTCCTGCCCATATCGCTTCGAGTTGCTGAACAACCACAGGGTGACTTAGGAATTTCTTGGCTGTCGCACGAATAGCAATCTCTACCGCAGATATACGTGCTCCTCTTGACCGCGACACTGGTCTACCTTCAGGATTCGCTTCGATCTTACTCTGAAGAGGATCAAAATCATAACTCAAAGCATCTATAAGTTCTCTTGTCGAGTAATGCTTCAACATTCGTAAAGCCAATAATTCTGCCATCATTGCTCTTGTACCATTACCTCCTGCCATGGCTGGAATGTGCTCTGCCTCTTTTCTAAATTGTAAAGCGTTTGCCAATATTGCCAACAGGGTTGCTCGATTGAAATGATGGCTTCGGATTTGTACTTCTATCGGTTTGACTAGAAATTGAGATATCTGTGGTGCTCGAAGTTGTTCCCATGTCAAGGTAGTTTCGCATTTTTCGATGATAAGCATGCGAATGGCATGTGTTATGTCATATATTGGCAATGCGTCTTCTAGCGTTAGCATAATGTATCATTTTGAGTAACTAAAGACATACCCAAATGTGCTGATGAGAATAAAGGCAGAAGTGGATGACGAGAATCATCTTCATTCGTTATAGCATCTTCATCCTCATCATAAATATCACTTTCATTCTCGTCGATGTTGGCTCTGTTCACTCCAGGATTTGGTCTCGCTCGTGTCCTTATCAGTCGACCTTTCAGATCGGGCGACCCTGTCCCTGGTGAAGAAGTTGTGGATTTGTTCAGACGTGGGCGTCCTTTGTTTGGCCTGAAAAGAGAAGCGATCATTTTGTCTTATTGATCTTTCATGTTTCCTACACGGGTCTCTCCATCACTCGTCGTGGCGTAGCCATATCGCATTAAGACAAAACACATGCGATATCCACGTCCAGACAAACTTTGTATGTGCAGCTGGATTGAAGAGTGATAAATGGGCATGGCTCAACATTTGCACATGCATGGTTTGTAACAAAGATCTTGGTCCGAGCCGATGCAAGCCTAAACTTTCGAAGAAATACTCTAATTTCGGACAAAGACAGAGAATGAATGAGAGTGCTGGTGTCGTCTATTATTCCCGAGCCTTCATCATCCTAATACTGGCTCAATTGTTTTGACAAGGATCAGGTCACCCATCTGACCATAATGTCGTAGGTTCCAAAGTAGTTTCAATATATTCATACCATGGTAATCGTCTCGGCGCGTCAACACACAAAGACGCGTTGATCTGCAATCGGATCAATTTACGATTAAGTTTCAACCATGTCCGCATGGCTGTTACCGGATCCGGCAGAAACCGGATTGAATTGACTTTTCACATTTTCCTCGTCCGTTGTTACCCTTACCAAGTTTATTCTTATGAGAATATCTAGGCTCGCAAGGAATGGGACCACCACGGCGAAATCTCATTAATCTCGCAAAGGAAACGGAAACACCACCAGATGCACTAGAGATCTCGCAACAGATATGTCGAATACAATCCACCGCTGGACAATATCTGTATCGTGTGGAACGTTCCGGCAAAATTAAAGAACAGATTGACGAAAATTTCTTGCTTGTTGAACTGGCTCAAAGATTTCGAAATGCAATATGGGTTAAACGTGGAACTTTTGTTATTGTAGATACTACAACTTTGGCAGACAGGGACAACAAAATTCAAGGGGAGATTGTAAATGTGGTTCGAGAGGAAAAGGCTTGGATGAAAATGAAATATTGGCCTGAAGATTTTAAGAGTTCGCGACGGGATACCGAGAACGATAGTGAAGATGATGACAATAACGTCGGAAAGCTGCCTCCAACGGATTCGGAGAGTGAGAGTGGGGACGATGGCAAAGATGTTGAAAAATGAGCTCAAACGATTTTGGAGGATGTTCCCTAGTATCATGATATATGTTGGAGAGTAACTACTCTACATGGCTGTGATTAATTTTGGCATCCCCTTGCGTTTTCGGCGCAGTGGCCAGGTATATTGCAATGACCTGCAAGGCCAGACATGAGACTACTGTTATTGAACTCAATGACGTACTCGGATAAACATTCCATGCTATTTCCTGAGCAAAGTATATTCCAACGACAAGTATCGGATGCAATTTCGCTCTCCAAAGCAGATATGGTGTAGTCCACGATAGCCACGAGAAGAATTGATAGTGTAATGATCTCGCAAAGAGCATGCCTATAGCATTCGCTGTTAATACGCTGGTCATAACCAGATCTGGAGTCACACTTTGAGCAACAACTCTCTGTTTCATAGGACCGAATGGTTTGCCCAAAGCTTGTACAACATCGGCAAGCTGTAGTCCAGCGGCTCTCAGCCATCGTCGCTCAATAAACACTATAATAGTCAAGATATGTCCGATGATTAACATTATTGCAAACTTTCTTGACAAGAAGGTCTCTTCATCGATAAATCTCCAATTGACAGTCCATTTATATGTAAACACTCTTCCAAGTTCAAATGCTCTCCCCATGTAACTATTTGTTTTCACGTGTAGGAATTCCCATCCTATCAAAGCCTGTATAATAACAATCAACCCTGCTAGACTAATTGCCTTGACCGTCCCGTGAGCTAGAAATAGTAGTACACCAAATGCAGGTAGAATCAACAACAAACTCATCTTGACTCCCAACCCTAGTGAAAAAGCAATCGTCGCCAACGTAAACTGTCTCCTCTGTAGTAAATAAATCATAGTCCACAATCCCAAAACGACGAAACAATCATTAAACAACCTCAGCACATAGATTGAGTGCAACCTCTTACTCAGCGTTAGTAGGAAATAAAGCCACGGCGGGACCTTTCGTCCATTCCTGTCCCCGAGATTGACATTTCTATAACACACCATAACGACCGCCAGAGAAACAATATACAAAGCCCCGAAAAGAGCTTGCATCCTCTTCACCTCGCCTGTGATACCTAGCTGCGCGAAACCTTTCCATTCCACCACCTCTTCCAAAACGGAATACAAATAGACGTGCAGAGCGGGATATACCAACGGACCAGTCGAGGATGTGATGCGGTAATAATCCCTCTCTCCAG
>Ga0160428_1000717_pt1 | contig 32319 bp, 32 predicted proteins | sample SolpanmetagenomM_FD_108198 | JGI IMG/M metagenome (GOLD analysis project Ga0160428, IMG submission 108198) | Solar panel surface microbial communities from Lawrence Berkeley National Laboratory, California, USA - M | ecosystem: Engineered > Built environment > Solar panel > Unclassified ... | reverse complement strand
GACCACCCCCAGACCCGAGCCCAGATGACCCCCCGTAACCCCCACCGCCGAAATCGTCTCCGATCGCAACTCGTCCGCCAACTGACGTAGATCCGAGGGCGCCAGCTTGCGCAAGTCGGCGGGAAACTTGACGGTGTCGAGCAGCGGCGTGGTGATGACGTCAGACATCCCCCCGGTTTAGCCCAGCCCCCCACGCCTGTCGATTGCCCACTGTCACGCACGCGACAAAGCCAGGACTTGGCAGCACAATTTGCGTGATTTGCGATGCAAAAGGACGCCAAAATCGACGATCACCTTTGCGCGACCGGGCCGCGTTTGGGATTCCGAACACCTGAATTCAACAATCGCGACATAAATGAATTTCGCCGCGTTCGACATAGAGTGTTGCGATGCAGCAACACTCGCACTTTTATGATTCTGTTACGGACCCATCGTCGAATTGAACGGTTCCGGGTTCCTCGAATTTTCACGGACACGAGGAATATTATGCGTAAGTCACTACTTGCAGTCGCAGCGCTCGGCTTGACCGCGATGACGGCCCAGGCCGCGTCGGCACAGGATACAACCGATGCTTCCACAACGTCCTTCCGCGGCATCCGCGTCGAAGGCAATATCGGCGGCGATCGCTTCCAGTCGCAGGGCGTTCATAACGACAAGCTCGGCTATGGCGGCACGATCGGCTTCGACGGCGTGATCGGCGACCGTTTCGTCGTCGGCCCGGAAGGCAGCTTCTGGCGCGCGAACAAGTGGACCGAGAACTGCACCAGCGGCACCGTCGGTGGTTCGCTTTGCCACAAGTCGTTCGAGGAATGGGGCGTGGGCGTCCGCGCCGGCGTGCTCGTGACGCCGCGCTTCCTGGTCTATGGCAAGGGCGGTTACGTCAACAACGAGCAGCGCAAGCGCTTCAATGCTCCAGCGACCCAGACGAGCTATTACGATCACTTCCGGACCGACGGTTACCAGGTTGGTGGCGGCGTCGAATACACGCTCAACGATCCGGTGATGAGCCTGCCGGTGTTCGTCGGCGCGCAGTACGTCTATTCGAACTATAACGACCACACGTCGCGCCAGCGCGTGATGGGCACGATCGGTTTTCGCTTCAAATAAGCGATGTTCGATCGGATTCGGCGAGGGTCAGACCTCCCCGGATCGCCTAAACTAAAAATGAAAAGCCGCCGGTCGCAAGACCGGCGGCTTTTTTGTGTTCGCCGGATGCTGGGTCGGGGTCCGGCATTACGCCGCTTGTACGATCCTCAGTTCGGCGCTTCGCAGGTCGCGCAGGTGCCGCGGACTTCGATCACCGGGCGGACGGGGAAGAAGCCGGCCGCCTGCGCCGCGGAGCGTACGCCGTTGGTGATGACGTCGTTGTCGAGATGCACGGTATTGCCGCATGAGTCGCAAACGAGGAAGATGCAGTCGTGCAGGCAATCCGGGTGCGCGTTGGCGACATAGGCGTTCGCGCTTTCCACCTTGCGGGCGAGGTTGGACGCTACGAACAGGTCGAGGATGCGGTACACGCTGTTCGCCGCGACGCGCCGGCCTTCGGATTTCGAGACGGCCTCGGCGATGTCATAGGCGGAGGCCGGTTTGTCGAAACCGGCGAGCGCCTTGAAGATCTGCGCGCGCATCGTCGTCCATTGCTCGCCGGATTTCTCCAGCGTGGCCTGTGCCGCCTCGGTCAGATCGGTGCCTTGCGGCTCGTGATGGGTGTGATGCGCGGCCATGACTGGAAGGTAAGCTTTCGTGAGCGCCGGGGCAAGTTGCCCGCCTGCGGCGGCGTCGCCGGTCAGTTGACTGCGCGTCGATTCAGATCGTGGCCGAGCGCGAGCAGGCCGACGCCGACCAGGGTCCACAGTGTCTCGCCGCTGCCACCATCGTGCGGCAGGCTCATCGCACCAGCCATGATGCCAAGCCCGAGCGCGCCGACCGACGCGGGCATCATATAGCCGTGCTGCACGACGCCACGCCCGAGCGCGAGCACGCCAAGCCCGATCGCGATGGTCAGCCCGATTTCGTGAAACAAGGGATTGAGCAGCAACCCGCCCGCCGTCGACAGCAAGGCGAGCAGCACCGCACTGGTCAGGCAATGCACCATGCACAGACCCGACAGACCGATCGCCCAGCGATCGGCGCGCGACTCGATCCACTCGAGGTAGCGGGGGTGTACATGGGTCGTCATCGTGCCGCGGATATGGCACGGCGCCGCGCGAGTTACAATATATCATTGTGCGATATTCCGCGCCGAGCATCGGCATACCAAACCATGTCGATCATGGACGCGACGGCCCGGGTCCAGTAAACGCCTGGGATGCTTCAGGCCACCACACCCGCCTCCCCTGCCCGCCCGCGCGCGATCGCAACCTGGCTGTTCGTCGTCGCGGCGATGATCGTGCTGATCGTGATGGTCGGCGGGATCACGCGGCTGACCGAATCCGGGCTGTCGATTACCGAATGGAAACCGATCAGCGGCATCCTGCCACCGCTCAACCAGACGCAGTGGCAAGCCGAATTCGACAATTACAAGCGCATCCCGGAATATGCCCAGATCAACAGCGGGATGACGCTGGCGGGATTCAAAGGCATCTTCTTCTGGGAATATCTCCACCGGCTCCTCGCGCGGCTGATCGGTTCGGTATTCGCGTTGCCGCTGATCTGGTTCGCGGTGCGCCGGCAGATCCCCAAGGGCTATGGCCTACGGCTCGTCGCGATCCTCGCGCTCGGCGGATTGCAGGGCGCGATCGGCTGGTGGATGGTCAAGTCGGGGCTCAGCGTGCGTACCGATGTCAGTCATATCCGTCTGGCGACGCACCTGATCACCGCGCTCGTCACGCTGGCGGGGACCGTGTGGACCGCGCTCGACCTGCGGGCACTGGCGCGCGATCCTTCGGCGCGACCGGCGCGGCTACGGCCTGTAGCGATCGTCGCGCTCGCCTTGCTGTTCGTCCAGATCCTGCTCGGCGCATTCACCGCCGGGCTGGATGCGGGCTATGCCTTTTCGAGTTGGCCGCTGATGGGCGACACGCTGTTTCCGGCGGGCGGATGGCATGTCGGCTGGTCCGCGCCGCGCAATGCGATCGACAACCCGATCGTCGTGCAATTCCTGCACCGCTGGACCGCCTTCGCCGCCGCCGCCGGGCTGGTCTGGCTGGCGCTGCGATCGAACGCCGCGGGCGGCAAGGGTGCGGGCCATGCGATCATGACCCTGGTGGCGCTGCAGATCCTGCTCGGCATTGCGACGCTGGCGAGCGGCGTGGCGATCCACATCGCGGTCGCGCATCAGGTCAATGCTGCGCTGCTGCTGATCGCGGCGACGGCGGCGGCGCATCGCGTCGGGCTTTCTGCGACGCGTGCGGCGGGAATGAGCGGCGAGACGCCGGTCCGGGCGGCCGTCGTCGCAGGCTGAATTCCGCGGTCTCCAGCCTAGTTGCGAACCTCATGGTATCATGATACCCGTCAGCAAAGCCGCGCAAAGCTTGACTTTGCGAGGGGCTGCGATCATTAGGCCTGCAATCGCGCCGCTCAGGAATGGGCGGCGCGCTTTCGTTTAACACTGGAAGGTCACAAGCCCATGAAGGCGCTGATGAAGACCACCAAGTCGGTCAAGCCGTACGAGGTGGAGAAGAAATGGCATATTATCGATGCCGATGGTCTGGTCGTCGGCCGCATGGCGTCGATCGTCGCCAACATCCTGCGCGGCAAGCACAAGCCGAGCTTCACCCCGCACGTCGATTGCGGTGACAATGTCATCATCATCAACGCCGACAAGGTGAAGTTCACGGGCAACAAGCTCAAGGACAAGATCTACTACAAGCACACCGGCTATGCCGGCGGCATCAAGGGGATCACCGCGGGCAAGGTGCTCGAGGGCCGCTTCCCGGAGCGCGTCATCGAAAAGGCGATCGAGCGGATGATCCCGCGCGGCCCGCTGGGTCGCGAACAGATGCGCAACCTGCGCGTCTTCGCCGGCTCCGAGCATCCGCACGCCGCCCAGGACCCGCAGGTCCTCGACATCGGCAGCATGAACCGCAAGAACAAGGTGGGCGCATAATGTCCGACAACCGCCAGTCGCTTTCCGATCTCGCCGGCCTGACCGGCCAGGCTCCGGCAACCTCGAACAACGGTCAGGGCAGCACGCCCGTCCTCGCCGGTGACGAATACGCACCCGCAGCGCCGGTCGTCGAGCGCGAGCCGATGCCGCTGCGCGAGCAGATCATCGACAAGCAGGGCCGGGCTTATGCCACGGGTCGCCGCAAGGACGCCGTCGCGCGCGTGTGGCTGAAGCCCGGCACCGGCAAGATCACGATCAACGGCCGCGACCAGGAAGTGTATTTCGCACGTCCGACGCTGCGCCTCGTCATCAACCAGGTGTTCGGCGTGACCGAGCGCGAAGGTGCGTACGACGTCGTCTGCACCGTCAAGGGCGGCGGGCTTTCGGGCCAGGCCGGCGCCGTGAAGCATGGTATCAGCCAGGCGATCACCAAGTACGAGCCGATCCTGCGCGCGCCGGTAAAGGCTGCCGGGTTCCTAACCCGCGACAGCCGTACGGTCGAGCGTAAGAAGTACGGCCGTGCCAAGGCCCGTCGTAGCTTCCAGTTCTCGAAGCGCTAAGCTTTTCGGTTCTTTCGACGCGAAGGGGCGGTCCGGCGACGGGCCGCCCTTTTCGTTTGTAGTATCAACGACTAAAAGTTGCGAACGACCGATGCGCATACATCGTCCGGAATTTGTAATTGGCCAAGTAGGACGATGTCGCATACCTGATGAGCTGGTTGCCGAAGGGAACGTTCGTGGTTTCTATCAAACCCATGCTTCTCGCCATTCATTACGATAATCTCCATCTATCTCCGATCGCACTGGATCTGGGCGGTTTTCAACTTCGGTGGTACGCACTTAGCTACATCGCCATGATCTTGTTGGGCTGGTGGTATCTTTTGAAACTCGTTGGGCAGCCTGAGTCTCCGATGGCAAAGCGTCAGGTCGAGGACCTTGTCTTCTACGCGACGATCGGCATCGTTGCCGGCGGACGATTGGGATATTGCACGTTTTACGATCCGGAAATCTGGCATCATCCGATCGATATCCTGAAAGTGTGGCACGGCGGGATGTCGCTTCACGGCGGATTTCTCGGCGTCGTCACAGCGCTATGGCTATTCACCCGCCGGAATGGGCTGTCGATGCTCCGGATATGCGACTATGTCGCCTGCGCCACGCCGTTTGGATTGATAATCGTCCGGATAGCGAACTTCGTGAATGGGGAGCGTTGGGGCCGTCCCAGTACCCTGCCATGGGCAGTGATCTTTCCGGGAACCCGGGATGGCGTCCCCCGTCATCCTAGCCAATTGTACGAAGCGCTACTGGAGGGTGTTCTGACGATGCTCGTTCTCGTCTACCTGTTCTGGCGAACCGATGCGCGATTACGGCCGGGGCGCCTTCTCGGAACCGGGCTCATCCTCTACGGGAGCGCACGCTTCGTTCTCGAGTTCTTCCGTCAACCCGATGCAGGACTTGAACATCTGAGCTGGGGCCTGACTATGGGGCAAACGCTCAGCTTCCCGATGATCCTCGCCGGAATTTGGTTTCTGCTACGTTCGGGGCGATCTGGCCGTATCCCGGTGAACACCCCCGTCGTCAGTCCCTGAAGCCTCTATTTCTTTTCAAGCGACTTCCCGTCCATCCCCGCAACCGTGCCATTCGCCGGCGGTTCGGATTTCATCGCGGCGGCGGTGCGTTCGGCGCCTTCCATGGCGCGCAGCACGTTGCCGCGCGACAGCTTGGCGAGATCGACGTCGCTCCAGCCGCGGCGGGCGAGTTCGGCGAACAAGGCGGGGTAGGTTTCGACACCGGTCAAACCGTCCGGCAACGAGCCGACACCGTCGAAATCGCCGCCGATACCGACCGCATCGTGCCCGGCGATCTTGGCGATATGATCGATATGGTCGGCGACCTGTGCGATCGTGACGGCCGGGCGGGAATGCGCCTGATCCCATGCCGCCAGCGCCGCCTTCGCCCGGTCGGGCTGGCCGATATACAGGCCGCCATAGGGCGGCACACTGTAGCTGGCGATCTCGCCGTTGCGTGCCGCTTCCCAGCGGCGGCGTTCGTCCGAGACGTAGCTGGGGGCGAAATCGACCATTACCACGCCGCCATTCGCCGCGACGAGCTTCAACACCGTATCGGACACGTTGCGCGGATGATCGTTCACCGCGCGTGCGCCGGAATGCGAGAAGATCACCGGCGCCTTGGTCACGCGCAACGCGTCGAGCATCGTCGCCTCGCTGACATGGCTGAGATCGACCAGCATGCCGAGCCGGTTGAGTTCGTGCACCACCGCTTCGCCGAAGCGGGTCAGCCCGTCATGCTGCGGATCGTCGGTAGCGGAATCGGCCCAGCTGATCGTGCGCGAATGCGTCAGCGTGAGATAGGAGGCGCCGAGCGCTCGATAGGCGCGCAGGACGGCGAACTGCCCGTCGATCTGCCCGCCGCCCTCGACCCCCAGCATCGACGCGATCTTCCCGCTCTTCTGGATGCGGCGCACGTCGGCCGCAGTCGTCGCGGCTTCGAACACCTTGGGATAGCGGCGGAAGATGTCGTGCATCAGGCCGATCTGCTCGAGCGTCTCTTTCACCTGCTCCGGCCCCGGCAGTGCGGCATCGACATAGACCGACCAGAATTGGCCGCCGACATGGCCGATGCGCAGCCGGGTGATGTCGGTATGATATTTGGCCGGATCGAGCTTCGTCAGGTCCATAGTCCAGCGAGCGTCGCCGGCCTTGCCGACCAGGGTCTCGGCCCAATCGTTATGCCCGTCGATCACCGGTGCCGCCTTCAGCACGCGCTCGACCCGCGCCGTGATCGCGGTGTCGGTAGCCTGGGCGTTTGCGGCGGACGCGGCGGCGGCGAGCAGCGGCGTGAGGGCGAGCAGGACAGCGTGCTTCATCGGCGCAGCTTAGCGTCCCGCCACGCAGCGGCAAGCTGCGACGACATCCAGCCGCGCCGAAAGCTCAGGCGGTGGCATGTTCCAGCGGCAGGACGACATCCTCGGTTGCGCCGAAATTGCGCAGTTTCACGTCGAAGCTGCCATCGGCGACGCGGATCTCGTTGAACGAGGGCGGCATCGCGCGCGTCCGTTCGGACAAGGTGCCGGCGCCGATCATGCGCAGCCGGTGGCCGGACACCTGATGCACGATATCGAACGGATCGTGGACATGCCCGGTCAGCACCGCCGCCGCCCCGGCCCGGGCCAATGCCTCGAACGCCTGCGTGCCGTGCCGCGTGTCGGAGGTCGCCTGCGTGTCGGCCTCGATCAACGGATGATGGCAGGCGATGAAGATCTGGCGGCCCTTGGGCACCGCGTCGATCAGCCGCAGCGTCTTGCGCAACTGGTGGCCGGAGACATAGCCTTTCGACCAGTTGCGCATCTGGAACCGCACCGTCGTGACGAGCGGGACGATCGCTACGCCCGGCAGGTCGAGCGGCTTTTCGATCAATCGTTCGATCTTGTGATAGCGGTGATAGGGCCGCAGGAAACGCCGGAACAGGTTCCACAGCGGCAGATCGTGATTGCCGACCTCGACCGTCACGGGAACGCCGAGCCGCTGCAGCCAGGCGAGCCCGGCATCGAATTCGGCGGACTTCGCACGCATTGTCAGGTCGCCCGTCATGATGACGGCATCGGGGCGTTCGGAATGGACGAGGGACTCGAACCAGGCGACCGCATCGCGGTTTTCCCGGCCGAAATGGACGTCGCTGACATGGAACAATCGGATCATGCAGCGGGCAACGCGCGACCGCGGTGAAAGTCCCGCGCCTTCAGGCCTCGGCCCAACGCCTTAGCAGATTGTGATACACGCCGGTAAGCTGCACGACAGCGGCATCGCCCTGCCCCTGCGTCGCGGCGACGGATTGCACCGCGGTATCGAGGTCGAACAGGATCCGGCGTGCGCCGTCGTCGCGGATCATCGACTGGATCCAGAAGAAGCTCGCCGTGCGCGTGCCGCGCGTCACCGGCTCGACGCGATGCAGGCTGGACGCGGGATAGAGCAGCATATGCCCGGCCGGCAGTTTGACCGATTGCACGCCGAACTGGTCCTCGATCACCAATTCGCCGCCGTCATAGTCTTCGGGCGGTTCGAGGAACACTGTCGCGGACAGATCGCTGCGGATACGGAAGTCGCTGCCACGCCGAATGCGGATCGCATTGTCGACATGCATGCCGAACGCCTGCCCGCCGGAATAGCGGTTGAACAAGGGCGGGAAGACCTTGAGCGGCAGAGCCGCGGCGACGAACAATGGCGTACGCCCGAGCGCATCCAGCACGATGTCTCCGGCGCGTTTGGCCGCGTCCGAATCCTCCGGCAGTTGCTGGTTGCGCTTGGCCAGCGCGGATTGCGCGCCGGACGTCACGTTGCCATCGACCCAATCCGCCGCATCGATCAGGCCGCGAACGCGGGCGACGGTGTCGCCGTCCAGCACGTCGGGAATGGCGATCAGCATGACGCGGATCCTCGCAGGACGACAACGCCTTCGGTCGCGAAGCGCGGAATGCCCGACCCCGCCAGCCACAGCGCGGCCTTTTCGATGAACGCCGGGGTTGCGCTGTCCTTGATCCGACCGATCCAGAGCAATGCCTCGTCGAACCGGCCGGCTGCACCGAGCAGGCGCGCGTGATTGAACTGGCCGCGAAAGTCGCCGCCTTCCGCCGCGCGGGCATAGCAGTCGCCCGCCTGCGTCATGTCGCGATCCACGACCCACCCGTCTTCGTAGAAGCTGCCGACGAAGTTGATCGCCTTGGCCGAAGCGAGGCCGTTCCCCTCGTCCGCCGCGCGTCGCAACCAGGCCAAAGCCGCCGCCTTGTCCTCCGCTACGCCCTCCCCGAGAGCGAGCAAGGTAGCGTAATTGTACATCGCCCAGTCGAGCCCCTGTTCGGCGGCGACGCGGTAGCACTGCGCGGCCTTCGCCTTGTCCGGCACGATGCCCCAGCCAAGATCGTAACAGCGACCGACCATGTTCAGCGCCATGACATGATGCTGGGCGGCGGCCTTGTTGAACCAGCCGAATGCGGCACGCGCGTCGGCGGGAACGCCCGCCCCGTCGAGCAGCATCTGGCCGAACACGGCCTGCGCCTCCGCGATCCCGGCGTCGGCCCCCGCACGCACCAGCGCCGCGCGCTCCTCCGGCGTTCCGGAAAGCCGTGCGGCGATGGCGTCTGGATCGAGCGTGTCGAGATCGATCGTCATCCGATCCTTCAGAACTTGACGTTGACCGTGCCGAACACCGTGCGGGCCGGGGCGATCTGCGCATAATGGTTGGCGTATGTCTGGGTGAAGTACGTCTTGTTGGTCAAGTTCTGCGCGTTGACGCTGAGCGAGACGTTTTCGGTCAAATCGTAGCTCGCCCGGGCATCGAAGCGCCAGTAGCTCGGCGCCTCGCGCGTCAGCACCTTCGTCGCCGGGGTGATCGTTACCACGCCGGCGGCATTCTGCGTCGCGAAACGATTGTCGGCATAGCCGCCGATCTGTTCGTCCATATAGATCGCGGTTCCGCCGATCTGCAGCCGCTTGGTCACCGCATAGTTCGAGGTGAGCGTGAAGCTGTTGCGCGCGGTCTGCGGGATCTGCTTGCCGGTGTTGACCGACGGTACGTACACGACCTGCGCCGGGCGGATCGTGGTCGTCGTCCCGCCAACGGTCTGCGTCAGCGCCGGAGCGGTCAACGCGCTGTTGCCGGCATCGAGGATCTTCGGATCGAGATGCGTGAAGCCACCGAACACCGTCCAGCCCGGCAGGATCGTGCCGTTGACGTTGAGTTCGAGACCGCGGATCCGCGTGCGACCGAGAAAGGCGACGGTATTGGCGTCGACCTGGGTACGCGCGTTGCTGATATCCGTCTGGAACGCGGCAATGCCGAGCTGCAGGTGATCGCCGAACAGGCTGGCCTTCGCACCGACCTCGTAATTCCTGGTCTTCTGGACCTTCAACTGATCGAGCAGGGTGAGCGTCGTCGCCGACGTCGGCAGCGCATTGCCTTCAGAACCTTCGCCGAGCAACGCATTGGGCGGCGTCGCCGACGTGGCATAGCTTGCGTACAGGCTGGTCTGCGTGCTGGGCTTGAACACCACCCCGGCCTGCCAGTTGAACAGCTCGTCGGTGCGCGATACCGGCGCCAGACCGGTGGTGATCGGCAGTTTCACCGTGGACGTGAAGCGATCATACCGCACGCCGAGGTTGACGATCAGTTCCGGAACGATCGTGATCGAGTCGAAGCCGTAGACCGAGCGGGTGTTGGCGTCGTTCTGCGTTTCGCCGAGACTGCCGATCTTCGAGATCGGTGTCTGCACGGTCGACGTGTCGCTGACGTAATTGACCCATGGATCGTACGGGTTCGGATTGAACAGGTCGGCGCAGTAGAAGCGCGCGATCGTCGCCGTGTTGCACCGTGGCGAGATGGTCGAGCCATTGGCCGAGACATAGGTGCCGCGGCGGGTCTTCTCCCAGGCCAGTTCGGTGCCGACGGAGAAGCTGTGCTCGATCGATCCGGTTGCGAACTTGCCGAACAGGTCGGTCTGGTTGATCAGGCTTTCGGCATAGCCGTAGCGCGTATTGCCGCGCCGCCAGACATAGCCGCCGGTCAATATGTCGCCACGCGCGCCCGCCGCGCCGGTCGTCGGGTTGATCGCGGCGGTGCCGTAGACGTTGCCGGTACTGTCGTCCGGCAGGGTGAAGATGTAGTTCTGCTCGCTATAGGTATAGCGCGAGGTGTTGCGCAGCGTAATGCCGCCGAAATCATGTTCGGCACGGATCGTCGCCTGGTGCGTCTTGGCATCGCGGAAGTCGCGGCTCGCCAGACCGTAATAAGCATCGCGCGAGACGAAGCCCGACCGGCCACCCGCGGTGGTGATCTGGCCGATCGCCGGGGTCGTGACGATGTTGCCGGTGCCAGGATGATTGGCGATCGTGTAGAGGTACGGGATGCCACTGTCCGGCAGTTCGTGGCTCTCGAGATAGTAATAGCCGACCGTCAGGCGGGTCGGCGTGCCGAGGCCGATCGTGACCGAAGGCGCCACGCCCCAGCGGCGCGACCAGATCGCATCGCGCCCGGCGACATCCTGATCGTGCCACGCGCCTTCGATCCGGAACGCCGCGGTGTCCGACAGCTTGAGGTTGAGATCGGCGGTGACGCGCTTGTAATCCGCTTCGCCATAGCTCGCGCTGGCCGACCCGAACGTCGCCGCAAGCGGTTGCTTGGACAGGATGTTGATCGTGCCGCCGGCGCTGCCGCGACCGCCCAGCGTGGAATCGGAACCGCGTACGATCTGGACGGAGTCGATCGCGAACACTTCGCGCGTCTGCGAGGCGAGATCGCGGACGCCATCGACGTAGATGCTGCCCTGGCTGTCGAAGCCGCGGATGAAGGGGCGATCGCCAATCGGATTGCCACCTTCGGCCGCGCCGAACGTGATTCCGGGGACGGTGCGCAGCGCGTCGGCGAGGCTGTTCGAACCGGTCTGCTCGATGATCTCGGACGGCAGCACGATCACCGAGCGCGGCGTATTGACGATCGGCGCGACGTCCTTGGCCTGACGCTGTTCGCGCACGCCGTTGACGAGGATTTCCTGATCCGCATCGGCCGCCGCGGCCGGCTCTGCCGTCTCGTCCGCCCATGCGGCGCTGCTGGCAAACGCGCCGACGCACGACATGGCGAGAAAGGCCGGCTTGATGCCCGCGGTACGGCGGATCGAGATGCTCAACGTAAGTCCCCTTATGGCGTTGAGGGGCGGCTATTGCGAGTCAGTCTCAATGTCAACGCTATTGCGAGTAATTCGCATGCGTGTTGCAACCGTCGCGGCTCGGTCGGGACGCGCCAAGCCCGTTGTGCAGTGCAGCAAACACGTCCTTGCATATGCTAAGCATGCTTACTATATGCGCGTTCGATGGAAAATATAGGCTTCTTGATCAGCGACGTATCGCGCGTGATGCGCCGGCGGTTCGACGAGCGCGCGCGCCAGATCGGCGTGACGCGCGCGCAATGGCGCGTGCTGACGACGTTGAAACGCCATGAGGGCAGCAACCAGGGCACGCTCGCCGAATTGCTCGAAGTGGAGCCGATCACGCTGTGCCGCATGATCGACCGCCTCGCCGAAGCGAATCACGTCGAACGGCGGCGCGACCCGGCGGATCGCCGCGCGTGGCGGATCTACCTGACGGACACGTCGCGGCCGCTGCTCGACAAGCTGCACCGGATCGCCGACGGATTGTTCGAGGATGCGCTGAGCGGCCTGTCCGACACGGAGCGCGAGGTTTTTTCGGCGACGCTCGAAACCATCCGCAGCAATCTCAATTCCCCCGCGCACGATCTTTCCGGATCGACCCCTTCACGAAGCAGAGCAGACAATGGCTGACGCAGATCCCCACAAGCCACTGGCACCCCCGGCCGAGACGCTGGTGACCACCCCTGCCCCTGCCGCAAGCGCAGCGGCGGAAACGGTCCAACCAACGGCCAAGCGCAACCGCACGCGGCTGATCATGATGATCAGCGTGCCGCTGCTGGTCGTCGCGTTCGCGGCCTATCTGTGGGCGACGGCGGGCCGCTTCGTCTCGACCGACAATGCCTATGTGCAGCAGGACAAGGTGTCGGTCTCGGCCGACGTCGCGGGGCGCATCGTCGAGGTCGCGGTGCGCGAGAACCAGCGCGTCAAGGCAGGCGACCTGCTGTTCCGCATCGACCCGGATCCGTATCGCATCGCCGTCCAGCAGGCCAATGCCGCGGTGTCGAACGCCGAGGTCGAAGTCGCCACGCTGCAATCCAGCTATCGCGGGACGAACGCCGATATCCAGGCGGCGCAGGACCAGATCCTCGCCGCACAGCAGGATTACGACCGCCAGGCGGCGCTGATGCGACAGGGCTTCACGACGCGCGCCCGGCTGCAGCAATCGGAACATGCGTTGCAGCAGGCGCGTGCGGCGCTGGGCAATGCCCGGGCGAGTGCGGACGAGGCTCGGTCCAAGCTGTCGTCCGGATCGACCGGGATCGCCCCGGCGATCGCCGCGGCGCAGGTGCAGCGCGCCAAGGCGTCGCTCGATCTCAAGCGCACCGCGGTCTATGCGCCGTACAGCGGCACGATCAGCCAGTCGGACCGGCTTCAGGTCGGCCAGATGATGGTCACTGGCCTGCCCGCCGTCTCGATCGTCAAGAGCAATGCGGCGTGGGTCGAGGCAAACTTCAAGGAAACCGATCTCAACAAGATGCGCGTCGGCCAGCCCGCCGAAGTATCGTTCGATGCTTATAAGGGCCTCAAGCTGAAGGGCCATGTGCAGTCGATCGGCGCGGGAACGGGGTCCGAATTCTCGGTGCTTCCGGCGCAGAATGCGACCGGCAACTGGGTCAAGGTGACGCAGCGCGTGCCGGTGCGGATCGCGATCGACGAGGCATCGCCGCGCGCGCTGATCGCCGGGTTGAGCGCCGACGTGTCGGTCGACGTGCGCGATCATGGCAACCGCTAGTTCCAGCCCGGCGGGCGGGGTCGATCCGCTCGCCGAAGTCCCGGCCACCGCCGCCGCGATGCCGGACGAGGATCGCGCGGCGCTGTACACGAGCAACCGCCCGCTGCTGACGTTCGGCGTCATGGCGGCGACGATCATGCAGATCCTCGATTCGACGATCGCCAACGTCGCGCTGCCGCACATGCAGGCGTCGCTCAGCGCGACCGCGGACACGATCACCTGGGTACTGACGAGCTATATCGTCGCTTCCGCGGTAGCCATCCCAATGACCGGCTGGCTGTCGGACCGGATCGGCAGCCGCAACCTGTTCCTGTACGCCGTGGTCGGCTTCGTCGCCGCGTCGATGCTGTGCGGGCTGGCCACCAACCTGCTCGAAATGGTGCTGTTCCGCGTGCTACAGGGGATTGCCGCAGCCGTCATGAACCCGCTCAGCCAGACGGTAATGATGGACATCAACCCGAAGTCCAAACAGGCTGGCGCGATGTCGATCTGGGGCATGGGCGTGATGGTCGGACCGATCCTCGGCCCGGTGATCGGCGGCTGGCTGACCGATAATTACGATTGGCGCTGGTGCTTCTACGTCAACGTGCCGGTCGGCATCGTGACCTTCGCCATTCTGTGGGCGTTGCTGCCGTCGCGCGACAAGCGCCTGCGCCGGTTCGACCTGTTCGGCTTCGCGACCCTCGCACTGGCGATCAGCGTGTTCCAGTTGATGCTCGATCGCGGCCAGACCAACGACTGGTTCGATTCGTGGGAAGTCCGCATCGAGGGCATGATCGCCTTGTGTGCGGCGTGGATGTTCGGCGTGCACCTGTTCACCGCGAAGGAGCCGATGTTCGAACGCAGCCTGTTCGCCAATCGCAACCTCATAACCGGCATCGGCTTCATGATCGTCATCGGCGTGCTGATGACCGCGTCGCTCGCACTGCTGCCGCCGATGCTGCAGAGCCTGTTCGGATATCCGGTGCTGGAGACCGGCATCCTGCTGATGCCGCGCGGGATCGGCATTGTCGCCAGTATGGCGGTCGCCGGCCGGCTGATGAAGGCGAACGTCGATCCGCGCATCCTGGTCGGCGGCGGGCTGCTCATCGCGGCCTATTCGCTATGGGACATGACCGGCTGGACGATCGAGATGAGCTCGACCCCGTTCATCGTCACCGGACTGGTGCAGGGCGTCGGCCTCGGGATGATCTTCATCCCGCTCAACATCATGGCGTTCGGCACGCTGCCGCCGCACCAGCGCACCGAAGGCGCCAGCATGATGAACCTGTCGCGCAACATCGGTGGCTCGGTCGGCATTTCGGCGGTCACCGTGCTGCTCGCGCGCAACATCCAGACCAGCCATATGGAGCTCGGCAGCCATGTGACGGCGGGTGGGCTGACCGGATCCGACCCGATCGTCGGCGCGGTGCTGGGCGGCAGCACCGATGCCGCGCTGGCGATGGCGGATGCGCTGGTCAACCAGCAGGCGGCGATGATCGCCTATCTCGACGACTTCAAGCTGATGATGATCCTGACCTGCCTGGCGATCCCGCTGGTGCTGCTGCTCAAGCGTCCCAAGGCAAAGCCTCCCGGGGTGAAGGACGATGCACCCGCCGTCCACTTCGACTGATCGCGCCGCCGAGCGCGGAGGCACGTCGGGACTTGCGCCGCGGGATCGATCGCGCCACCCCGTGGCGATGGACCTCGATACGCTTCTGCAGCATTATTTCGGAACGACCGAACTCGATACGCTGGACGCGGGTGCGTTCGACTATGGAGTCGAGCGGCTCGGCACGGCGTTCGGCACGGAAAAGGACCCCGGCCGCCGCTTCGCCTTATGGTCGCTGCTGCACACGCTCGGCGCGGCGCCCGAACCGCATCTCGCCTTCAAGGACCCGAAGGAACGCCGCGCCGCCGAACTCTACGTCCGCGCGACGGCACGGGCCGATGGTGGCGAGGCGTAAAGCACCGCAGCGGGCCGGGACCGGCTTGCGTAGCGCGGCCGTGCCCTGTATCGGCGGCAACGGCCTATGCGGGTGTAGCTCAATGGCAGAGCAGAAGCTTCCCAAGCTTACGACGAGGGTTCGATTCCCTTCACCCGCTCCACTCACCTCACCTATCGATAATCCTTCGGCACGCCGGTAACGTGGAAGATGCCGCCGCGTTGCAGCTCGATCAGATATTGCGCACCGCGATTGCATTCCACCGCCCAGGTCAGCTTGCCGTCGATGCGGCCGCGCGGGACGGTGTTGACGATCGACTGGCAATCGTAATTCGCATCGTTGATCGCGCGGAAGAAGGTCGTGCGTTGCAGTGCCGGGGAGAGCGCGGCGATCTTTGCCTCCATCGGATCCGGCGTGGTCTCGGCCGCCGCGCCGGTGGTGCTGCCGCGCGGCGGGGGGTCTCCGCATCCGCTGAGCGTCGCGCAGGCCAGTACCAGCCCGGCGATCGCACCCGTCAAAGCCATCCTGTTCACGTTCGCGTCTCCCGCTTCCAGCTTTAAATTCCACCCGGCGTCACGTCGCGGCCCGTCGCGACCAACGCCGCCGTCAGGTCAACGACGCACCGGTCGAGAAGTTCGGCGTCGGTCGCCCGCACGACGAAATTGGCACCCGTCCCGCCTTCGCGAAAGAACGGATAGCTGCCGATCGCGACGCCTTCGTGCGTCTTCTCGGCGGTGCGCAACACGTCGGCGATCTCGCTCTCCGCGACCCAGCAGCCGATCGTCTTCGACAGCACCGGCAAGCCGCCTTCCAGCGTGCCGGTCAGCGCGTCCAGCATGCCGGCGGTGATGTTCGGCACGCCGGCCATGATGAAGATGTTCTCGACATGGATGCCCGGGGCGCCCGACATGCGGTTCTCGATCAAGCCGGCGCCTTCGGGCACCCGCGCCATCCGCTTGCGGGTTTCGGTCAACCCGCCGCGCGGCTCGTAATAGCGTTCCAGCACCGCCACCGCCTTTGGATGATAAACGACCGGAACGCCTAAGGCCGCGGCGATCGCATCGACGGTGATGTCGTCGTGCGTCGGCCCGATCCCGCCGGTGGTGAAGAGATAATCGTTGCGCGCGCGCAGGGTGTTGACCGCTTCGACGATCGCCTCCGTCTTGTCGGCGACGACGCGGACTTCCGCCAGGCGAATGCCCTGCACGTTCAGCCAGGTCGCCACCTGCGCGACGTTCTTGTCCTGCGTGCGTCCGGACAGGATCTCGTCGCCGATCACGAGCAAGGCGGCGGTCCAGATGCGCGACCGGTCCGGCGCGGTGTGATTTTCATTCATCCGGACGGCATAGACCCGCGCGCACCATCTCGCAAAGCCCGCCGGTCTTCGCTATATCCGGCGCATGACCGAATACGTAACCATCACCGCCGACGCCCCGCAGGGCCGTACCGGCGCGATCAAGCTTCATGGCCGCTCCGCATTCGACGGGATGCACAAGGCCGGCCGCCATGCCGCCGAGACACTGGACATGATCGTGCCGCACGTCGTGCCGGGCGTCACGACCGGCGAGCTGGACGATTTGATCCGCACTTTCATCGTCGAACGGGGCGGTGTGCCCGCGACGTTGGGCTATCGCGGTTATACGCATGCGAGCTGCATCTCGATCAACCATGTCGTGTGCCACGGCATTCCCAGCATCAAGACGCTGAAGAGCGGCGATATCGTCAATATCGACGTCACACCGATCGTCGACGGTTGGCATGGCGATTCCAGCCGGATGTATCTGGTCGGCGACGTGCCGATCAAGGCGAAGCGGCTGGTCGACGTGACGTACGAATGCCTGATGCTCGGGATCGAGCAGGCCAGGCCCGGCAATACGATGGGCGACGTCGCGCATGTCATCCAGAGCCATGCCGAAAAGCATCGCTACGGCGTGGTGCGCGATTTCTGCGGCCACGGCCTCGGCCAGTTGTTCCACGACGCGCCCGAAGTGGTGCATGTCGGCCGCCCTGGCACCGGTCCGGAGTTGAAGCCGGGGATGATCTTCACGATCGAGCCGATGATCAACATCGGGCGCCCGGACGTGAAGCTGCTCGACGATGGCTGGACGGCGGTGACGCGCGATCGGTCGCTGTCGGCGCAGTTCGAGCATTCGATCGGCATCACCGAGGATGGTTGCGAGATCTTCACGCTTAGCCCCGGCGGGTTCGACAAGCCGCCCTATTGAGCGCCGACAAAGGATTTAGCGAAGCTAAAGCCGAGCAGTTCTGGCGCGAACGGCCGGCGCGGCCCGGAGCCGCGAGCGCCGACGCGGCTTTGCCGCGGCGCCGCCCTCCTCTGCCCAAACCGCACTGCCATAAAACAAGGCACCTGCCCCGGAATGCCCCCGCGTTAGGCAGTCTTTAACCGCCGAAATCGCGCGGGCGACGCATTCCCGCCCCTCGCGCGACTGGCACGGTTGTTGTAAGAGGCGCGCACGGGCGGCGTGTCGTTTCGCCCGAGCGAGGGGCGATACGTGAAAAAGATCGAAGCCATCATCAAGCCGTTCAAGCTGGACGAGGTGAAGGAAGCGCTGCACGAAGTGGGCGTCAGCGGGATCACCGTGACCGAGGCGAAGGGTTTCGGTCGCCAGAAAGGCCATACCGAATTGTATCGCGGCGCCGAATATGTCGTCGATTTCCTGCCCAAGGTGAAACTGGAAGTGGTGGTGGAGGACGCGCTGGCCGATCGCGTCGTCGAGGCGATCGCCGCCGCCGCACAAACCGGGCGCATCGGCGACGGCAAGATCTTCGTCATTCCGGTCGAAACCGCGCTGCGCATTCGTACCGGCGAGCGCAACGACGACGCGATCTAGCCGCATACCCCGTTTGACGCAGCGCAACAAACCGTGACAGCGTAGCGACGCGAGGCAATTTCTCTCCCGATTCCATCGGGTCGATCATCGAAAACGAAAGGGCATGGGCTATCATGGCAAATACGGCAAAAGACGTCCTGAATATGATCAAGGAGCAGGAGATCGAGTGGGTCGATCTGCGCTTCACCGATCCCAAGGGCAAATGGCAGCATCTGACCATGGTCGCCGGCGTCGTCGGTGAGGACGAGCTGGACGACGGCTTCATGTTCGACGGTTCCTCGATCGCCGGCTGGAAGGCGATCAACGAATCCGACATGATCCTGAAGCCCGATCTGGACGCGGTGTGGACCGATCCGTTCTCGGCGACGCCGATGCTGATCCTGGTGTGCGACATCGTCGAACCATCGACCGGCGAACTGTACGCCCGCGATCCGCGCTCGACCGCCAAGCGTTCGGAAGCGTATCTGAAGACGACCGGGATCGGCGACACGATCTATATCGGCCCGGAAGCCGAATTCTTCATGTTCGACAACGTGCAGTTCGAGACGAGCTACGCCACGTCCTACTACAAGATCGACGATATCGAGCTGCCGACCAATACCGGCACGGCGTATGAAGGCGGCAATCTCGGCCACCGTCCGCGCGCAAAGGGCGGCTATTTTCCGGTCGGTCCTGTCGACAGCGCGGTCGACATCCGCGGCGAGATGGTTTCGACGATGCTCGAAATGGGCCTGCCGTGCGACAAGCATCACCACGAGGTCGCCGCCGGGCAGCACGAGCTGGGCCTGACCTTCGGGACGCTGACGCTGACCGCCGACCGCATGCAGATCTACAAATATGTCTGCCACCAGGTCGCCGCCGCCTATGGCAAGACCGTCACGTTCATGCCCAAGCCGATCAAGGAAGATAACGGTTCGGGCATGCACACCCATCTCTCGATCTGGGAGAAGGGCAACCCGCTGTTCGCCGGCAACGGCTATGCCGGGCTGAGCGACACGTGCCTGTATTTCATCGGTGGCATCATCAAGCACGCCAAGGCGCTGAACGCGTTCACCAACCCGTCGACCAACAGCTACAAGCGGCTTGTGCCGGGCTATGAAGCGCCGGTGCTGCTCGCGTATTCGGCGCGCAACCGTTCGGCATCGTGCCGTATCCCGTACGGCACGGGCGCCAAGGCGAAGCGCGTCGAAGTGCGCTTCCCCGACGCGATGGCCAATCCGTATCTGTGCTATGCGGCCTTGCTGATGGCGGGTCTGGACGGGATCCAGAACAAGACCCATCCGGGCGAAGCGATGGACAAGAACCTGTACGACCTGCCACCGGCCGAACTGGCGGAAGTGCCGACGGTGTGCGCTTCGCTGCGCGAGGCACTCGATTCGCTCGCCGCGGATCATGCGTTCCTGCTCAAGGGCGACGTGTTCAGCGCCGACCAGATCGAATCGTACATCGAACTGAAGATGGAAGACGTGGCGCGCTGGGAAATGACCCCGAGCCCGGTCGAATACGACATGTACTACAGCTACTGATCCCAGCGCGGGTCGGTACGCAAAAGGGGGCGTCGACTTGGGTCGGCGCCCCCTTTTCGTGTTCTGGATGATGGCGGCCTGACCGCAACCGGGCGCGGGAGCCTTTAGGTACCGATGCGCCTCCGCCGGCCCGCGATCCCCCTTACGGCAACAAAACCGTCGCGCCCTTCGTCTCGCCGGCCTCCAGCGCACGGTGCGCGTCGGCAGCGTCCTCCAGCGCGAAGGTCTGGCCGATCTCGGGCCGGATCGCGCCGGCGGCGAGCATCTCGAACACACGGTCGACGCCGGCCTGTCGTTCCTCGGGTGTAACGTAATAGTCGAACAAGGTCGGTCGCGAGACGAATAGCGAGCCGTTGCGCGCGAGCACCCCGATATTGACGCCATCCACCGCACCGCTAGCGTTGCCGTAGCTGACGATTAGCCCGCGCCGCTTCGTACTGGCGAGCGACACGTCCCACATCGCCTTGCCGACACCGTCCAGCACGACGTCCGCGCCCGCACCGCCGGTCAGCGCACGAACCTCCTTCGCGACGTCGACCTGCTTGTGCAGCAACACATGGTCCGCGCCCGCCGCCTTAGCCTGATCCGCTTTCTCCTGCGAACCGACCGTGCCGATCACCGTCGCACCGATATGCTTGAGCCAGCCGACCAGCAGATGCCCGACCCCGCCCGCCGCGGCATGGACGAGGACGGTCTGGCCGGCCTGCACCCTGGCGCAGCGTTCGATCAGGAATTCGGCGGTACAGCCTTTCAGAAACAAGGCCGCCGCGGTGCGATCGTCGACGCCGTCCGGTACCTTCATCAACGACGATGCCGCGACGTTGCGCGCCGTCGAATAGGCACCGTGCGCCGGACCGAACGTGCCGACCCGGTCCCCGACCGCCAGCATGTCCACGCCCTCGCCCAACGCCTCGACCACGCCGACCGCCTCCGATCCCAGACCCGCGGGCAATTGCGCCGGGTAGAGGCCGGTGCGGAAATAAACGTCGATGTAATTGAGGCCGACCGCCGTGTTACGCATCCGGACTTCGCCCGGCGCGGGATCGGGCAGATCCACGTCGATCCACTCGATCACCTCCGGGCCACCGGTCTTCGTGATACGGGCTGCGCGGTCCATCGGTCGATCTCCTGAAGCTGTCCGGTAGAAATAGGCCTCGCGTTTCAGGTTGCAACCGATCCCGCTCCGCGCCATCTACCGGCGGAAGCGTACCGCATCTTCAAAAGTGGAGACGATGATGAAAAGCTACCTCAAGCACTATATCGATGGCGCCTGGGTCGAAAGCGACGGCGGCACCCGGCATGAGGTGATCGATCCCTCCACCGAACAACCGGTCAGCGAGATCATGCTCGGCAGCCAGGCGGATGTCGATAAGGCGGTCGCCGCGGCCAAGAAGGCGTTTCGCAGCTATTCGCGCACGTCCGTCGAAGAACGCGTCGCATTGCTCGAGCGTGTCATCGCCGAATACAAGGTGCGGATGCCCGACCTGGCGGCGGCAACCAGCGAGGAGATGGGCGCGCCGATCGGCTTCGCCAACGCCGCGCAGGCACCCGCCGGACTCGGCTATTTCATCGGTACGCTGAAGGCGTTGCAGGAGTTCGAATTTTCCGAACGGATCGGTAAGAATCGTGCGGTGCACGAGCCGCTTGGCGTGGTGGCGATGATCACACCGTGGAACTGGCCGCTCAACCAGATTTGCGCGAAGGTCGCCCCGGCGCTCGCCGCCGGCGATACGATGATCCTCAAGCCGTCCGAGGAAGCCCCCGGATGTGCCGTGATCCTGGCGGAAATCCTCGACAAGGCGGGCGTACCGGCGGGCGTGTTCAACCTGGTCAATGGCGACGGGCCCGGTGTCGGCGCGGCGCTTTCCACGCATCGCGACGTGGACATGGTGAGCTTCACCGGATCGACCCGCGCGGGCATCGCCGTGGCGCAGGCGGCGGCGGCGACGGTCAAGCGCGTCCACCAGGAATTGGGCGGCAAGGCCCCCAATCTCGTGCTCGAAGGCGCCGATCTCGCGACCGTGCTGCCGCCTACGGTGGCGGGCGTGCTGGTCAATAGCGGGCAATCCTGCATCGCGCCGACCCGGCTGCTGGTCCACAAAAGCCAGGCGGACGAGGCCCGCGACGTGGTGAAGTCCATCATGGAGAAGACGCAGGTCGATGCCGCCAGCGTGATGGGTGCGCATATCGGCCCGGTCGTCAACAAGGCGCAGTATGAGAAGATCCAGGGGCTGATCCAGTCGGCGATCGACGAAGGCGCGACGTTGGTCACCGGCGGCCCCGGTCGGCCCGATGGACGCAATTCCGGCTTTTTCGTCCGCCCAACGCTGTTCGCCGACGTGACGCCCGAGATGCGCATCTACCGCGAGGAAGTGTTCGGCCCGGTCGCGACGATCACCACCTATGAGGATGGCGATCAGGCGGTCGAAATGGCCAACGACACCGATTACGGCCTGTCCGCGACGATCTCCGGCGATCCGGCGGAAGCGGCGAAGATCGCGCCGTTGCTCCGCGCCGGCATGGTGACGATCAACGCCTGGGGCGGCGGCGGCGGCACTCCTTTCGGGGGCTACAAGCAATCCGGCAATGGTCGCGAAGGCGGCAAATACGGGCTGGCCGACTTCATGGAATTGAAGGCGATCGTCGGCGAACCCGCCTGATATCGGCCGCACCCGGGCTTTTCCGCAGCCCGGGTGCGGCTCGATTGACCGCTCGCGACGGCGCGCTTAGCGTGGCGCGACCATGAGCGAACACATCACATATCGCAGCTATCTCGCTCTGCCTGAACTGCTCGCCTGCCAGCGTCCGCAGACCGAGGCGCATGACGAGCTGCTGTTCATCGCGATCCACCAGGCGTCGGAGATTTGGCTGAAACTCGCCTTGCACGAACTGCGGGCCGCGCGTGCGCATATCGTCGCCGACGATCTTGCGCCTGCTTTCAAGATGATGGCCCGCGTTTCGCGCATCCAGGCGCAAATGATCCAGAGCTGGGAGGTGCTCGCGACGATGACGCCGGCGGATTATACCGTGATGCGCGGGCGGCTGGGGACGAGTTCGGGTTTCCAGTCTGACCAGTATCGCGAGATCGAGTTCATGCTCGGCAACAAGAATGCCGCGATGGTCGAAATCCATGCCGACGAACCCGACGTGCACCGGCGCCTCGCCGCCGAACTCGCCGCACCGAGCTTGTACGACGAAGCGTTGCGACTGTTGCACCGCCGCGGCTTCGCAGTGCCGGAGGAGCGGCTGGAACGCGACTTCACCCAGCCCTATCGCGCCTCACCCGAGGTCGAGGCGGCGTGGGTCGCGGTCTATGCCCAGCCGCAGAAATATTGGGACTTGTACAAACTCGCCGAAAAACTGGTCGATATCGAATATCATGTCCAATTGTGGCGCTTCGGCCATCTCAAGACGGTTGAGCGCGTCATCGGTTTCAAGACCGGCACGGGTGGCACGACCGGCGTCCATTATCTGGCGAAAGTGCTGGAGGCGACCTTCTTCCCCGAACTGCTGAGCGTGCGAACCAGTCTGTAATCGCATCATCGCCGCGCAAAGGGCTGGCGCGGCGTGCGAAACACCGCCACGACCGCGCGCATGTCGATCGAACTGCTCATCACCCGGTACGGCCTGCTCGCCGTGTTCCTCGGCGCCGGGATCGAAGGCGAGACGATGGTCGTGACGGGCGGACTGCTCGCGCATGATGGGCTGATGCCGGTGGCAGGCGTCGCCATCGCCGCCGCGGCGGGATCGTTCATCGCCGATCAGGGCTTCTTTGCCGCCGGCCGCCGCTTCCGCAACCATCCGCGCGTCAAGAAGATCGAGGCGAAGCCGGCCTTCGCCAAGGCGATGGCGCTGTTCGAGCGCCACCCGACCGCATTCGTGTTCGGCTTTCGCTTCCTGTACGGGCTGCGCACCGTCAGCCCGATCGCGATCGGCACGACGCAGATCAAGACGCGGACCTTCGCCACGATCAACGCACTCGCCGCGATCATTTGGGCCGCCTTGTTCACCGGGATCGGCTTCGTCTTCGCCGACGGGATCGAGGAGGTGTTCGGCCGAATGAAGTCGATCGAACATGTCGTGATCGGCGTCGGATTGATCGCGCTGGTCGTTTTCGGCGGCACGCAGGCCATTCGCTGGTACCGCCGCCGCGCTCAATAATCCTTTGAGACCCGCACGTTGGCGCTTTGCCGGCCGAGCGTGGAGATGCTCGACAGCAGGGATAGCCAGCGCGTGACCTGATATTCGACCTGCGTCGCGGAGTAGCCCTGCCCGTCGGTGATGATCTCCGCGAACAGCCGCCGCGTAACGTATTTGCCGGCCGCCACCGACGTGCCCTGCCCGGTCTGCGGATCCGCCGGCAGAATGCGCAGCCGGTCGAGCCCGGCGGCGCGGCGCACCGCGTTGATCGGGTTGAGTCCGCCGCTGCCCCCCTGCAACGCCGCCACCGCCGCCGCCAGCTGCAGCGCTTCCGGTGCCGACAGGTTGGTGATCGACGTGCCGAACAGCAGCCGCGACAGCAGCTCGTCCTCCGGCAGCGCCGGTACGCTGGAGAAATTGATCTCGGGCTTCAGGGCGTTGCCGGTCACGCGGATCGTCGCGTTCAGCCCGGTGGTGCCGGCATTCGCGGCGATGTCGAGCGACGGATTCGCCGGGACCGACCCGTCGAACAGGATGATGCCGCGTTCCAGATCGAATTCGCGTCCGGCAAATTCGTAATTGCCGCGCACCAGATCGGCCCGACCGGTGATCGCTGGATTATCGGGCACGCCGCCGATCTTGAGATCGGCCGACCATTCGCTGGCGAGGCCGAGCCCGCTGACGCGCAGCGCCTTGGTCGCACGCGCGTGCACGTCGAGCCGCCATGGCCGCGTCACCGCATCCTCGCTGCCGTCCGGATCGCCGGGCACGTTGATCTCGCGAATGTTCAGCTTGGGCAGCGCGCTCGCGACGGTCGCGCGGCCGAGGCGATAGCGGCTTTCGACGAGCTTGACGTCGCCCGAGATCAACCCGCCCGAGCCATCCGACTTGAAGCTCAGCGGCCCGGTGACGGTCGCGCCGATATCGTCGCGGTTGATCAGCACCGCACGCTCCGCCTGGATGTTCAGGTCGATCCCGAAGCCGTTGGCGGCGGACAGGTCGAAAGTACCGCTGCCGGTCACCTTGCCGCCCTTGCCTGCATCCGCGGTGAAGTTCGGGATGCTCAGGCGCGATCCGGCGAACTGGCCGTTGGCCTGCACGTTGGTCAGCACGGTACCGGTCGTACCACTTTCGATCTTCGCCCCCCGCGCCTGCACGACGCCGCGAATCCGCGGATCCTCGACCTTGCCGGTCAGATCGGCGGCGATCGCGACCGGGCCGGTCAGATCGAACAGTTCGACATTGGCCAGCCGCCACAACGTATCGGCCGGCCCGGCATAACGGAGTTGCGCGAACAGATCGGCCTTGGCGAGCCGCGTCGCGAGATCGCCCTGCCCCAGCGGCATCAATTGCGCCTGTGCCCGCCCGACCGTCTTGCCGCCACTCGCCATCACGGCGCGCGCGACCGCCTTGTTGGGTTGCAGGACGGCGGCGATCCCGACATCGATCGGCTGCGACGACAGGACCAGCCCCGACCGCGTCAGCCCACGCACGGTCATGTCGATCCGCCCGGTCGGCGCCTGCCCGGCGCCTTGCGAGTAGGAGAGTTTGCCGGACGCGCTGCCGCCCAGGCCGAGCCCGGGATAGCCGATGTCGAGGATCGCCAGCGGCATGCGCGTCAGGCTGGCGTCGATTGTGCTCGACGTCCCGGTAAAGCGCCCGCCGATTTCCGCGGTGCCGCCGGCGAAGCTCAACTGAGTCGGTGCGATCTTCCAGCCATCGCCATCGCGCGTGACGATCGCCGGGGTCAGCAGTTTGAGCGGCCGACGGTCGAGCGTGCCCTGCGCCGATACGCTATAGCTGTCCGGCGTGACCTGCGTGACCGACTGGATATCGAACGCCCGGCCGCGGTTGCCGGCGATCGATGCGGTCACCTGACCGACACCGCCGCGCAGGCGGACGCTGGCCGCGAACCGCCCGATTGTCAGCGGGCCACGGCGCAGGCCGTTTCCGGTCATCGTCGCCTCGATCGAGGTACCGGCCGGATCGAGCAAGGCGACCATGTCGAGGCGGCCGCGCCGCAGCGTGATCTGTTCGGCCAGTTTGGCGGAGGCCGCATCGATATGCGCCTCGATCCGCTGCACGTCGCCGACCGGACGCAACAGGAATTCACCCGACAGCCCGCCCCCGGCCACCGCCAGCCGTCCGTCGAACCCGCCATCGACCACCTTGAGCGCCCCACTGGCGCGCGTGCCGGACACGTCGAGCCGGGCGATCGCGATCGTCGCATCCGCGCCGGGTGGCAACAGGATCTGCCCTTCTCCGCTGAACGGCCCGAGCCGTGACTGCCCGTTGGCGACGAAGGCGAAGCCGGCCGGATTCGGATCAAGGTGCGCGACGACGTTGCTCAGGCCGAGCGCCGCGTTCGGGCTTTGAAACACCAGATCCAGCGTCGGCTTGTCGATCTTGCCGTCCAGCTTCAACGTCAGCGGGCCATAGGTCGCCTGTCGCCCGCTTCCTTCGAAGTGGAATGTGCCGTCGCGCCGCCGAAAACCGTTGCCCCTCAACTGGATCTGCGGTGCGGTGAGCACGAGGTTCGAGAAGTGCAGCACACCGTCCGTGGTGCGTTCCAGCGCGGTGACGATCCGCGGCAGCCCCCCGGCGAGCGAGCGGAAGAAGGCGTTGTCCAGCCGCACCATCTGCGCCATGCCCGTGCCGATCACGCGCGTGCCGTGGCCGTTGACGCCGGGAACGACGCGCAGCTTGGTCGTGACGTCGACCACGCCGAGACCGGGAATGAGATACCGCCCGAGCGCACCGTTCAATCCAACCTCGTACCGCCCGGTCTTGAGATCGAGAATGAGGTTGATCCGGCCTTTCAACTTGTCCGACGAGAGCTTCAGGTCGGTCCCGGTCAGTTCGGCGGCGGTCACCTTCAGCACGCCGGACACGCCGAGATTGCGCAGGATTCCACCCGCGACATCGCCCACACCGGTGACGCGCTGCGCCACGAAGGTGATTGGCACGCTGACCGGCGCGCTCGAAAAGCGGCCTTTGCCCGCAGCATAGGCGCGTTCGAATCCGGTATCGTCGAAGGCGAAGCGATCGGCGGTCAGGCGATAGTCGAACGCTGCGGTCTCGAACGCGCCGTCGAGGATTGCACGTAACGCGATCGCGCGCCCGGTCATGTTGGGGAACAAGGCCGGTGGCCGCAGCAAGGTCGCGGCGACCCGCACGTTGCGAAAGGCGTTGGCGCCGAGATCGATCGTTCCGCTGGTATCGACCGTCAACGCTGCCGAGCGCAGCGACAGCCGGCCGTCCAGCCGCCGGTTGGCGAAGGTCGAGCCGCCCGTCACCAGCACGCGCGGAGTGGTCAGTCGGGCGAGCTTGCCGGTCGTGAACGGCGCCGGGACGAGCGTCCCACCCAAGGTGTATTCGCCGCGCTTCGCGCCCAGTTTCAGGTCGATCGCGCGGATCTCGCCGATGTCCGCCTGCGCCGTGCCGTGCCACGCATTCCAGTTGCCGTCGCCTGCGACATCCAGCGTGATCGGACGGCGCAACCCGGACATATGCGCCATGACGCCGCCCGCCGTGCCGCGCGCGCGCACCGCCAGATCGAAGCGATCGCGGTCCGGCTCGGCATCCAGCACGATGCGGAGCGTATCGCTGCCCTGCACGACCGCGGCGAGATCGACCATCGCGCGTCCGGCATGGATATCCGCCCGGCCGGTGATGCGAGCGCTCCGCTGTACGCCGGCGACGAGCGGGCCGATCGTCAGCCGGTCGATTCGCACGCGTCCGAGGCGGATGTCGAAATCGGGCAGGATCGGACCTTTGCGGCCGGTCTTGATCGTCTGCGGCACCCGCGCGAACACGGCGCGCGGGATCACCAGCCGGCTGATATCCAGCCGATTGCCAAGCCACGACCAGGGCGTCCAGCCGAGTTCGGCGCGCGGTGCGAAGAAAAACACGCCGCGGGGATCGCTGATCCGCACGTCGACCAGCACGGCGTCCGAATAGAGCGATCCATCGATCCGACCGACGCTGTAGCGCAGGCCGTTCGACGGTCGCTGGCTGGCGATCTGGTTGGCGACCCAGCGGTGGCCGACGCCGGTGTCGAGCACGAACAGCACCAGGCCGAGCAGCCCGACCAGTCCGAGCGCCAGATAGGCGGGCCAGCGCCACCAGCGCCGCGACGACGATGGGGAAACGGCGGTATCGGGTGCGTCGTCGCTCAAAACGCCTGTCCGAGCGATACGTAGACCGCGACGCGCGCGTCGCCCGGTTGCGGGTTGAGCGGCGTGCCGACATCGACGCGGATCGGCCCGAAGTTCGAATAATAGCGCACGCCGAGGCCGGCGCCGAAGCGGAACTCGCTGAACTTCGGCAAGGGCGAGGTGTAGATGTTGCCGCCGTCGAGGAACGGCACGATGCCGAAATTGCCGAATGCCTTGATCCGCGTTTCCAGCGAGAATTCGGTCAGGCTGCGCCCACCGATCGGATCGTTATTCGGGTCGCGCGGGCCGATATCCTGATAGCCATAGCCGCGCACGGACGCCCCGCCACCGGCGTAGAAGCGCCGCGACGGCGCCACCGCATCACGTGGCGCACCGACGATCGTACCGAGCCGGACGCGACCGGCGACGACCAGCGACGGGACCACGGTCTTGTAGGCGCTGGCGTCGATCTGCACGCGGGTATAGCCGAACACCTTGCCCTGCAGCGACACTTCCGGCGAGACCCGCCCGCCGAGCCGGAAGCCGCGGGTCGGGTTGAGCAGATCGTCCGATCCGTCATAGGTCAGGCTGGTCGGCAGCGCGCCGATGAAGAAGGTGCGCCGCCGCGGCGCGCCGGTGTCCAGCAACACGTCGCGCTCGTCGGACGCGACCAGTTCCGCGCCCAGCGACCAGGTCCAGGTCTTCTGGAAGAAGATGTTGGTCTGGCGCTCGAGCGTACCGGACAGGGTGAAGCTCTTCGCCTGATAGGCGTCGCGCTGCAGGTTCGAGGCGATCGCCTGAAAGGTCAGCACGCGGTCGCGGCCCTCGAAATTGTTGCGCCGGAACACCACACCGCCCAATTGCTCCTTCGTGCCGAGCACGCCGCGCACCGTCAGCGCGCCTTCGGGCGGGAACAGGTTGCGATGGGTCCAACTGATCTCGGCGCGCGCGCCCTCGCCCGTGCCGTAACCCAACTCGCCGGCGATCGTGCGCGGCGGGGCGGGCGAGAGGGCGACGGCGATATCGACGACGCCGGGCTGGCTCGCCTCGACCGGCTTGATATCGACCGTCGACACCAACCCGGTCTGGATCAGCGCGCGGCGGAGATCGGCGATCTGCGTGTCGCTATACGGATCGCCGGGCGAGAAGCGTGCGATGTCGGCGATATGCGCGGCGTCGAACACCTTGTTGGGTGGGCTGGTGATGCGACCGAAGGTCTTCTCGCCGCCCGGCGACGCCGTCATGTCCAGCGTCGCGGTGCGCGCGGCGCGATCGACGACGATTTCGGGATCGCCGACCTTGGCGAACGGGAAGCCCTCGTCCCCGATCTTTCGCGTCAGGTTGGTCTGCCCGGCGACGATCGTGTCGGCATTGACCGGGTCCTCGGGCTTGATCCCGAACGCGCTGCGCAAACCGTCGCTCTTGTCCCCCGCCGCGGCGATGCCGTTCAGCGTCACCCCGGCGAAGCGGTAGAGCGCGCCGGGATCGGCCTCCAGCGTGACCAATGGCCGCCCGCCGCGCGGTTCGACCCGGCTGGTGACGCGGGCATCGTAATACCCCTCGCCACGCAGCAACCCGGTGAGCAGTTCGACGTCCTCGGACGCGCGCCGGTCCAGTTGCGCGGCGTTGGCGGGCGCGTTGGCATGCTGTTTCAGCGTCGAGAGTTCGTCGAAGCGCTGCTTGAGCAACGGGCTGGCGACCGCATCGATCCCGGTCACCGCATAGGAATAGCGCGATTCCCCAATCAGCTCGGGCGAGGCGGCCGGATCGACCGGTTCGGCCGGTGCCTTGGCGAGATCCGGCCAGTCGACGCCGAGGTCGGGCAAGCGCGCGAGCGGCGCGTTGGGGTCGAGCTGCGTTTCATCCGGAGCGCCCGCCCCCGGCGCGACGACCTGCGCATGCGCATCGTTGGCCGTGACGGCGAGGAGAAACACGGCGGCACCATACATCGCGCCATGCCGTCCGACCGGAAGAGACATGAGCCTGTCCTAGCCGCAGTCTCGCGCCAGCGACAGGCCCTAACCGGCCGTTTTCTCGTAAGGCCGCTTAGTGGATCGTACCCACGGCACGATTGACCGACATGAGCACGATCAGCCGTTCGATCTGGCGCCAACGGCAGAAGTGGACATGATTGCCGACATCACGGCTGCGATCGGCACGTGCCGCCGCCTCGAACCCGGCATCGTCGCCGAAGGTCGTCATCAGGTCCGATGCCGCCACCAGTTCGGCGCGATCGGCGATGTACGGCAGATAAGACATCAATTTCCCCGGCAATATCAATGCGGAGACTTGCATCCGGCATGCCAGATCCGGACATCGCCGCGACGGTGCGGCAGACGGTGGTAAACGATTTTCGACGCCCCGCCCCGGCGATCCCGCTTCGGGACGCTGGCGTGCCGCGGCGGGACATGGCAGGACGCCCGCATGCCCACGCCCTCCCCCAGCCGCCCCCCGAACAACCCCCGAAATGGACCGAAGAACAGCCAGGCCGGCGGGTTTCTCATCGCGATGGGCGCGATGCTCGGCGCGTGCGTCGGGTTCCTGTTCGGCCAGGCGACGCCAGGCTTCCTGATCGGCTCCGCCACCGGGATCGCGCTGGCCGTCGCGATCTGGTTGCGGGATAGCCGGCGCGGTTAGGCAATCCCGGCGCGCAGCCTCACCGCAGCGCGCGCGATAGCCAGACGACCTTGCCGATGATCTCCACCTTATCTTCGTCGCGCGGTGGGATCGCCGGGTAATCGGGATTGTCGCTGGCAATCGTCAACTGCCCTTCGGCGCGTGCGACGCGCTTGACCATCAGCACGCCGTCCAGCCGGATGACGAAGATCGCGCCGCGTGGGCCGATGCGGCGGTCTGCCTCGTCGACCATGATACGGTCGCCATCCTCGATCCGCGGCGCCATCGAATCACCCGCGGCGTCGATCATCGCGAGGTGCGACGACCGGATGCCGAGCGCCTCCAGCAGCGCGCGATCGAACGGCAGGGTCGCGGTCGATCGCTCGCTGTCCACCAGCCGCCCGGGGCCCGCCGACGCGGCGATGTCCAGCAGCCGAACCGCGATTGCCGGGGGCGGCAGCGGAGTCACGGGGCCGCCGAGCAGCGCCTCGTCGATGCGGAGATAGCCCGACAGCAATTTCCGGTCGCGCTCGGCCAGCAGCCGCGGCGTACCCCGTTTCACGAACTGCTGCAGATACGCCTCGTTGCGACCCAGCATCCGCGACAGCGCGGCAAGGCTCTCCCCGCGCTCGCCGACGAGCGCATCTAAAACCTTGCGGGGATTGGATTGCTCCATAGCCGACCGATAGCCGCAGGAATTTTCCTAGACAAGTTGGATCCTGCAGAACATTTCGAGAACATCATCGAGACTCGAGGGCTGAGGAGACGTGCAATGTCGGTGTTGAGGAAGATCGAATGCTTTTTGCGTACCAGCGAAATGAAAGAGACGCGCTTCGGCCGGCTGGTGCTCAACGACCCGCGCCTCGTGCGCGATCTGCGCGCCGGACGCGAGCCGGGCGTCCGCGTCGTCGCGCGGATCGAAGCGTTCCTGGACGAGCGGGCAAAACGATGAGCCGCGGCCCCGACGTCGGAACATTGCTGGTCCGTGCGCTCTATCGCGACTCGGTCGGTAAAGGCTGCCCGCTCGAAATCGTAACGGCGGACTGGGTTCGCTGGGCAAGCGCGACGTTTGTCGGCGCCCGTCACGCGATGACCTGGACCGCGGCGCCCGGTCCTGCCCTGGAGTCCTGGCTTACCGGCCTGCCCGAGGTGGAGTGGGACCTACGCGGGCATCTCATCGCCGACATTATAGTCCAGGCGGTGACGCGGACCGCGACGAGCGTCGGGATCGAGATCGAGGCGCTGACGGTCGAAGTGTAACTTGGGGAGACGTATCGGATGGCCAGACGGCCCTCCTCGGTCGTCACCCCGGATTTATTCCGGGGTCCACGGTGAGGCGGGCACCGGACATTGAGCCTCCGGCAACTGCACTTGCCGCCCGGTGGACCCCGGAACAAGTCCGGGGTGACGGGCGAGTGACGCTCGCCTCCAGCGGCTGCGACCCCGGGCAGCCGCAGAATCTGGCCGAGCCTATCTCCAGCGGTTCAGCGCGCGGCGAGCTTTCGCAACGTCGTCAGCGCGTCCTGCAACGAGTCGTTCCGCGTCGGCACCGGAACCTTGGCGACGTCCGGCTCACGCCGGCCGACGCCCTTCTCCAGCCGGTCGAG
>Ga0160428_1000716_pt1 | contig 32319 bp, 27 predicted proteins | sample SolpanmetagenomM_FD_108198 | JGI IMG/M metagenome (GOLD analysis project Ga0160428, IMG submission 108198) | Solar panel surface microbial communities from Lawrence Berkeley National Laboratory, California, USA - M | ecosystem: Engineered > Built environment > Solar panel > Unclassified ... | reverse complement strand
TTGCAGGAGAAGGTCTCACTTACAGGAAACACGTCACCAGAGATTGAAAGACTAGGACTACCCAAGTACGAATGGTGGTCAGAGGGTCTTCATGGTGTAGCTCAAGGCAACCCAGGCATTACTTTTGCCGATTTTGGCAAAGAGTTTGGTCATGCAACCTCATTCCCTATGCCAATCACGATGGGAGCAGCTTTCGACGATGAGATGATCACTGAAGTTTTCAAGGTCGTGGGTATGGAAGCCCGTGCTTTTAACAATGCCAATAGAGGAGGCCTGGACTACTGGACTCCGAGTAAGTCTATATCAGTCATTTCTATAGACAAGCAGCTAACAATGTAGATGTCAATCCTTTCCGTGATCCACGATGGGGCAGAGGTCAGGAAGTAGCTGGCGAGGACCCATTCCACATCGGTTCTTACGTCAAGGCATTGGTCTTAGGTCTTCAAGGACAAAACGAAGACCAGTATAAGCGTACTATAGCTACTTGTAAGCACTTCACCGCCTACGACGTGGAGAACTGGCATGGTATGGAAAGATACGAGTTCGATGCCAAGGTATCAATCCAGGACCTTGCAGAGTATCACGCACCTTCTTTCCAGGCTTGTGCTCGTGAAGCTAATGTTAGCGCCTTCATGTGTACCTACAACGCGGTCAACGGAATTCCAACTTGCGCTGATAGCCATCTATTGGATACTATCCTACGCAAACATTGGAAGTGGGAGGCTGAAGAGCAGTGGGTCACTTCCGACTGTGATTCTGTTCAGACTATCTTCGCTCCTCACGGCTATGCCCACAACCCAGAAGAGGCTGTGGCTGCTGCCCTCAATGCTGGAGTGGATGTAAACTGCGGAATCTATTACCAGATGCATCTGGAAAAGGCCATCGCCCAAGGTTTGACCACAGTGGAAAAGCTTGACAGGGCTGTCGTCCGTCAATACTCTTCGCTCATCAGGCTCGGCTACTTCGATCCCGCTGACAAACAGCCTTATCGTGCTCTAGGCTGGTCCGATGTTGACACGAAAGAAGCACGCGATCTCGCATATAAGGCAGCTGTCAGCGGTATAGCTCTCCTCAAGAACGACGACATATTGCCTCTCAAGCTCAAGAAAGGCATGTCTGTTGCGGTAGTCGGTGAACGGGGAAATGCAACGAAGCAGATGCAAGGCAACTACCTCGGACGACCTGCGTACCTCATCTCACCCTTGATGGCTTTTGAGAAGGAACCTGGTATTACTGTCAACTATGCATTCGGCTGCGGAGGAGGCGCTGATCCTAGGACTGACGAATGGGCGCCTGCTTTGGAAGCCGCCCGGAACTCTGATATTATCATCTACTTCGGTGGTATCGACAACGAGCAAGAGGCTGAGGCTAAGGATCGTAACTCTATCGGCTGGACTCCTTCGCAGAAGGACTTTATGCAGCATCTAGCCAGCCTAGGCAAGCCAATGGTAGTTGCTCAGATGGGTGGCGGCTCGGTGGATTCTGCGTTCATTCGTGACGACTCTCGTATCGGAGGACTTCTATGGGGAGGATACCCAGGTCAATCTGGTGGACAAGCACTTGTCGATATCATGCTCGGAAGAGTCGCTCCTGCTGGACGCTTGACGACCACTCAGTATCCTGAGGAATACGCTAAGCAGGTTTCCATGCTCGACATGGGAATGAGGCCATCTAAAACCAACCCGGGAAGAACGTACATGTGGTATAGCGGCACTCCCACTTACCCATACGGTTTTGGACTTCATTACACAAACTTCTCGGCCAGTGTATCGTTGGACACCAAGACTAGCTCGAACACCTTTGACATTGGAAAGCTCATTGCAGCATGTGATAGCTACAGCCCCAAACTCAACTGGCTCGACTTGTGCCCCTTTGCCAGTCTCAAGGTCGATGTTACCAATGACGGCAAGACAACGTCAGACTATAGCGCTCTTGCTTTTGTCTCTGGGGAATATGGTCCTCTTCCTCGACCTCACAAGAAGCTCGTTTCATATGCACGCCTCCATGATGTTGCACCTGGCAAGGCTAAGAGTGCTGAGTTGAAGCTCACCCTCAACAGTCTCAGCAGAGTTGACGAGCAGGGACGCCGTATCTTGTATCCTGGAAAGTATAAGATTGCCATTGACACCACTCCCGAGCTTGCAGAGGTCGAGTTTGTCCTAGAAGGTGATGAGGTTGTCCTGGACTACTACCCGATCGCACCATCGGAGGATGAGACTGCACCCGTAATTGAGATGGAGAGAGTGCAGCAGATCATGGAGTTGTAATAAAGTAAGAGAAATGTTTCAGGACAAAGGTGGAGACGATGAGTTCCACTGATCATCATCGATCGATGATCTTTAAAGAAGCCAAGGCGTTTCAAAGAGCGCCTCAACGTATCTGTTCCTTGTATTTTATAGATGTATGTGCATTTAATTACACTATATAACATGCAAATTGATCATTTTATACCTCTCCTCTGTCACACGAACAAGGTACCGCGACCAAGGCTGCAGATACAAGGTACGCGATCACCTGGTCGGTCTAGGCCAAGTTGTAAGCATGTAAGCACGAGGCGCTTGAGCGCGCGAATTTCGCCCAGGATTGTCATGATCGGCTTCTTGGCCTCGAGGGCAATTGTTCTGTCACAGAGTGTTAATTATACTCTGGCTATATATGGGAGCTTATGTTAAGCAGGAAAGACGGAATTGAATGATGCTAATTATGAAGACGGATCCGCAGTGAGATGATGAGTGCTTGCCACTTTCCAATGGAGGTAAATGTCTGATCCATGGCAATGGATAAGGTTTATGCGGGCTGTGTGCTTCTCCATCCCCATCGCGCGCCGACAGTCTCCTCACCACCTGAACGTGTGACTCGTCCGCTCGCCTAGTCAAATCACTCTCTCAGTTCTCGCATCTCTCTCTTGGCTTCTCCTCTCAACTCTCCACTTTGTGCGCTCGGCGTACTATTCTTTCCTCTTCAGCCCTGACCGCTGCACTGCACTACTGCACACTGCCGCCCTCTCTGACTTCCTCCCTTCTTCAGCTGTCCCACCTCGTCTAGGTCGACGAGGCAGTGTCCGCATACACTCAAGACAGCATGTCCTCCCAGCCTCCCTCATAGCCGCACAGCATCTGCATCGTTCAAGCACTCGACCACGATCTGGTCTCTGTTAGCACCGAATCCCTCCTCCATCCATACCGCAATTAGTAGACTCGACCGATAACAACAATGGCTTCAGCTTCTGTCTTGACGGCAACTCCAGCACTTCCCACCTTCTATTCTGTCGACCACTTCCGAAAGCCCTCCTCATCATCCACCTCGCCATACCTAGGCAGCCCACCCTCCATGTCCTTCCATGCATCACCAACAATAGGCGGACCTGCTTATAACGACCATTATGAATTCACGGCCAATAAATCTGCTTCGCCTGGCGCGATAGCTGCACCAACGACACCAACGAAACGAAACACATCTACGCATGCAAAACTACACAAGAAAGTCACCGTCAGATCACCACGGCGCGGTTCATCAACAGACGGACAGCATCAGCAGGCTGATCATGCCTTTACACGGGCTCAGAGTCCACCAGCAACTCCGTCTCCCAACAAGTACGCTCTCGAATACAACATACCAATCCAGACGACGCAAAAGTCTCCCGCAAAACAAGCCAAATCTATCATCAAACAAAACCTCCGCAAGTTGTCACACGCCCCGGATGATAACCAAATAGCAGCAATCGATCTATCAAAGACAGCAGAGGAGAATGAGAAGAGAGCAGGACTGAGTCTAGCACCAGGAACGCTTCTTCGTAACTCTCGATCGGTGGATGCCCTCGGGTCGGGAACAGTAGGAAAACAGCATACACGCTCATGCAGCCACGTCTCACAGATCTCCACTACGTCTTTTCAATACCAGCCTCCAACACCGTTCATCCCGCTCCTTCCTTCTGGCAACGTCTACAGCCCACCTGCAACCTATGGCTTCCCATCTCCAGCGTTTCCCACAACAGACTTTGGACCACCACCAACAACGACCTACCACAACATCACCGAAGATACGAACCCCTACACGGGCGGCCGCAACCGCGGCTTGACTATCGACTCTGCCAATTCTGGCGGCGCAGGAAGTTCTCAAAAGCAGTCTTCTCGTGTACATTCCTCCCGCTCTTCTACTCGCCATAAGACTACTACCATTAGCAATACGTCTCAAACCAACCTATCCAGCTTCACTCGCCCACGACGTAGCAGTACAAACCACTCTGTCGACATTGCCGCTAATCCTGGTCGCTCTCGCACTTCCTTTGACCGCGCGTTCACCTTTCGCTCTCACAGCCATGTGGCTGAGAACGATCCCATAGCTATCGATCCAGTTGCTCAACGAGCCGCTACAATCCAAGCAGCCCGACAAGCGTTTGACGACAGGCAAGAAGCCAAAGCACGCAAATACGAAGAGAAAGAGGCACGTGCTGCAGAGAAGCAAATCAAGAAGGAAGAGAAACAACGACGAAAGAGTACAGTGAGCGTTGGTGGCAAAGGTCACGCTAGGACAGGTAGTCGATCGCCTGAACACACAAACGCGCTACCTCGAGGAGCATCAGCAGAAGAAATCACTACCGGCGCAACAACATTCTCCGCCTTTCCTTTGCTATCGACTCTATCCTCACACACGCACGAAACAGGAAATCCTGAATTTGCTTCGTCTGGCGATTACGCGGATATTAGGCCGAGTACGTCTCACTCGGCAAATACGCCGAGTCCATACTATGAGTCGCCGATGCGGGAAGATCTTGAAGGTGGATTAGGCGCTGGTGGAGTTGGGGCAAGGGAACAGACGCAACATGTGCCACCAGTGAGCAGGAAGAGGGCGGCGAAGAGCAGGTATTTTCGCTTCGTGAGCTGGCTTAAGACCAAGATGTTGAATTTGGAGAGGACGGCGTGATGGTTTGTTGAGCGAGAATAAGCTGTCACGATTGAGGAATGGAGATAGACTCACAACTAGGCTTGCGACAGACCTTGACACGAGACGAGACGGAGAATACGACCTACCTAAATGGTTCCTGGGTCATTTGGAGGGTTTATGGATGTCGATATGGCTAGCTGAGTAGATTGATGTGGTGCCACAAGAAGCCCATTCTGTGCTGCTGCATAAATCCAATATCCATCATTGACGGCTTCTTTCTACACTTCCTTCTTGTGGGTTAGGTTACAAGAAATGATAGTCTCAATACCTGGAACACCACTAATCAAAAACCACCCTGTTAAATGACAATACAACTTTGATAGCCATCACGTCACAAGTTGCGTGCGTTAAAATTGAAGTCCAAGTAAGCTGTGGCGACTATGGTGATTTGAGATGGAGAGAGATGTCAGAAAGTGGTGGTACATGGGGTGCGAGTTGATACCTCTACACTATCAGGTTCTTCTCGGGCCTAGTGATCCTTTGTGTGTTCTGCTGACATCTTTTGTTAAGACGTGTCTGCGAACAGCATGCAATTGCTACTAATGGGGTTCGAATATGCAAGGTTATCTTGTTTGCTACGGTTGTCTCTCGTCGAGAGCGTATATGGTCATAGCATGATTTGATGCAACAAGAGGAAAGAGTGATTAGATAGGGTTGACAATCTGCAATATCATCAGGATCTTGGTTAGCTTCGAAGCATGTTACGATGTTATCCTGATCACTCGACACACATACGGAGTCGATAATGGACGAAGACTAGAGTATGCACATTGTGCAGACCTCCACGATCCCACTTCCCTGACACGGCACAAACGCGCATGAAGCAGTGCCTCTGTGTCTAGTTAAAACAGCTTCCAGCTTACAGCCCACAGACATTTCGAGTAGTGAGGCACTTTGCAGTGGACAAGAGAACAAGACGTCGTCCAAAGCCAAGACACGAAACTGCATCTATTTTTAGCATCAGCTGCAAGTGGCAAAACATAAAACACAACAATCCGAACATTAAACACCACCACCACCTTTGCTTCATTGCTTCGCCTCATTTCTTCAACTATGTTTGAAGTATATGTGTGCTGATCCTGTCGCGACCTATGTATAGTTATGTGTGACAAGGCTACAAACGTTGACGTGAGTGTGCAATAATATCGACAATTATTCTCCGTAGCAACACGAGGCTGAACCAAAAGCATGAAGACCGCGAAAGAGCAAGAGGTGATTAATGGCGCGAGATGTAATTAAAGAATGCGTGTTGGTATTTGAAGAGATGTTAGATCCTCCCTCCTCTTTCGCGAAGAGGAATACCGTACACACTTTCTTACTAGCAATCTGTTTGATAAAGCAAAAAACAACCATTTCTTTGCATTCCTCGTCGTCAGCACACTCAAAACATATACACCTCCAGCTTCCTCTCCACTAACCCCCATCACTCTCATCACCCAAACCGTCCACTCCTCTCCTCTCTCACTAACCAAACAACCACAACCTAAAATGTTCTCCAAACCCTCCCTCCTCCTCCCACTCACCCTCCTCACCCCACTCACGCGCGCCGCCCTCCCCGAATTCACAAACCTACCCTACACCAACGTCGCCCTCAACCAACCCCTCACCCTCCTCTACACAGCCGCCACCCCCACCACCCCCGTCACAATCATCCTCCTCGGCGGCGCCACAAACACCACGCTCCAAGTCATCTCGACACTGACATCCAGCTCTGTTGGGGGGAGTTACACATGGACGCCTGATCCGTGCGTGTTGAGCGAGGGGACGCTGTATGGCCTTGAGATTACACAGCAGGGGCAGCCGGAGAATTGGAGTAATGCGTTTGGGGTGGCGGCGAATGGGGCTGTGTGCAGTTCCACCAGCAGCAGTAGCAGCATATCCATGAGCTCAACGTCAACGTCAAGCATGGCCACATCTTCCGCCTCTAGCTCGGTCGCATCCTCGGTCTCTTCCACCACCAGCACGACATCGACATCAACGACAACAAGAATAGTGCCGATCGTCCCGACCTTCCCAACCACAAGCAGCAGCAGCATCATTAGCAGCGGCTTCACCTCCATGACAAACGGCACGTCTTTCATCGCATCGACTCAAAAGCCTACTGGAGCTACCACCAGCTCAAAGCCTAGCTCGTCTGTCGCGCCGTATACTAGCCACAATGGAGCTGCTGGTATTGTTGCTCAGGGAGGATTCGCGGTGGTAGCTTTGGTCAGTGCGGTAGCGGCTTTGTTGTTTTAGTTGTGGAGGTGTGTGTATGAGGCAATGCGTGGCCGGGTTGGATCCTTGGAAGGGAATCTCAGTGGTGGCATGCGACTATGGTAACGAATGGATCTGAAATGGGAAGGATGGTCTTTGGGGCATAAAGGGCATGGAGGCAGGGATCGGAAATACATCGTGTCGTTGCTAAGGAGAAGACGATACAGTACCATATAGTGCAATGAACGCATCTTCGTACTTACACAATCTTACACCTTCCCTTCGCTTCGTCTCAGTCAGTGAGAGTATGATGTCTGCTCTCGTTGTTTTGGCCTCGAGTAGAACAAACCATTCAGTCCCTGCTTTCGAGGCGTACAGTAATACAGAGGTGCTCTGGCCTCTATCAAATAGGCCACGAGTAATACAGTAGCTAGAGAGAGTCTGCAAATTATCTTGCAAATAACCGTGTCAAGCAATCGCCCTCATTCAGCAACACAGTTGCAATATCATGTCAATTTCGTCACGAGGCTATGTGTATTCAGAGAAAACTTCGAAAGTAAGTATTATGTTTGTCAGATTCCGTACCACTATAGTAGTAGGTAGATTACGTATATTCATCATGTCTTCATTACGGTCGTAGTGACTTCTCCTTATGTCTTTCAGACTGACAGGCACACTCCTATTCTCTTCGATCTTTGGATGACAGCCAGCAATTTCCTTATATTGAATGCTTCTCATGTATGAAGCATTCAACAATCTCAATGGCAGTCACTCTTCTTCCTTTCTCTCAATCTCCATTAGCCGCCTCGCCCGCCTGCCGTCGCTCAGTTCTCATTCTTGAGTTCTCCTCCGTTTCTTTCGGCCGCGATAGGTCTTCTCTGGGAGATTACCAGTAGTCTGTCTCGAACCATCCTCTCGACTTCATGATGCTTGCTCTTTTGTGACTCTGCATGATTCCAGATAATGCAGATATGGCAAAGCCGGTGGGTGGTGTGTAGTGATTTTGCGTGTTGATGGCAAATCTTCACCTCCAGGTCAGCGTGACGGACTTTTGTTCAGACTGTCGTAGTCGCGCCATGTTCCGAGCAATAGATCTGAGCTATGCATAGAGTCATTTTCCAATTGGTCGACTAGCCAGTGGTAGCTCTCGCGTGGCCTGTTGCTCCACGTTCGATTCAGCAGCCAGTGCTAGCTCTTACGCGAACTCTTGCTCCAACTTCAACCAGAATATTCTCCAGCGTAAAACGCGGAGTAAACTTCCATCATATCTTCATGATCCTCCCCTTTACTCACAGCCCATCACATCACACACTCGACCTCACCATCCGACATCTTGCACACTTACACCCCGGAATACAAGGCCTCTTATCCCTCCTACTCGTAATCCCCACATAATAAATATCCAACACAGTGTCACTCGTATCACTCGCCGCAGAACTCATCGACGAACTCGAATCATTACTGCTTTTCCGTCGCATTAGGTCGGGTATTGTTGGCCGCCGTACTGGACTGGGACGTTGTGTTGTGCTGGTGGCGTAGCTGGTGGGAGTGATTGTAGCAGAGGATTTCGTGGTGGTATATGAGGGTCGTGTTGGTGTGGTGGGAATGGTGGAGGAGGAGGTAGCTTTTGAGGTGGTCGAGGATGTGTATGCGGTTGTTGTTGTTGTTGATGTTGTTGTGCTGGATGTCTTGTTTGGTTGTGGTGTGGGGTAGCACGAGAAAGGAGAGACTGATTTAGTGTAGGTCGTGCAGGTTATGGGCGGCATGGTGGTGGTGGTGGCAGCAATTCGTCTTAGATGTGATTTCACGTTAGCGTCCTTCTCTTTGCTTGCCAGGCACTAAGAGATGAGGCAGACACCAGGTACAAGTACAAGCACCAGGGTCAGTAGAGTAATCTCGATATTGTTTCAGCAAGGGGCGCGTCCGCGTTCTCGAGCCTCTCGATCAGACTCCAGAACGGTCTGGGTTCGTTGAATGAGGATCGCCAAGTTCGTTTCGCTGTGAAAGTTAGGACTTCATGCCGGTGATCGGGAATAGTGGGGATTTGCTTTGTTTCGAGATAAGTCGCGATGTCCGCAAGAGAAAATTACAGATATAAAAGAGGAGTAATTTGTGTTGCTGAGGAAGATTGTGAAAGAATCATGAGATGGGGTGTGACGATCAGCCGATGTGACAATTCATCGATGAGGGCGTGGCATTAGTTATACCACCAGAACACTAGCAACACTGGCTGCGGCCTTGCATCCCGAACGAACGTTGATTGGTGAATCACAATGAGCCGTGAAGCCACGAAAATTCAGCCGGAGATGCAGGTTTCAAGTTAGGAAGCCGTAGCCGCAACTCCACTACAACGAGCCAGAACGCAAACATCACGCGGCACGCATGCATGCACGGTCCTTAAAGATCGTTTTCAGCTCAAACTCTCTCACTGACTGGCTGGCCAGAACACCGCTGGAAAGCAGCCACCATTTCGACGTCTCCGATTCGCGATTATCTCAAACAAGAAACCTGACGACTAGAACAGATATAGTCTAGCTCGAATTCTTATCGATCTTAATTGTCTAAAAGGCAACAACTGGCGAGTGCGGAGGATACGTGGTCACACTAATGAGAAATGCTGCTGGTGGCTTACTGTAAGGTCAGGTGTGTGGCTTACATGCAACAAGTCCATTTCCTCGTTCGGGTAATGCGGTATAATTGTGCCATGGAGAATCTTCCCTGTTGTGAGGGCAGAGTTCGTATTGCCATGCGCAGCAGAGCTCGTGCATGAGGAAAGAACGATAAACAAGAGAGAAGGACGGTTATCTTATGGAAGAAGGTTGAGCTGGTAAGTCTGCCATTGTATTCTGGTGAGCTTCTATAGCTACGTCTGTATTGAAATCTGGTCATTGTAGTCATACTGTACATAATTAAGATGCATCGCCTGCATCATTTCCAGTGCCATTTCCGAAAAGCCAGTAATTTTGCAAAGAAAGGGTATCATCAAAGTAGCAACCATTCCGTAAAAGCCGTGTCTTGCAATGCCAGCAAGCAAGTCCTATAGCCTTTGTCCCTTGTCGTGTCCTGTATCACATTTGTATCACATCGAGCATCATGCATGACCTATGCGCTCTAAGCACCAGTGTCATTACCAGCACCAAATGGTTCAGGAGCTGCAGCGGCACCACCAGGTGCTGTCGGGTCCAAGCCAAACAGATACCTCAACTCAGCTAGACCTAGTCTGCCTAATCCTTCACCTGCCTTCTCATCAAGAGCAGTGTTAATCAACTCTCGCTTCTTCTCCTGCAAGGCAACGATTCGATCCTCGACGGTGTTCTCCACAAGCACACGGTGCACCTTAACTGGTCTGGTCTGACCAATACGATGGGCACGATCAATGGCCTGCTCTTCGATGAAGGGATTCCAGAAAGGATCGAGAATGATGACTTGATTAGCCGCAGTAAGATTGAGACCAGCATTACCAGCCTTGAGAGACACAAGCAGAACCTCGATGTCGCTGTCAGGTGCCTGGAATTGTTCAACAGCAAGGTCACGCTCAGCAGGACGCATGCTGCCATCGTAACGTCTATACCTGAAATCATTACCAATAGCCACCTCCATCAGATCAAGGAGTGTAGTGAACTGTGAGAAAATGATAGTCTTCTCACATTCACCGTGGTCTCTGATTTCACGGAGAAGCTCGAGTGTGCGGTTCGTCTTGGCACTAGGCACCCACATCTTGCGTAGACGTTTGAGATACTTCTTCTTAGCAGCAGCATTCTTCTGGCCTTCCCGCTTGAGATCTGCAAGAGTCTTTTTCTCTTTCTTCTTGCCCTTGCCCTTCTTGCGTTCGGTGGCTTTGGCCTTAGTCTTAGCAGTGGATTTGGCAGTACCCTTGCCTTTGGCCTTCTTGGTTGTAGGCTTGGCTGAAGTCTGTTTGGAGCCTGCTTCTCGTACAGGGTCAAAATCATCATCATCATCAGCTTCTGAAGCAGTTTCGTCATCGTCTCGGACAACCTTCCTAGCCTTGGATCTCTTGTTCGTGCTCGGCTCAGCCTCCTCCGCTTCAGCTTTATCTTCTCCTTCGGATGCGGTGTCCTCATCATCGTAGACGTTGCGTGCCTTTTTAGCTTTCCTGGATGGGACAACCTCCTCCTCGGCTTCTGACGCGGTGACCTGATCGTCGGCATCCTCGACTTCATCGTCGTCGACCACAAAATCGCGAAGGTCGCCATTGTCGTCAGCTTCATCATCATCTGAATCGTCTTCCGAATCAGGATCACTGTCGGAGGAATCTTCGGCGGCTTCGTCTTGGGGACGCTCGTCCTCTGGAAGTTTCTCAGGCATGTGAACCTTCACAAAGGCCTTCCATTCGACAACCCTCTTCGGATCGATAGCACCACGACATTCTGGACACTTCGCATTGGCAGTACCAGTCTCATTACCAGCAGCGAGACCATTTGAAGGATCTACAAGTTTTGTAAAACACTCTCCACAAACATCGTGTCCACAAGAGAACAGCAGAGTAGGTGCTTCAGTGGCATCATAGCAGATAGGACACTCAAATGCTCCGTTGGCTTCCTTGATGCGGAGAACAACCTTGTCTTCGAATTGGCGGGCGAGTTCCTCCATATCCTCGTTGCTCATATTGGTGACAGCTCCATCTTCGGCAAAATCATGGATGAGCTGTGGATGACAGCACGCTTGCCTCAGGCGAAGCAGACGAACAAGGATGTAGGAGTAATTGCGTCCAATCTTGCCTTGTTCCAGATAACGATTGACTTGCAGTTGAGTCTCGGTCTCGATTGCGCGATAAAATGCCTCTTGGTCTTCGTCGAACTCCGCATGAACAATATCTGTTGATCTATCGGGTAGGTTTTCGATGATGGGCTTTCCGTCGACTTCTGACTTCTTTGTACGACGTAGCATAATGACTTTGAGAGTAGCTTGAACTGCCTGCATGGCCCGCGCCTTGCCTGGCTCATAGCTGCTGGCTAAAGGTCTTTTGATTTCTGTGTTGAACTTCTCGGCGTTATTGTAGGGTGGAATCCTCAGGAAGGAAATCAGAGCATGTAACTCGCCAATGTTATTCATCATGGGAGTGCCGGAGAGACACCAACGATGGAGAGCGTTGAGAGATGCCGCACCCCCTGCAGCCTTGGTGGACTTGTTTTTGATGCATTGAGCCTCATCGATAATGATACGATACCACTTGCTCTTATCATCGATCAAGGTCAAGACATCACTCGGGCGTTGTGTAGCATTCGGATCGGCTTTCTTACGCTCCTCCCATTTCAGCTTGCGTGTGTACTCGTTAGCTAGTGTACCAAAGGTTGTCAGGACCACGTCGTAGGTGCTGAGTTGAGCAAAAGTCGTCTTTTTGGTCTTTTGACCGTGATACACAAACACCTTCAACTTGTGACCTCTCTTCAACTTGGTGTCAATCTCCTTCGCCCACTGTTTCATCAGTGCCACAGGCGCGACGATCAGCGTCGTCTTTCGGCTTTTGTCTTGAGACGGTCGAGCTACTATGAGACTCATGGCCTCTATTGTCTTACCCAGGCCCATGTCATCTGCTAGAATGCCTCCTTTGCATGCCTTGTTCTCTTCTTGAAGCATCAACCACGTCAAGCCGATCTTCTGATGTTCATAGAGTTCGATAGCAAAGCCATGAGGAGTTTGAGATCTCTTGTCTTTGGGAAAGTGCTTGTCGGCCTGGACTGCCTTCATCATTTCCTCGACTTCCTCATTACTCATGCCGCCAGGAGTGAAGCCGCCTCCACGACGTGGGAATGAATCGTCATCGCTATCATAAGTAGGGAATTGGAATGCTGGAGGTGGTCTTGGTCCACCTTGAGAGCCAACGACGTCGAGTAACTCGTTCATATCGACGCCAGGAAAAGAGCCAGGCATGCGAGGCCGAGCTGTAGACTGAAAGCCGTCACCATACATTGGTATATTGTTGACAGTATAAGGTCCAGGAGGAGGTCCACCACCGTAGACAGAAGACCCGCCCATCGGATTGTATCCTGGAAAAGATATGGTCCCACCATTTCGTGCTGCATGCTGCAATGCTTGTTGTGCTGCTTGTTGGCGTGCTAATTGGCGTGCTGCCTGTTGACGTGCTGTGTGTTGTGCCCGTAAGCTTTCGTGCATTTGCATATCCGTTAACGCCTCCTTTTTCGGACGAGGTGAAGAGTTTGCAGCGGCTGCCGCAAAACGCTGAGGAGTGATCTCTTCAAGATCACTGCTATCAGACTCGTGCTTGACAGCTTGTCGATAATTTTGGTGAAGTGCCTCGGCGTTGAATTGGTAAGGAGTTGCAAGTCTCGCGCTAGCAGGGTCTGGCTTAAAGCTTGGGTCTGGTTTAAAACTTGGCGCAGACGAAGAGGCCGTGAGGCGAGGCGGGCTTGGAGATCGCAGTGGTTTTTGAATTTGCCCATCTGATCCAAAGTATGACTGCTGGCGAGGTGGTTCAGGGCGTACGAATGGCGTAGAGTTAGAGCTACTAGCTGAGGGTCCGTCATGCTGGCTCGCTAAGTGTCGTGCCAGAGCAGCATCTGCTCGCTCGCGCCTCAGCTTCTCTTCGTGTAACCTTGATCTCTCTAAGACTTTCTTCATGATTCCGTCTCTGGTCGAGCTAAGTTTGATTCCATGACTCTCCAATGCGAGGTCCGCCTGGTCCAAGTCGTCTGTATTTTGTGTTCGAGAGCTGACATCACTCATTTCGCTTGCACGTCTGATCTTTTTCGGATCTGAACTACCATCCATACCTGCAAACGACCAGCCACCATCATGGGGGCGTTTGTTGGAGCTTGCTGCCAGGTGTGAGGAGTTGGCTGCGGAGGTAATCGTTAGTGAGCAACTGCCAAAGATCTTGGCCGAAATGATACTGACCAGAACCATCATTGCCGTAAGGTCGTCTTTCTCTTTCTCGTGATGGCAGATTTGCACCATCAAAGCTGCCAGTCACTGTGATCTCAGGTGTAGCAGGTCTGTTGCCTCCAGCCGGATTTTCGAGAGCTTGTAGTCTTTGTTCTAGATATTGCATCTGTCCTTCGAGTTCCTGTCGTGTAGCAGCGGCATCTCCAGCTTCATCGTCGATGCTCTCAATCGATACCTGCACGAACGTCATCTCATCCTCAATCTCCTCCTTGGAAGCATGTTCACTTAAATTGAGCATGTTGACCACTGGATGATGTAGTGTGGACAGGAAGAGGTTTCAGCTGAAGCGCGAAACTTCGTAGGCGACACTCTTAGACTTCGATCTGCTTGTCAAACATTCGCGCGTGAATCAAGGTAGCCTGCAATTGCGGTGGCATGTAGTGTCGTGAGACATGGTGATTTAGACAACAGTTGAGTACCAGGGCGCGTGCGTGGCGATTTTACGGCAGGCACGCCGGAGCTCGGTCCTATCGTTATCGCTTTGCGTCACCTGTGCAAGCCAGTGCTGTAGCAGTACTCACCGTATTCTGTCAACAACACCACCTCAACTGTCCGACTCCTGCTTGCCTCTGTTACTAATGTGCTGCCTGAATCTGATTGTCTCGTGCACCCGCTAATCCACGTTGTCTGTAGAGCATCAATAAAGCCTTCGACCTACGCCCACTACTGGCACCACCACAGTGCCCGACTACTCAGAGTCAGTCGACTCAAGTTATGACCTGATATAGTCGACAGCCACCGGCTTGGAACCGGTATCGCATATTCCATGGCTTCTTTCTTTATACCTTCTTCGATTCAGAAGCGCTTGCTGCGTTATGCACTTTCACGGGTCGATCTTCTTGATACTGACGGCCTCGACCTCGGACAACTGGACATTGCATGGGGAAAGAGAAGCACAGTCGAGCTAAAAGATGTAGGTCTGAACAAAGGGAAGTTCGGTGCGCTGTTGAGTTTGCCGGAGCAGTTCAGCCTGAACGCAGCTGTTGTCACGTCTGTCAAGATCACAGTGCCTGCCGACATCCACACCAGCTCTATCATAATCACAATACAGGGAGTGAGAGTCGCAGCAGATGTGCATCAGTCTGTTGGATCGAGAAAGACAGACTTAAGCCAAAACCACAAGAAGCATACCACTATACCGTCCACGTCTGCGTGGCCCAATCGTGCAGAAAATCGAGAAGAGATCAAACTGCCAACTAGCCATGACTTGGCCAAGTCCTTTCTGGCAGAAGAACCGTTATCTGAGAAACGAGAATTGGAGGCTGCCCTCGCATCCCAGCCGGCTGATATACGCCAGTCTATCGCTTCTCTGGCAAGCAATGAAAGCGAATTTGAAGAGGGTGTTGGTACTGGCATTGGACTTCCTGGTTTCTTGGCCGCGTTTTTCCGCGGCATTGGTGAGAGACTACAGATCAATATACTGGACGTAGTGGTAAGGCTCGATGTGAGTGGACTATATCAGGAGTCAAGAGATCGTGAGCAATTACCGCTGGAGTTCACGACATTAGGTTTCCAGATTGGTAGTATCGAGGTCAATAACCCGTCCATCGACAGTGCTAGTCAAAAGGACCAAAAACATCATGTAGGAACTGGGAATCGACAAGTTGTTCTGAAAAACATAAGGAGCTTTCTTTCGCGTGATGGACAAGTCTCTTCGTCACCTGACAACACAGGCGCTGCGACAACGGGGTTGACTCTATCAGATGAAGCACGGACTTCTCTCTACACGAGCTCAGACCTCTCCGATCATGGTGCCACTCTCACAACAGCTACAGGTCGAGGAAATGGTCTCGAAGTCTCGTCATACAGCCTTCATGATGCTCTTCGAGATTGTCGCCAGGACAAAGATGCTCGCAGTAAGCAGAAAATGGCTCCGTCTGGTCTGGCAACCCCCGAGGCAGCAAGGTCGTCGGCCACCATACAACCACGCGCAAACGAGGCCATGCGTACATCTTCAATTTCACAATCTCAAGTTGGCGGGCTGGCTTTAGCTAACGATCTTGGTTTCTGCAAAATCCCGTCACCTACCACTGCCAAATTCGAATCGAAGTCATCCGAAGTAGACCTCAGTCGCTCAATGCTGTTCACTTCGGATGAGGCGGAGAGTCTGTACTTGAGCGCGATCGAAACGTCATTGCCCTCGAGGAGCTTTCGAGCGCCAATGCCCGGAGGTTGGGGTATGGAGAGCGAGGACGAGGTTCTACGTGAAAGACCATACTCGCTACCTCGGGGTGGCAAACAGGTCGTCGATCAAGATTCACGTGGCTCCGCCACACTCGCTGCGCTATCAGGAGGCTTCATTCGCACCTTCATGAGCGTTGCTGAGGTGAGCCTGTTGCTGCCTGGACACGACGCACCTTCACCTTCGGTCGCACCGCATTCTGTATCCACGAGCCGTACTGCATCAGGTTCGACATCTCGGAGTATGACTGGGTCATTCTCGACATATGCTGATACACGACACAACTCCTCACGAGACGCCAAGCTTCGACCCCAATTATCGAACGCCACGTCCCAAAAGCAGGACAATAGCACCTCATCTTCGACAGAGGTCGTGATATCTGCTGTATCTGTACAGGCCGATATCGCGACTCTCAAGATTCTCGTTGATGTCGGCATGCGTCTACAAGCCATGACAACCAAAAATGTCGCCTCAGGCACCAAAGCACATGAAGTTTCTGCGCAATATCCATTGCTCAACCTGGTGGTGAAAAGTCTAACTATTGATTTGGTCAAAGAGTTGCGCGAAGAAATACTAGCAACGCCAACCATAAACCATCAAGAACACTCATTGCTTGGCATACATTTGCGAGATGTAACCTTAGCCTCTAGCGAGACCATGTTGATATTGGAGAGTGAGAAGGCGGTGCTTAATGTTAATGATGAACAATGCCTGCTGTTTGATGATCAAGCGAAGATAAGATCATCTGTGCGAGATCTCAGCGAACAAAGTGTCAAGGATATCCGCGTAGAAATTTGCAATGTCCCAGGCAAGCGCGAGGTCCATCTTAAGACTAGAGTCTTGAAGATCGAGGTGGATTTACCGAAGTTAGAGAATGGGTTCGAGTCGTTTGGAGGATTAAGCGCATTTCTGGATCTGGCTGTTTCTGCCGCACCTGGCCTAGTCCTAGAAGCAACACCAGTAACGAGCCCGCGGTCAAGGTCAGTTCGTTTCGATGTGCACAGCAAGGCGAAAGAAGCGATAGCTACCACTGGACTCAAACTGTATGCTCGCGTAGATGGCGTCTCTGTTATGGCGAGAAGCTCGCGGCATACTGTAAGCTGCACCACAAGCGCCATGAAAATTACCAGCCGCGCCAATCTCAACGGTGTCCAGGTTGACGATATTAGGATTCAAGGTCCAACCGAGAGCCAGAGTGGGAACTCTGCTCCAGATCTGCGCATCCTCAATCTTCGATTAGTCCATCTAGCAGGCCCAGAAGAACCTGATCTGACAAGACTCATTGAATTGTTGACACCTTCCAAGGACAGGTTCGAGGATGATGACGATCTGCTTGTCGATACACTGATAAGGCAGAGACGTAAAGGTCCTGTTCTGAGAGTCACAGCTTCCAGCATACAGCTGGATGTTGCCAGTATGACTTCCGCATTGTCTGCTGGTGCTGAATTTGTAGAAGATTTATCGCGGCTATCCGCCTTTGCCAAATATCTCCCGCAAGATGATCGTCCTCAGCTCATGACGTTGGCGAAGATCGGGTCCATCATCCTCAACATCGAAACTGAGCATAGTATTGGTCCTTTGACACTATCTCTGGAGGACAGTGACTTCGCTCATGTGGGCTTACCTTCACTTCTTGCGTGTAGTGTTGGGAAACTTGCCTTGGATCGTGATGATTGTACCAACGTCGTTGCGCAGCTTGTAGGACGCGATGCCACTGTCTCCTCGCCGATGCTTATGGCGAGGATGATTGGAGACGACCTAGTGCCGACTATCAAGCTCAAATTGTGGAACGTCGTTTTTGAGTATAGCATTCCACTTGTCTTGTCAGCCATGGGACTTTCCGATTTAGAAAGCACCGGTACCCTGATCGCAGACGTTGCGGCTTCGATCACATCTCTGCTCGGAAGTCACTCAGTTAAGCCCTTGCCTGTAGTCTCACCCAAGCATCCATCGGAATCAGCGCAGCAGCCCTTGAAAGTGCATCTTGTACTCAAGGAATGCGCAATTGGACTGACGCCGAGACGACTGCAGTCAAAGGCTCTTGTCTTATTCTCTAGCGCAAAAGTGGTAGGGAGTCTGCCAACAGATGACTCTACCTCCTGTCAGCTCGATATTCGAAAGGGTGGCATACTCATCATTGACGACGTTCAAAAGTCCTTCTCAGCCACTGTTTCCACAGTCCCGCCATCCTCAAGCACAGACTACGATGCTCTTCTGTGCCACAAGGGCTACGTGTCAATTAGTACAATTTCTGCAGCAGTGATTGATGTAAGATTGCGTCACGGTCAGCATGAAACATTGAATGCTCTCGAGATTGGATTCAAGGATGAACTGTTCGTGCTTGAGACGTGCGCAGACTCGACACAAACTTTGATCGAAACACTGAACGATCTGATGCCGCCACTGCCTCCACCCAAAGGCAATCATTATAGAACTGAAGTTGCTCCAATGGAAGACATGATGGCGTCTTTCTCTGGCGATGCCTTCACTGTCCCGCCCGTCCCAGATAGCGAAGCTGCTTCGGCAAGACAAACTCTCGGCAATGATTCGGACAGCGAACTCGATTTCGAGGATCTTGGATTCGCTGACGTTGGGACAGCCGCAAATGCCGCTTATCCAAGTGTTGCAAATGGTTCTGGGAAACGACAAGGTCGGTTCGGAAGTGCGCCACACAGACTGCGTGGTAAGGAGGACTACAAGCCGGCGTCATTGGCAACGTCGAGAAGACGTGTTACTTTCGCAAAGAAGTGGGACTCAGTGAACAATGTCTACACACCCTTAGAGTCTACTGATCTCGCTTCAACGCCATTACGTGTCAAGGTCCGCGATGTACACTTCATCTGGAATATGTTTGATGGTTATGATTGGCAGAAGACTCGTGACACGATCAGCAAAGCAGTCTACGATGTCGAGAACAAGGCGCAAGAGAGGAGAAGACGGTCTGCGCACGATGATGAGCAGGAAGACGAACCAGTGATAGGAGACTTCTTGTTCAATTCAATCTATATCGGTGTCCCCATCAACGCGGATCCACAAGAGCTCACCCGTCAAATCAACAAACATATGGATGATCTGGTTAGTGAGACGGCAAGCCTGGCATCTACCACAACATCACGACCATCTACTTCTCACCGTCGTCAGCATCCTCAGCGCAAGCTCAAACTCGAGCGGAGCAAGAGGCACAAATTGGCGATAGAGCTAAGAGGTGTTTCCGCAGATATTTTCGCATTTCCCCCAGGAACTGAGACACAGACCTCAATTGATATTCGCGTCACTGATCTCGAGATTTTCGATCATGTTCCAACTTCGACCTGGAAGAAATTTGCTACGTATATGCACGATGCTGGACCTAGAGTTGATGGTAAGCCAATGGTTCACCTCGAGGTCTGCAATGTTCGCCCTATACCAGAGTTGCTAGCTTCAGAATTAGTTATCAAGGTAAGTGTGTGAGTTGGTCGATTATCCCGAGAATGTCTGCTGACCTTCATAGGCTACTGTCCTGCCAATTAGATTGCACATTGATCAGGATGCTCTAGATTTTATGACACGCTTTTTCGAGTTTAAGGATGACAGCTCGCTTGCGCACGAAGCTACTGCTGAAGAGCCTTATCTCCAGCGCGTTGAAGTTCTGTCTGTGCCAGTCAAGCTAGACTATAAGCCCAAGAAAGTTGACTTTGTTGGTCTGCGTTCTGGACGTACAACCGAGTTCATGAACTTCTTTGTTCTTGATGGAGCTGACTTCACCTTGAAACATACTATCCTCTACGGCACTTCTGGGTTCACAAAGTTGCATCAGAGTTTGGAGGATGTATGGATGCCAGATATTAGAAACAATCAACTACCAACTGTTCTGTCTGGGCTCAAAGGCGTGAGGACAGTGGTTAATGTCGGAAATGGTATGCGTGACCTTGTCATGATCCCGATTCAGGAATACAAGAAGGACGGCCGCGTTGTGCGAAGCATATCCAAAGGGGCGCGCGCCTTTGCTAAGACGACTGGCGGAGAACTGACAAGGTTTGGTGCACAGCTTGCGATAGGGGCTCAGAATGCTTTGCAGGGCGCGGAAGACTACCTTGCTGGTGGTTCTGCCGATGTAGGTGAAGACGACGACGAGATTGGCTCAGGAGAGCGTCGTTCGATTAGCAATTACGCCAACCAACCTGCTGGTATCCTTCAAGGCCTCAAAGGTGCTGCCCGTAGTCTCGAAAGAGACATACTGGTTACTAAAGATGCCATCATTGCCATCTCAGGAGAGATGAGGGAGTCAGGTACTGCAGAGGGTGCAGCACGCGCCGTCGTGAGGCATGCACCGACGTTGATCTTGCGCCCGATGATTGGCGCTAGCAAAGCCATTTCTCAGACATTGATGGGCGCTACGAACACGGTTGATCCTCAAAACAGAAGGCGAGTTGAAGATGTAAGTCTCGGATCACTATTTCGTCTGACCAAGCTAACAAGTTCCAGAAATACAAGAAATATTGAGGTTTTGTTGGCATATACTGCATGGAGAGCGTTGTCCATTTGAATGTTTCATACAAGCGCATACATGGGTGGGTCTGCATAGGTCAAGCGCTGGCGGGTATAGATGGCTTTAGGCATTTTGTCAAGGGAAGACAGGACGTAATGGGCAAAGCATGCAGTTGCATGTTGATATAGAATCGTCACTGTTTACTACGAGGTGAAAAGTGCTGTCGATCACTTAAAGTGCCTCGCGTGTCTTGGTGTGAGCGCGTCTTGTGCAACGGCGCTTCCACCTTGTTACCAGAACAACATCGTCGTCAACGTTTCTTTAGTTCTCGACAACAGTAAACTTCTTAAAACAAGCCATCTCATCACCCTTATCACATTCGAGCTCACGTTCAATACTCCGAGACTATAGCTTACTATTATCTTACAAGTAATTGAGCTTTGTTGTCATCACCCTTTGCAGAGAAGTTATCGTACTCACAAGCTCCATCATGGCATCAGTCTTAGGCTCTGCTCCTCGTTCTTCCAACGCAACCTCGAACAAAATGGCATCGACCTCATCCTCGACAGAGAACTTCACCAAGAGGTCAGCTTCTCAGAGCTCTACTCCACTCGTGTCTACCTTTACTAACGCTCCTGCAGACTCCAAACCGAACTAATGACCATGATGCTCTCCTCCACTCCCTCCATTTCCGCCTTCCCAGACTCCGAAAACGATCTCTCCAAATGGACCGCCACCCTCTCCGGCCCTCCTGATACCTGCTACTCAGACATGACCTTTAAGCTCGCCTTCGAGTTCCCAGCCAACTACCCTTATGCACCTCCCAAAGTGCAGTTCAAGACGCCTGTCTATCACCCCAACATCGACATGGCGGGCAGGATTTGCTTGGATATCTTGAAGGATAAGTGGAGTGCGGTGCTGAATGTGCAGAGTGTGCTGTTGACTATTCAGAGCTTGTTGGAGGAACCGAATCCGTGAGTTATTGGACAAAGTCATTGGAGGATTTGTTGATGATGCTAATGCGGAAATAGAGCGAGTCCTCTCAATGGTCAAGCTGCAGATTTGTGGGAGAATGACAGGGAGGAGTATGTCAGACAGGCAAAGGCTAGATACCAGCAGCCTGCTAATAGCAGCGTCTGAGTTGTGTCGATTTCGGATCGATCAGTGATGATGAGATGAGTGACACGCATGAGAGGAAGTGTGTCCATGACGTGCATGAAAGGCGTTTCGTATCAAGACTTTTTCATTATATCATGCATGGACAGGAAATGAAGGAATGGGATTATGGCATGAATATTCATGAACGTCGGCGTAAGAGGCTGTACTACAGAAGCAGTACAATGTATGCCAGAATTGGTCATATATGCTTTCATTATTGCAACCCTCGTTTGCAACCCTCGTTTGACGCCTATATCGTACAGTATCGTGAGATTGAGCCAAATGATGATCTTGCTGACTGTGTCGACCTCGAAGAGAGTGTAAGACAACGCTTCATTTCACGATCCTTTCTTTTGCTTTCTTCTGCTTCAAAGGCTCCCTTGTCCATCGCCGTGATTCAGAATCGACAGGCTCAATACCTCTCACATTGACAGCAGCAGAAACTCTTCAAGCACCGCCTCTTCCTGGAAATTCCGTTCATCCATCCATCCATCCAAGCAAATTAACCACATCATCGTCCAAATATCCCTCCACCCACACTCGGCGCCGCCTGTCCAGCCCTAGCAGCGGCATCCTGCTGCATCTTCTCTCCAATCTTGATATTCGTGCTCATGTACTTGGCGACGCATCGGTCGACACAGACAGATTCGCCCTTGTTGAGGTCGGCCTCTCGGTAGTCCTTGGGAAGGCACTTGCGTGTGCAGGATGCTGCGAGACTGTAGGTACATAATCAGCACATGATAGGCACGGTGGATAGTGTAGAGATATACCGGTTGTACATGTCTTGGATCAAATCAAGCTCTGCTTCTGCGAGGGCGATCTTCTCCTGTGAGGAGGGTTGTGGGCGGCCACCGCCGAAGAGGAAGGACATTCTGGGAGGGAGGAGGTGATAAGGGCTTGAGAGGGTGCTGCCTGATGAGATGGTGGTCTGAATCTGAAACCAGTATGACGCCGCAAAATGTTACAGGTGTATGCCAAGCCTTTGTAGACTATCAGGGTCTCAGACTTGTTTCAAAATTGTTAAGAAGATTGAACCCAGAACAACATAACACTTCAAATCTTGCGTTAAGATTGACATACCTTGCCAATGCAGCTTGGTCTTCAGGTCAGTTCTGCTGCACACAAGTGACACCGTTTGCTGCTTTTGTGATGAAATCCTTTATAACCTTAGAACCGTTGCGATTGACTCTCCTCGGAGAGCTTGATAATAACTCTCATTTTCCTGATCTACGCTATTTTGTCAAAGCTATCCTATCATATGCTTTGGAAGTTCAGTAACTGACCTGGCCAAGCCATTCAAATCATGAGCAGGAGCATATTCGCACCACTTCGACCTTGGATTTGTAAAGACTGCCGAATACGTATTAAAGCACGAAAGTCTATCCTCACGTCTACCAGAGCAGCATCCATCACTATCACAGCACCATCTGCAGCAAAGTCCAAACCACTACCGATAGCCGCACAATCCCTAGACAACCCAGAAACAGTCGAAAGACGAATAACTAGCCTTGGTGGTAGAGAGAGTCTCGATGAACTCTTTCTACGAGCAGGGGAGGCACGAGCAGGGGAGCGGACGATGAGTGCTGCAGAGTTCTCTGCAGGCTTTGCAAGACAATACGATCGGGCTGAGGACAAATCAGAATATGAGAGCAAGAAGTACACAGTATATGGTAGAACAACCACTCGATGACGTTGACTTTATCAAGGACAGACTGACGGTGCTAGGCAGGGTGAAATCAATACGGGGCCAAGGTGCCATTGCCTTCATTGAGGTTACAAGCAGTGCTAGTTCTACCAGCGCTATGGGTGTTGCACCTGTAAAGTTAAGGGTTGCGGTGATGACCAATCCAAACCAGCCAGACCAGCCTGTCGAAGCGAAAGATCTCAAGAAGTTTGTGAAAAAGGTGCAAAGAGGGGATTGGGTTGGTGAGTATGATATGAGCTTCTCAATGGCAGCAAATTAACCACAATCTCAGCTGTAACTGGAAATCTCTCCCATGATAAAATAGGCAAGCTCTGTATCGAGGCAACGGAGCTTCCTAGAATTGTTGCCCCAACACTCCAAACAGTACCTCTGGATATGACAGATCCCGAATTTCGTATGCGAAATAGGCACGCGGATATGATTGTCCACCCATCAGAGCGAGATGTCATCTACCTGAGGTATTGGCTACTGTCCGCCATGAGAGACTTCTTTCGAAAACGACGATTCGTTGAAGTCAGTACGCCTTTGCTACAGGCTGGTGCCGGTGGAGCAGTAGCTCGTCCGTTTGAGACATACGCAACAGAGCTCTCCGACACAAAACTCAATCTGCGTGTTGCACCTGAACTCTTCCTCAAGAGACTAATTATCGGCGGTGTAGAAAGAGTGTTTGAGATTGGCCCTGCATTTCGTAATGAAGGGGTTGATGCAACTCACAACCCAGAGTTCACGACGTGCGAGTTCTACTCGGTCATGACATCACTACAGACATTGATGTTCCTGACAGAAGAACTGTTTCGAGGACTCGCTGTAGCAGCACGCGAGCGTAGGCAAGCAATGCCTGGATTGCCAGACATGACCGAGTTCGAATCGGCAATATCCAAGCGTTTCCCACGACTCGAATTTATTCCCACAATCGAGAATGCAGTACGAAAGGAGCTTCCCGACTGGACTTTTCCCGATCTAGCACAACCGAATGCTGAAGAGCAAATACTGCAAGTCTTCTCGCACTTCAACATCTCCGTCCCTAAACCAGCGAACCTTCCTCGCCTTCTCGACGCGCTCGCAGCCCACTTCATTGAACCCCTCTGCACCACTCCAACATTCATCACCCATCATCCCGAATGCATGTCTCCCCTAGCAAAATCCTTCCTCCAGGACCCAACACCACACTCAGATACCCAGCACCGCGTGTCCGCCCGCGCCGAACTCTTCATCCAAGGCCGCGAATACGTCAACTGCTACGAAGAAGAAAACTCGCCAATCCAACAGCGGCGCAAGTTTGAAGAACAGCTCAGATACCGAAGAGAAGATGATGGAGAAACCCATCGCACTGTCGATGAAAGCTACGTTTCGGCGCTCGAGTGGGGCATGCCACCGACTGGCGGTTGGGGTTGCGGTGTTGATCGGATTGTGATGCTGTTCGCGGGTAAGAAGAGGATTGCGGATGTCCTGCCTTTTGGAACATTGCGGAATGTGGTAGCTTTGGGCAGTGGAGCGAATATGAACAAGGCACAAACTGGGGCCGATGGAGAGGAGAAGAAGAAGGACAAGAAGAAGAGACGGAGTGCAGTAGAGGAAATTACCACGACTGAGACGGAGCCGAGCAGTGAGGAGGCCACGACTGTGCCAACGCCGAGCAGTGAGAAGGCCGCGACTGAGATGATGGTGAGCACTGAGGAGGCTACGACTGGGATGAAGGCCAGCAGCCAGGACGCCACGAATGTAATGAATGAGTAGTGAAGAGGCCACGACTAGGACGAAGGCCAGCGGTGAGCAGGCCACAACTGAGATAAAGGCGAGCAATGAGGAGGCTACGACTGGGACGAAGCTAAGCAGTGAGAGTGCCACGACTGAGACAGAACCAAGCAGTGAGAAGGCCGCACGACAACCGCCATCGAAGATGGCGAAGGAGCTGAGCGAGTTGCAGAAGATGCTGAAGCGGCGACCGAAGGAGTGATTGAGCTTAGAGTTTGACATAGCTTAACTGACAATTTCATCCTAGTGGCATGAATTCGGATTAATTTAATCTTCTTTCTTAATCTTCCCATGCATGTCTTGTCTTGTTCGTTGATCGAGCGCGGGTTGTGCAGAAAAACCATCGAGGCCTATACTCTGTAGTAACGTGGTCGCTAGCTACAGTAGAAGGAATGGGGAGGAGGTACCACCCCATGCAATAAATGTCCCCATACTTGTGATATCCACCTCGTTTAAACCCGTGCACGTAGAAGGACGACTCCTAGTATCAGATCAGACCGAGTATGGAAATCTGGCAATCCGCTATTCTACTGTACGGTATAGTTATGAATGACAGTATATACTCACTATCTCACTATATCGGCGATATCCTACCCAGAAGCCATACAACTACAATCTCACTTTTAGCCCTCTCTCTACACAGCCTTAGCAGCACCTTCAACGAACACAGCACACCCCTCCGCGCCCGGATCAGGACACTCCTGATACTCCTTCCCACCCACATACACCGCCCTCCCAAGACTAGCCGTCATACTCTTCGTCGCCTCCGTCCCCTCTCTCGCCTTCTTCGCCGCCTCCGCCACACTACTCCCCTCACCCAGCGCCTTGATAAAAGGCTCCAGACTATCCATCATAGTCCTATCCCCAATCCTCGCCGGCGTCACCTTCTGCAACGCCACCAGCGCCGCCTGCAACGCGCTCACATACTCCTGCTTGCCAACCGTCCTGCCATCCGCTTTGGCGCCTTGCTCCCTGAACCACGACGTCGCGCCGTGCAAAAAGATACTGTACAATGCGCCGCTCGTCCCGCCCATGCTCTCCTCTGCCAAATCAGCCAGTTTGGCAAAAGTGGTTACGGCGTCGCTGGTGAGTTCGTTTTCGAGGAACTTGAGCACGGCTTCGGCGCCGTTCTTGAGCGTCTCGCCGCAGTCGCCGTCGCCGGCTATGGTGTCGTATTTGGTGATTTGGGGCTCGGCGGCGATGAGGGATTTGCAGCCGGCGGTGATTGTGGTTTTGAAGGCGCTGGTGTCGAGAATGTAGCCGTTTTTGACCGTGGGCTCGGCGACTTCGGGGGCGGAAGTGAGTTCGGTGGGGGGTTTGATTGCTTCGGGGGACGAGGAGGGGGATTTGGGAGCCCAGCCTGGGGCGGAGGTCGGGGCGTCGAGGAGTGGGAGCATGTCGCTGGTTGTTTTGAGGAGAGTGATGCTGAAACCGGGGCCGTTGAGGGAGGTCATGAAGGTTCCGACGTAGAAGCGGGAGATGGTGAGGTTGCGTGAGTCTGTGGAAGGGGGTATTTGTTAGTGCTTCGGATGAAGATTTGGTGCTTCAGGGGCCTGAAAGACTTACGTAGTTGAGTGGCTACTTCCTTTGCAATGGCACCCAATTCAAGAACTGACAGACCACCGAGATTGTTCACCATCAATGCGTACTTGCCGCTTTCAATGTCGCTCAAGTACGCGCGATCCTTGTCGTTTGGATCCAACAATTGCTCCAGCATCATCTTGACAATGTTGCCGAGTTCGGGCACTGGCTTCAACTTCTTGGATCCAGGCTCATTGTGGATGCCCATGCCGAGCTCGAGCTCATCATCAGCTAGGAGACCCTCGTCGTCCTTGGCTCTGCCGGGAACGTGCACATGATCAAGTGATGCTCCAACAGTCACTAGACCATCGTTGACTTGAGCAGCAAGTTGGGCCACTTCCTTCAGCGAAGCACCCTTTGCGGCAGCCGCACCAGCAATCTTATGCACGAAGACCTAGTACCCAGCATTAGCTTACAATCCAGCAACCAACTAGCGTAACACTTCAAACTCACCGTGCCAGCCAACCCTCTCCTTCCAACCCTCCCACTCTTCGCCCGTCCAACAGAGACATCATCACCAATAACAACGACTTCCACTGGAATACCAGCCGTCCTAAGCTTCGAAGCCGCAAGATTAAAGTGAAGCACATCTCCAGTATAGTTCTTCACAATCAGCAAAACACCCTTGCTTCCGCCCTGCACCTTTGATTGCAAATGCGTGACGCCATTCACAATCTGCGCAACGCTGGGACTGGCGAAGATGCTGCCGCTGATGGCGCCGGCGAGCATGCCATTGCCGATGTAGCCAGCGTGGGCGGGCTCGTGACCTGCTCCGCCGCCTGAGAAGAGGGAGACGGTGGTGCTGGGGTCGGAAGTTTGGTTGATGAGTGCTGCGAAATGTGTTAGTACTGAAGCTGTGGAGAATCACTGGCAGAACACCATGGCTAGATTGAGCACTCTTGATGCATACATTTGTTCTTTCGGTCAAAGCCTAATGACGGATCGGCCCAAGCTAGGGCTTCCAAAGCATCGAGAACAGTTTGTTCGGCGTTGGTCACGAAGCTGAAAGGAAGTGTTTAGTACTGCTGCCTTAGAGCTAAGTGGAGGGAGCCATATTGGCTGGTCACTCACTGTTTGGAGGACATTTTGCGTATTTCTTTTTCTTGTCTCAAAGCACAGAAATGTCACTGTGAAGTAGGGGATATAAGAAATAGAAGCACGTCAAGCTGTAAGCGACTATTGGAAAGAGGACGTTGTCGTATTTAACCCCCACCCACCTCTTGCTTTGGGAGGGGTGGTGCGGGGTTCGCCCAAGCCAAGAAAAGCACCTTGAGCACGTACAGTTTTAGGGCAACCACCGTTCGACGTGGGGGCGTACATGGAGCGAGGGTCGACCCTGTACAGGTACGACTCTAGACGCCTGTTCTGCTAGGCGAGGCGTGCATTGTCTGCCATGGTGGATCAACACTCTTCCGAGCCCATCTTCAAGACGGAAGGGGTTCTTTCGAAGAGTGATCAGTCATGATTACTGGGTCATAAGATTCCCAGCTCGTGGTCCTGGGTATCTCATTGAGCATAGCTCATATACTATTAGATGCACATTGGGAAGAGTAGTGTTGAGAGCACTCTCAAACAAGATCAAGCAAAGTACATACACAAGAAAGAAAGGCCAATATTTTTGTATTATCATCAAATCTACTTTGCTGCTACACATTTCACACTCGTGCCAAAGAAAACGTTCGAGATATCTATACCATCATCCCTCCCGCACTCACCAAGACATTACATTTAGATGAGCTGCTGGAAAGCACGGTTGAGAGGAGAGCGGAGAGGCTTGACATCCTTCCAGAAATCAATGGTGGCCATCGCGCGCTTGGATACACCTTCAGGTGTAAACTCGAATTTCTAGAACGCCAAAATTAGTAAATTGACTAGAACCCAAAGTGATTGAATCAGGAAAGAACATACCGCGTAAACCTCCTTGTAAGGCCCTGAAGCACCAAATCTGTTGAGACCAAATTGCTCGTGTGTGTACTTCTCCCATCCCATTGTCGACATGACCTCAACGGAAAGAGATGGAATGCCATCAGGAATGACGGACAGCTTGTAGTCCTTGGGTTGTGCGTCAAAGACTTCTGTGCAGGGCATGGAGACTACACGAGCCTCAACACTGTGCTTCTCCTTGAGGTACTTGACGGCCTCCAAGCAGAGGGACACTTCAGAACCAGTGGAGACAAAGGTGAGAGCAGCGTTCTTGTTCTCAAGAGCAACGTAACCACCCTTAATAGCGTCACCAATGGTGGAGCCCTCGAGTTGAGGAAGGTTCTGACGGGTGAGTGCAATTATGGAAGGAGTGCCGGTTGAGGTGAGAGCAACGTAGTAAGCAGCGCTGGTCTCGTTACCGTCTGCAGGACGCCACACCATCATGTTGGGGAGAGCACGGAAGTGGGCAAGAGTCTCGATAGGCTGGTGAGTGGCACCGTCCTCACCGAGACCAATGGAATCGTGGGTAGCGACCCAGATTACACGCTGGTGAGAGAGAGATGACAGACGGATAGCTCCGGCAGCGTAGGAGACGAAGTTGAGGAAAGTACCACCGGCAGGGATGAGAGTACCGTATGCAGACATACCGTTCATGATAGCGCCCATAGCGTGCTCACGAACACCGTAGCGCATGTAACGACCAGACCATTCTCCAAGACCAGTGCTTGGGGGCTGGAAGTCGACGGCCTTCTTCCATCGAGTGTTGTTGGAGCCGGTCAAATCTGCTGAACCGGAGATGAGCTCGGGAACGGCCTCGTGGATAGCCTCAAGCACAGACTCGGAGAGCTTGCGGGAAGCGATAGCTGGGTCAGTAGGCTTGTAGACGGGGAGCTTGTTTTGCCATCCCTCGGGCAGCTTGTTGGACAGACGGCGGGTGAGATCCTTGTGAAGCTCGGGGTGCTCCTTGCCGTACTTCTCCAATAGCTCGTTCCACTCCTTCTCAGCAGCGGCACCGTCAGCAGCGTGCTTGTGGTACATGTCGTAGACTTCTTGGGGGACGACAAAGGACTTCTCTGGGTCGAAACCGAACTTGGACTTGACCTGCTTGGCGTCGTCCTCCTTCAAGGGGTTACCGTGAACACCACCAGTACCAGCGAGCTTGGAACCGAAACCAATGGTGGTGGTAAGCTTGATCATGGAAGGCTTGTCCTTGACCTCCTTGGCCTTCTTGATGGCAGCTTCGATACCCTCCAAATCGTCGTCACCCTTCTCAACGTGCTGAACGTGCCAGCCGTATGCCTCGAATCTCATCATGACATCCTCGGTGAATTGACACTTGGTGTCACCATCTAAATCATGAGATTAGCTTTGACTCATACGCAGCGCGCGCGTCCTGGCGCGAAAGTTGAATCTTACCGATGGAAATGTGGTTGTCGTCGTAAATGGCAATCAAGTTGCCGAGCTGCAAGTGACCAGCAGTGGAAGCTGCCTCAGAGGCAATACCCTCCATAGCACATCCGTCACCAAAGAAGGTGTATGTGTAGTTGTTGCAAAGCTCGAAACCGGGCTTGTTGAAGGTTCCAGCAGTCTGAGCTTGTGCAATAGCCATACCAACAGCGTTGGCGAAACCCTGACCAAGAGGACCAGTTGTTACTTCAATACCCGGGGTGTCGTGAGATTCGGGGTGACCAGGTGTGATTGAATCGATTTGCTGTAATCCTTTGTTAGTCGTCATGAACTCTTTCTTTTCAATCTCTTGCTTTCACATACGCGGAAGTTCTTGATATCATCCATGGAGATGCCGTAGCCGAAAAGGTGGAGGAGAGCATATTGGAGCATGCAACCGTGGCCGTTCCTGGATGGATCCAGGCATTAGTCTTTGGAATCTCGAGATAGAGCGCTACACGGGCGCGCAAGCATCTGGTTATCAGCGGCAGAAACGTTGGAGCAACGTACGAGAGGACGAAACGATCGCGGTTGAGCCATTCCGGGTTCTTCGGGTTGAAAGTCATGAACTTGTTGAAAAGAACGTGGGCAACTGGTGCCATACCCATAGGGGCACCGGGGTGACCGGAGTTGGCCTTGAAGGTAGCATCGACCTAGGACGAAGCGTCAGTTTATACCAATGGCAATTGACGATACAATTAAAGCTATGTAGTAGCTTGTTGCAAGATAAGGTTCTAAAGTAAGAGCATAGAAAAGACTTACGGCCAACAAACGGATGGTGTTGATAGCGAGGGAGTCTTTGTCGGTGTAACCCATCTTTGCGGTGATTTACAGGGATTGGGAATGTGGTTGGAGAAAAAAGAGAGGTTGTCGTGAAAAAGTCAAGACGAGATATCTAGACGATGAGGGCACTTTCAACAACTGCCCCACCAATGTCCATTGCGGCTAAATGATCGGAGGCGATAGTAATTCGGCACATCTCCAGCGAGAGCAAGACCACATTCTTGTACTCTACTCTCAATATTATCTGTAACTGTGGAATCATGCCCCCAATACCACCTTCTCACTATGATGCCCAGCAAGAAGACCACTCCGTGACTCCCTACCCACGTATAATTGTCTACCACCAAACGCATTTCCACAAAGATGAATACATCTCCATGCTCCCTCTTCTCGAAGACAATACCGGCGTCACCCATATAATCCTGGCGGCAATCCATCTCAACGACGACCCAAACCACATCACCCTCAACGACGACATCTACACAGATCCCAAAAACGATCTCGTCTGGGCAGAAGCCGCAGTCATGCAATCTTCCGGCATCAAAGTCCTCGGTATGCTAGGTGGTGCGGCCAAAGGTTCCTATCAGAAGCTCGATGGTGACAGATTGTCGTTTCTAAGGTACTACGAGCCATTACGACGAATGGTGCAGGAAGTTGGGCTGGACGGACTGGACTTGGATGTCGAGGAGGACATGAGTCTGGCTGGTATTGTGCGATTGATTGATCAACTGAAATCCGATTTTGGAAGTGGCTTCATCATCACTTTGGCGCCAGTGGCGACTGCGTTGCAGGGACTGAGGCATTTGAGTGGATTTGACTATGAGGCGTTAGAAAAGGCGATGGGGAGACATATTGCTTGGTATAATACGCAGTGAGTGTGATTAAACTTCTTAGCATTCACTTCAAGGACTGATATTAAACAGATTCTACTGTGGATGGGGCAGTGCTGAAGACACGACTGGCTACGACTTCATCATGCGAAGAGGCTGGCCTGCTAACAAAGTCGTTCTCGGACTTACGACGAATCCAGAATCCGCTTCTGGCTGGGCTCCTGATGACATGCTCAGAAACACCATCTATCGCCTCATAACTAGGTATCCGAACTTTGGTGGTGTAATGGGTTGGGAGGTATAACTAATACCGGGTGCAGGACCGAATATTATAGGCTAACATGTCGCAGTATTTCAACAGCATAACAGTAGCAGAGCCATATGGATGGCCTGAAAGCTGGGCAAAACTTATGACAAGCATCCT
>Ga0160428_1000714_pt1 | contig 32493 bp, 24 predicted proteins | sample SolpanmetagenomM_FD_108198 | JGI IMG/M metagenome (GOLD analysis project Ga0160428, IMG submission 108198) | Solar panel surface microbial communities from Lawrence Berkeley National Laboratory, California, USA - M | ecosystem: Engineered > Built environment > Solar panel > Unclassified ... | reverse complement strand
CTCAGGAGTCGCGTGACCATGACCTTCCATTCCAGCGTCGACACGATGTCGTCGGGCCGCCTCGAGGCTGCCACCGCAACCGCCACCGGCGCAAGGATCGTGATCGTTGACGACGATCCCGGCGTGCGCGAGATGCTCGCCGAATTCCTCGTCGAGAACGGTTTCGGCGCGGAGGGCGTCGCGAATGGCGCGGCACTCCGCGACCGGCTCGGGCGGCGCGACTGCGATTTGATCGTGCTCGACATCATGATGCCGGGCGAGGACGGGCTGTCGATCCTGCGGTCGCTGATGCATGTCGAGGATGGCCCCGGGATCATCATGTTCTCCGCCATTTCCGGCGAGATCGACCGGGTCGTCGCGCTCGAGATGGGGGCGGACGACTATATCCTCAAACCCGCCAGCCCGCGCGAGATCATGGCGCGGATCCGCTCGGTGCTGCGCCGGCGCGCGGCGACCGCGGCGCGCGGCAGGGCGGTTGGCGTGGGGCAGGCGGCGACGCCGCCGGTCGACTGTTTCGGTTTCGCCGGCTGGAGCTTCGACGCGCGCCGTCGCAAGCTGACCGCGCCGGACGGCGCGATCGTCGCGGTGACCGAGACTGAATATCGCATGCTCGCGATCTTCCTGCGCGACCCGCAAATGGTCCATTCGCGCGAGACCCTCGCCGACCTGACGGGGCGCGACAGCGCTGGGTGCAACGAGCGCACGATCGACGTCCATGTCAGCCGGTTGCGCCGCAAGCTCGCGGTCAACGGGGGCGACGAGATCATCCGTACGGTCCGGAACCGCGGGTATCTTTTCCTCCCACGAGTGGAGGCGCTGGAAGCCTGAGGGTGGGCCTGCACCGCGTTCCGTTGTGCCGGGGCCCCACCACCGTCATCCCCGCGCAGGCGGGGATCCATACTGGCGGGCCGTGGCAATTGCGTGGGACGGTGCCAATGGATTCCCGCCTCCGCGGGAATGACGGCGGTAGGTGCGGCGCGCCGGTTACATCTTTCCCGTAAGGATCAACCCGCGAACGTCGTCTGCGGTCTGATTGTTCGCGCCGAGCCGTTCGATCAGTTGCGCCGGACGGCTCCCGCGCAGGCCTGCGAGCGTCAGCGTCTTGTCGCGGACGTAGGTATAGACGCCGCTGACCGCGAAGGCGGTGGCGTGGCGGACATGCTGCTGCATCCCCTGCGCCGCCGCTGCGAACGCATCGCTTTCCAGGAAGGCGCGGCGCGTCAGCGGAGTCTCGAATGCGAGTTCGAGGATGCCGATCGCCGACCGCTCGGGCGGGACGAGATGGCCGACATTGGGTGCGGGCGGGGCGGGATTCGCATTGTCGTAACGCTCGGGCAGATGCAGCCGGCCCTTGAGCACCGCTGGCTCCGCCGCGAGCGTTTCCGCGAACCCGGTCAGGAACGCGCCGAACGCTTCCAGATCATCGCCCGCCGCGCCGAGATGGACGTGGATCCGGTCGAATCCGTCATCGGCATTGGGGGTCGCGTCCGGAATTCGGTCGACCAGCGTGCGCGAGCCCTTTGGCAGCGCGTAAGCGACGGTGCCCGCGAACATGTTCTGTTCGTCCGCGAACAGGATGTGGCTGGCGGCGTTGAAGACTGCCTGGTCCTTGGCGGAGGCGAAACCGATCTCGACCCCGCCATCGAGTTCATAATCGGGGAAGGGCGTGATCCCCTCGATCTCGGGCCACAGGTGCGCGTCCTGCTCGCGGTTGAAATGGTTCTGGACGTACCAGCCGAGCCCGGGAATCCGCGAGCACAGCGGGCCGTGGACGTCGCGCCAATAGGTCGCGAACAGCTCGTGCGGCACGCGCGGGCGGCGCAGCACGGTGGTGTAGCTGTTGATCGCGATGCTCGCGTCGCGGGCGGCATAATCCTGGTCGATCGAAATCTTCGGCATCGAAAGTCTCCTGTGTCGCGGTGTCAACGCGCGCGAGTGTATCCCGGGGTCAAAAGCCACCCGGGCATTTTGGCAGAGGGTGTCAGGCCGCGGCCCGCGTCTTCAAACGGAACACCAGTGCACTCAGCACGACCGCGACGAGCGCGATCCCGGCGGCGACATAGCCGACGTTCGCCAGCCCAAGGTGCGTGATGATCGCGCCCCCGATGATCGCGCCGAGCCCGATCCCGGCATTCGCCATCGAGACGTTGAGCGTCCCCGCGAGCGCCTGCGCATGGCTTGCCGACTGCATCACGCGGACCTGGCAGATGGGGTAGAGCGCGGTGTTGGCGACGCCCCAGACCGCAAGCGCGACCCCGAGCCACACCGGCGAGCCCGCCAGCAGCGTCGTCGCCGCCATCCCGACCGCAAGCACCAGCGATGCGATCGCGGTGACGAGCAACGGCCCCTTGCTGACGAACTGCCCACCGAGCCAGTTCCCGCCGAGCCCGACGATCCCGAACCCCATCAGCCACCAGCCGACCTGCGCCGCCGGAATATGCGCAATCTGCTGCAATGTGTCCGCAAGATAGGTGTAGGCGGTGAACATCGCGGTGAAGACGACCACCGACAGCACGACATTGCCGAGGAAATACGGGTCCTTCAGGATCCGCGCCTGTTCCGCGAGCTTGACCCGCGGCGGCTTTGCCAGTGTCGGCATGACGAGGAACAAGGCGACCCCCATCAGCAGCGACAGCCCCGACAGCCCCCAGAACGTCCCGCGCCAGCCGAACGCGTCCGATGCGAGCGTGCCGAGCGGAATGCCGAGCACCATCGCGCCCGAAATCCCGAGATAGACATTGGCCACCGCCTTGCCCGACTTTTCCGGCCCGGCGAGCGCGCCCGCGGTCTCGCTCGCGGTGCCCCAGAAGACCGGGAGCGCGAGCGCGGGCAGGAAGCGCGCGAAGCCGAGGATCCAGATATTGGGTGCCGCAGCCGCGAGCGCATTCGCGCCCGCGAAGATCAGCAGGATCACGACGAACAACCGCTTGCGTTCAAAATGCGACAGCATCGCGGTGAGGAACGGCCCTGCGAGCATGACGGTGAACGCGAACAGCGTGACGAGCTGCCCCGCCGCCGAGATCGAGATGCCGAGGTCGCGCGCAAGGCTCGGCAGAAGCCCGACGATGATGAACTCGGTCGTGACGATCACGAACGCCGAGATCGCCAGCAGCAGCACGGCAAGGCTGTTGCCGCGCGGTTGGGCGCGGCCCTCGGCGGCGGTGGCGGATAGGGTGGCAGGCGGCATCAAAACAATCTCCAGCGGAACTTGCCGATGTAGGATGACAATTCGGCGCTTCACGCGGTAAAAATTCGCGGTACCTGTGACCTTTGTTCCTCAATCACGAGATCGACATGATTCCATCCGAGCGCCTGAAGGGGATCGAGGCCTTCGTCTGCTCCGCCGATGCCGGGAGCTTCACGACTGCGGCTGCGCGGCTCAATCTCTCGAGTTCGGCGATCAGCAAGAGCATTGCGCGATTGGAAGCGCGGCTCGGGAGCCGTCTGTTCGACCGCACCACGCGTCGGCTTGCGCTGACCGAGGCGGGGGCGGCGTTCTACGAGACGTGCGTGCGCGTACTTGCCGAACTCGCCGATGCGGAGGCGGTGCTCGCGGCGCACCGGTCGGAGGTGGTCGGGCGGATCAAGGTCGACGTCCCCGTCGCGTTCGGGCGGATGCGCGTGCTGCCGCTGTTGCTGCATTTTGCCGAGCGGAACCCGAATGTCCGGCCCAATATCACCTTTACCGACCGGCTGGTCGACGTGATCGAGGAAGGCGTCGACGTCGCGGTGCGGATCGGTACGCCGACCGCGTGGCCCGATGCGCTCGGGCATCGTCATCTCGGCACCGAACGCGTGATCTTCTGCGCCGCACCCGCCTATCTCGATCGGCACGGCGTGCCCGAGACCGCGGACGATCTCGCGACGCGCGATTGCATCCTGTATGGCCGCGCGGACGGGAGCACGATCGCGTGGCGGTTCTGCGATTCGGCAGGCCTGGTCGAGCAGCGTACGATGGACGGGCGGATCGTGCTCGGCAGCGCCGAGGCGCAGGTCGAGGCGGTCAAGGCCGGGTTCGGGATCGCGCAACTCGCCACCTGGCTGATCGCGGCGGAACTGGCGCGCGGCGAGCTGGTCGAGATCCTGCCCGGGCAGGCGACCGAGGGGCTTCCGCTCCACCTCGTCTGGCCGCGCAGCCGGCAGTTGAGCCCAAAGGTCGATGCGTTGCTCAAGGTACTGACCGAGGGGTTGCGGGTGGAGTGAGCGCCTTCCTCCACCCGTAAACCGCTCAGCCCTTGGTCTTCTTCGTCTCGGGCATCGCAAGCAGATACAGCGCGAAGCCGGCACCCGCGATCACAGAGAGTGTCAGGAAGCTCACGCTATACCCCGCCCAGACGATGATCGACCCCGCCAGCGATGCCGACAGCGCCGCGCCCAGACCCTGCGTCGTCGCGACCGCGCCCTGGCTGACGTTGAAGCGGCCGGTCCCCTCGGTCAGGTCCGAGATCACCACCGGGAACAACGCCCCGAAGATGCCCGCGCCAACCCCGTCGAGCGCCTGCACGCCGACCAGCCAATAGGGATCGTTCGACACGGTATAGAGCGCGCCGCGCGCGGCGAGGAAAACGAACGCGAGCAGGAAGATCGGCTTGGTCCCGACGCGGTCGGTCATCCGCCCGACGACGATCGCGACGGGCACCATCACCAGCTGCGCCGCGACGATGCAGGCGGCGGTGAGCGAGGTCGCCTGATCCTTGCCGACCGTCCTCGCGAGCAACTGGCTGACCGAGGTCAGCATCGCCGCGTTCGAGAGGTGGAACAGGAAGGCGATCACCGCGAACATCATCAGCGGCTTGTTCTCGACCAGCGCCTTCCAGCCGCTCGGTTCCTCGCAGCCTTCCTCCGGCTCGCAATCAAGTCCGCGCGCGACCGCATTGTCGATGTCGTCGTTGCGGATGCGGAAGGTCGTCACGATGCTCGCGACGGTCAGCCCCGCCATCAGCCAGAATACCACGACCGGGCCGAACTTCCACGCGAGCATGCCGGCGAGCGCGGCGGACACCGCATTGCCGCTGTGGTTGAACGCCTCGTTCCGCGCAACGCGCTTGGCGAAAAGCTTGGGGCCGACCAGCCCGAGCGTGATCGCCGAAATCGCCGGTGCGAACACCGCGCCCGCCACCGCCGCGACCGATTGCGTGATCGTCACCATCGCGAAGCCCGAGGCGATCGGCAGCGACAGGCTGCTGATCGTGACGAGCAGCGCTGCGATCATCACGATCCGCGGCTTGTTCTTGCTGCGGTCGATCAGGCTCCCGGCGGGGGTCTGTGCGAGCAGCCCGACGATCCCCGCGATCGTCAGCACCAGCCCGACGGTCGCCTCGTTCCAGCCATGCGCTGGCCCGCGCACCGCGACGAGATAGATCGCGAGATACGGCCCGAGCCCGTCACGGACATCGGCGAGGAAGAAGTTGAGCGCATCGAGCGTGCCGTCCGGCTGGGATTTCTTGGGCGTCGAACCGCCCGAAGTAAGGGACGCGGATGCAGTGGCCATCAGGGGGTCTCGCTTGCGCAGGAGGGAGGCAGGGGGTGGGTAGGGTCAGCCAAGAGCGATGCGGGCGGCGAGCGCGGCGGCGAGTGCCGGTATCATCGTGACGGCACCGACTTTCAAAAACCGCCAGAAACCAACGTCTTCGCCTTCACGACGGATCGCCTGCAGCCAGAGGATCGTCGCGAGCGAGCCCGTGATCGAGAGATTCGGCCCGAGATCGACCCCGATCAGCAGCGCATCGACCATCAGCTTTGGCGGATGCGCCTGCGCGACCGCGCTGCTCGCGATGAGGCCGGCGGGGAGGTTGTTAATAAGGTTGGACCCGAAGGCGAGCACCGTCCCCGCGATAGCGCCGCCACGCGCGGGATCGGCGGCGAGGCCTTGCAACGCCTGCGCCACGGTACGGATCACGCCGGTATGGTCGAGCGCGGCGACGAGCACGAACAGCCCCGCGACCAGCGGCAGTACGCTCCACGAAACGTCGCGCGCGACCGAGATCGGCGAACTGCGGGTCATCGCGCAGACGACGAGCAGTGTCGCCACGCCCGCGATACACGTCGGCAACCCGAGTTGCTGGTCGAGCGCGGAGGCCGCGAGCAACACGGCGGCGGTGGCGATGATCCCGCCGAGCGCGATCCGCCCGCCCGTGGACAGGGGGGCGCGGTCGACCGTGGCCTCGCACGTGCCACCGATCCGGTCACGCTCGATCCAGCGCAGCATCGCGAAGGTCACGACGATCGACGCGATCGAGGGGAGCGCGAACGACGCGAACCACTGCCCGAGCGGTGGCATGTGCCCGCCGTACAGCACCAGATTGGCGGGGTTGGAGATCGGCAGCACGAAGCTCGCGGCATTGGCGATCAGCGCGCAGGCGAACAGCAGCGGGAGCGGCTCCGCCTTGGCGGCACGCGCGGCGGCATAGACTGCGGGGGTCAGCACGACCGCGGTCGCGTCGTTCGACAGGAAGGTCGTCGTCACGATCCCGGTCGCATAGACCAGCAGGAACAGCCGCGGGCGCGAGCCTTTTGCGTGGGTTACCGCAGTCGCCGCGACCCAGTCGAACAGGCCCTGCCGGCGGCAGGTCTCGCTCAGCAGCATCATGCCGATCAGGAACAGATAGACGTCCATCCCCGTCCCGATCGCGCCGATCGCCGCGCCGAGCGGGAGCAGGCCGAACACCAGCAACAGCACGGCGCCGAGCACCGCCCAGATCGCCTCGGGCCAGCGGAACGGGCGAGTGATTACCCCGGCGGTAGCGGCAGCACAGATACCCCAGGTCGCCCCCGTCGCGAGGATCACGCGCGGTTAGCCGAAAGGGTCGGGATCGGACGGCAGCGCGGGAAGGGGAAAAGGGGGGTGGACATCACGCGCGCTCCGACAATCAGGCGGCACAACGAAGAAGGTCCGTTATGGTCGCATTGCGATCCGGTTTTGCCGAATTGCAACGGCACGTTTCCGACACGTGCATTCCAACAGCTTTTCCGGGCGATATCAGGGCAGTGACACCAGTGTCTGAACGGTGTCGTTCAGCCTGGGTTTAGGTTGGTCAATGACGCCTAGCCTCCCCGTGATGACTATGCCCCCGTCAGACCGGAACGGAATCCCCCCCGACGCGTCAGATGAACGTCACCAGGTCATAGCCTGCCATCCCCTGCGAATAGCTGTTGAGTTCGTCGATCGTCGTGGTGCCGAGCATTTCGAGGAACCCGCCGGAGATATCGTTGAAGGTGACGCTGCCGAACCCCGCGATCGTCAGCTCGATCACCGATTGGACCGGGTCGAACGAAACCTGGATCGCCGCATGGTCGAAGTCATGGACGTCGGGCACGTCGAACAGGATCATGTCGCGGTTGCCGGGGTTGATGTTGACGATCCGGTCATCCCCGATCGCGCTCCCGGTCAGGTCGAACACGAAACGGTCCTTGCCGACGCCGCCGGACAGCGTGTCGTCGCCGGCACCGCCATACAACAGTCATTGCCGTCGCCGCCATACAGCCAGTCGTTCCCGTCCCCACCAAACAGCCTGTCGTCGCCATCTCCGCCGAACAGCATGTCGTCGCCCGCGTCTCCGAGAAGGCTATCCCGGCCGCTGTCCCCGTGCAGCACATCCGCGCCGTCGCCGCCGGACAGCAGGTCATCGCCGCTGCCGCCGGAAAGCCGGTCATCCCCGGCGTCGCCCGAGAGCCAGTCGTTTCCGTCATCCCCCGACAGTGTGTCGTCGCCCGTATCGCCGGCCAGCGTGTCGTCCCCGGCGCTTCCGTGGAGATCGTCCGCGCCGGCCCCGCCCGACAGCGTATCGCTGCCGTCGCCCCCGACCAGCAGATCGTCGCCAGTCTCCCCGAACAGCCGGTCGTCGCCCGATCCACCCGACAGCGAATCGTCGCCGCTGCCGCCGTGAAGCTCGTCGCCGCCGGCGCCGCCGAACAGCCCACCATAGGGGTGATCGGTTTGTCCGAGCGGATCGGTATCCCCCAGCGCCACCAGCGCGGCCGCGTCCAGCCCGGCAGAGTCGTCGCCCGCGCCGCCGAGCAGGATATCGGTCCCGGCACCGCCCGACAGCAGGTCACGACCGCTTCCGCCGTCGAGCAGGTCGGCCCCGTCATCGCCGAACAGAAGATCGGCGCCCGATTCCCCGTACAGCAGATCGTCCCCCGCGCCGCCGAACAGCACGTCGAGCCCCACGCCGCCCCATAGCGTATCCGCGCCATCGTCGCCTTCGAGCACATCGTCGCCGGCATCGCCGAACAACGTATCGTCGTCCGCCATGCCGCGTAGGAAATCGGGGCCGTCCCCGCCGGACAGCATGTCGTTGCCATCGTCGCCAAGTCCGTAATCCGCGCCGCCGCCCCCGGCGATCGTATCCGCGCCAGTGCCGCCATCGAGGAGATCGTCGCCGGACGATCCGGTCAGATGATCGTCCCCCGCACCGCCCGTGATCGTCGCGGGGAGCGTGGCGACGATCGTGTCGTCGCCGCTGCCGCCAGCGATCATGATCCGTTCGCCATCCCAGTCGGGCACGGTTTCGACGGTCGGCTCGTCTTCCGGCAGGTCAGGGTCCGGGAGTGGAGTCGGATCCGGTCCGGGATCGGGAGCTATCGGTGGTGCAGGGTCGTCCGGCGCGGGCGGATCGGTATGCGCCGGCGGTTCAGCTGGAACGGTCGGATCGACAGGTGCCGTCGGTACGACCGGCAGCGCGGGATCGACCGGCGCGGGTGGATCGGCGGGATGGACTGGATTGGCCGGCGGCATCGGATCGACCGGCGGCATCGGGCCGGGTAATGGCGTCGGACCGCCCGACGGGGCCGGATCGACCAGCGGGTCGGCTGACGGCGGCGGTGTCGGATCGGGCGGCGTCGGAGCATCCGCAGGCTGCGTGGAATCGGGTGCGGGCGTTGCGTCCGCGCCCTGCAGCACGACGAAGCGGTCCGCGGCGATCTGGCTGTGCGCGACCGGGCCGACCGCCGCGGGGAAAAGGGTGACCGGCGGTGGTTCTCCTGCTGCCCCGCGTGCGATCGCGACCAGCGGCGCGGCGGGCGCGGGCATGGCACCGCTACCCTCGTCGGGCGGTGGATCCCCGGTCAGGACGGGGCGGATGCCGGGCGGCCGCGCTTCCGGCGATGTTGCCCGGGTGAACGTATCGACCAGCGACACGATCACCACGGGCCCGACCGCCGTTTTCTCGGCGCTCATCGGTTCGATCTTTTCTCTGCCTGCCGCCCCGTTGTTTTAAGGTGGAGCGTACAATCGACGACAATTTATCGCCGTGGAGAAATTGCCCGCCGGCTGCGCGACAACATATCCCCGGATGTGGACATGCGCGCCAAAGCGTTGACGAAACGGCAGGATGTGCCGGTTTCGCACAAAAAGAGGGGAAGGACGGCGGCCCGTCCTTCCCCAGTTTGCAGAGGTCCGTTCTTGGATCGACCGTCGTCCGTCACCGGATACGGCGGGTTTTCCTCAAACGAACGTGATCATGTCGTAGGTCGCGTTGCCCTGGCTGTAGCTGTTGAGCGCATCGACCGAGTCGTAGAACCCGCCGGCCGCCAGCATCGTGTTGAGCGCGTCCGCGCCTTCCCAGAAGTCATGGACCAGCACCGTTCCGGCAGCGGTTTCGATCTGCAGATCGAGGATGCCGTTGCCGTCGAAATCGGCGGTCGTCACGGTCATGTCGGTTTCCGGGTCGAAGTCCGAGTCGACGTCGAACTGCAGGCCGTCGCGGTTGGCGAGGCTGAAGTCGCGGCTACCGACCGGCGAGATGATCAGATCGTCCCCGAAGCCGGCGCTGTCGTCGGTCGCATCGAACTTGAACGTGTCCTTGCCCGATCCGCCCGAAAGCCGGTCGTCGCCTTCGCCGCCGGTCAGCGAGTCGTTGCCCGATTCGCCTTCCATGTAGTCGTCACCGGAGCCCCCGAACATCGTGTCGTTGCCGGTATCGCCGTACATTTCGTCCCTGCCGGTGCCGCCGTCCATCGTGTCGTTTCCGGCATTGCCGTGCATCAGATCGTTGCCGCCCTCGCCGAAAAGCTGATCGTTTCCGCCGCCAACGATGCCGACGTCATCGTTCCGATCGTCACCGTAAATTATGTCATTCCCTTCACCGCCGCGGATCGTGTCGTTGCCGAGATCCCCAGCCAGATCATCGGCGCCGTTGCCGCCGTTGATCGTATCGTTGCCCGCGTTACCGCGGATCACGTCGTCGCCAGCATTCCCATCCAGCGTGTCGTTGCCTTCGTTGCCGAAGATCGTATCGTTTCCGTCGCCGCCGCTGACGACGTCGCTGCCGGTGCCGCCATAGATCACGTCATTCCCGGTGCCGCCGTTGATCGTGTCGTTGCCGGCATCGCCGTACAGCGTGTCGTTCCCGGCATCGCCGTTGATCACGTCGTCGCCCTCGTTGCCGTTGACCAGATCGTCGCCGTTGCCGCCGCTGATGACGTCATTGTCGGTCGCGATCTCGTCGGGATCCGAGGGGTCGCTGAACGTGTCGCCGTTCCCCATGATAATGTCGTTGCCGTCACCGCCGTTGAGCGTGTCGTCCCCGGTGCCGCCAGCGATCATGTCCGCCCCGGCATCGCCGTTGACGGTGTCGTTCCCGTCGTTGCCGTTGAGGACGTCGTCCCCGTCGCCGCCGCTGACCGTGTCGTTGTCGGCACCCGCCTGGACGAAATCGTTCCCGAGCCCGCCACGGATCACGTCCTCGCCGGCATCGCCGTCGATTTCGTCGTTGCCCGCACCGCCATCCAGCGTGTCGTTTCCTTCGCCGCCATCGAGCTGATCGTCGCCATCGTCGCCGGTGATGGTGTCGTTGCCATCGTCACCCCAGAGCAGATCGTTCCCGGTCCCACCCGAGATCGTGTCGTTGCCGCCCTGGCCAAAGACCTGGTCGTCGCCCGCGCCGCCGCTGATGATGTCGTCATTGCCTTCGGTCGCGTCATACTCGCCGCCGGTATTGTAGGCAAAATCGGCGCTTTCGCGCCCGCCGACCGCGTTGACGCCGTTCCCGGTGCCCATTCCGGCCGAGGTCGTGTTGCCCATGCTGTGGCCGTTGTCGCCGAAGATCACGTCATTGCCGTCGCCGCCCGAAATCCGGTCGACGCCGACCGCGTTGAGACCGCCCTCGATATAGTCGTCGCCGGCATCGCCGTTGAGCGTGTCGGCACCGGCCTGTCCGTAAATGTCGTCGTTGCCGGTACCACCCGATGCGGTGTCGTTGCCGTCGCCGCCGAGCAGGCGATCGTCACCGCTCTGGCCGTTGAGCACGTCGTCACCCGCGCCACCACCGATGAAGTCGTTTCCGCCGCCGCCCCAGGCGGTGTCGTTCCCCGCGCCGCCGAGCAGCGTGTCGTTGCCGTCACCGGCCGCGTCTACGCCGACGAACTGCGCATTGCCCGGTCCGAGAATGACGACCGAGGCATTGTCGCCGACGAGCGTATCGTTGCCGGTGCCACCCTCGACGCGATCGTCGCCGAGACGACCGACGACGACGTCGTTGCCCGCATCGCCGTAAAGGTCGTTCGCGAAGTTATTGCCGAAGACGTTGTCGTTCCCGCCCCCGGCGCGGGCGTTGTACGGCAGGTTGGACGTCGAGACGACGGCCGCGAGATCGATCGAGTCGACCGCGTTAGTCCCGAGAACTTGCGCCCGGGCGATTGCAGCTTTCGGAGTGGTAGGAGCAACCATGTCAGTATCCTCAATCCGGTGGTGTGGTTCGCCCCGTCCGACCGCGGTTGGCCGGGGCGACACATGACGACCCCGCGTCGTCACCAGATCGAGATATCGGCTGCGCTAACCATGAAATATCCCCGGGGAGGGACAGCCAAAGGAGTGAAAAATCCCGTTTTAAGAACTGCTTCGCTGTTCCCGATTGGGGATAGCAGGGGATCGTTCGGTCAGCGTTGCTCGACGATCGACTCGACCGTCAGGCGGCCCATCGCCTGCAACACTTCGGCGCGCGCGACATAGTCGTTGCGGATCGCGCGCTCGAGCGCGACCTGCGACGCGAGCAACTCGTTCTCGGCATCGAGCACGTCGAGCAAGGTGCGCGATCCCTCGAGCGCCTCGCGCTTGACGCCCGCCACCGCCGACTCGTTCGCGGCGACCGCGGCGCGTGCCTCGCCGATCGTGCCCGCCGCGACCGCCAGCCGCTGCCACGCGGTGTCCGCCGCACGAACCGCCTCGCGTTCCGCCGAGTCGAGCTGGAAGCGGCGCTGGCTGGCGACCGCGCGGGTGCGGCTGATTTCCGCATATTCGCGCCCGCCCTGGAACAACGGGATCCGCGCCTGCACCCCGCCGAACACCGCCGATCGATCATTGGGCAGCGCGCCGGTGAAGATGTTGGCGACCCCGCCTGCAAGATATTCGTACCCTCCAACGCCTTCGATCACGGGCAGCAGCGCACCCTTGGCGACTCGCACCGCCTGCCGCGCGCCCTCGGCGGATTGGCGAGCGGCCTCGACCAGCGGATTGGCGCGGAGCGCGGCGGCCTGCGCCTCGTCGGACGACAGCGGCACGCCGCTCAGCGGTGCGACCGGCGGCAGGCTCGCGACTCGGCGACCGAGCACCGCCGCGAGCGCGGTCGCGCTCTCCTCGACTTGTCCTTTCGCCGCGAGCAAGCCGGCGGCGGACGCGGCGAGCCGTGCCGTCGCCTGGTCGGTGTCGGTGCGGGTCGCCTCGCCGAATTGCAGGCGACGCCGGGTGCCGCGCAACTCGTTGCCGATCGAGTCATACTGGCGCTGCGCATAGGACAACACCTGCTGGTCCCGCCGCAGATCGGCAACCGCGGTCAGCAGCGCGAGCAATGTCTCCGCGGTGGTCGCCGCCTGCGCCGCGCGCCCCGCGCCGAGTTCCGCCTGCCGGACGCGGATCGTGTTGCGGGTCTGCAGCCCGTCGAACAAAGTAAGCCGCGCCTCGATATCGGCCTGCTTGGCGGTGAATTGTGCATCCCCCGGGCCACCGTTCATCACGTTGATCCGACGCCGTTCGACCAGTCCCGATCCGATGATGCTGGGGAAATACCCCCCGCGCGCGCCGCGCACCCGTGCCTGGAGCGCACGGGTCGCGCTGTCCTGTGCGGCGATGTCGGGATTGGTCCGCAGGACTTCCAGGGCAAGCGTGCGCAGGCTTTCTGTCTGGGCGTGGGACGGACTCGCAACGAGCAGGACAACACCGGAAACGATCGAACGAAAAGAAGGCGTTGCCATAGTTGATCCCCCGACCACTCGTCCGAAAGTACGACATCATTGTACCGTCAACAGTACAGCGCATGAATATCCCCAATCGGGGACACCTGCACCAAGTCGGAGTCGGGTCTGAACGGAAACGAGGAAAGATCGTTTCTGAGGGGTAATTGACTTATCCCCGCCATTGATCCATCCACCATCTGGACCATAAAGGGGTTAACACTAGCTGAACGATAATCGAACGCCAGTTGAACTGGTGTTGCGCAAGTCTGTTGCCTGTAGCTGCACGATTGCGGGAAAGTGCCGGACAGGTCCGGCGTCTCGGCCGATTGTAACGGAGGGGACTATGTCAGCGTATTCGGACACGGTTGCGATTGAACTGCCGCGCGGGGTGCCCGCCGCACCCCCGCTCGATCCATCGGCGGACGCGTTTCATTTCGGCGGCGATCATCATTTGTTGGCATGGGGAAACCCGGGACTGCCATTTCCGCGGCGTGACCCGCAGGAGGCGGATCGCATTCGCGACGTCGCGTGGCGGCGGGTGATCAATGCGGCAGGCGGTCACGCCGCAGTGGTTTTGCTGGAACAGCAGTCTGATCGCGCCGCCGGCCATGCCTTTCTGATCGGCTTCGACACGTTGCGCAACGATTCCGCACGGACCGGAACCGTCCTGTCGGCGGCACGATCGATCTTCGATGGCTGGAAACCGTCCGCAAGCGCGCATCTCGTCACCGTGCCGCGCGTGCAGGAACCGCTGCTGGCGACCACGATCGACCTGTCCGGCTTCGCGCGCTCGGGCGTCATCTGCTGGAAATCGGCGTTTGGCGCGATGCTCAAGGTCATCCTGTTCCAGCGGGACGATGGCCTGCGCGGCCAACCGAACGGCGCGGGTTTCGATGCGCGGCTGCTCGAGGCGTCGCTCCCGCTGATGCACGCCTCGATCGAAGCGTTTATCCAGTCGATGCAGCAGGACCATCGCAACGGATTGTTCGAGGGGCTGCTCGACACGATGTCGGCAGGGATCGTCCTGCTCGACGACCATTGCACGATCCTGTTCCGCAACGCGGTCGCGCGGGGAATGATCGAGGGCGGCAAGGGGCTGGTCGTCACGCGCGACGGGGAATTGCGCTGTGCTACGCTCGCCACGACCAAGTTGCTCGCGGCGAGCGTCCGCGAGGTGATCGCACGACCGCCGGGAAGCCGCGATCCGGCGGCGGTGATTCGGATCGCGGGCAACCCGTTGCAGCTCGGTTTCGTCACCCCGGCGGTGTCGCGCGCGGGCGGGCGGGCCAACCGGTGCGCGATGCTGCTCGTCCCGCCGGCGCATTCGGGTCAGGTCGGGCGCGGGGTGATGACTGCGCTTGGGTTGCTGCCGTGCGAACAGCGTTTCCTGCAGGCGTTCCTGTCGACCGCGAGCCTGCTCGACGCGGCGGCCAAGGCAGGCGTGTCGGAGGAAACCGCACGGACCTATCTCAAGCGGATCCGCAGCAAGCTCGGGGTTCATCGCCAGATGGAGCTGGTCCAGTTGCTCAGCGGGCTGGTTCCGCCGCTTCGCCAGACTGGCGATGCGCTCGCGATGGTGGGGTAGATCATGGCTGGTCGTCGCCTCCTCACGCGCCCGTCGCGGGATCCCGCCGCCTCGCCGATCGCCACGACCTTCCGCCCGCTGGGCGGGGTGTTCGGGCGGATCGTGCTGTTCAGCGCGATCATCAATCTCGCGACGCTGACGACGTCGCTGTTCACGATGCAGATCTACGATCGCGTGCTGTCGAGCCAGAGCGTCGATACCCTGTTGTACCTGACCTTCGCGACACTGGTTGCGGTTGCGCTTGCCGCAATCCTCGAAGGGGTGCGGCAACAGGTCGCGAACGGCGTCGCCTCCTGGGCGGCGCGGCGGCTCGGCCCGTTGTTGCTGGCGCGCTCGCTCGAACAGCGCCTGACGATGCCGACCGTGCGGCTCGAGGCCTTGCGCGAGCTTGCGACGCTCAAGACCTTCCTCGCCACGCCGACGGTGTTCAGCCTGATCGATATGCTGTGGGTGCCGCTGTACCTTGCGATCATCTACATGCTCCACCCCGCATTCGCCGGGATCGCGCTGGTCGGGGCGCTGACCCTGTTCGGGCTCGCGTGGCTCAACGAACGAGTCACGCGCGAGCAGATCCGCGCGACGCAGCGGATGGCGAGCAGCAACATGCATTATGCCGAAAGCCTCGTTCGCAACAGCGAGGTGATCGACGCGATGGGGATGGCGGACGACACGATCGCGCGCTGGGCCGCGCTACAACGGGACGAGATCGGATCGGGCGACGCCACGCAGCGGACGTCGAGCAGGATCATCGCGGTGTCGAAGTTCGTTCGGTACGCGATCCAGATCGTCCTGCTTGCGGTCGGCGCAAAGCTGGTGCTCGGGCTCGAGCTGACCGGGGGTGCTATGATCGCGGGGTCGATCATCGTCGCGCGGCTGCTCGCGCCGATCGAGGCGTCGATGACCTATTGGAAGCAGTTCGTCCTCGCGCGGCACAGCTACGGCAAATTGTCCGAATTCTGTCGCCTGCCACGCCCACGCGAGTCGGAAATCTGCCTCCCGACCCCGCGTGGCGAGGTGCTCGTATCGGGCGTGACCTATGTCCCGCCCGGGCTTGCCGCGCCGATCCTGCGCAACGTCAGTTGCGGGGTGCGCGCAGGCGAGATGCTCGCGATCGTCGGGCCATCCGCATCGGGCAAGACGACGCTGTCGCGCGTGATCGTTGGCGTGCTGCGCCCGAACGCTGGGCATGTCCGGCTTGACCATGCCGACACGTTCGACTGGAAGCGAAGCGATTTCGGGCAGCATATCGGGTATCTGCCGCAGGACATCGAACTGCTCCCGGGATCGGTGCGCGAGAATATCGCACGGTTCCGCCCCGATGCGACCGACGAGCAGATCGTCGCCGCCGCCAGGCGCGCGGATTGCCACGACATGATCCTCCATCTCGACGGCGGCTATGACATGGTGCTGTCGGACGGCGGGGTGCAATTGTCGGGCGGGCAGCGCCAGCGGATCGGGCTCGCGCGCGCCTTGTTCGGGTCGCCACGGCTGCTGGTGCTCGACGAGCCAAACGCCAGTCTCGACTCGGTCGGCGACGCAGCGTTGCTGCAAACGCTGGAAGAGATGAAGCGTAGCGGGGTGACGACCATCGTCGTCACGCACCGGCCCAATCTGCTGCGACTGTGCGACAAGATGGTCGTGTTGCAGAACGGCGCGGTGACGCATTTCGGCCCGTCGCGCGCGGTGATGGCGCAGCTCAACGGCGATGGCGACCGCAGGGGCAAGGCGACCCCGGCCAAGGCCGCCAACGGTCGAAGCCACCCGGGTTCCACGCAGCTCGAGCCGGTCGAAGGGGTCCAGCCATGAACGTCCCGCTGCTGTTCCGCGATCGCCAGGTGATGTTCGCCGGAAGCGTTCCCGCACTCGCCGATCAGCGGCCCGATGTCGCGCGGACACTTCGCTTCGGGTACGTCGCATTGGCGGTCGTGGTGTTCGTGTTCGGTTGCTGGGCGGTGTTCGCGCCGCTCAGCAGCGCGGCGATCGCGCCGGGATTGCTCAAGGCCGAGGGCGGCGGGCGCAAGGTCGTCCAGCATCTCGAAGGCGGGATCGTCCAGCAGATCCTCGTCCGCGAGGGGGATCTGGTCAAGGCGGGGCAGACGTTGGTGGTGCTCGACGGGACGCAGGCGGTCGCGCGCGATTCATCGCTGCAGCAGCAATATGACGCGTTGATCGCACAGGACGCGCGGCTGACCGCGGAGCGGTTCGGGCGCGGATCGGTGACTTATCCCGCCAGCCTGCTGCGTCGGGGCGAGGAGCCCTCGGTGCGCGCGGTGATCGATGCGTCGGACACGCTGTTCGCGGCGCGGCGGCAGGCGCTGGCGGCACAGGTTTCGGTGCTCGAGCAACGCCTCGCGCAATCGCGCGCGGAGATCGCGGGATTCGGTTCGCAGCTCGCCGCGACCGGGAGCCAGCGGACGTTGCTGACGAACGAACTGGAGGGTGTCAGCACGCTGGTCAACGAGGGGCTGGAGCGCAAGTCGCGGCTGCTCAGCCTCCAGCGTCAGATCGCGAGCGCGGACGGGCAACAGGGGCAATTGCGCAGTTCGATGGTCCGCTCGACCGACTCGATCGGCGAGGTGCGCTCGCAGATCGCGTTCCTGCGGCGGCAGCAGGAGAATGAGGCGGCGGCGCAACAGCGCGACATTCAGACGCAGATCGCGGACATGGAGGAAAAGCTCAACGTCAGCCGCGACGTCAACCAGCGTCGCGAAGTGGTCGCGCCGGTGTCGGGCCGGGTGATCAACCTGCGGCTGGTGACGCCGCGCGGGGTGATCGGGGCGGGGCAGCCGATCCTCGACATCGTCCCGGACGATGCGCCCATCGTCATCGTCGCGCGGGTCCGCCCCAACGACATGGACGTCGTTCATCGTGGCTTGCCCGCGGAGATTCGTCTCACCCCCTACAAGGCGCGGCTGTTGCCCCTGCTGAAAGGCACGGTCACCAACGTCAGTCCCGACGCGATGAGCGACGAGGCGACGCGCAGCATGTATTATGAGGTGGAGGTCGCGCTCGATCGCGATCAACTCCGGCATCTCGAGCACGTTACGCTGATTTCGGGAATGCCTGCCGAAGTGTTCATCAAGCTCGGCGACCGGTCGCTGCTGGATTATATCACGCAGCCGGTGGTCGACAGCTTCCATCGCGCACTGCGCGAGCCGTGATCCGCCCGGTCGCGGCGTCAAACCGCGACCGGGCGGACCGGCGGGTCAGGCGATGTGGAGCCCGACGTCGACGTTGTTGCGGGTCGCGTTGGAATACGGGCAGACCTCATGCGCTGCCTGTACGAGCTTTTCGGCATCGGCCTTGTCGACGCCCGGCAGCGTGATGGTGAGATCGGTGGTGATCCCATAGCCGCCCTCGGAGCGCGGCCCGAAGCCGACCTCGGCGGTGACGGTCGCATCGGCGGGGACCTTGACCCCGACCTTGCCCGAAACCGCCTTCATCGCGCCGACGAAGCATGCCGAATAGCCTGCCGCGAACAGCTTCTCCGGGTTTGCGCCGTCGCCGCCGGGGCCACCCATTTCCTTGGGGACGACCAGCTTGACGTCGACCGAACCGTCGTCGGAGCGGGTCGAGCCGTCGCGCCCGCCGGTGGCGGTGGCGCTGGTCTTGTAGATGACATCGATCGACATGGAGTTTGCCTTTCCTTCTGAAGGGGGGCGCATGCTGCGCCGCGGTGCCGAACGGACCATCGCGCGGTAGGATGCATTGCCGGGCGAATTGACGCCGGACCGGGCCGGCGGGAACCGACTCGTTTCAGGTTCGTCCCTCTTGTTCGGGAAGACGTCCCGGACCGGGAGAGACATGGCCGACGATCCGAACCCAGACGCGTTGCGCATTGCGCAGGTCGCCCCGGTCATTTTTCCGGTGCCCCCGCACGGATCGGGCGGGACCGAGCGGATCGTTCATGACCTGACCGAGGCACTGGTCGCGCAGGGGCACGAGGTCACGCTGTTCGCGCCCGAGGACAGTCGCAGTTCCGCACCGCTGGTGTCGGCCGGCCCGAGCCTGTCGGCGCTCGAGCGTATGCACGGAAAGGTCGCGCCCGGCGTCCCCGCCGCGCTCGAGGCGATGCAGCTCGATCTGCTGCGCGAACGGCTCGGCGCCTTCGACATCATCCACTGCCATGGCGAATTCGCGCATGCCGCCGTTCTCGGGAAGGCACGGACGCGGAGCATCACGACGGTCCACTGGCGGCTCGACGAGCGCGACCGGCACCTGTTCTTCGGGCATTTCCGCGATCTTCCGGTTGCAGCGATCTCCGCGTCTCAGGCGAGCGCCCTGCCATCCGCGAACCTCGCCGGGATCGTGCACCACGGTATCGCGCAGGATCGTTATGCGGCAGGCGACGGGGCGGGGGGCTATCTCGCGTTCATCGGGCGGATGACCGACCAGAAACGCCCCGACCGCGCAATCGCCATCGCGCAGGCCGCCGGGATGCCGTTGCGGCTCGCAGGCGCGGTCGACGTCGGCAACCCGACCTATTTCGCGGAGCATGTCGTGCCTGCGCTCGGTGAACGAATCGTCCACGTCGGCGAACTCGACGATACTGCCAAGCAGGACCTGCTCGGCAATGCGGTCGCGCTTCTGTTTCCGATCGACTGGCCCGAACCGTTCGGTCTGGTGATGATTGAGGCGATGGCGTGCGGCACCCCGGTGATCGCCTGGGACGAGGGGAGCGTGCGCGAGATCGTCGAGCCCGGTGTCACCGGCTTCATCGTCTCGAGCGAAGCCGAGGCGGTCGCGGCGGTGGCGCAGGCGGCGACGCTCGATCGCGCGATGATCCGCCGCCGGTTCGAGGCGCGCTTCACCGCCGATCGCATGGCGCGCGATTACGTCGCGCTGTACCGTGCGCAGATCGCCAGGGCGGCGCGATGACGATCCGCCACGCCGCGCGGCTGCGCTGCCCGGTCTGTGGCAACCCCGACTGGCATCCGCGGATCGGCGGCGAGGAATGCACGCATTGCGGGTTGCAGGTCGATGCGGGGGTCGCGCTCGCCCCGGTCGGCGCCGCGATCCAGCGCCGCCTCGAGGACGGTATGGCATGCCCCGCACCCGGCGATCGTTGGGCGCTGTCGCCCGGCGGCTGGCGCAACGCGGCGTGGCGGTTCGGCCACGTGCTCGCGGGCGAGAGCGCGCACCCCGCCGCACCGCGTGATCATGCGATCACGCTCGCGGTCATGACCCAACCGAGCGAGTGTGCTGCTGCGGCTTCGCTGGTCGGCTCGCTACCCGGTTTCGTACGGCGGATCGTGCTGGTCGACGCGGCGGACGACGCGCCGTGGCGGACGCTGTTCGCGACCGCCGAACTCCACGCGCATCCGCTCGACGGCGATTTCGCGGAGCAACGCAACCGTTTGCAGTCGCTCGCCGGAACCGGTTGGGTGCTCCAGCTCGACAGCGACGAACGCCCCGATGCAACGTTGCTGGAAAGTCTCGGCTGGCTGGTCGAAGCGGCGGAGCGCGACGACCTCCAGTCGCTTGGCCTCGCCCGACGCAACCTCGTCGACGGCGAACCCTCGGCGTTGTTTCCCGATATCCAGTACCGGCTCAACCGTGCCGAAGTCCGTTTCGCCGGGCTGGTGCATGAGCGGCCGATGGTGCCGTTCCCGCAGACTTCGCTCGCATTGTCCGGCGCGATCGACCACCGTCTTGACTCCGCGCGCGTGCGCGCCCGGACGCGAAGCTATGCCGCGATGTCCGCCGATGGCGCGCGCCCCGAGGACGAGGAACGGTTGCTGCGGCCATATGACGCAATCGCGGATCGATAGGCCGCAAGCGTCTGCTCACCCAGCGTTCGCCGCGTGAACTGGCCGGAGGCCGCACGGCTGGCGGCGGCATGCTGTTCGCGCAGCGTCCGGTCGGTCATCAGCGCGCGCAGTGCCGCCGCGACGGCCTCGCCGGTGCAATGCCGCGCAAGGATGCCCGCGCCGCTCTGCCCGACGAACAGCCGCGCGCTCGCATCCTCGGCGCAGGCGACGACCGGGCGACCGAACATCATCGCTTCCTGATAGACCAGCCCGAAGCTCTCGTAGCGCGACGGTGCGACGACGATGTGCGCCTGCTCGAACAGGTCGTGCAGCGCCTGCTCGCCGACCCGGTGGAACAGCCGGAGGTACGCGCGTGTCTGCGCCGGCAACGCGCTGACGTCGCGGTCCTCGGCGCCGACCAGCGTGAGGCGGAACGGCGCTAGCCGCCCCGCGGTGACATCGCCGCTCAGGATCGTCGCTGCGTCGAGCACCGCGTCGAACCCCTTGCGCGGCTCGTTACGGCCAACGAACAGCAGTTCGATCGGCTCCTGCGTGGGATAGGTCGCGCGCTGTCCGCGTTCGGTGATCGCGCGCGGCAGGCTGAGGCCGATCACTGCGTGGCGCGGGCCGGGGGCGGGAACGCCGTACAGTCTGGCGATCGTCGCCCCGTGCGCTGCGGTGTTCGAGATCAGCCCGGCACTGCGTCGCGCAGAAATCTTCTCGATCAGCGTGGCTGCCGCGCGATCGATCCGGTTGCGCAGCGTCGGGTCCTGCGCCAGCGAAATCGCGGCTGGGGTCGAATTGCGCGTGACGAGCGGTATCTTCGCAATCGCAGCGCCGGGCGCATACCAGTTGGTCGCCTCGATCACGTCGAACGGACGCACCCGATGCTCTGCCAGCACCGCCGCGCGAAAGGCGAGCGGCGCGGCGAGATGGCCGATCGCGGCACGCCCGCGCAACCGTTCGAGCCCCTCGCCAGGGGCGCAGCCGATGATCTCGATCGCGCCGTCGCGTTCGCGGTGCGCGCGGTCGAGCGTGAAGACCCGGACGTCAGCACCCGCCTCGTGCACCGCATGTGCAATCTCCAGCGCCGCCCGCGACAGACCGCTTTTTTCCGGCGGCAGCGCCCAGGTTAGCAGTCCGACCTGCAGCCGTGGCACGACTTGCTTTCGATTAGGTAGATTCACGGACATGACATCGGAACCGTGGAGATCGCGCAAGAGTTCCCTCTTCCTGTCTCCAGGATGAACGGGAACCATGTTCGTACTCCATATCGCCCTCCAGGGCTGCCTGCGGGCACGGGACGTGGAATATGGAGTCACGGCAGACACGGGCGGGCACATCCGATACCTGCTCGACCTCGTTCGAGCGAGCGGCCGCAATCCGGCGATCGACCGGATCGAGATCGTCACCCGCGCCTTTGTCGATCCGGTTCACGGCGAATGTTACGATGCCTGTGTCGAGACCATCGACGCGCGGAGCCGGATCGTCCGGTTGCGCAGCGCCGATAGCGGCTATCTCGCCAAGGAACTGCTCTGGACGCAGCACGACAGCCTCGTCGCGGGGGTGATCGCGCATATCGAATCGCTCGACCGTAGGCCCGATGTGATTCACGCGCATTATGCCGACGCCGGCTCGCTCGCGGCGGCTGTCCACGACCGTCTCGGGATCCCTTACGTCTTCACCGCCCATTCGCTCGGGCACGTGAAGCGCGCCGCCTTCGCCGCCCCGTGTCGCGAACTCGACGGGCTCGAGCGGCGGATCGCGATCGAGGATCGGGCGATCGCGGGTGCGACGGCGATCATCGCCTCGTCGCGCGACGAGGCGGAACTGCAATATGCGCTGTATGACGCATATGACCCCGGTCGGATCCGCATCATCGCGCCGGGCAGCGACGTTGCCGATTTCGCAGACGCGCAGCCCAATCCCGTGATCGACGCGGCGATCGACCGCTTCCTGACCGACCCCGCCAAGCCCGCGCTGCTCGCGATAGCCCGGCCGGTGACCAAGAAGAATCTCGCAGGACTGGTCGAGGCCTATGGGCGATCGCCCGAGTTGCAGGCAGCGGCAAACCTCGTGATCGTTGCGGGTACGCGCGAGGATCTGCGCACGCTCGAACCCGAAGTGCGCGACAATCTCGCCGAGTTGCTCATCCTCATCGACCGCTACGACCTGTACGGCAAGGTCGCCTATCCCAAGACACACAAGCCCTCTGAAATTCCGGCGGTCTATGCCTATGCGGTCGCGCGACGCGGGGTGTTCGTCAACCCGGCGCTCAACGAGCCGTTCGGATTGACGCTGCTCGAAGCGGCGGCCTGCGGGCTGCCGGTGGTCGCGACCGACAGCGGTGGCCCGAATGACATCGTCGAGACCTGTGGCAACGGCCTGCTGGTCGATCCACGCGCGCCCGAGGCGATCTCGGACGCGCTCCTGACGATCCTCGGGGATCCCGCGCGGTGGGACCGCTACGCCGAAGGGGGCCGGACCGCGGTTCGCAAGTTCGACTGGGACGCGCATGTCGCGATCTATGCCGAGCTGCTCGCGGACGTGGTCGCTTCGGGCGTCCCGCCGGTCGTACGGACCAGCGCGGCACCGCAGCAACTGCTGGTTTCGGATATCGACGGGACCCTGCTCGGATGTGGCGATGCCCTCGATGCGTTCCGGCAATGGCATGGCGACGAACGCGCGCTCGTCTTCGCGGTCGCGACCGGACGCAGCTTCCACAGCGCCATGTCGGTCCTCGCGCAGCATCACGCGCCGCTCCCCGCCATCGTCATTTCCTCGGTCGGGTCCGAAATCTATCATCGTCGTCCGGGCGGGGTCTACGCGCGCGATACGGTCTGGGATGCCAAGGTTGCCGCCGGGTGGGATCGCGAGGCGATCGCGCAGGTCATCGCGAACGAAGGCGGCCTTACCCCGCAAAGCCCGCTCGAACAGCGGCGTGCGAAACTCAGCTACATGATCCAGGGGGATCCCGAGGCTGGCACGCGGATCCGCGCGTTGCTCGATTCGCATGGTCTCACCTGCACGATCATCCAGAGCCACGGACGGTATCTCGACATCTTGCCGTTCGCGGCCTCGAAGGGCACTGCGGTCGAGCATGTCCGGCAGGCGCTCGGGCTGGCGGCGAGCCAGGTGATCGTTGCCGGGGACAGCGGGAATGACATCGAGATGCTGCGGTCCGCCCCGAACGCGATCATCGTCGGCAATCATTCGGACGGTCTTGCCGAGCGCAAGGATCTCAGCCGCTGCTATGTCGCGCGCGGGCACCATGCGCGGGGAATCCTCGAAGGAGTGGCGCACTTCCGCCAGCGCGCGAAGCGCGCGTGAGCGTCAGCGTCCTGACGATCGTCCGCGGCCGATCGGCACATCTCGCCAATCTGATCGCAGGGCTGGGACGACAGACCCGGCGACCCGATGAACTCGTGATCGCGTGGATGCAGGACTCTGCGGGCACCCTGTCGGACACCGCTTTCCCGGTCCGGTCGATCCTTGTGCCGGGGGATCCGATGCCGCTGGCGGCCGCGCGCAATCGCGCCGCCGAGGCGGCTGGCGGCGAGCAACTGATCCTGCTGGATGTCGACTGTATCCCAGCGCCGACGCTGGTCGAACGCTATGCGGCGACCGTCGATGCGGCGGGGGTGCGACTGGGTGATGTGCTGTACCTGCCGCCGGGTGCGGTCGACCCGGTCGACATCGCCGCGCTCGACCGGGCGGGCGTTCGCCACCCGGCCAAGCCACCGCTGGCGGAAGACGAGATTCGACCGACCCCGAGCCACGGCGAACTCTGGGGCCTGTCGTTCGCGCTGTCGGCCAAGGACTGGCAGCGTGCGGGCGGGATGGACGAACGCTATGTCGGCTATGGCGGCGAGGAGACCGATTTCGCGGCGCGGCTCGAACGCGCCGGGGTGACAATGGCATGGGTCGGTGGCGCGCGCGCCTATCACCAGCATCACCCGATCCACATCCCCCCGCTCCAGCATTTCGACGCGATCCTCCGCAATGCGCGGCTGTTCCGCGCGACGTGGGGGCGGTGGTGCATGGATTATTGGCTCGGGCAGTTCGCCGAGCGCGGGCTGATCGCGGTCGACGCGGATACGCTGACCGTCCTGCGCGATCCGACGCAGGACGAGATCGCCGCGACGCTCGACCGCGAAGCCCGGTTCAGCTGACGACCGACATCAGCGGCGGCGCGTCCGAGGGTGCGTTCGCTGCGACTGGCCGGGTCGAGCCCGCCCACAGATCGACCGCCATTTTCTCGAGATATGCCGCCGCGTTGCGCGCGGCGTCCGCGTCGCACAGCGCCGCGAGTGCCGCGGGGTCGAGCGCCTTTGCCGCATCGAGGATCGCGCGCCACGGCGTCAGCGCGCCAGGCCATTCGCGGAGCATCACCGCCGCGCCAACCGAATCGAGCCGCTCGGCCTTGCGGGTCTGTTCGGAGAAATACCGCCATTCGGGCGCGCACACATACGGCCGCCCGACGCGCGCGATCTCATGCACCGTATTGTCGCCCGCAGAGGCGATCACGACGTCCGCCGCCGCGATATAATCGGTGACGCCCGATACCCAGCCGAGTTCGCGCAGATTGCCGAAGTCGGTCTCATGGCCTTCGCGGTGCGTCGGGCCGAGCACCAGCCATAGCGCATCCGGCACCGCACGCGCCGCCATCGTCAGCGGCGCGTAGGGCGTTCCCGCACCACCGCCGCCGGTCAGTACGACGATGATCTCCTGCGCCGGATCGAGCCCCAGCTTCGCGCGTGCCGCCTCGCGCGTCGGGATCGTGTCGAGCGTGGTGCACAAGCCGCCGGTGTAGCAGGTCGCCGCCCGGACCCAGTCGGGGGTGTCATCCTGTTCCAGCGTCCGGTCGAACGGTGCAAGCAGCCCGACGCTCGCCTGATACGCGCCGAGATGGCCGGGATCGGTCCGGTCCCCATGCATCCGCAGGCTGATCGCGGGTACGCTCGCGATCCGCGCGAGCATCGCGATCTCGGCGGAGACGTCGACCACGAACAGCGCGGGGTCGACATCGTCGAGATGGTCGATGATCGCGCGCATCGTGCTGCGCGTCTTTTCCACCCCGAGCGGGACGCAATGCATCACCTCGGGAGTCGGCTGCGCGAACAGTCCTGGGGCGGGAACCGGCGCACCGATCATGTTGGGCAGCGGGACCAGATCGATCGGCCGGTCGAATCCGTCGAACAGGTCGGGTCGCGCGCAAAGCACGGTCACCGGGCGTTCGGCCGGAAGTTCGCGAATGATCGCCATCGCGCGATTGGCGTGGCCGCGGCCCTGGTGGTGGATGAAGAAGCTGATCGGTTGACGGGTCATTTCATCCAAACGTCATGCCGACGGCTTCGTTGCCTGCGCGCAGCGGTCAATCGAACGTCGCAACATAGTCCATGCCGTTTTCCACCCGCCGAAACGGGGCAAGCATGATGTCGAGCTGTCCCATCACCGGATGAGTCAGGTGATAGGTCGACTGCGGCCACGCTTCCGCCGACGTGCTCCGGAAGACCAGCGAGAAGGGCGATCGGCGACCCTCGACGCCGCGCCGCCGCGAGGCCTCGACCAGGATCACCGGCGCGACCCCGGTCTTGGGGAGACCAATGGTGAAGGTCGTCCCGACGTGCCCCGCAAAGTCACTACAGGTCATCATGGCACACGCCATTGCTTCCTCACGTCCCCACTCCGGCTATATCGGGAGCGTGGCATGATTAACAAACTACAGCGACATCGCGCAATGAAGCGGAGCGACTATCCTTCGACTTACTTCAAATTATGTATTCAGTCGTCGGTGAGTTGTTGAATTCTATTCGTCAGCACGTCCATTGCAAAGGGTTTTGTCAGGATGTGCATGCCGGGCGCAAGGAGCCCGTTGCCGACCGCCGCATTCTCGGCATATCCCGTGATGAACAGGATCTTGAGGTCGGGCCGCGTCACGCGCGCGGCATCCGCCACCTGGCGGCCGTTCATTCCCTTGGGCAGCCCGACGTCGGTGATCAGCAAGTCGATATGCCGGTCCGATTCGAGCACGAGAACGGCACTCGGGCCGTCGCCCGCTTCGATCACGTCATGCCCGAGGTCGGTCAGCGTATCGATCACGAGCGCACGGACGGCGGGTTCGTCGTCGACCACCAGCACGGTCTTGCCGCTGGTCGTCGTGCCGGGATCGGCGGCGGGTGCGCGTTCCGGTTCCTCGTCCTCGGCGGCGTACGAGCGGGGCAGGTACAGGCACATCGTCGTCCCGCTACCCAGCTCGGAATAGATCCGCACCTGCCCCCCCGACTGGCGGACGAAGCCGTAGATCATCGACAGCCCCAGCCCGGTGCCCTCGCCGAGCGGCTTGGTGGTGAAGAACGGGTCGAACGCGCGCGCGATCGTCTCGGGGGTCATCCCCGATCCGGTGTCGGTCACGCATAGCGAGATATATTGTCCCGGCGCCATGTCGCGCGTGCGCGCGGCGGCCTCGTCGAGCCAGGCGTTGGCGGTCTCGATCGTGATCCGCCCGCCATCTGGCATCGCGTCGCGCGCGTTGATGCACAGGTTGAGCACGGCATTCTCGAGCTGGTTCGGGTCGACCTCGGTCGTCCACAGCCCGACCGCGCCGACGATCTCGATCTCGATCGACGGACCGACCGAGCGGCGCAGGAGGTCATCGAAGCTCGCGATCAGCCGGTTGATGTTGGTCGGTCGCGGATCGAGCGTCTGGCGGCGCGAAAAGGCGAGCAACCGGTGCGTCAGCGCCGCCGCGCGCCGCGCGCCCTGCTGCGCCATGTTGACGTAGCGGTCGAGCTCGCCGGTGCGCCCCTGCTTGATCCGCGCCTGGATCAGCTCGAGGCTTCCCGAGATCGCCGTCAGCAGATTGTTGAAATCGTGCGCAAGCCCGCCGGTGAGCTGGCCGACCGCCTCCATCTTTTGCGCTTGCCGCAACTGTTCCTGCGCACTTTCCAGATCGGCCTGCGCCTCACGCTCGGCGGTGATATGCCGCCCGCTTGCGTAAAGGCGGTCGCCTTCCAGCGTCGCGACCCAGGCGATCCAGCGATAGCTGCCGTCCTTGTGGCGATAGCGATTCTCATGTTGGCGAAGCGTGCCGCGCAAGGCATGTTCGCGCGCGGTGACGTTTCGGGCCAGATCGTCGGGATGACCGAAGGCGAGATGGCTCCGCCCGACGATCTCGTCCGCGTTCCAGCCAAGCACCGTCGTCCACGCCGGATTGACCGACAGAAACACCCCGTCGGTCGACATTATCGCGAGCATGTCGTGCGAATTCTGCCAGGTTCGGTCACGCTCCCGGGTGCGCTCGGCGACCTGCCGCTCGAGCGTTTCGGCAAGCGCCGCGAGCGCATCCTCGGCCCGCCTGCGTTCGATCGCCGCCTGCGTTCGGTCCGCAACATCCCGGACGAAGGCCACGTCGTCGTCGGACCAGAGGCGCGCAGTCTTGTGGTTGAGATACAGCAAGGCCGAGAACACGCCGCGCTCGATCAGCGGGAGATTGATCACCGCGCGCGCATCCAGCGATTCGAGCGATGCGGCATTGCCTTCGGTACGGGGATCTGTCCGCGCATCGGCGAAGGCGACGGTCTCGCCGCGCTTGAGGTTGTCGATATAGGAACCATAGTCGCGGAACCGCAGCACGCCCTTCAGCGTGGTCGTGCCCGGCAGACACCAGTCGCGGTCGATCGTAATCGTCTCCGCAACGGGATCGATCACGCCGTATCCCGCGCGGCTTACCCCGAGCGTGGTGCCGAGGATCGCCGCCGCCTCGAACGACATCGCCGCAACATCGACTGCCTCTCGCAAGCGATCGCTCAACTTCAGCAGCGCGCGCTGGCGAAGTTCCACGATCCGGCGGGCGGTGATCTCGTGGGAAACGCCTACCACGCGCACCGCCGCGCCGTGCTCGTCGCATTCGACCCGCCCGTCAATCTGCAACCAGTGCGTGGTACCGTCGGGCCAGACGCAGCGGACTTCGGCACGGTAATCGGTCTGCTCCGCGACCGCGCGACGTGCCCCGGCGACGATTTCCTCGCGATCATCGGGATGGATCGTGGCGAGCAGTTCGGGATAGGTCAGCACATCACCGACTGCGCGCCCGAGTTGTGCTTTGGTGTCGGCGCCGACGTGGAGCATCCGGGAGGTCATGTCGAGCGTCCACGTGCCCAGCCCCCCGGCGGCAATCGCTAGTTTCAGGCGCTCCTGTCCGGCGTGAATGTCCTCGAGCCGGTTCCGCGCCTCATATTGCCGCAGCCGCGCGCGCCGCGCTGCACGAGCGAGCGACAGCAACGTCGTCGGATGGAACGGGCGCTCGAGAAAGGTGACGTTGCCGAGCGTCTCGAGCAGCCGCACCGCGCCCGGGTTGCGCTCGAGCCCGCCACCGCGCTCGGTCAGCACGATGAACGGCAGGTCGGACCATTCCGCCTGCTCGCCCAGCACGTCGGTCAGCGCGCGCAGATCGGCGCCGCGCAACGCTTCCTCGGTCACGATCGCGAAGCCGACCCCCTCGTGCAACGCCGCGACCAGCGCGGCAAGATCACGCGCGACCGCCGCCTGCAACTGCCCTTCGACCAGCATGGCCTGCGCGATCGCCGCGTCGCGACCGCGCGGGGCAAGGATGATAGCGCCTTCGGCAAGGGTGTTGTTCAAGAAACGGTCAAGCCTGTGTCATGTCCAGCAACGGTGCGTCGTCGCCGATCAACTTCGGAACCCCGCGAAGAACGCCCTGGAATGTCGTGAGCGGCTGTCCCAGCGTGATGCCGGTACCGCCGATCGTGAATTCGCGGATCGTGTCCTCGTGGTGACCCATACGCTTCTTAACGACCGAAATCGCGCGTCGGACCCGACCAACTGCCTCGAAATATCGGAGCAATATGACCGTATCGGCGAGGTAGGTGACGTCGACCGGGGATTTCATGTCGCCAAACAGCCCGTGCTGCGCCACCGTCAGGAAGGTCATCGCGCCCTGCCGGTTCAGATATTGCAGCAGTTCGTGCATGTGGAGGATCAGCGCCTGCTCCTCGGGCATCGCCGCCTGAAAGCCGTTGAGGCTGTCGATCACGACGGTCCGCACCTTGCGCCGCTCGACGCAGTTTCGCACGCGTTCGGAGAATTCGCCCGGGGTGAGTTCGGCGGCGTCGATCTGCTCGATCACCAGATGCCCGGTATCGACCATCGCCTGCAGGTCGATCCCGAGCCCGAGTGCCCGGTCGAACAGCAACCCGAGCTCCTCGTCGAACACGAACATCGCCGCACATTCGCCACGCTCGACCGCCGCCTTGACGAAACTGAGCGTCAGCAGCGACTTGCCCGTGCCCGCCGGGCCGAGGATCAGCGTACTCGCGCCGCGTTCGAACCCGCCGCCAATCAGCCCATTGAATTCCGCATTGTCGATCGGAACAATTTCGCGCGCGAAGCGCCCGCGATGTTCGGCGGAGACGAGCCGCGGGAACGCACGGACGCCGCCGGTATCGATGATGAAATCGTGATAGCCGCCGCGATAGCGCCGCCCGCGATATTTCAGCACGCGCATACGGCGGCGTTCCGCGCCATACGTCGGGGAGAGTTCCTCGAGCCGGATCACCGCATGCGCGACGCTGTGGACGGTCTTGTCCATCACGTCGGCGGTCAGATCGTCGAGCATGAGCACCGTCGCGTCATGCCGTGCGAAGTAATGTTTGAGCGAGAGGATCTGCCGGCGATAGCGCAACGAGCTCTGTGCGAGCAGCCGGATCTCCGACAGGCTGTCGAGCACGACCCGGGTCGGCTTGATCTTCTCGAACGCCTCGAAGACCCGTTTGGTCGTCTCGCCGAGCTCGAGGTCGGAGGAATACAGCAGGCTCTGCTGCTGGTCGTCGTTGAGCAACGCCTCGGGCGGGACCAGTTCGAAGATGGTGAAGGACGGCGGAAAGGACCAGCCATGCGACTTCGCCCCCGCGCGCAGTTCCTCCTCGGTTTCCGACAGCGTGATGTACAGCACCCGCTCCCCGGCTTCCGCGCCGTGCATCAGGAACTGCGTGGCGATCGTCGTCTTGCCCGCCCCCGGCGTACCTTCGAGCAGGAACAGTCGCCCGGCTTCGAGGCCCCCGGCCAGGATTTCATCGAGCCCGGCCACCCCGGTTGGACAATTGGACACGGACACCTCTCCTGCAATGTTCTGCCGTAGCGGTAGCGTACGCGACGCGGGCTGATCGAGATCAATCACCTAACTGGCGTTTGTAATAAAATGCGACTGTTTCTCCGCCTCCTGATGGATTGATCCCATCCGCCGATCCTGCGTAGGAGGGGAGGATGCTCGCCAGCCGTATTCGCCATTTCCTGACCGAGGAACAATGGACGTTCGCGCCGCACGAGCGCCCCGCGCTGCCGGGGTCGCCGGCGTCGCCCGAACACACACCGGCGGTGCGGCTTGCCTACGGGATCATCGCGGTACTGGTCGGGCTGACCGGCGGGCTTGGCACTGCGCTGATCTCTGTCAACACCACGACGCTGCAAGGATCGCTTGGCTTCGATCCGACCGAAATCGCCTGGTTGCCGACGGTCTATGTGATGACCAACGCATCGATGAACCTGCTGCTGATCAAGTTCCGCCAGCAATATGGGCTTCGGCCGTTCACGATCATCTTCCTCGGCCTGTATGTGCTGTTCGCCTTTGCGCATCTGTTCGTCCACGGCTTCTGGTCTGCGGTTGCGGTCCGCGCGGCGAGCGGGATGGCGGGGGCGGCGCTCAGTTCGCTCAGCCTCTATTACATGATGCAGGCACTGCCGACCAAGTGGCGCTTGCGCGCTCTGGTCGTCGGGATCGGCATTCCGCAATGCGCGACCCCGCTCGCGCGGCTGTTCTCGCCCGACCTGCTCGCGATGTCGCAGTGGCGCGCGCTGTATCTGTTTGAATTCGGGCTCGCGGTTCTGTCGCTGGTCGCGGTCAGCCTGCTTCGGCTCCCGCCGACCGAGCGCAAGCCTGCGTTCGAGCCGATGGATTTCGTCACCTTCACGCTGTTCGCGGTGTCGATCGCGCTGTTCTCGGCGGTGCTGGGGCAGGGGCGGCTGGTCTGGTGGTTCGAGGCGCCGTGGATCGGCTGGTGCCTCGTCATCGCGATCCCGATGCTCGCCACCGCGCTGGTGCTCGAACACGGCCGACCCAATCCACTGCTCAACACGCGCTGGCTCGGTAGCGCGGATATCGTGCGCTTCACGATCGTCACGCTGATGGCGCGACTTGTGCTGTCCGAACAGACCTATGCCGCGGTCGGGCTACTGACCGTGCTTGGGCAGAACAACGACCAGTTCCACACGCTGTTCGTGATCATCTTCCTCGCCTCGATCGCAGGGGTGATCGCGAGCGCGGTGACGCTCGACGTCAACCGGCTCGCGCATCCGGTGATGCTCGCGATCGGGCTGGTCGCGGTGGCCGCCTATGTCGATTCGCTCTCGACCAGCCTTACCCGCCCGCCGCAGCTTTACCTGACGCAGGCGGTGATCGCATTCGCGGGTACCTTCTTCCTCGGGCCGTCGCTGCTGTTCGGGATGACGCGCGCGCTGCAGGCGGGGGCGGGGCACGTCATCAGCTTCCTCGCGCTGTTCGGCATGGTCAATGCGCTCGGGTCGCTGGGGGGCGCGGCGTTGCTCGGCACGTACCAGACGATCTCCGAAAAGGCGCACAGCGCAGCGATCGTCCAGACGCTCGACCCGACCGACCCGATCGTCACCGCGCGGATCGCTGCCGGCGGGAGCGCGGTCGGTCGCGTGCTCGGAGACCCGACGCTGCGCAGCGCCGAAGGCGGCGCCTTGCTCGCGCAGACCGCGACGCGCGAGGCGAACGTGCTGGCGTATGACGACACCTTCCGGCTCGTCGCTATTCTCGCGGGGCTCACGACTACCTATCTCGCGATTCTATTGATCCGTCGCGAATGGCGTCAGCGTCGCGCGACGGTTGCCAAGGCCCCTGCATGACCGACATCCGCCAACCGCCGCCAGCCAGCCCCGTTGCGGCGG